>Ga0075420_100000081_pt1 | contig 57131 bp, 56 predicted proteins | sample SoiMetdeltSBSDD4_FD_75296 | JGI IMG/M metagenome (GOLD analysis project Ga0075420, IMG submission 75296) | Bulk soil microbial communities from a Populus tree surrounding site in Tennessee, USA - Soil MetaG P. deltoides SBSDD4 | ecosystem: Environmental > Terrestrial > Soil > Tree plantation...
CTGGTGTTCGGCTCGATGGCGATCGGCTCGTTCTCGTCCGGCGCGCTGCTGGTGAATTTCGGCTGGGCGATGGTGAACAACCTCGTATTCCCGGTGATCCTGGCGGCCGCCGCGCTGCTGATCTGGCAGGCGACGCGGCCGCGGGCGCAAGCGGCGTGAATGCTGAGATCTTGTTTCCGGATGTCGCTGCGTTGATTTTCACTTCGGCGGGATAACCGGCAGCAGTAAATACGATTGCCGGTCGCCTCCGGCGTGAACCGTATTGCGGGCGCCGATATTGTAGTCCGCCGGATAGTGTCGATACACCGAGGCGCCGACGCCGTCACGCGGCTGCACGTCGAGCCGGATGCGGTGCCCTTTGCGGAACACCATCGAGGTCGGCCAGATTTCCACGTCGCACTCGACGATCTCGGCCGGCGTGAGCCACTGGCGCTCGTCATGGGCGTGATAGGGGCGATAGGGAAGCGAACGCTTGGGATCGAGCTTGCGGTGTGAAGCACGCAGCCAGCCTTTGCCCACCGGCACTTCGTCGAAGCCCTGCTGGCCGACTTCCCACACGTCCTTGCCGTCCGGACCGATGTTGCGGATGGTCGCGAAGATGTCCGCGTCCTCCGACGTGCTCGAGATGAACAGCTTGAGCGCGATTGGCCCGGTGATCTCGGTATCTTCGGAAAGCGGCTCGGTCTGGAACGAGATGCCGGTGCGGCCGATGGTGCCGGCGTTTACCGAGGGCGCCGCCGAGGCCGTGCCCGCATGGGTGGGCGGGCTTGCGAGATAGGTTGCCGAGGAGGCGTTCGCTACCGGGGCGGGGACGAGCTCGCCCTCGGGATCGCCGTCGTGGTTCTGCTGCGCCTCGTTGATCTTGAGATACATCTTCGTCCAGCGGGTGCGGGCGATCGGCCATTCGTTCTCGTGGCGGAATTTGTACTCCTTCAGGTTTCCGCCGGTGCGGATCATGAGCTTCACCGGCGGCTCGTCCATGATGCCTGTGTCGATCCCTTTGAGCCAATGGTCGAAGAAGCGCAGCTGATCCATCCGCCCTTCCTCCGAGTGGAACGGATGGAAATGGGTGCCGCTGTGGATGCGGAGCTTCTTGTGCTTGGACGCAGCCAGCATGAAGCCTTCGGTATTGCCGCGCAGGTGCAGGCCGACCCCGGTCCAGTTGCCGACGCTCATCATCGGCACGGTGATGCGGTCCCAGTCGGCGCTGCGCATGCGCCAGAAGTCGGAATCGAGATTGTGGCTCGCCCATTCCCACAACATGTTGTTGTTGAAGGCGTCGGGATTATAGGTGCGCGGCCGACCCATCAGGTGATGGGCCATGTTGGTGGCGATCCAGGTGTGCAGGAAGCCCATGGCGAAGATGCCGCCGTGGAAGGTCTGGTCGCGATAGAGATCGGCGCGGCCTTCCCACGGAATGATCGCCTTCAGAGATGGCGGCTGCAGGTTGGCGACGCGCCACTGGCAATTGGCGTGATAGGAGATGCCGAGCGTGCCGATGTTGCCTGAGCACCAGTCCCGTTTCGCGATCCACTCAATCGCATCATAAAAGTCGACCGCTTCCTGGTACGAACTGGGATCGGACCGGCCCGGTGATTTGCCTGAGCCGCGGGCGTCTACGCGCACGCAGGCATAGCCGCGCGGTCCCCACCACATCGGATTGGCCGTCTCCCATGCGAGATAGGGATTTGCCTTTTCCTCCAGGTCTTCGGGCGGAATCCAGAGCTTGTCCTTCTGATAAGGCCCGATATTCATGATCGCCGGAAAGCGCTCCGATCCGCCATCCGGCCGCAGCACGTCGGCGTAGAGAATAGCGCCGTCGCGCAATGGGATCGCGACGTCCTTCTCGACGATCAGTTCGTAGTCACGCGGCTGCGAAACCTTGGCGGAAGCGTCCATGCTGTCTTGTCCACGCAATATCAGGGTTGGATGGGATTGTCGGATGAGGCGCGCGAGTAGTCGTCACTGAACCTGGAGCGCGTTGCTCTTGATGAGCTGATTGATCCGGTCGACTTCGGTCTTGATGGCCGCGCCGAAAGCCTCGGGCGTGCCGCCTGCGATCTCGAGACCCCATTGGGCAAAACGCGCGCGCACGTCGGGGGCCTGCAGAGCCTTGTTGAGCTCTCGGTTCAGCTTCTCAATGATCGCGCGTGGCGTTCTTGCCGGCGCCTGCAATCCGATCCACAGCGCCGAATCCGCCATCTGGATTCCCTGCTCGGCGTAGGTTGGCACATCTGGAATGACGTCCAGGCGCTTTGGGCCGGCAACCCCCAGGACCTTCACCTGTCCTGACTGGATCAGGCCTTCGGCGGAAACGGTCGTCGTGTAGGCTCCGTGGATATTTCCGGCGACCACGTCCTGCAGCGACGGACCGGACCCGCGATAGGGCACGTGGGTGATGTTGGTGCCGGTCGCGGATTTCAAGATCTCGAGCGCGATATGCACGTTGCTGTTCGCGCCCGACGAGCCGATGAGTATCTTGCCGGGATTGGCCTTGGCCTCGGCGATCATCTCCTTGACGGTGCTGGGCCGGAACTTCGGATTGGCTACGATGATCAGCGGCGAGTAACCGAACTGAATGACTGGCGCGAGATCGTCGACCGCAAAGGGCGGGTTCTTGCGTAGCAGTGAATTGAAGATGCTGGGGCCTTGGTTGGTGACGAGCAGCGTGTAGCCATCGGGTTCGGATTTTGCCACCGCCTCGGCACCGAGACCGCCACCGGCGCCGCCGCGATTATCAACGATGAACTGCTGCCCCAAAGTGTCCGAGAGCTTTTGGCCAAACAGCCGGGTAACGAGATCGGTCGAGGCGCCTGGCGCAAACGGCACGACCAAGCGAACCACGCGCGTCGGATAGGCGTCGGTCTGCGCCGGCACCACGCTCGAGCCCAACGTGGCGAGGGCCGATGCAATCCCTATGACGAAAAAGGCAACGCGCGCTTGTCGCATTGTGGAGCCTCCCTCGCTGCCGGATATTTCTTTTATTGAATGGGAGCTATGCCCATCCGGTCAGCGTTATTGGCGTACCACATCATCTCTGGCTTGCAAGCCCCGTTGCGGTGGGTGTGATGCAGTGAAGCAGCTAGCTTGGTCTGGAGGCTGGAACGTTCCCAGCCAAATCCTACCCGTATCGAATCTTGAGCGCGACGATCACGAGCATCAGCGCGAGCGTCACGGCACTCGACCAGATCAGCGGCCAGTCGGGCAGCGCCATGCCGTAGATCAGCCACAGCAGGATGCCGATCGTGAAACCGAGATTGGTCGGTAGCGACAGCGCGCGGGTGTCGCGGTCGCGGATGATCTTGATGGCCTGAGGCAGCCAGCACACCGTGGTGAGAATGGCGCCGCAGTTTCCGATCAGATCCATGACCGGCGCGGGCAGGGGAATGAGGCTCAAGTCCGATCCCTGAATGTATCAGCCCCGACGATGAAATCCGGATGCACTCCAACGATTCTCGATCCGCAGCGTAGCTGCGCTTCGATGTTGGTTTGATGACACCGGACGACGGCCGGCCGTTGCAGCACATGATGTGTCAGTGATCGTGACGCTTCCAACGTGTTTGCGCCAAATTCAGCGCGTACTGGTCACGCAATATTCATCGAACGTTCAATGCACTTCGTGCCGCTGCCTGCTATCGTGCAACAATTACATCGTCGCCAAATCGGCCACGAGAGCCTGTGGGCGCACTGCCTAGTAGCGATAACACGAGCATTTTTTCCGGCGCTCGACAGTGTCGACGCCAATGACCCTGTAGCGCAACGAACCGCTGCCAGGTACGCGGACCTGACTCGAATTCGTCGAATGCGGACGGGCGAATCCACGTCGGTGGTCGCTCGCAACGACTAACAAACAGGACTTTGAGGAAGCATGTCATGCACATCACGCGTCGCTCGGCCGCCATCGGGATCGCTTTCATTTCACTCGCGGCAGTTCTGGCCACCACGACCAATCCACGAAACGCCGCGGCGCAGGGCGCCCTCTCACCACCGGAGGCGGCCGCAATCGCGACCGACGCCTATGTCTACTTCTATCCGCTCATCAGCATGGATCTGACGCGCAAGCAGCTCGCCAACACCCCGTCCGGCAAAGGCATCGGCGGTCCGATGAACACGTTCGTCAACGTCCCGACGTTTCCGCCCGCAGACCTGAAGGTGGTGGTGCGGCCGAACTTCGATACGCTCTATTCGTCCGGTTGGCTTGACCTCACCAAGGAGCCGCTGGTCGTGTCTGCGCCGGACACCGGAGGACGCTACTATCTCCTGCCCATGCTCGACATGTGGACGGATGTCTTTGCATCCCCGGGATGGCGCACGACCGGTACGCAAGCGGGCAATTTCCTGGTCACGCCGCCGGGATGGTCCGGACCCGTTCCGGCCGGAATGACGCGTATCAGTGCGCCGACGCCGTATGTTTGGGTTATCGGCCGAACGAAGACGGACGGTCCCGCCGACTACGCTGCGGTCAACAAGATCCAGGCCGGCTACAGGATCACGCCACTCTCGCAATGGGGGAAGCCAGCGCAGCCGGTGCAGGCCACGATCGATCCGAGCGTCGACATCAAGACGCCGCCCAAGGTGATTGTCGACACGATGCCGGCGGACAGGTATTTCGCTTACGCCGCCGAGCTCCTCATGCTGCATCCGCCGCATGCGACGGATCAGCCGATCCTCGCCCGGATGAAGCGGATCGGCATCGAGCCCGGCAAGAGCTTCGACCTGAGCAAACTCGATCCGGTGGCGCAGAAGGCGCTTGTAGACGCGCCGCAAGCCGCGCAGCAACTGATGCAGTGGAAGCTCGCGACTCTCGCCCGGGTCGCGAACGGCTGGTCCATGAACACCGATACCATGGGCGTGTACGGCAACTACTACCTGAAGCGCGCGATCGTCTCTCAGCAAGGGCTCGGAGCGAATGTGCCGGAGGATGCGATCTATCCGCTGAATCTGGCCGATGGCGATGGCAAGCCGCTCGAAGGCTCCAACAAGTACGTCATCCGCTTCGACAAGGGCAACACGCCGCCCGCGAACGCCTTCTGGTCGATCACGCTGTATGACGCCGACGGTTTCCAGGTCGCGAACAGCCTCAACCGCTTTGCGGTCAGCAGCTGGATGCCATTCAAGACCAACGCCGATGGTTCACTGGATCTGTATTTCCAGAATGAGAGCCCCGGCAAAGACAAGGAGGCGAACTGGCTTCCGGCGCCTAAGGGGGCCTTCAACCTGACCATGCGTCTGTATGCGCCCATGGCCGAAGCTCTCACCGGCAAATGGAATCCGCCGCCGGTTACGCGGACGCAAGCGCTGCCGGCATTGGCAGGTCAGTAACACGCAAATCCGAGCGCCGCGTCCTGTGGACCGGCGCTCTTTTCCATCCATCTTTCCATCCATCGCAGCAACGATCGACACACAGCGACCAGGGAGAGGTTCACATGCTGACAAAGCGCGATCTTCTATTTCGTTCTGCCGCGTTCGTGACAATCGCGGCCGCCACGACGAAATCCATCCCGGCGATAGCGCAGACGAGCGGCGTCGGCTTCCTCAAGGCAAAAGATATCGCAGAGGCAGGCTTCATCTACGGCCTGCCGATCGTAATGAACTACGCGGTCATGAACGAGTACGCCATCGATCGCAATTCGGGGCAGTTCAAGGCGCCGTTCAATCAGATCAAGAACGAACCCAATGTCTTCACTTACAAAGACACGGCGATCGTAACGCCGAACAGCGACACGCCCTATTCGTTCGTTTGGATGGACTTGCGAGCCGAGCCGGTCGTGCTTTCGGTCCCGGCGGTGGACCCGAAGCGCTACTACTCGGTGATGCTCTGCGACGGCAACACCTATAACTACGGCTACATCGGTACCCGTGCCACGGGAAGCGAAGCCGGCGATTACATGGTCGTCGGCCCGAACTGGAAGGGCGCAACGCCGCCCGGCATCAAGAAGGTGTTCCGGTCGAGCACGCAGTTCTCGGTGGCGGGATATCGCACGCAGCTTTTCAGCCCAGACGATCTCGACAACGTCAAGAAGGTCCAGGCCGGCTACAAGGTGCAGATGCTTTCCGCCTTCCTGAAGCAGGCGCCGCCGCCGGCCGCGCCTGCCGTCGACTTTCCGAAAATCGACAAGGAACTCGTGAAGGCGAACTTCTTCGAATACCTCGACTTCGCGCTGCAGTTCGCACCCGTGGAAGCGAACGAGACCGAGATACGCGCCCAGCTTGCGCGCATCGGCATCGGGCCGGGCAAGACCTTCAACTTCAAGTCGCTGCCGCTCGAGCAAAAGCTGGAGATCGGCCTGGGCATGAAGGAAGGTGAGCGCAAGGTCGATGAGGCCGTCGCCAACCTCGGCAAGGCGATCAACGGCTGGCGGGTCGCTTCGGTGCCGGGCGACAGCGCTCACTACAACGGCGACTGGTTGAAGCGTGCTGTCGCCGCCAAGGCGGGCATCTACGGTAACGATGCAGCGGAAGCGATGTATCCACTCACGCGCAACGACAGCGATGGCCAGACGCTCGACGGCAGCAAGCACAACTACACGCTGACATTCCCGCCGGGGCAGCAGCCACCCGTGAACTCCTTCTGGTCGCTGACGATGTACGACGGCAAGACGCAGTTGCTGATCGAAAATCCGATCAATCGCTATCTTATCAACTCGCCGATGATCCCCGCGATGAAGACCAACGCGGACGGATCGCTGACGCTTTACATCCAGAACAAATCGCCGGGCGCCGATAGGGAATCCAACTGGCTGCCTGCTCCGAACGGCCCGATCTACCTGGTGATGCGGCTCTACTGGCCGAAGACGACGCCCCCGTCGATCCTGCCGGCGGGCGAAGGGACATGGCAGCCTCCCGGCGTGAAGCGGGACGCTTGAAAAAGGCCGCGCAACGCAGGCGGTGAACAGCTACCATCTGCCGGCAGGGATCGTGTGATGGCCTGACAACCGATCAATTGGAGACCGAACGTCATGATGCGCGCAATGTTGCCGTCTCTCGCCGTCATTGCTGTTGCGTTGCACGCCACCGCTGCCGTTGCGCAGGAAGTGCCAAAGCTCGACGTCGGTCCGCTGTGTAACGCCCAAGCGAAAGCATCGAAGGACCTGGCTGACGCCTGCCTCGCCGATGAGAAAAAGGCGCGTGATGAGCTCGTCCGCCGGTGGGCCGAATTCGCGGCGCCGGACAAGGCGAGGTGCAGCGGGATGGAGCGAAGCGTTGCCGGGGCGCAGAGCTATGTCGAACTGCTCACCTGCCTTCAAATTGCGCTCGACGTGAAGAACCTGCCGAAGCAGTAGAACCGAGCCGCGTGAGCCCGGTCATCGAACCTGTGAGGGGGCGGGCCGCTTAGCCGGCGTCGCAGCCCTTGATGCGGCCTGTCGCGGTGCGGTCGCCGCCATCCGGAAACGACACTTTGAGGGAATAGCGGCCTGAATAACGTTCCTGCGTTGGATTGCCTTGGCCGGTGATCGCCAGCAGCAAAGAACCATTGTCGTTCGCGACAGCGATGGCAATGCGCAGTTCTCGTTGCAAGAACCATTGCTGGATCACGTGCTCGGTTTCGAGCTTGAACTCCCGCCCCAGCTTCGCGAGCGCGCCCGCCTTGAGCGTCAGTGTCCCTTCGGTGATCCCGACAATGGTCCCGTGCTCGCGATTGGTGCTCGCAAACAGTGCGAGGGCGAGGTTGGCATCGTCGATCGTGCAGGTGAGGTCGCCGGTGGCCGATGCGCCGGGTCCGCCCAAGGCGACGAACGCCGACAGAAATACCCACGATTTCAAAGACTTCCACCCCATGACCTGACCCTCCAGCCGAACGGGACAACTGCATCGCAAACATTGCGTAGCGCGGGGGTTTTTGGCAATGTCCGCGCGATTTCGGCCACAAATCGCGGCCGAACCGAATTTCCTTAGGCCGGGCAGGGGTTTGCCCGGAGTCACGACAAACCGGGATTCTCACAATGCAAACTCTAGGGGTGATCGTCGTTTGCGGCCTGCTCGCCATCGCTTATGGCGGCTGGGCGACCATGTCGGTGCTGAAGGCCGATCCCGGCAATGCGCGGATGCAAGAGATCGCCGCCGCCGTGCGTGAAGGCGCGCAGGCGTATCTGAAGCGCCAATACACCACCATCGCGATGGTCGGCGCGGTGATCTTCGTGGTGGTCTGGTACTTCCTCGGTCTGTTGGTTGCGATCGGCTTCCTGGTTGGCGCGGTGCTCTCGGGGGCGGCCGGCTTCATCGGCATGAATATTTCGGTGCAGGCCAACGTCCGTACCGCCCAGGCCGCCATCGGTTCGCTCGCCGGCGGATTGGAGCTCGCCTTCAAGGCCGGCGCCATCACCGGCATGCTGGTTGCCGGCCTCGCGCTGCTCGGGGTCGCGGTCTACTTCTGGGCGCTGATCGGCCCGCTGGGCTACGAGCCCAACAGCCGCGTCGTGGTCGACGCGCTGGTTGCGCTCGGCTTCGGCGCCTCACTGATCTCGATCTTCGCCCGGCTCGGCGGCGGTATCTTCACCAAGGGCGCCGACGTCGGCGGCGATCTCGTCGGCAAGGTCGAAGCCGGCATCCCCGAGGATGACCCGCGCAACCCGGCCACCATCGCCGACAACGTCGGTGACAACGTCGGCGACTGCGCCGGCATGGCCGCCGACCTGTTCGAGACCTATGCGGTGACCGCGGTCGCCACCATGGTGCTGGCGGCGATCTTCTTCGCCGGCACGCCGCTGCTCCTGAACATGATGCTGCTGCCGCTGGCCATCGGCGCCGTGTGCATCGTCACCTCGATCATCGGCACCTTCTTCGTGAAACTCGGCGCCAGCCAGTCGATCATGGGCGCGCTCTACAAGGGCCTGATCGCCACCGGCGTGCTGTCGCTCCCGGCGCTGGCGCTGGTCATCCACTGGCTCGTCGGCTTCGGCGTTCCGGTCAAGGTTGCCAGCCTCACCTTCAGCAGCACCGCGCTGTTCTACTGCGGCGTGGTCGGCCTGGCGGTGACCGGACTGATCGTCTGGATCACCGAATACTACACCGGCACCAACTTCCGCCCGGTGCAGTCGATCGCCAAGGCGTCGGTGACCGGTCACGGCACCAACATCATCCAGGGCCTGGCCGTGTCGCTGGAGTCCACCGCGCTGCCGACCATCGTCATCATCGCCGGCATCCTCATCACCTACGCGCTCGCCGGCCTGTTCGGCATCGCCATCGCGGTGACGACGATGCTGTCGCTCGCGGGCTTCGTGGTCGCGCTCGATGCCTTCGGTCCGGTGACCGACAACGCCGGCGGCATCGCCGAGATGGCCGGTCTGCCGAAGGAAGTCCGCAAATCGACCGACGCGCTCGACGCGGTCGGCAACACCACCAAGGCGGTGACCAAGGGCTATGCCATCGGCTCGGCCGGCCTCGGCGCGCTGGTGCTGTTCGCGGCCTACAGCGAAGACCTGAAATACTTCATCGCCAATCCGGGCCAGTACCCGTACTTCAAGGGTGTCGCGCTCGACTTCTCGCTGAGCAATCCGTACGTGGTCGTCGGCCTGCTGTTCGGCGGCTTGCTGCCGTACCTGTTCGGCGCGATGGGCATGACCGCGGTCGGGCGCGCAGCCTCTGCGATCGTCGAGGAAGTGCGCCGGCAGTTCCGCGAGAAGCCCGGCATCATGCAGGGCACCGACAAGCCGGACTACGGCGCGGCCGTGGACCTGCTCACCAAGGCGGCGATCAAGGAAATGATCATTCCGTCGCTGTTGCCGGTGCTGTCGCCGATCGTCGTGTACTTCGCGATCTACTTCATCGCGGGCGGCGGTGCCGCCGGTAAGTCGGCGGCGTTCTCGGCGGTCGGCGCGATGCTGCTGGGCGTGATCGTCACCGGCATCTTCGTCGCGATCTCGATGACCTCGGGTGGCGGCGCCTGGGACAACGCCAAGAAATACATCGAGGACGGCAACTACGGCGGCAAGGGATCCGAGGCCCACAAGGCCGCGGTGACTGGTGACACCGTCGGCGACCCGTACAAGGACACGGCCGGTCCGGCGGTGAACCCGATGATCAAGATCACCAACATCGTGGCGCTGCTGCTGTTGGCGGTGCTGGCGCACTAAGCCAGCCGCCAAGGCCATCGGAAGACAAAAGCCCCGCACGTTGCGGGGCTTTTGCTTTTGGCCGTTCGTCGGTCGGATTGGCGCGGCCATCGATCGCAGCGGGCCTGCTTGCCGGGGCGTTCGAAGCATCCGATGATCGGCGTAGCCGGTTAGACGGAGGCGAGGGTGCAGGGCCGTTCTATAAGCCGCGCGCTGCTGTTCCTGATGTCGCTAGCGACGGTGATCGTGGCTCAGGCCGCATCGCCCGCCGCCGCGCAGCCGGTCGCCGAATTCTACAAAGGCAAGACCGTCACGCTGATCGTCAGTTCGGCGCCGGGCGGCGGCTATGACGCGCTCTCGCGCACCGTCGCGCCGCATCTCTCGCGCCACATCCCCGGCAATCCGAACGTCGTGGTGCGCAACATGTCGGGCGCCGGCGGCATCGTTGCGGTCAATCATCTGTTCAATGTGGCCGCCAAGGACGGCACGGTCATCGCCAACGTGCAGAACAACACGCCGTTCGAGCCGCTGTTCGGCACCAAGGAGGCGATCTACGATCCGCTCAAGTTCAACTGGCTCGGCACCCCGTCGATCGAAACCGCGCTGCTGACGGTTTGGCATCAGACGCCGGTCGAGACCTGGAAGGACGTCTTGACCAAAGAGATCACCATGGGCTCGTCGGGTGTGAACTCGACGCCGAGCTTCTACGGTCGGCTGCTGATCGAGACGCTCGCCCTCAAGCTCAAGCTCATCGTCGGGTATGAATCGCAGAGCCGCGTGTTCCTGGCGATGGAGCGCGGTGAGGTCGACGGTTATCCGAGCGTGTTCTACAGCGCGCTGACATCGACGCGTCCGACCTGGCTGCCGGAGAAGAAGGTGAAGCTTCTGGTGCAGGTCGGGCTGGAGAAGGACCCGAACCTGCCCGACGTGCCGGCTGCGCTCGACCTCGCACGCAATGCCGACGACAAGGCGCTGATCGAAGCCGGCGCCGGACCGCTCGGCACCGGCCGGCCGTTCCTGATGCCGCCCGGCGTTCCGGCCGAGCGGGTCGCGGCCATGCAAAAGGCATTGGCCGACACGTTCAAGGATCCCGCCTTCCTTGAGGAAGCCAAAAAGCGCCAGCTCGACGTGGGCTCGCCGCGCACCGGCCAGGAGCTGCAGTCGTTGGTGCAGCGGATCTATACGCAGACCCAGCCTCACGTGGTCACGCGGCTGCGCAAGATCATGAACCCCGGCGGTTGAAGCCGGAACGTGCGCCCACTGCCGTATTGATCGCGCCGGCCGCCGCGGCGACAATGCCGCCTGCTTTGCGCCGGGAGACGACGATGCTGAAGACCGATGGCGTCCTGCACTTCACCATACCGGTCAAGGATCTCGACCGGTCCGAGAAATTCTACACCGAGATTCTCGGCATGGAGAAAATCCGGCGCACCGGCCACATGGTGTTCCTGCGCGCCGCCGGCAAAGACAACTTCGTGCTCACCTATTCGGAAAAGCCGATCGATCCCAATCCAACCGGCAAGCACGAGATCCACAGCGCGTTCCGACTGACCGCCGACGAATACGATCGTGCCAAGGCGTTCCTGGCGTCAAAGGGCGTGGAGGTCTTCAAGGAGGAGGATCGTCGCGCCGGCACGTTCCAGGGTCGCAGCGCCTATTTCCTCGATCCCGACCGCAACGTGATCGAGATCATGCATCTCGTGCGCGGGCCGGTGAGCGACAAGGAGGATTAGGCGCCTACGCCCAGCGTAGGCTGCTTAGAAGCTGAACGCCTTGAAGACGCTGCCGAGGTAATTGATTTCCTCGCCGCCGCTCGGCGTGGTCCGGCTCACATAGTCGAAGATGCGGCCGTCGCGCATGCCGTAGTTCGCGAGCCGCTGGACCCGCCGGTTGCGGTCGAAATACACCGCGACCACGCGCTGGTCGACCACCGCTTGCGGCAAGAAGGCGACCCGGCGTTCGGAGCGTTGCGAGATGTAGTAGAACACTTCGCCGCTGACGGTCGCGACCGTCGAGGGAGTTCCCATCAGGATCAGAACTTGTTCCTGGCTGGCGCCGATCGGGATTTGCTCGAGCGCACCTTCGGGGACCACATAGCCCTTCTGGTAGGTCTCGCTGAAGCAGCCACCAAGCGGCAGGGCGAGCGCCAGCACGGCCGCGATGGCCAGCGCCGAAGCCGGTTTGCCAACTCGAAGGTTAAGTTTGCCCCCGAACATCCCCATATCCCATTGCAATCGCAACCCCGTTGACGTACCGGGCAGCGCCGTCCTTTGCAACCGATCCGGTTCTCGGGCGGGCCGAGGCCCTTGAGCTATCCCGATGATATTGAACCTGTTTCGGCGCACCCCACGAGAAGACACCATCGCCGTCCTATATGGCGCGATCGTGGCGCAGGCCCGCGTCCCCGCATTTTACCGCAACTACGGGGTTCCGGATACCTCCAACGGACGGCTGGAGATGATTGTCCTCCACACCATCCTGGTGCTGTGCCGTTTGGAGACCGAAGGCGGGTCCGGTCCGCCCTTGGGGCAGGCGCTGTTCGACTATTTCTGCGCCGACGTGGACGGGAATCTACGGGAGATGGGCGTGGGCGATATGGCCGTCCCCCGCAAGATGAAAGCGGTCGCGGAGGCCTTCTACGGCCGCAAGCGGGCCTACGAAGCCGCACTGGCCGCGCCAGGGCTCGCGGAACTCACCACCGCGCTGGGCCGCAACGTCTACCCGGAGGCCGGCGAAACGGCGGAGGCGACGCGGCTGGCGGCTTACATGCGTGAGGCCGTCGACAAGCTTGCCGCCGTCGATGGCGCGGCGCTGCTGCGCGGGCAGGTCGGGTTTCCCGATCCCGCGACCGTTGCTGCGCCGCAGCCTGAGGGGGCGCCATGAGTCGCGACTACCGACCGCCCAAGGGCACGCTTAAGAACGCGACCAAGGGCATGTCCAAAAGTGCACCTGCGCGCACGCCTGCCGGTGTACCCGCGAGCACGCCCGACAGCCGGCCGCCATGGAGCGTCCCGGTCGCGGTTCGCGACATTCCGGAAACCGGCCGCCATTTCGACCTGGTGGCCGATGAAAACGCCCGGGCCGCGGTGGCCGAGGCGGTCGGGCTGCGCTCGTTGCCGCGCCTCACGGCGAGCCTTGATGTCAGCCGCCAAGGCCGCGACGGCCTGCACGTCACCGGCCGCGTTTCCGCAACGGTCGGACAGACTTGCGTGGTGACGCTCGAGCCGATCGAGAACGAGATCAACGAGCCGGTTGAAGTGGTGTTTGCACCGGAGGCGGCCGACGAAAGCGTCGGGCACAGCCAGGTTGCCGAAGACGATGCGCCGGAACCGCTGGTTGGTGGTGCGATTGATCTCGGCGGGGTCGCGACCGAGTTTCTCAGCCTCGGGATCGACCCGTATCCGCGGAAAGCCGGCGTCGAATTCGACGCGCCGGCAGTGGAAGATGACACACCGCACCCGTTTGCCGCGCTGGCCGCGCTCAAAAAGGGGCAGGGCGATTCATGACCCGCGAACCGTACTGGAACCGGGGCGCCCCGGCGGGCTATGGTCGCTCGGGGTCGGCGCTTCCGGACGGTCAACAGTCCGGCGGCGGCCGACGCGCCTTCAAGGTCGTTCATGCCGGATAAGGTTCGTATCGCGCTCGACGCCATGGGGGGCGACTTTGGTGCGTCCGTCGTCGTTGCCGGGGCGCAGGTCTCGCTCGACCGCCACCCCGGCATCGAATTCCTGCTGTTCGGCGACCGCGCGCTGATCGAGCCGCTGGTCGAAGCACGCCCGCAGCTCAAGGCGGCGTCGCGCATCATCCATACCGACGTTGCCATCGCGATGGACGCCAAGCCGAGCCAGGCGCTGCGCCAGGGCCGCTGGAAGTCCTCGATGTCGATGGCGATCGACGCCGTGAAGCGTGGCGAGGCCGACCTCGCCGTTTCCGCCGGCAATACCGGCGCGCTGATGGCGCTCGCGAAATTCCAACTCAAGACCATGGCCGGGATCGACCGGCCGGCGATCGCGGCGCGCTGGCCGACGGTGCGCGGCGCGTCGATCGTGCTCGACCTCGGCGCTTCGATCGGCGCCGATGCCGCGCATCTCGTCGATCTCGCGGTGATGGGCTCGGCGATGGCCCGGATTCTATTCGGGCGCGACCGGCCGACTGTCGGCCTGCTCAATATCGGTGTTGAGGAGGTGAAGGGCCTTGAGGAAATCCGCGAGGCCGGGCAGATCCTGCGCGAGCGCAATTTGCCGTTTCTCGACTATGTCGGCTTCGTCGAAGCCGACGACATCGGCCAGGGTATTGCGGATGTGATCGTCACGGAAGGTTTCACCGGCAACATCGCGCTCAAGGCGGCCGAGGGCACCGCGCGCCAGATCGAGCATTTGCTGAAGGCCGCGATGAGCCGTTCGATCTGGTCGAAGCTCGGCTATCTGCTCGCCCGCGGCGCGTTCCGTTCGCTGAAGGCGAGCATGGATCCGGGCAAGGCCAATGGCGGCGTGTTCCTCGGCTTGAACGGCATCGTCATCAAGAGCCACGGCCATACCGATGCCGAGGGCTTCGCCAGCGCGGTTGAGGTCGGTTACGACATGATCCGGCATGATCTGCTTGCGCGGATCGGGGAGACCCTCACGCGCGAGGGTGATGATGAAGAACCGCCCCGTCTGATCGGGGGGAGTCGTTCGTGAGCATGATACGTTCTGTTGTCCTGGGCTGCGGCAGCTATCTGCCGAGCCGCGTCCTGACCAACACCGAGCTGGCGCAGACCGTCGACACGACCGACGAATGGATCGTGCAGCGCACCGGCATCCATGAGCGCCGCATTGCCGCGCCCGGCGAATTGACCTCGGACCTGAGCCTGCATGCGGCGCAGGCCGCGCTCGCACATTCCAAGGTCGACGCGCAGTCGATCGACCTGATCGTGCTGGCGACGTCCACGCCTGACCAGACTTTCCCCGCGACGGCGGTCACGGTGCAGGCCGGTCTCGGCATCCACCATGGCGCCGCGTTCGATCTGCAGGCGGTGTGCTCGGGCTTCGTCTACGCGCTCGCCACCGCCGACGGGCTGCTGCGCACCGGCGCGTTCAAGCGCGCGCTGGTGATCGGCGGGGAAACGTTCTCGCGCATCCTCGACTGGAAAGATCGCACCACCTGCGTGCTGTTCGGCGACGGCGCCGGTGCGGTAGTGCTGGAGGCGCAGGAGCTTTCCGGCACCAACGACGATCGCGGTATCCTCACGTCATACCTGCGCTCCGACGGCCGGCACCGCGACAAGCTCTATGTCGACGGCGGTCCGTCTTCGACTCAGACCGTCGGCCACCTGCGCATGGATGGCCGCGAGGTTTTCCGCTTCGCGGTCGGTGCGATATCGGAGGCGGTTGAGGGCGCGCTCGAACAATCCGGCTTCAAGTCGGAGGACATCGACTGGTTCGTGCCGCACCAGGCCAACAAGCGGATCATCGACGGCGTCGCCCGCAAGCTCGGCCTTTCGCCGGAGCAGGTCGTGCTCACCCTCGACCGCCACGGCAACACGTCGGCCGCCTCGATTCCGCTGGCATTGAACGACGCCGTGACCGATCGGCGCATCAAACGCGGCGATTTGGTGATGCTGGAGGCGATGGGTGGCGGGCTGACCTGGGGGGCCACCCTGATCCGGTGGTGAGGCTGGGAAACCCGGCTTAACAACACCGTTCGCATCCGGCCCGGGCCTTCGTGTCGGCCCGGCTTGACGACCGAGAAAATGTCTGCGCACGCAACTCCCCGATGTAGATCTTGACGGGGGTAAAGATGGCGACTGATGTTGAAAGCGCGGAGCGGACCGTAACCCTTATCGTTCCCACGGTACACCACCGCGCCGCATTGTTCGATCGCGTGCTGCGTTACCTCGCCCATGCCGGCTTTAAATGCCCGATAATCGTCAGCGATCATAGCTCGCCTGCACATCTCGACGTCATCGCGGGAACCGTCAAGCGGCATCCTGCCCTTGCGATAACGTTGCTGCAGCATCCGCCAGAGATGCACTTTCTGCGGCGTCTAGTACTTTGCGCGTCCGCAGCGGAGACGCCGTTGGTGCATCTCCACGCCGACGACGATTTCTTGGTGCGGCCGACGTTAAACTTGCTGATCGGTGAAATGACTCGCCGGCCAGAGCTAGCGGCGGCAATGGGACTGAACGTCCATGTTACGATGGAAACGGGCGAACTGATATCACTGCCAAAGACGGGAATTCAAAACGCAAAGCCGTTTGAGCGTCTGATTGCCACGCTGGAAACCTTTTCGTCGGTTCTCTACGCACTTCGTCGGCGCGACGAATTCATCGCGAGCCTGTCAATCACCGTCGACCGCTGCCCCGATGTCCAGTTCTGGCAATACCTCGAAACTTGCGTTGCAATTCTTAATGGCCCGACTGCGGTTCTTGCGGATTTGCACTACGTGCGGGAAGTCCATGCCGCGAAGTGGTCAAGCACGCTTGTGAACGACCGCTCATCGGAGCATTTTCCGTATCTAATTCTCGCACCGGATTTCGCAACGAAGGTCACTGGCTTTCGGGCCGGCTTGGCTGCAGCCTGCGAGCAACGGGGCGTGCCATACCAGCAAGACGCAATCGACGCTGGCGTTATCCATCTTCTGCATCGCGGGTTTGGCGCCATGGGTCTGCCGGAAAAAATCATACCCCCGGCAGAAAGCAGCGACGATCCAATGGTGCAATTGTCTGCGCGGTTCTCAGACCTGGCGGATCCAATCACGAACGAACTCAATCGCATCTTCCATGTGGCCGCCAAGGAATGATACCGGGTCTGATCAGCCGTGCTATTCAAACGACTGAGATGACAGAACGTATTGATGTGCCAGGCAACTTGGTCAACTATCGAGGTCTGTGACTGAAGGCTATTTCGTCAATCTTGGAGTGCTGGAGCCCGAGCATGTTCCCTACCGCTGAGCATCATTTGACCTATAAGGTTGCCAACGCGCCGGTCGCGACGTTTCCCTATCCCCATTGCTATGTGCAGAACGTTTTCCCCGACGATCTCTATGCCGAACTCCAGCGCCAGTTGCCTGATCCCGAAGCGATGGTTCCGATTGAAGAGGCGCGCAACGTCAAAGGTTATCCAGAGCGGTTTGTGTTGGAGCTGAAGCCGGAGCATCTGCAGGTTCTTCCGCCTGAAAAACGGGGTTTCTGGAACGATTTCGGTAGAATTATGCTGTCAGGCCGGTTCAGGCAGGCAGTCATGAGCAAGTTTGCTCCGTTCGTGACAGCTCGACTGAAGGACGTTAGCGGCATCCGCTTCTACGATGAAGCGCTGCTGGTGCAGGACATCACCGACTACAAGATTGGACCGCACACGGATTCACCAATGAAGGTGATCACGATGTTGTTCTATCTGCCCAATGACGATTCTAAAGCACACCTTGGGACATCGATCTTCACACCGCACGATAAGAACTTCCATTGCGCGGGCGGACCGCATTATCCGTTCCATCTGTTCGACAAAATGGTCACCATGCCGTTCGTGCCGAATTCACTTTTTACCTTCGTCAAGGGTGACGACTCCTTCCACGGCGTCGAGCCTGTCGGTGACCCCGGGTGCCGTCGATGGCTGTTACTCTACGACGTGTTCATGGATCAAACTCCGAAAGCGCCCGGGCCCGTGAAATTCCAGCCGATGGTCCGCGCGCCGATTTCGCCTGCCGGCTGATACGTTTCGGGTCTTGTCAGCAAACGAGACAACCAGCCGTCGCGGCCTTGCGGGAGCTGCTCGCTACGCTGCGATTTGGTGATGTTGGAGGTCATGGGTGGTGGGTTGACCGGATCACCGATGGACCTCCCGTTTCCGAGGACGCCCGAAAGCGCGAAATATTGATGCGTGCTAGGCGAGGGGTCTTGCGTTCTGAGACGCTTCAGGCCGCTGCTCACACGCGCTCACTTCACCGCGCGCCGTCCAGTTTTGCCATCTCGGCGGCGGCGGTGGTGGCATCGAGCGCGTTGAGCTTGTAGGTCGCGGCGGTCATGCCGCGGTCCTTGGGTTGCATCGGAGCGCCGATTTGAGGGTGCGCTATAGCCACGATGCCCACCGCCCCGCCACCGACAATCGGAGCCACTAACGGCTTGACGTTGATCGCGTAGTAGTACGTGCCGCCAGCCGTGACCTTCACATCGGTTTCGAAATAGACCCAGTCGAACGGCGGTTCGACCTTCAGCGTATAAGCGCCGGGCGGGCGATCGACAAAGAAATAGGAATCGGGGGCAATCTTGCCGACGACCTGTCCATCGACCTTGATGTCGAAGGTCGCGGTCCGGAACATGGCGCTGCGTGGCCAGATGAAATAAAGCCGGGCGACGCGAGCGTCTCTCGGTTTACCCTGCGATTCCATCGGGCTGGTCGACACCGTTGCGCAGGCAGCCAATCCGCACACGATGACGAGCACAGCGATGGCGCAACAAATCCGACGCATTCCCGCGCATTCCCACTCGCTGCCGCTCGCGGGTTGAGATGCCCGGAGCTCCCTTAATCGTGCCACACGCGGTGCGTGTCCGACAACGGATACCGGCGAGCCACCTGAATTAGAATTGCCGGACTACGCTGCGCCAATCCGCCCTTGTAATAGCGAACCCATTTACGGCGTCAGACCGTGGGTCATCTGCGCATGGTTGGCCGGTTTTCCATTGCGTCGTGGGTGCGATATTGGAGGCGGTTGTGGCGCGCTTGAGCAGTCCGGCTTCCGCTCCGAGGACATCGACTGGTTCGTGGCGCATCAAGCCAACAAGCGGATCATCGACGGCATCGCCCGCCAGGCTCGGTATTTCCCCGGTGCTCACGCTCGATCTTACGGCAACACGTCGGCCGCCTCGATTCCGCTCGCAATGAGCGACGCCGGGGCCGATCGGCGCATCAAACGCGGCGATTTGGTGATGTCGGAGGCCCGGAATAGTGGGTTGAGCTGGGGGCTGCCCTCATCCGGTGGTAGTGGGGTAGGCGAGCTTCTTCCAGCTTGTCCCCGTTGACTTTCCTTGCGGCGAACGAATATCGTTTGATAAAACAGAGGGATATGTTAATCGCCGAAAGCGGGGCAGGCGATGAGCGCAAAGACGATCACACGCGCGGACCTATGCGAGGCGGTCTACCAGAAGGTAGGCCTGTCACGCACCGAGTCCGCCACACTTGTGGAACTTGTGTTGAAGGAGATCACCGATTGCCTCGAAAGAGGCGAAACGGTGAAGCTGTCGTCGTTTGGCTCTTTCGTGGTACGAAAGAAAGGCCAGCGGATCGGCCGCAATCCCAAGACCGGCAAGGAAGTTCCAATCTCTCCACGCCGCGTCATGGTGTTCAAGCCATCCGCCATCCTCAAGCAGCGCATTAATGGCATGCCGGAAGGTGCGAACGGCGAAGACCACGACGACTAGACGGCGTGGCGGTTTAAGAGCGGTACGAGTGTGATCGGGATCATGCTCTAGGGGGGCAAGGCCGCGGTGGAAAAGGCACCGGACGCATTCCGGACCATCAGCGAAGTGGCGGTCGAGCTCGACGTGCCACAGCATGTCCTGCGGTTTTGGGAAAGCCGCTTCCGCGAAATCAAGCCGATGAAGCGTGGCGGCGGCCGCCGCTACTACCGCCCCGACGACGTTTCACTCCTGCGCGGCATTCGCCATTTGCTCTACGGCGAGGGCTACACCATCCGCGGCGTTCAGCGGATCATCAAAGAGCAGGGCATCAAATTCGTGCAGGCCGCCGGGAACCCCGCCGCCCGCGCGAGACAAGCCGAACCGCCCGAACCCGACGAACTGATCGAGGAAGTCGCCGCGCCTGGTTCCGCTGCCGCGGCCACCGAGGCGGAGCGGAGTCGCGGCCTGTTTGCGCTGCTGCCGGGGTTGCTCGGCGATCGTAACGATCCGCCGGAGACGGAATTTTCGATCGAGGACCTCCGTCCTGAACCGCCGGTGCCGCCGTCGCAGCGGCTGGTCCCTCCGGTGCCCGGGTCCAACGGCATCCCGCGTGAAGACCTGCGGCGGCTCCAAGCCGCGCTGCACGAAATGGCCGAATGCCGTAGGCTCCTCGAGGTGGCGATCCGCGAAGGCGTCTGAGCAAACCTCGCGCTCGAACAGCGCCAACTCCGTCCGTCTACTGCGCCTTGATTCCCGCGTCGCGGATGATGCGGCCGTAGTCGTCGTATTGACTACGAATGTGCGCCGCGAAGTCGTCGAGGCAGGTGCCGACCGGATAAAGCCCGAGCTTGAGCAGGCGCGGCGTCAGCTCCGGCGCCTTGAGCGCCGCCTGGAACCAGGACGCGAGCTGCTCGGCTGAATTCCGTGGCGTCTTCGCCGGGGCCATCACGCCGAACCAGACCTCGACGTTGTAGCCCTTGTAGCCGAGCTCATCGACCGTCGGCACGTCCGGCAGCGGCGGGATGCGTTTCAACGACGCCGACGCAAGCGCACGGACGGTGCCGGCGTGGAGTTGCTCCACCGCTTCCGAATAGTTCGTCAGTACCGCCTGGACGTGCCCGCCGAGCAGGGCCGTCATTGCCGGCGCGCCGCCGGGATAGGGCACGTAGGTGACGTCGATCTTCGACATCTGCCGGAATTGTTCGAAGCCGATGTGCTGGGTGGTCGCGGGCCCGACGGTCGCGAACACCAGTGTCCCGGCGGCCGCCTTGGTAGCCTCGACCAGCTCAGCCAGGGTCTTGTAGGGCGAGTCCGCCTTGACGACGAAGACCTGCGGCGAGCTCAGCAGGTAGCAGACCGGCTCGAAGCTGGTGAGCGGATCGTAGTTTACCTTCCGCAAATGCGGATTGATCACGATCGAATTGCCGTTGATCACCAGCGTATTGCCGTCCGGCGCCGCGCGCGCCACCGCTTCGTAGGCGATCGATGCGCCGCCGCCCGGGCGGTTCTCGATCACCACGGAAGTGTTCTGGCTCTTGGCGATGTGTTCGCCCAGCAACCGCGCCAGGATGTCGGCGCTGCCGCCCGCCGGGAACGGCACGACGATGCGGATGGTGCGGCCGCTTTGCGACCAAGCGTGCTGGCCAGCGAGCGGGATCGCCAGCAGGGCGGCAACAGCGGCGGCACCGATCAGGCGCAGAACGTTATGCGGCTTCATGGAACTGGTCTTTCGTATCGCGACGATACTTGGGACGATACCGGCGCGGCAAGTTCGGTGCCGACCGAGTCCGCTGTACCAATGTGCCGCACGCTTCAGCAATCGCAAGTCCTCAATGCCGGCTGGCTTGGCTCCTGAGCGTCTCCAGTTCGGCCTCGCTGCGCGGCGTGATCACCGCGACCTTGCGCGTGCGGTAGTAGGGAACGATCACCTGCATCGGCTGCCCCTCGCGTTCCAGGAGCGAGAGGTGCCGCGACTCGGTGCCGCGATTGGGCAAATCAAACAGCGTCCATTGCGACGTTGCCGGATTGTACTTTGCAACCTTGTCGGCGCTCCACAGATGGGTCCAGACGTTGTGGTCCTTGTCGACGGACACCTGATAGGGCTGGTGCGCTTCCGGGTTGGGGAACGGCACCAGCGTGACGGCCTTGGTGTGGATGTCGACGCGGGCGAGATTGCCGCCGAAGGAGTTGCCGATCCAGACATGGTTGCCGTTCTTGTCGGCGCCCATCCGGCGCGCGCCTTGGGCCCAGGCGAAGGGCGCGTTGAAGTCCGGAGGGATGAACGTCTCGTACATCGCCGCCTGTTGCGTCGTCAGGTTCTCGACCACCGCCTGTTCGGGCGGCAGTTGGAATTCGTGCGCCTTGCCGGTCGAGAGATCGCTGTAGTTGACGAGGTCCTGCGTCATCAGCAGCCACCAGGCATTGCCGGCCGAGTCGGCGGCGAGGCCGTACACGGTCGCGATGCCGTGCTTGTTCTTGTAGGTCACCGATTTGTACTCGGTGAATCTCTCCTCGGCGATGTTGAAGTGCAGCGCACCGTCCGCCGACGTGACCCAGATATTGCCCTTCATGTCGGCGTCGATCGTGCCCGACGTCCCCGACATGGTCGTGGGCGGGACATAGATGTCGAGCTTTTCCGTCCTGGGATCGAGCTTGGCGAGGCCGCCGTGGCGGCGTTCCACATGGGAGCGGATGTTGAACCAGAGGAAGCCGTTCTCGTCACGGACGATACCGTGGCTGCCGGCGACGATGCCGCGGCGGTCCGGAAGCGTGAAGTGCTTCACGGCGCCGGTCTTGGCGTCGACTCGGGCGTAGGACGTGACGCGGCTCGGGCGCGAGTAGACGATCCAGATATTGCCGTCGAGATCGGCGGCCGCGTCATGGACGCCGGCCATGTGGCCGGACTCCGATGGCGTGCCGAGCGTCCAGTCGCTGCCGTCGTTGGTCTGGACGTGATTGTCCTCGGTCGGGAAGTCGTATTCCTTGACCACGATGCGCGCTGCTTCGCCGGACGGGCGCGGCTGCAGATTAAATCGCATCGAGCTCTCGCCCGGTCCGCGCGCCCGCGCCAGATAGGCGGCGAGCTCCTTCTGATGGAAATCGATGTTGGGCGTGACGCGCTTGTCGGGCCGTGGATAGGTGCCGTTGACGTTGACCTGCTTCATCAGGTCCATGATCTTGTACCAGCCGTCCTCATCGAAGCGATGCTGCAGGATGTAGCTCGCGCTGTGACAGCCAGTGCAGTTCTTGCGCACCTGCGTCTTCATGCGGAAGTCGTCCGGCGTGTCGCCTGGCAGCGCCGCGAGGAATTCGTCGCCGGGCAATTGCCTGATCCAGGCCTCCCGGTCGGTGATCGGCTGCATCACGAAATTCTGCTGGCGCGTCTTCCCGACGGCGACGTTGGCGATGGGGCGGTCGAACTGCACCGCCTGCGCCCAGATCCGATAGTTTCCTTCGGGCAGTGGCGGGAAGTAGTAGTTGCCCGATGCGTCGGTGTAGACGCTGGTGGTGATGGTGGAGCCTTCGGCCTTCGCCGACACAACGACGCCGCCCAGGCGTTCGCCGCCGGCGGATGTAATGGCGCCGGAGAGCGGCGCGTCAGCAAGAGCGGGCAGGATGGTCGCGCCCAGCGCGGTTGCGAGTGCAACGAGACTGACGCTGGCAAAACGGCGTGCGCTTGTCATGTGCGTTCTCCCGAATATTTTTTGCTTATGCCTTCAGCGAACTACTTGGATGGCTTGCTTGGTTGGCTCACTTAGCTGGCAGGTTCACCACCTGATGCCCGGGCGGCAGGACCGCCAGATAGGCGGCGATGGCCGCGATCTGCTCCGCGTTGAACATGTGCTTGAAGGCTGGCATGCGCGGCGTGCCGTCGGTGACGATCCCGCGCACGATCTCCTGATTGCCGCCGGCGGTGTCGCGCGATAGCTCCGGCCCGTACATGCCGGAGACCAGCGTTGGCCGGGTGTGGCAGACCCCGCAATGCTGATCGACCAGCCGTCGTCCTAGCATCTGTGTTTGATTGAGTTCGACGTCCGCCGCCGACGCGCCTTGCACCAGGCCGGCCAGCAGGAGCGCCGCTGCCGTGACGCTGCTTTTCATAGCTGCCTCCCTTGTCGATTTTTCTTTTTTGAACGGGCACCAGATTAGACCTATTCGAACGATCCACAAGACGCGGTTGGAAACCCGGGACGGGAGCCATATGGTCTGGGGCTCCTACCCAGACGAATGCCGCGGCGCTGGTTTTCCGCTCGGCGAGTGCGCGCAAGCCAATGAGAAACGTCAATACATTCATCGGCAGCCCGGTCGAACGCGTCGAGGACCTCCGCTTCCTGCGCGGGCGCGGCCAGTACGTCGACGATCTGGTCCGGCCGGGGCAGTGGCACGCTGCGATGGTGCGCAGTTCGGTCGCGCACGGCGGGTTGCGGTCGGTCGATACCGCCGCCGCGTTGGCGTTGCCGGGGGTGCATGCGGTTCTGACCGCGCGGGATCTCGGGCGGCCAATCCCGGTCATCCCGTTCCGGCGGCCCAACCCGACGATCGCGCCCTATGCGCAGCCAGTGCTGGCCGATGACGTGGTGCGCTATGTCGGTGAGCCGGTGGCGGTCGTTCTCGCGGACAGCCCCGAACAGGCCGAGGACGGTGCGCAGGCGGTGATCCTCGACATCGAGCATCTGCCGCCGCTGGCCGACCGCCATGCATCGGGGCGGGCTGAGACACTGTTGATCGCGGGCACCGCAAACAATTGCGCCTCGATGTTCACGGCCGATGCGGGCGATGCCGACGCCGCGTTCCGCAACGCCCCTTACACCCGCCGTGAGCAATTCCGCGTGCAGCGGATGACCGCAATGACCATGGAGACGCGCGGCCTGTTGGCGGAATGGGACGCGGCGGCGGGACGGCTCAGCGTGTCGGGCGCGGCGAAGCTGCCGTTTTTCAACCGCCGTGCCATGGCGGCAATGATGAATCTCCCGGAAACGGCGGTCGACTATGTCGAGTACGACGTCGGTGGCGGCTTCGGCGCGCGCGGCGAGTTCTACCCGGAAGATTTCCTGGTCGCCTTCGCCGCCCGCAAATTCGGGCATCCCGTCAAATGGGTCGAGGACCGCCGCGAGCACTTCATGGCGATCGCGCATTCCCGCGAGACCGAATGCGATCTCGAGATCGCGCTCGACCGCGACGGCACCATCCTCGGCCTGCGTGGCGACATCTGGGTCGATATCGGCGCCTATGTGCGGCCGAACGGCATGACGCCGGTGCGCAATGTCGCGCAGTTCACATCGGGGCCGTATCGCATTCCGAATCTGCATTTGAAGTCGCACGGAATGGTGACCAACAAGACGCCGTCAGGCACGTATCGGGGTCCGGGGCGCTTCGAGGGCTGTTTCTTCATGGACCGGCTCATCGACATGGCCGCGAAGGATCTCGGCCTCGACCGGCTCGAGATCCGGCGGCGCAACCTGATCGCGCTGTCGGAGATGCCTTATCCGCTGGCGCCGGTGCGTCCCAACGATGGCTTCGGCGATACCGCGTGCGACAGCGGCAACTATGCCAGCACGTTCGATCGCTGCGTGACGGATGCCGGCTGGGCCGACAAGCTGGCGCTGAACGGCAAGCTGGTCGACGGCCGCTATCACGGGCTTGGCATTGCCTGCTTTATCGAGGGTGGGGCGTCCGGTCCGCGCGAGAATGCGCGCATCGTCATCGAACCGGACGGCTCGTTCGCGGTCTATGTCGGATCGTCGGGCGTGGGGCAGGGCGTCGAGACCGTGATGTCGCAGATCGCCGCCGACGCGCTCGAAGTGTCGATCGAGCGGGTGACGATCTACCACGGCTCCACGACCTATCTCGCGGAAGGCTACGGCTCCTACGGCTCGCGCGCCACGGTCATGGGTGGCAGCGCGATCATCCAGACCGCGAATGCGCTGATCGAGAAGATGCGCGCCGCGGCCGCCGAGCGTCTCGGTATCCCGGCCGAAACAATTGCGTGGCACGAGGGCGTGGCGTCGGCGCCGGACGGCCGCCGCGTGATGCCGGCCGAGCTTGCCGGGCTGTCCGTCGACGGCAAGTTCGACAACTCGAAGGCGACCTATACGTATGGCACCGCGGTGGCTCACGTGGCCGTCGATCCGCGCACCGGCAGCGTGGAGGTGCTCGACTATATCGTCGTCGACGACGTCGGCCGCATCATCAATCCCGAGACCCTGCACGGTCAAGTGATCGGCGCGGCGGTGCAGGGGCTGGGCAGCACGTTCACCGAAGAGATCGCCTACGACGAGCAGGGCCAGTTGCTGGTCGCTTCGCTTGCTGACTATCTGGTGCCGCTGGCGAGCGACTACCCGCAGGTTCGGGCGCACTCGCTCGAAGAGCATCCATCGCCCAATAACCCGCTCGGCGCCAAGGGCGCGGGCGAGGGCGGCATCATTCCCGTCGGCGGCGCTGTCTCGAACGCGGTCGCGGCCGCGCTGTCATCGCTGAACGTCGAGCCGCGCGTGCTGCCGCTCACGCCGGCGCGGATCTGGCAGTTGATCCAGGATGCGCGAACGTAGCCCGCATGGAGCGAAGCGGAATGCGGGACAGTCCGCCCCGGATTTCGCTGCGCTCCATCCGGGCTACAACCGTCAGGCCAGCCGTAGCGTCGGCATGAGCCGCAAGGCGTTGTCGCGATCGATGGCCTTGAGCTCGGCCGCATCGAATACGCCACTGTTCTTGAGGCCCTCGACATGCTCCTCGGTGGTGAGATGCGGCCAGTCGGTGCCGAACAGCATCTGCGACACCGGGGCGACGGCCTTGAGCGCCGACATCGGCGCGCGCTCCGGCGCCTGCGCGATGTCGTAGTAGAACTTCCGGGCTTCGGCCGAGAAGCCTTCGGGAAGGACCGGCTGGAATTCCGGGCTCTCCTTCACCCGCTTGTCGAAGCGGCGGATCAGGAACGGCATGGTGCCGCCGGCATGCGACCAGATCACGCGGATATCGGGATAACGCCGCGAGCTGCCGCTGAACACGAACTTGGCGATCGCGCGCGTGGTGTTGGTGCCGTATTCGATGTCGGCGTCGCGCAGGCCCGGCACCAGGCTCTCGCAGCAGGGATGGCCGGTGGGGTGAGTGTAGACGACGGCGCGGCGGCGATTGAGCTCCTGGAAGATCGGCTCGAACGCAGGATCGCCCAGAAATGTGTTGCCGTAGTTGGTCATCAGGAACACGCCGTCGGCCTTCAGCGTGCCGAAAGCGTAGTCGATCTCTTTCAGCGACGCTTCGATATCGGGGAGCGGCAGATAGGCGAAGTGGCCGAAGCGGCCGGGATGCTCGGTGCAGAGCTTGGCCGAATACTCGTTCGCCATCCGCGCGAACTTCGCCGGCTGCGCGGCATCGGGATGGGACAGCGCCGACGCGCTGATCGACATCACCGACAGCGAAACCCCGCTGCGGTCCATGTCCTCGAGCTGGCGCGCAATGGTGGAGCGGTCGTTGAGATAGGCGCGGCGAGGATCGACCAGGTAGCCCGGTGGGACAAAATGCCGATGCACGTCGATCCTGCCGGCGTTGACCGCCGGCTTTGCCGGTGTCTGCGTGGCGGGCGTCTGAGCGCGTGCGACCACGGCGGGCAGCGCGGCGCCGGCCGCGACGGCGGCGAATCCGGACAACAGGCCCCGGCGTGATACGCAGCACTCACAGGACGCGTTCTGCTTGAAACGACGTACGGCGTTCTTGATCGCGTTGCCGGTCATCCGTGCCTCCCTTTTATTATGAGGGCAATGCTGTGACGCCGGTCAGGGTGGGTCAATACCCTTGTCACGCAGCACCGCCGCGAACGCCGCTGAGGTCAGTGTCGCCAGCAGCGCTTTCGCCGGCTCGGACGTCGTTTTGCGCGACAGCGCTGCCGCATAGACGGTCGTGCTCTGCAATGCGTCCGGCAGGGGGCCGGCCAGTGCGACACCAGGCACCACGCGGATCGACGTCATCGGCGCGATGGTGAGCGCGATCTCGCCCTTGGCCAGCGCATGCAGCGCTTCCGTGCCGTCCTTGAAGTGGCGGATTTTGGGACGCATCGCATCGGCGATGCCGAGCTGTGCCAACAGCTTCACCATATGTTGTGACGAGGTCGAGCCATCGCCGGGATCGGGCATCCCGAACGACGCTGCCGCCAGCATCGCCTGCTTGAATTCATCCGCGGTGCTGACCCGCAGCGGCGGGCTGCCGTCGCGAACCGCGACACCGAGACGGACGACGCCAAGATCGGTGCGTCCATCGGCGCTCAGATGACCATGGCCGATCAGGGCCGTGAGCTGCGGCGGCGGCAGGATCACGCCATCGACGCGGTCGCCATCGACCACTTTCGCAGCGATGGCGGTCGCATTGCCGAAGCTGACGGTCACGCGATGGCCGGTTGCCTTTTCGAACAATGCTGGAATCTGAATGAGCGCCGGGCGTACCGCCGCGGCGCTCAGGATAACGAGGTCGTCGGCGCGGGCGGCGGTCGCTGCCAGCAGCGACAAGATGGCGACCGATGCGCGAAGCAACGATGTCATGGCCGTTCTCCACCGAGCGCGCGCGTCAGATGCCCATCATCTTGAGCTGGAATTCCGGATAGCGCAGTCCCGATGCGGCTTGCGGCGGGAACGCCTCGGAGAGCGCGCGGACCTCGTCGGCGGACAGGGTGATGTCGACCGCGGCCGCGTTCTCTTCCAGATATTTGCGGCGCTTGGTGCCGGGGATCGGAACGACGCTGTCGCCCTGCGCCAAGAGCCAGGCCAGCGCGACCTGGGCCATGGTGCAGCCCTTCTTGTCGGCGACCGCCTTGATCGGTTTGAGCAGGTTCAGGTTCTTTTCGAAATTGCCTTCCTGGAAACGCGGATGCGCGTGCCGGCGGTCGGCTTCGATCAGGTCGCTGCGGCTCTGGAAGCTGCCGGTAAGGAAGCCCCGTCCGATCGGCGAGTAGGCAACGAGGCCGATCCCCAGTTCACGCAGCGTCGGGAAGATTTCGGCTTCGACGTCGCGCGACCACAGCGAATACTCGGTCTGTAGTGCGGCGAGCGGATGGGTCTTGTGGGCGCGGCGAAGCGTGTTGGCGCCGGCTTCGCAGAGCCCGAGATAACGAACCTTGCCCTGTTCGACCAGGCGCGACATGGCGCCGACGGTGTCCTCGATCGGGACGTTCGGGTCGATGCGGTGCGCGTAATAGAGATCGATGTGGTCGATGCCGAGCCGCTTGAGGCTCGCCTCGCAGGCGACGGGTACGTAGTCGGGCTTGCCGTTGACGCCGCCGCGCTGGCCGCCGGGGCCGCGAATGTTGCCGAACTTGCTGGCGATGAAATAGTTGTCGCGCCGTCCTTGCACGGCCCGGCCGACCAGCTGTTCGTTGACGCCGGCGGCATAGGCGTCGGAGGTATCCAGCAGCGTGATCCCGAGCTCAGCGGCGCGGTGAACGGTTGCAATCGATTCAACATCGTCCGGAACGCCATAGTCGGCACTCATGCCGGAGCACCCGAGCCCGATCGCGGAAACGCGGAAGTCTTTTCCAAGTACGCGGTATTTCATGTGTGGTCCCTAGACTTTTTAGTGCGGCATGGATTCAAGAAATGGTCCGCAATCCCATCGATGTGGACGCTAGTCTTGAAGCGATTTTACGGGGAGGGCAAGGCCCGCGGCGCAATGTGCCGCAGCGCGTTCGTTGGCGCGTTCCTTGGGTGCGTCAACACGGCGTTGCCCGAAGGTTCGCCGTACGGCTAGATTGACGGCAACCAGCTGACACATACCGCTGGACCCGGGCACAGGAGACCAAGGAATGCATACGCTCAGTCGCCGCACGTTTCTTGCCGGCACCGCGTTGACACTCGCGGGCGGCGTGCGGCCGTCGTTTGCGCAAGCCAGCAACCAGGCCGTCGACATGTCGGTGGCCAAGAAGGAAGGCAAGGTGGTCTGGTATTGCTCGGTGCCGGTCGCGACCGCGCAGAAGGTCGCCAACATGTTCGAGCAGCAGACCGGCATCAAGGTCGAGCTGTTCCGCTCGGGCGGGTCGAACATCCTGCGCCGCTTCCAGCAGGAAGCCGACAGCGGCCGGGTATTCGTCGACGTGCTGACGCATTCGGAGCCCGCCGCGGCCAGCGCCATGACCAAGAAGGGATTGTTTGTTCCGTTCAAGGCGGCTGACTTCGACAAGGTGCCGGCCGCGGTGAAAGACCCCGACGGCAATCATGTCGCACAGCGCCTCAACGTGATGGCGATCTATGTGCGCGACGATCTCCTGCCGGAGGCCGACCGGCCCAAGACCTGGACCGATCTGCTCAACCCGAAATACAAGGGCAAGATGGTGATGGCGGACCCGTCGTTCTCGTCGCTGCTGGTGGTGATCGCCGGCACGCTGGCGCGCGCGAACGGCTGGAAATACTTCGAGGGGCTGCGCAAGAACGACATCATGATGGTGCAGAGCAACCAGCAGGTGTCCGACATGATCAAACGCGGCGAGCGGATCATCGCGGTGGGCGCCGACGCCGCCTATGTCGGCGAGGGCCGCCGACAGGGCATGAAGATTTCAACGCTGTATCCCGAGGACGGCACGTTCGTGATCGCGTCGCCGAGCTCGGTGGTCAAAGGCTCGCCCAATCCCAACGCCGCCAAGGCGTTCGCCGATTTCATGCTCGGCCGCACGGTGCAGGAGCTGTTCCCGCATGAATTCCTCTATTCCGCGCGCACCGACGTGGCGGGACCCGAGGGCTATCCACCGCTCGCGTCGCTGAAGATGTTTCCGATCGACTACGATTACATCGAGGCCGAGAGCCCGCGCATCCGCAAGCGCTTCGCGGATGTGATGCAGTAGGGCGTCGCCAGCGCTCAGCGCCTCGCGCGCGGCGCCTGGGTGACGCCGTCCTCGGACTTGATCTCGCAAACCAAGCCTTCGGCGCGCCAGTCGAACCGGATGCCGCCGCGCAATTGGCCCTGGACCATCGCCTCCATCACGCGGGTGCCGAAGCCCTTGCGGGTGGGCTGCGCGACGGGCGGACCGCCGGTTTCCGTCCAGCACAGCGTCAGGTTTTCGCCGGCGTCGTGCGACCATTTGATTTGGACGCGTCCCTCCGGAACGGACAGGCTGCCGTATTTGGCGGCGTTGGTCGTCAGCTCGTGCAGTGCCACCGCGATCGTCTGCGCGGTATTGGTTTCCAGGAACAGCGCGGGTCCGTCGATGAGAACGCGACGATCGTCGCCGCTTTGATACGGCAGGATCTCCTGCATCACCAGGCTGCGCAGCTCGGCGCCGGCCCAGCGGGACTTGACGAACAGCGCATGCACGTTTGCAAGCGCCTGGATGCGTCCTTCGATCGCCTGCTTGAGCCGTTCGGGTGTATCGGCCTGCGTCAGGTGGACGGTTGCCTGCACCGTCGCGAGCACGTTCTTGACGCGATGCTCGGCCTCGCGGGCGAGCAGGGCAATCTGCTCTTCGTTGCGTTTACGCTCGCTGATGTCGCGCGCGATCTTGGACGCGCCGACGATCGTGCCTTGCGCGTTCCTGATCGGGGAGACGGTCAGCGAAATATCGACCAGCCCGCCGTACTTGCGCTGACGAACGGTTTCATAGTGCTCGACCCGCTGGCCGGCGCGGATGCGCCCGATGATGGTGTCTTCTTCGTCCTGGTGGTCCGCCGGAATCAGGATCTTGATCGACTTGCCGATCACTTCCTCCGCCAGATAGCCGAAGATCAGTTCCGCGCCCTTGTTCCAACTGGTGATGGTGCCGTCGAGGTTCTTGCTGATGATGGCGTCGTCGGACGACTCGACAATGGCCGCAAGCCGCTGCATCGCGCCCTCGGCGCGCTTCCATTCGGTCAGATCGACGAGCAGGTTGACGGCGCCGATCAGTTTGCCGGCGCCATCGTAAATCAGCGTCGGGTACGGGAGGAAGGGAATCCGCGTGCCGTCAGGACGCTCGGCGATTGCGTCCTGGCCGCGAACCGTGCGTTCCTCCTTGAGTGCGATCGCCATCGGGCACTCGTCATGCGGCAGCGGCCGGCCGTCGGGCCAGAAGATCCGCCAGGACCCGCACCATTCGCTCTTGCCGAGCTCGGGCCGGCAACCCCAGAGCATCGCGGCCGCGTCGTTGAAGTATGTGATCCGCCCTGCGGCGTCGGTGGTGTAGACGGCGGCCGGCAGCGCATCGACCAGCGCGCGGAAGAAATTGTCGCCCTCCAGGAGCGGCGCGCCGGCTTTCGCGACGAGACTGATGAGAGGCGTGGCCAGTTCCGTGTCGCCCAACCTGATGACATTCGACATGGCGTACCGCGAGGTCTTAAGCCGTGACCGCGCTCGCAAAGCGGCCGATTTGGCACGGTACGGGCACCCCCGGGGGAGTCAACAACACAGGCTGTCACTGATGCCGCATGTCGGGTTTATTTCGACGGCTGGGAACCTATTGAAAATCGGGGCGTTGACTGCTTCACGCCCAGCCGGATTTGGGCAGAATCCGGTTCGCTTCCGGGCGTGGCCACCCCTCACAATTTTTCAAGCCGGCGGGGCGTGCACGAAAGTTCCAATGCGATCAAGAGATAAATCATTCGCGTGAACTTGAGTCGTGTGCTTGGTTGCCTCTATCACCGGCATGATGGCTTCGCCCACAGGCGCCGGCGGCTGAGAGACCGGTTGTGCTCCCGCCTGTTCAGGCCAGGGGAGCGCGCATGGCGCCGAAACACCAACTCGTCGACAAAGAGCGGTCAGTCTCGGCTGACATCGTGGAAGGCTTAGCTTGGGGGCTCTTGGCGGCGGCGATCACGGCCACGATGCTCTATGTTACTTTGGCCTGAACGTTACTTTGGCCTGATTTGCCCGCTCGAACCGGGCGGCCGCGTCATGGCTTCGCATCGCGCGTGATGAAATAAAAATCCAATGAAATGAATGGTCGGAGCGGCGGGATTCGAACCCACGACCCCCTGTCCCCCAGACAGGTGCGCTAACCGGGCTGCGCTACGCTCCGCCAAATACCGGCGCGCGAACGCATACGATGGCCCGCTCTGATGCGCAAGGGCGCGATGTTTTCAGGCCGTTTGCAGGCGGATTCGGCCGGCGGCCGGGTCGGCGGGCAGGCGCTGGTAGGCCCGTGAAACCGCCATCAGGCCCCACAGCACACCGACAATGAGGAAGTAGTGCCGCCAGTGGTCGCTATCGATGATGATGCTCTCGGCGGCGACCCCGACGAAGGCCACGTACACGGCCAGGTAGGTCGGCTGCCAGGGCGTGCGTACGAAGATGAAACGCGTGCTCGCGACCAGCGTCACCAGCGTGAGCGTGAGATAAGCCGCTCCCGAGATCCAGCCGCCGGTGATGAAGGAGTTGAGATAGACGTTGTGCGGGGCCTCCGGGAAATTGAATTGCAGCGGCCCCATGCCGAACGGATAGTCGAGCGCCATCGAGATCGCCAGGAAGTAGCGGCCGAACCGGCCGGTGGGGCCGGCGTCGTAGCTCTGGGACAGCGACGCGCGCTCCGCGAACAGCTTGGCGACCTGCTCGACCGAGAGCAGCACCGCGACAAAGGTCGCCACCGCCACGACGCCCGCGATCGCCACCACGACGATGCGGAAGCGCTCGCTCTGCGAGCGGCTGGTCGCGAAGGTGAGCATCATCAACAGGATCGCGCAGAGCGCGAACTGGCCCCAGGCGGCGCGGGAGAACGACAGGAACAGCCCGCCCATCATCACCAGCAGCAGGACGCCGCCGGCGAGGAATTCCGAGCGGCGGCCCGATAGCATGCGTTGCAGGATGAGCAAGCCGGGCAGGACTAGGAACGCCGCGAACACGTTCGGGTCCTTGAACGTGCCGGTAGCGCGCCCATAGCGGACGAAAGCTTCGCCGCCCACGCCGAAATAGCCGGCGATCGCCAGGAGCGACACGATGACCGCAGCGGCGATGTAGCCACGCATCAGCCAGCGCAGCCGCGCCTCGGTATTGTCGCCGAGCATAGCGGCGTAAAAGATCGCGGTCAGCGCGAGGAACACCGACACGAGGACCCATATCGTGGCGGGCATGTTGCCCGTCACCTCGAACAGCGACAGCGCGTAACCGACGTTGAGGAGCGTCAGCAGCAGGATCAGCGGCGCCAGCGACGTCCGCAGCGTCATGCCCATGACCGCGAACAGGAACATGGTCATGCCGCCGATGAATTCATACGGGCCGGGCTCGATGAAGACGAAGCCGCCGGAGAACGCCATCAGCCACAACAGCACCGCGCGCAGCGATTCCGTGGCGATCCGCGGCCCCGCCGCTGCTGCGGCGTAGGCGGCCATTAGTAGGCGTTCTCGGCCTTGGCCAGCGCGAACGGTGTCGCCGCCAGGATGTAGAGATCGAACAGCACCGACCAGTTCTCGATGTAATAGAGGTCGTGCTCGACGCGCCGCTGGATCTTCTCCTGCGTGTCGGTCTCGCCGCGCCAGCCGTTGATCTGCGCCCAGCCGGTGATGCCGGGCTTGACGCGATGGCGGGCGAAATAGCCGTCGACCGCCTCGTCATAGACGCGGTTCTCCGCCTTGGCGTGGACCGCATGCGGCCGCGGGCCGACCAGCGAGAGGTTGCCCTTGAACACCACGTTGAACAGCTGCGGCAATTCGTCGATCGAGGTCTTGCGGATGAAACGCCCGACGCGGGTGACGCGCGGGTCGTCTTTGGTCACCAGCTTGGTGGCCGTTGCGTCGCACTGATCGGTGCGCATCGAGCGGAACTTGTAGACCTCGATGAGCTCGTTGTTGAAGCCGTAGCGCTTCTGCTTGAACAGCACTGGGCCGCGGCTGTCGAGCTTGATGGCGATCGCGGTGATCAGCATCACCGGTGACAGTGCGATCAGCGCCAACGTGCCGATGGCCTTGTCGAACAGCCACTTCATCACGACGTCCCAGTCCGTGATCGGCTTGTCGAACACGTCGAGCACCGGGATGTTGCCGATGTAGGAATAGGCGCGGGGGCGGAAGCGCAGCTTGTTGGCGTGGGCGGCGAGGCGAATGTCGACCGGCAGCACCCACAGCTTCTTGAGCATGTGCAGGATGCGCGACTCGGCCGAGATCGGCAGCGAGAAGATGACGAGGTCGATGCGCGTGCGGCGCGCGAATTCGACGAGATCGTCGACCTTGCCGAGCTTGGGAAGCCCGGACACGGCGGTAGGCGCGCGGTCGTCGCCGCGGTCGTCGAACGCGCCGATGATGTGGATGTCGGAATTGCGCTGCGCCATGAGCGACGTGATCAGCGCGGCGCCTTTCTCGTCAGCGCCGACGACCACAGCACGCCGGTCGAGGCGGCCTTGTTGGGTCCAGCGTCGCACCGTGAGAAACAACGCGCGACGGAATGCGATCAGCACGATGATGCCCGCGCCGTAATAGGTGCCGAGCCAGACGCGCGAGAACTGGTCGCCGGCCTTGGCGAAGAACGAGATGCCAATGACGACGAGGAACACCACCGACCAGGCGGATGCGAGCCGGAAATATTGCTTCTCGTAGCCGCGGAACGCCTGCACCTGATAGATATCGGCGGCCTGGAACGTCAGTGTCGCAATGGAGGCAATCGCGAGGATAGCGAACGGATATTGCCATTCGAATCCCTCTCGCGGGACGACGTAGGCCGCGTAGATGACGGCGCCGACCAGCATCACCAGCAGGAACTCGATCAGGCGGACGGTGCCGGCAAGCACGATCGGCGAATAGGCATCGGGGATCGGTTGCTCGGCGATCTTCAGCGCGGTTGGCGACAACGCGCGCGGCGTCGCGGGCGCTGCTTTCGGCGACGCGGCTGCGCCGTCGAGCATCGTTCTGGTGTCGAGATGCAACATACTCACAAACCGGTCGTACGCAGGGACTGGCAGTCCCATCGCCCCGAAGACCGTTAGCAAAAAAAGCTCAAGAAATGCTTAGGCGACAATCGACAACCTGCATGATCTCTTAACCATGCCGGGGTGTCGATTCTAGCGTGCCAGCGCCTCGCGATAGCCGGCGATGACGGCGTCGGTCATCGCGTCGACCGAGAACGACGCTCGCAGGCGCGACTTCAGCCGCAGCGCCGTCGAGTGGCGGCCGCCACGGTCCTGCATCGCAGCCGCGATGGCGCCGGCCAAAGCGGCGGAATCATCCGGCGGGACGAGGTCGCCGTCATCGGGGCCGAAGATCTCGGGGATGCCGCCGACATTGGTGGCGATGATCGGCAGCCCGGCCGCGCCGGCCTCGAGCACGACATAGGGCAGCGATTCCGCGCGCGACGGCACGACCAGCATCCGCCCGAGTGCAAAGGCGGCGCGGGCTGGCTTGGCGCCGACGAAACGGATCGCGGCTTGAAGGTTGTGCCTGGCGACATCAGCTTCGAACGCGGCGCGGTCGGAGCCATCGCCAACGATCGTCGCCGTGACGCTGCGGCCGTCTTGGCTGAGCCGCGCGATCGCCGCGATCAGGACGTCGACGCCTTTGAGCATCCGCAGTTCGCCGATGAACACCAGATCGGTGGCATCGGCGGCGGCTTTCACCGGAAGAAACTCGGCATCGGCGACACCGTTGTGCACGACGCGCACCAGCGCATGGATGCCCGGGTCGCCGACCTTGGCCGCGAACGTGTCGCGGCCGTAATAGCTCTCGAACAGGAACAGGTCGGTGCGGCGCTTCAGCACGTTTTCTGCCGTCAGATAGAACAGCCCGGCCGGCGTGCCCCAGCGGTAGTGCAGGCTGCCGCCGTGGGGGGTGTAGACCCGCACGGCCCGGCGGTTGCGCGCCAGCCGCGCGTAGGCGCCGCCCTTGGCGCCGTGGCCGTGCAGCACGTCGACGCTCTGCGTGGCCGCGCGTTGTCCGACATGCCGGATCGCCGCGATGTCGCCGCCGCCGATGTCCCGGGTCATCGAGACGCGGGTAAGGCCGAGGGCGAGCACCTTCGCGAGATCGGCCAGCGCCGCATCGGCGCGTTCACCACCGCTGGCGGCGTCGGCAACGACGCCGACCTTATGGCCGCGCGCCGCCTGGCCCCGCGCGAGGTCGCAGACATGCCGGAATAATCCGCCGACCGGGGCGCGCAGGACATGCAGGATGTTGAGAGTGTCGGCCATCATTCACGCTTTGTTAACGCTGGCGGCGACCCGCGATGGACAGGGGCCGGTCAGGTCACCAAATCGTCGCCAAATATCGATCATTGAGGGTAGGGCGGCCGGATCTGCTGTCTGCCAGGCGGCGAAAGCACGGCAAGATTTGCGCCGCACGTCGTTAAGAAATGCTGACAGTCCCACTTTCGCTGCCCGCACGAGCGGGGACTTAACGGGCCATCAACCATAATGGTCTGTCATTGCACCAGATAGAGTCGCGCGTACGGCGCGTTGAGGTCAGTGCATGCAAACGGGTACGGGGCCGGCCGGGCGCGCCGGCGCAGCGCAAAGCATCGACGAACTGGACCTGGGCGCGCTCGGACGCGCGATCTGGCGCCGCAAGGGTCTGATCATCGGGCTCACATTGCTGGCAGCGGCGATCGCCTTCGCCGCGGTCAATTTTGTTGCGCCACGCTACAAGTCGGAAGCGCGGGTGCTGATCGAGACCCGCGAAAACATCTTCCTGCGGCCGGAGGCGGACCGCAGCACCGAGCGTTCCGCCACCGTTGACCAGGAGGCGGTCACCAGCCAAGTCCAGCTCATCCTGTCGCGCAGCTTGGCCCTCGACGTCATCCGTAAACTCAAGCTCGGAGAGAAGCCGGAGTTCGATCCGGTGCTGCGCGGCCCGTCCGCTATTCGCACCGTGCTGGCGATGACGGGGCTGGTGAAGGATCCGATGAGCCAGACACCCGAGGAGCGGGTGCTCAAGAGCTACATGGATCGGCTGGTGGCGTTCCAGGTCGACAAGTCTCGCGTCATCGCGATCGAATTCGAGTCGCAGGATCCGGAACTTGCCGCGCAGGTGGTGAATGCGGTTGCCGACGGCTTCACGGTGCTGCAGCAGACCGCCCGGCAAGAGCAGGCCCGCGATGCCGCGGTCGTGCTGCTCAAGGAGATCGAAAAGCTCCGTCAGAGTGTCGCCGAAGCCGAGTCCCGGGTGGAGCAATATCGCGCCACCACGAACCTGATGATCGGCACCAACAACACCACCTTGTCGAGCCAGCAGCTTGGCGACATCAATGCGCAGGTCGCGTCGGCGCGCGCGCAGAAATCCGATGCCGAGTCGAAGGCCCGGATAATCCGTGAAGCCTTGAAGCGGGGGGCCGCGACGGAAATCTCCGATGTCATGAACTCTGAGATTCTGCGCCGGCTTACCGAGCAGCAGGTGACGTTGCGGGCGCAGCTTGCCGAACAGTCGTCTACGTTGCTGGACCAGCATCCGCGGATCAAGGAGCTGCGGGCGCAGATCGCCGATCTGTCGCGGCAGATTCGCTCCGAGGCCGAGCGTCTCGCAATTTCCTTCGAGAACGACGCCAAAGCCGCGGCCGACCGGCTGCAGTCGCTCAGCGCCATGCTCGATCAGCTCAAGAAGCAGGCCGGTTCGTCGAACGAGCAGGACGTCAAGCTGCGCGCGCTGGAGCGCGAGGCGAAGTCGCAGCGCGATCTTCTCGAATCCTATCTCGCCAAGTATCGCGAGGCGACCGCCCGCGACAACGTCGGCGCTTCGTCGCCGGAGGCGCGGATCATCTCACGTGGTATTGTTTCGAATACGCCGTCGTGGCCGAAGAAAGTACCGACCGTGCTGATCGCATCGCTCGGCATGTTCACGCTGGCGGTCGGCTTCATCCTGACCGGACAGTTGATGAGCGGGCCGCTGCCGACGCCGGCATCGGCATACGCGCCCGTAGCGCAAACGTTCGAACCGGCCGCGCCGTCTGCCGTGCCCGCTCCGGTTACGCGCGAGCCGTCGATGCCGGTGGCCGTCCAAGCGCCGGTCGTCCAAACCTTCGAGCCAACTGCGCCGGTTGCAGCCGCGCCGCCTGCTGTTGCGCCGCCCGTCGTTGCGCCCACCGCGAAGTCCGAGGCCGCAGCGCCGGCTCCCGCCGCCACGCCTCCGGCGTCGGGGAGGTCGTGGCGTGATGTTCTGTTCATGACTGCCAAGCGGCAACCGCTGGCGACCCCCGCCGCGGCATCTCGTCAATCGGAGCCGCAGCCGTCGGCGGCCCTGCCGCGCCATGGAACGGCTGTGGGCGTGCCCGCCGAGGCGATCGATGGGCTTGCAGCGGCGCTCGGAACCGCGGGCGATTCCGGCCGCCGTGTCGCGGTGGTCGGCGCCCGTCGCAACATGGGTACGACACTCGCTGCGATCTCTCTGGCGCGGGCGCTGGCGAAGCAGGGCCGGACCGTGCTCGTCGATCTTGCATTGGAGTCGCCGAATCTGTCGGTGATCGCGAGCGACGCAAATCCGCCGGGTCTGAGCGAACTGGTGCAGGGTTCGGTGTCTTTCGGCCAGATCATCACCCGTGACCGCTATTCGCGCGTGCACCTGATCACGGTCGGTAACGGCGACGTCGGCAGCGAGGCCATCCTGTCGTCGCCGCGGCTTGCGATCACGCTCGAGGCGCTGTCCCGCAGCTACGACTATGTCGTGCTCGACGTCGGTGCGATGTCCCAGATCGCGCCCGAGAAATTCGCAAAGCTCGCGCCGCGTGCCGTCCTGATCGCGGACGACATCGACGGCCCGGCGACGGAGTCCGCGCGCGAGCGGCTCTTGTCGGCGGGCTTCCCCAATGTCAGCGTATTGGCCAGCACGCCTGATGGACCGGAATTCAATGCCGGTCGCAGGCAGGCCGCCGCTTAACGCGCCAGTGACCAACCCAGCATGACCAGCCTGAAGACGACGATCATCCGCGGCGGACTGGAGACGCTCTACTTCAGTGGTGCGAACGTGCTGATGCGGCCGTTCGTGCACGGGGTCGGCGCGATCCTCACGCTGCACCATGTCCGCCCACAGCGCCCCGAAGCGTTTCAGCCCAATCGGCTGCTCGAGGTCACACCGGAATTCCTGGAGCGCGTGGTCCGCTATCTGCGACGCCGCGATCTCGATATCGTGTCGCTTGACGAAGTGTACCGGCGGCTGGTCGAGCAGGATTTCTCCCGCCGCTTCGTCTGCATCACCATCGACGACGGCTATCGCGACACGCTGCAATGGGCCTATCCGATCCTGAAGCGCCATGACGCGCCATTCGCGGTCTACATCCCCACGAGCTTCCCGGACCGGCTGGGCGAGCTGTGGTGGCTCGCGCTCGAAGCCGTGGTGGCGCGCAACAGCCGCGTGACGCTGCTGCTCGACCGCGGTGAGCAGGGGTTCGAGTGCGCCACGGTGACGGAGAAGCGCGACCTGTTCGATCAGCTCTATCGCTATGTCCGCAGCATTCCGACGGAAGAGCAATTGCGCGTGTTCGTTCGCGATCTTTGTGGGCGCTATCACGTCGACATTATGGAGTTCTGCAACGCGCTGTGCATGGACTGGAGCGAGCTCGCGACGCTTGCTGCCGACCCGCTGGTGACGATCGGCGCGCACACCGTCAATCACGTCATGCTGGCGAAGGTGCCGGAGCGCATGGCGCGGTCCGAGATGCAGATGAGCCGCTCCGTGATCGAGGCGTCGCTCGGCAAGCGGCCCGATCATCTGTCCTACCCGGTCGGCGACCGTACCTCGGCGGGCCCGCGCGAGTTCAAGATCGCGGAGGAACTCGGCTTCAAGACCGCCGTCACCACGCGGCCGGGCGTGCTGTTCCCGGAGCATCGGGACCACCTCATGGCGCTGCCGCGCATCTCGCTCAATGGCGAGCACCAGCAGCTGCGCTATGTGCGCGTGCTGCTCTCGGGCGCCGCAACCGCGATGTGGAACGGTTTCCGCAAGGTCGACGCGGCTTAGCCCGGCCGGCTAGGCCTGCTCGCGCGGCGCATCGGGCCGCGACATCCAGCGGATCAGGGGCATCGCCGGCAGGACCCAGCCGAGCCCGGCGACCACGAAGTAGAGCCATTCGACCAGCTTATTGCCCTTGATCACCGGGAACTGCGCCACCGCCATGGCGAGCAGTGACCAGCACACCACCAGGGCGATCAACAGGAAGGCGCCAATGAATTTGCGCAGGCGGATCGGCATGGCGGCTCTCTGGTCTGGCGAACTTCTGAACCGCCACCTGATTGCGGCGGTTCGGACCTGACTATATGGTCCGCGCCGTGCACGGCAAGCGAGCCAGCGAATGAGTGTCGCGTATTCCGAATCCGGTTCCGATTCCCGGTCCCGGCGCGGGTCGATCCGGGCCCGGACCTGGGTGCGAACCTGGTTGCTGGCGGTTGCCGCGCTGGTGTTCGTGGCAGCGGCCGTGGGCGGCGCGACGCGCCTGACCGGTTCCGGCCTCTCCATTGTCGAATGGCGACCGGTCACCGGGACGTTGCCGCCGCTGAGCGAGCAGGCGTGGCGCGCGGAATTCGAAAAATACAAGACGATTCCGCAATACCAGGAAGTCAATCGGGGCATGAGCCTCGAGGAGTTCAAGTTCATCTACTGGTGGGAGTGGGGGCACCGCCTGTTGGGACGCGTGATGGGCGTCGTGTTCCTGCTGCCGTTCCTGTGGTTCCTCTGGAGAGGTTGGATCGAGCCTGGCTGGCGGCTGCGGTTGTGGACGATCTTCGGACTGGGCGCGGTTCAAGGCGCGGTCGGCTGGTGGATGGTATCTTCCGGGCTGGCCGGACGGGTGACCGTGTCGCAATACCGGCTTGCATTCCATCTCACACTCGCCTGCGCCATTTTCGCGATGCTGTTGTGGATGGCGCAACAGCTCAAGCCGCGAGATGTTGCAGAGCCGGTGCCGCCGCGCGTCCGAGCCACCGCGGTGCTGCTGGTCGTCCTCGTGCTGGCGCAGATCTATCTCGGCGCGCTGGTTGCCGGGTCCCGCGCCGGGCTGATCTATAACACCTGGCCGCTGATCGACGGCGCGCTGGTGCCGGACGTGTCGCGGCTGTGGTTCGAGCAGCCGTGGTGGCGCAACCTGTTCGAGAATGCGCTGATGGTCCAGTTCAACCATCGCATGCTCGCCTACGCGATCTTCGGGCTCGCGATCCTGCACGTCGCTGACGTTGCGCGGACTCTCAGGCGAGGGGCGGCGTTGACCGGCGCAATCGCGCTCGCGGCAACCGTCACGCTGCAGGCTGCGATCGGCATCCTGACGCTGCTGCATGTCGTGCCGCTCGGGCTCGCGCTCACGCACCAGGCCATGGCGGTCGTGACGCTCGCTGTCGCCGTCGTGCATGCGGAGCGGCTCGGCGCCGTGCCTTCCGGATTGTTGTCGCCTCGAACGGCGCCGACCGGGTAGCGGAGGTGGCAGCAACGACCGTCAACATGTTCTGGCATGGCGGTCCGTTGCCACTCTACGCTTGGCCCTGCATCCGATCCTTCATTGACCAAGGTCACGCAGTCAGGCTCTACGCATACGAGCCGCTTGAAATGCCGGCGGGCGTGTTGCCGGCTGATGCGAGCGCGATCCTCCCGCGCGACGAAATCGATCGTTGTCAGAGCATCGAAGCGTTCGGGGATGTGTTCCGGTACGAGTTGCTGTTCCGCGAGGGCGGCTGGTGGGCGGATGTCGACGTCTTCTGCCTGACCGATCGCTTGCCGGAGGCTCGGTATGCTTGGGCGGAAGAAGAGCCCGGCGTCATCAACGGCGCCATCCTGAAATTTCCACCTGGGGAGCCGATCGTAGCCGAACTGGCGATGAAAGCGCGCGCGCTGGCCAAGCAGGTCAAGACGTGGGGGGCCGCCGGCCCTCGGCTCCTGTCGGATGTCCTGCGTTCGTTCGAACCAGGTGAGACGGCAGGCTCCACGTCGGCGTTCTATCCCTTGCATTGGCTCGATGCGCCCCAATTGCTGCTGCCAAGATCCCGATCGGAAATTCGGCGGCGCGCCAAAGACGCCATGTTCCTGCATCTGTGGGCGAGTGCCTTCAAGGACATGGGTATCGACGTGAACGCGGCGCCGCCAGCCGGGAGCTTCATGCACGAACTGTTGGCGGGGCAGGCATTCAAAAGTCCGTCGACATTCCGACAGCGATGGGGCGCGCGTCGCGCGGTCAGGCGTTACTACCGACAGTCTTGGGTCTTGGATCATTGGGCCAAGGTATTTGGCGGGCAGCCGGCGCCGCGTACGCCGGTCGCTGCGATGCCTGCGGGGACGCCGCGCAGTTGGACGAGGAGGGCGCGCAAATCCGTTCCAGCACTCCTCACGCAAGCGCGGTATGCGCTGCGCGCGAAGGCGCGATCCGCGTCATTGCCGCCCGGGACGCTCGATCCGCTGGATCGCAGCATGGAGGTCGACCAGCGCTTCGTGATGAAGTCCGTCGTCAGATGGGGGCCGGTGTTCAAATCCTGGTGGCATGGCGGTTACACCACCTGCATGGTCGGCCATGCGCGCGGCCGCCAGCTGCTGACGGACAACGAGGATCGGCTCGTTCCGAAGTCGATCGATTTGTCCGGATTGTTTCCGATCGGCTGGATCAGGACGATGCACGGGAGCGTCCACCAGCATCACCGTCGGCTGTTGATCGAAGCGCTCAGTAAAGCACCGGTATCAGCCTATGAGATGGACTTGCGGGGCGTGGTCGGAGGCGGTCTTGCCACCCTTGTTAGGGAGCATGGGGATTTGCCGACCCGACTCGACTTCCGCGAGGCGCTGCGGGCGATTGCATCGACGGCGATGCTGCAGATATTTTTTGGCGTTGCGCCGGCATCCGCCGCCTTCCGGGACCTTCAGCGCCACTATCGACGCTTCGGCCCGGACGCGCCGCCCCACGCCATCGAGCCGGCGCAACGGATGGCGTTCGCCGACATCAGGAGCTGTATCGATCGGTTGCGGGATGAAATTACAAACGGATCGTCCGCCACGCGTCCGAGCTTGCTGCAGCACCTTGTCGAAACGAAATCGGACGACGACACGGCCCTCGGCAGCCTGATCTTTATGTTCGAGCCGGCCCACTTCGACGTCTACAGTCTCTGGCATTGGCTGTTGTATTACCTGGCGAAGAACAACCATGTCGCCGACCGCATTGCCGAGGCGCTGTCCGCGGATCGCATTGCCGCCGACAAGCTCGTTGGCGCAACGATCCTGGAAACCTTGCGGCTGAACCAGAGCGAGGTGCTTTATCGCCAGGCGGCCGACGATATCGTCTTCGACGGTCAATTCATGCCCAAGGGAGAGGTCGTGCGCGTGTGCCTGTGGGAAGGGCACAAGGACGAGGGTACTTTCGCCGATCCCTTCGCGTTCCGGCCGGAGCGTTTCCTGAAACAAGACTTCGGCCTCGATCAATTTGCTCCGTTCGGCCTGGACAAGCGGCGCTGTATCGGTGCCGACCTGACCATGGCGCTGACGTCGATCTTCGTTGCCGAGTTCTGCCGGCGCTTTTCCTGCACGCTCATCGCGGATGCGCCGGCCATGTTCGGCGCATACCATTGGGAGCCGGGCGCCGACAGCCTGATTTCCTTGTCGCTGCGTCCTTGAAAGGTGGCTATCGGCCGCTCGCCGAGTCTCTGCCAATGCCAAACAGGCGCGTGAACGCCAGCTTTCGCCGCTTCCGCGATCCGCTGGGAAAGTAGGCTGCGGCGACGTATGCGAACCCGCGCGGCAGCTTCCGGAGCGGTAGCCGCCATGCGAGCTTTCGAGTGCGATCACGCATCCGCTTTGCGAAGGCCATATCGTCGCGGGACACCGCGCTGCGTGCGATGCCGACAAGATTTTTCAAAAGTCGGTACCTGAAATCGTCGCGCGACACATTGAGAATATTGAGCGCGGCGCGAAGGCTTGAGGCCCCGCGGATGAAGGGCTCCGGCTTGCCGTTCTTCCGCGCCTGGGCTGCCGCGATGATGCAGGTATCGTTGAGCGCCATGCGGATCGGCCGCGACACCGGAATTCCGCCTTCGATGATACGAAAGCGCGCGAGGCGTTCCCGCATGTTCGCGATTTGGGTGACTTCCGCCATGCGGCACCAGAGGTCGTAGTCTTCCGCCGTCCGGAGGCTGCGATAGCCGCCGACAGCGTCGAACGCCGCCTTGCGCATCATGATGGTGGATTGAACAAATGGATTTCCGTGTCGCAGGAACGCCCGCAATTTCTCATCGCTCAAGGGCAGCTCGCGCCGGCCGATGACGTTGCCGTGGGTGTCGATCAGGTCGACACACGCACCGAGAAGGCCGAGCTGCGGCTCCTGCTCCATCCGGGCATGCTGCATCCGCAGGCGATCCGGTACGAGAACGTTGGTGCCGTCGAGGCGCGCGAGCAGAGGCGCCCGCGCGACGCTCGCGGCGAAGTTCAGGCATTTCGCCGAGCCCAGCACGTCCATGTGGTGGGGACGAATCCGTTCGTCTTTCGCGGCCCATTCGGCGATGACGCGATCGGAGCCGTCGCGGCTGTTGTTATCGACGAGGATGACCTCGAAGTCCTTGAATGTCTGGTCGGCGAGGCTGCGCAATGCGGCATCAAGAAAGCGCCCCGCGTGGTTCACGGCCATCAGGACGGAAATTGCCGGAGCCACGGTCGTCAACAGTCGTCACCCGCGCCGAGATCGCCACAGTCTAGCAGCATCGGAATCGGCGTGTCGCCGGTCGGCTCCAGACGTGGCGTGACTAAGCCATCGCCTGCTCGAGGTCGGCGATGATGTCGTCCTTGTCCTCGATCCCGATCGACAGCCGCACCACGTCCGGGCCGGCGCCGGAGGCGACCTTCTGTTCATCGGTGAGCTGCCGGTGCGTCGTCGAGGCCGGGTGGATGATGAGCGAGCGGGTGTCGCCGATATTGGCGAGATGCGAAAACAGCTTCACGTTCGAGACCAGCTTGATGCCGGCCTCGTAACCGCCCTTGAGGCCGAAGGTGAACACCGAACCCGCGCCCTTGGGCAGGTACTTGCGCGCGATGGTGTTGTAGCGGTCGCCCGACAGCCCGGGATAGCTCACCCAGGCGACCTTGTTGTGGGTGCTGAGCCACTGCGCGACCGCAAGTGCGTTGTCGCAGTGACGCTGAATGCGCAGCGGCAGCGTCTCGATGCCGGTCAGGATCAGGAACGCGTTGAACGGCGACAGCGCGGGGCCGATGTCGCGCAGCGCCAGCGCGCGGCAGGCGACGGCGAAGGCGAAATTGCCGAAGGTCTCGTGGAAGACGATGCCGTGATATTCCGGACGCGGCTTCGATAGCATCGGATAGCGGTCGTCGCGCGACCAGTCGAAGGTGCCGGCGTCGACGATCATGCCGCCGATCGAGTTGCCGTGGCCGCCGAGAAACTTCGTCAGCGAATGAATGACGATGTCGGCGCCTTGACTGATCGGATTCCAGAGATACGGCGTCGCCAGCGTGTTGTCGACGATCAGCGGCACGTGCGCTTTTTTCGCGATCGCGGCCATCGCTTCGATATCGCAGACCACGCCACCGGGATTGGCGATCGACTCGGTGAAGATCGCTTTGGTCTTCGGCGTGACCGCCTTTTCGAACGAGGAGATATCGTCCGGGTCGGCCCAGTTGACGTTCCAGCCGAAGTTCTTGAACGCGTGATTGAACTGGTTGACCGAGCCGCCATAGAGCTTCCTGGATGCGACGAATTCGTCGCCCGGCTGCATCAGGCAGTGGAAGGCGAGAACCTGCGCCGCGTGACCGGATGCGACCGCCAGTCCGGCGGTGCCGCCTTCGAGCGCCGCGACGCGCTCTTCGAGCACGGCGTTGGTTGGATTGCCGATGCGGCTGTAGATGTTGCCGAACGTCTGCAATCCGAACAGCGAGGCGGCATGGTCGACGTCTTCGAATACGAAGGACGTCGTCTGGTAGATCGGCGTTGCCCGCGCACCCGTGGTGGGATCGGGCTGCGCGCCGGCGTGGATGGCAAGCGTGGCAAAGCCGGGGGTGCGATCGGTCATGGCCGGTCCTCGTGCTGCGGGACCGGGCTGCGGTCCATGGATCAGGGCAGTCTACACGCAGGTCAGACTACGTTGGGCCGCGTTAGTGCCGCCGGCGGCGAAAAAGGTTCAAGACCAGTCTTGTTCTATTTGCCGCCGGTTGCGCCGATCCGCGTCCGCCCGCAGGGGCCGGTACTATCGGCCCATGTTGATCGGCCCATGTTGATCGGCCCATGTTTATCGGCCCATGTTTATCGGCCCATGTCTATCGGCCCATGTCTGCCAGGACCTTGCGGCAAGCCGGAGAAATGCTGGCCTTGTTCTTGGCGAGGCAATCGACCAGACGTCCACCACCGGGCGCGACGCCGGAGCAGAACCGCTTCGCGTCGGCGCCGCACGCGGCGCGTTGCGCTGCGGTCTGAGCGGCTGCCGATGTCGTAAAGGCGGCGCTGATCGCGGCCGCGAGAACAAGTGTCCGTACCATCATCATCCTCTCGTATGGCTTTCCGAGGACGCGTCGCTGCGTCCGCCGCTCTGTACCACAACTGGATCAGAGTTCCACGACGATTGAGTATTGCGTCGAGAGGCGGATCAGGAATTGCCGCCGGGGCGTGCCGCCCGCGTCGCGGCGTCGGTCGTGCCGCCTGACAAGGTCTCGCGCCCGAGCGAGAGGCGCTGGATGCCGCGCGTCGGCAGCGGCGCTTTCTTGGCCGAGATGGTGCGAGTGTTGACGCCCATCCATGCGATCTCGGACGAGAGGCGGCCGTATTCGATCTTGGGGCAGCGGTTCATCACCACCTTGATCCCGTTCGCTTCCGCGAGTCGCGCGGCTTCGTCGTTGCGAATGCCAAGCTGCATCCACAGAACCTTGGGGCGTGAATTGAGCGCGATCGTTTCCTGCGCGACGCTCATGGCGTGCTCCGACGCGCGGAACATGTCGACCATGTCGATCGCTTCGGGGATGTCGGCGAGCCTGGGGTAGATTTTTTGTCCGAGCAGCTCACGGCCGGCCTGTCCGGGATTGACCGGGATCATGCGATAGCCGCGTTCGAGCAGATATTTGAAAACGAAATAGCTTGGCCGGACGGTGTTCGAGGAGACGCCGACCACGGCGATGGTTTTCACGCTGTTGAGGATGCCGCGAATGTAGTGGTCGGAATAGCTGTCGTGGTCCATGGCGGCGCTCCTCAATCGTGACGAGCAAGATATAGGCGCGCCGCCATGAACGGAAAGGTCATCGCGGAGGTTAGCGACCCCGCCCGCGGTGGAAGGCGCCGCGGCAGGTCGGGCTGAGACGGCGCATGTTCCGCACCAGACACTGGCGCACGCGCTGCTCATCCGGGATCGCGTCATTGCAAAGGCGGAACGCGTCATCCTGGCACGCCTGGCGTTGCGCGGGGGTCGGCTGCGCCTCGGCCGGCAAGGCGAAGAAGACAAGCGCAAGAGCGATCAGAGGAAGCTTGGTCATTTAGTAACTCCGGCTGTGCAGGGGGATGAAAAAGCCGTGGCACGGCTTGCGATGGATTTTCAGTTAGTCGCTGACGCCGGCCGGAACGCCGCAAGCGGTCCGATCACGGCAATGCCCGCGACGACTGAAACGGCGGTCGTGAATGCCACATCCGACAGGCAGATCACGCCGCAGTTCGCGAAGTTCAAAAGTGGAAGGCCGAGTCCCATTGTCAGGCCCCAAGCAGCACCGGCGAGGAGCCCGCGCGGCAGTGCGCCGGCAGCCTTCCAGCTACGGTCCAGCAAGGTGGCATCAACAGTCATCAGCGGTCCTCCCACTGCGGCTTGCGCTTTTCGATGAAGGCCGAGATGCCTTCGGCGGCATCGCGCGCCATCATGTTGTTTGCCATTGTTTCGGCAGCGTAATCATAAGCCTGTACGAGGTCCATATTGATCTGCCGGTAGAACGCGTCTTTCCCATTTTTGATGACGTGCCCCGACTTTGCGGCAATCCTGTGAGCAAGCGCGAGTGCCGCTTCACGCTCCGTTCCCGGCGCGACGACATGATTGATAAGGCCGATTCGGGCAGCGTCGTCGGCCGAGATGGCATCGCCGGTCAGCAGCAACTCCATCGCGTGCTTGGGCGCTACATTGCGCGACAGCGCGACCATCGGGGTCGAGCAGAACAGTCCGATATTCACGCCGGGCGTCGCGAAGCGCGCGTCGGCCGACGCAATCGCGAGGTCGCAGGTCGCGACCAATTGGCAGCCGGCCGCGGTGGCGGTGCCGTGGGCCGCCGCGATCACCGGTTGCGGCAGCCGCACGATCTGCTGCATCACGGCGCTACAGAGCGTCATGATGTGCGCGAAGTAAGCGCGCCCGCCATCCGGGTCGGATCGCCGTGACGTCAATTCCTTGAGGTCGTGACCGGACGAGAATGCAGGACCGTTGGCCGCGATCACGACCGCGTGCACCGAACGATCCGCCGCGATCGCGGTCAGCTCAACTGCAAGCGCGCGCAACAGCGCTTCCGACAGGCTGTTGCGCGCCTCCGGACGATTGAGCGTGAGCACGGCGATGCTGCCCGTGCTCTCGCGCAGGAGCGGCGGATGCGATGCGGGAGCAGGGGAAACAAACGTCATAGAACCTCGTCAGGGTGTCAGGTGATCCCGGATCTTTTCGATGCCCGCCTTGGCGCAGAGTTCGTCATTGACCGGTCCCGACGATCCGCCGACGCCGATCGCTCCAACCGTCTGCTTGCCGAACTGAATAAGCACGGCGCCAGGTGCCAGGATCAATCCAGGGATGCCTTGGATACGCGCAACGTCAGCAGGGTTCTTGGTAATGCGGCGTGCAATCTCGCCCGACGTCGTCTCGCCGCTCGCGAACGAATAGCTGAGGACCGTGTAGGCCTTGGCGTGCGCTGAATAGGAGGAATGGATGGTCGCCAACTCGTGATGGAGCGTAGCCAAAATCATGGCGTTGTGATTCATCACCTCGACCGACACATGATGGCCGGCCTTCACGCAGGTGTCGAATGCCGCCAGCGCTGCCGTGATCGCGACGGACGCCGGCAGGTAGCGCTGCGTCGGAAGCGGCTCGGCACGCGCCACGCCTACCGAGGTGACAATGAACAGGGCGACAAAAGCGGCAAGTGGACTTCTCATGGGACCCTCCCAGTCTGTGTCTGATTGCACCGGAGCTTAGCTGCACGGGAAGCCCGCCGGCTTCGGGAAAACGCGGCACCAAGCCCTTTGGCGCCCCTTGAGTGCGCCGGCCCTTTCCTGAGGAAAAAACGCACCTTCTGTGGAGGTATTATATCACCATTTGTATAAGACCTTGATTATTATGGTCTATTTTTTAAGATTGCGATTGACGGTTTGCGAGCGTCGATGCTATGAGCCCGCTTCCACGGGTCGCGAGCGCTTTGGCGTCCGGCGATCTGTCCCAGCATAAGGTCCCTGACATGACCACCTATTCGGCCAAGCCTGCCGAGGTTGAGAAGAAGTGGATAATGATCGACGCCTCCGGCCTGGTTGTCGGCCGTCTTGCGACGATCGTTGCCATGCGCCTGCGCGGCAAGCACAAGCCGACCTACACGCCTCACGTCGATGACGGCGACAACGTCGTCATCATCAATGCCGCGAAGATCGTGCTGACCGGCAAGAAGCGCGAGGACAAGGTCTACTATCACCACACCGGCTTTATCGGCGGGATCAAGGAGCGCACCGCGCGCTCGATCCTCGAGGGCAAGTTCCCGGAGCGGGTGGTCGAGAAGGCGATTGAGCGGATGTTGCCGCGCGGCCCGCTTGGTCGGCGCCAGCTCGGCAATCTTCGCGTCTATCCCGGCGCCGATCATCCGCACGCGGCGCAGACGCCGGAAGTGCTCGATGTCGCGGCCATGAACCGCAAGAACAAGAGGGGCGTGTAATCGTGGCTGACAGCAGCATGCAATCGCTCGACCAGCTTTCCGCGCTCAAGCCGGCGGCGGCGCCCGAGTCTCCGAAATACGTCCAGAAGCTCGACAAGCAGGGCCGCGCCTACGCGACCGGCAAGCGCAAGGACGCGGTCGCACGCGTTTGGGTCAAGCCCGGCACCGGCAAGATCGAGATCAATACCCGCACGATCGAGGTCTACTTCGCCCGGCCGGTGCTGCGGATGCTGATCCAGCAGCCGCTGGTGGCAACCAACCGGAACGGCCAGTTCGACGTCATCTGCACCGTCTCCGGCGGCGGATTGTCGGGGCAGGCGGGCGCCGTGCGCCACGGCCTCTCCAAGGCGCTGGTGACCTACGAGCCCGATCTGCGCAGCCCGCTCAAGAAGGGCGGTTTCCTCACCCGCGACTCGCGCGTGGTCGAGCGTAAGAAGTACGGCAAGGCGAAAGCACGCCGCAGCTTCCAGTTCTCGAAGCGCTAAGCGCGTCGGACAAAGCAGACGTTTCGAGCGGATGGCCTTACCGGCCATCCGCTTTTTTGTTAGGCATGCATCTGCACCGCCAACGCGTTCATTCCGCATGCCCCGTCTGTCGCTGACCTTTGCCGCTTGCCGCTACGACCGGCTCGAGGCCATCCGTGAAGGCCTCGTCGAGGTTGAGGGCGTCGATCTCACCTGCCTGACGCTCAAATCCGGTCGCGATGTCTTCGACCGCATGGTCGGCGGCCAGGAATTCGACGTGGCGGAATTGTCCGCGTCCGAATTCGTCAGCCTGGCCGGGACCGGCAACAATCCATTCGTGGCGCTGCCGGTGTTTCCCTCGCGCGTGTTTAGGCACGGCTACATGTTCGTCAATGCGCGCGCCGGTATTCGTTCGCCGAAGGATCTCGAGGGCAAGCGTGTCGGCGTGCCGCTCTACACGCAGACCGCGGCGCTGTGGGCGCGCGGACACTTGTCGCAGCAGTTCGGCGTCGATCTCGATACGATCCGGTGGGTGCAGGGCGCCGTCGAGGATTCGGGCACGCACGGCAAGCCGCATGCGCCGCCGCTGCTTCGGCCGGTGAAGCTCGAGCAGAACGCGAGCCGGGACTCGCTCGGCGTATTGCTCGCGCGCGGCGAGATCGATGCCCTGATCGGCTCACGCAAGCCGGAGACGTTCGGTCGCGATCCCGACGTCGTGCGGCTGTTTCCGAACTACCGTGCGCTGGAGCGCGAACTCTACCAGACCGCCCGGATTTTTCCGATCATGCATCTGATTGCGATCCGGCGGTCGCTCTACGAGCGCCACCGCTGGCTCGCCACCAGTTTCTATAAGGCGTTCGTGGAGGCCAAGCGCCGGGCGCGGACGCGCATGCGCTATGGCGGATCGCTCAGCACGATGTTGCCGTGGCTGATGGACGAGATCGAGGAAATCGACGCGGTCTTTGGCGGAGATGCATTCCCATATGGCATCGAACCGAACCGTCCGACCCTGGACGCCCTGGTGCGCTACATGGTCGAACAACACTTTATCCCTCGGCCGATCCCCATCGAGGAGTTGTTCGCGCCGATTGAAGGTAACGTCGGTACGTGATTGATCGACGCATACAATCGCTGGAATAATGCCGTGCAAGACTGGCGATTACTTACACATTTGCCGACACTTTTAAGATTCTTTCCCAGAAAAGCCGTGTGAATACCAAAACGGCCCGCAAAGGCTCCCATAAGGGATTCTGCACCCCGACAAATATTGGTGATATGGGCAATCTGCGTAACCAAGGAATGGTTCATGCCCGTCTTCAACCCCAGCATCCCGTTCACGTTGGACTTCGCGACGCTGTTCGTCGTCGCAGTCTGCGTGACGAGTCTGCTTGGGCTGTTGTTGCTGTTCGCCTGGACCCAGGATCGCGTCCGGGCGCTGGCCTGGTGGGGCACGGCGTATCTGATCGGCGGTGCCTCGGTCGTCATCTGGAGTGTCGAGCAGTATGTTTCGCCGCCGCTGCCGGCGGGGACCGCCAATGCAATGCTGTTCATCGCATGCGGCATGATCTGGAGCGCGGCGCGGCTATTCCACGGTCGCCCGGTGCTGTGGGGCACGATGGTGGTCGGCGCTACAGTGTGGCTTGCCGCATGCCTGGTGCCGGAATTCGTTCATTCGACCATGGCGCGGGTCGTGTTGAGCTCGGTGATCGTGGCCACGTACACATTCCTGACCGCGGCCGAGCTCTGGCGTGAACGCCGCAAGCACCTGCTGCGGCGCTGGCCGGCGATCTTCGTGCCTATGCTGCACGGCCTGGTGTTCCTGTGTCCGATTCCGCTCGCCAGCGCCTTGCCGGATGACTACGGGCTCGTTGCGCTGGCCAGCGGATGGATCGCGGTCTTCACGCTCGAAGTGATGCTCTATATCGTCGCCACCGCGTTCATGGTGTTGGTGCTCTCGAAAGAGCGTTCGGTCCGGATCCACAAGGATGCGGCATTCACCGATGAGCTGACCGGCGTGTTGAACCGGCGCGGTTTCATCACCAACGCGCGGCAGCTCATCGACCGCTCCGCCAGGCGACGTGAGCCGGTCAGCGTGCTGGCGTTCGATCTCGACTTCTTCAAGAAGATCAACGACCGCTTTGGTCATGCGACCGGCGACCAGGCGCTGAAGCTGTTCGCGACGGTGGCCGCCACCAACATGCGAGCTTCCGATATTCTCGGTCGCCTCGGCGGCGAAGAGTTTGTCGCGATCCTGCCGGGCTCCGTCAATGACGCGGCGGTGGCGGCGGAACGCGTCCGCGCGGCCTTCGAAACAGCCGGGCTGACGGTGGCCGATCAGGCGGTTGGCGCGACGGTGAGCATCGGGGTGGCGAGCGGTACGCCTGGCGCTGACGTGCTGGTCATGATCGCGGCGGCGGACAGGGCGCTCTACCAGGCGAAGGAGAACGGCCGCAATCGTGTCGAGCTGGCGGATGATGCGCCGGCGGCCTCGCTGGGTGCGCCGGCCGCCACGGCCCCAGCCCCGACCTCGTCGGCCGCAATGCCGGCCATGGCGTCCTGATCCCTCGATCTGCGGGACAGGCTCAAGCCCAACGGCAGAAATCCCGGCGGTCATTTGCGATGGCTAGTCCGCGCGAACGCTGGCTATAAGTTATGGCATGCGGATTCTGCTTTCGGAGGGCGCCAGCACTTCGGCTCGTGAGGCCATCACGGCTTTGGGCTTGCGCGGCCATCATGTGGAGGTGTGCGACCCGGATCCGCACTGCCTCGGCTATTTTTCGCGGTTCGTGCGCAAGCTCCACCGCTGCCCGCCGCTAGGCGCCGATCCGCAGGGCTACCTTGCCTTCATCCTGGAGCGCATTTCCGGCGGCCGGTTCGACGTGCTGCTACCGATCCACGAGCAGGGTCTGCTGTTCGCCAAGGCGCACGCGCGGATCGCTTGTCATGTGGCCGTCGCACTCCCGAGCTTCGACAGCTATCTGCGCGCCCACAACAAGATCGGCTTCAGCCGCATCCTGACCGAGCTCGACTTGCCGCAACCGGCGACGCGCATCGTTGCCACCGCCAAGGACGTGGCGGCGGTGAAGCGTTTCCCGATGGTGCTGAAAACGCCGGTCGGCACCGCGAGCCGGGGAACGTGGATCGTCAAGGACGACGCGCAGCTTGCGAAAGCGCTTGCCGAGATCGAGGCCGTGAATGGGTTCGCCGAAACGCTGCTCGTGCAGGATGTCGTCGAGGGTGAGTCCCAGCAATCGCAGGCGGTGTTCGCAAACGGCCGGCTAGTCGCATCGCACGCCTACCGCCTGCTTGCGCGCGGCGGCGGCGGCGGCGGTTCGATCAAGGAGAGCGTGAAAAATCCGGTCGTGCGCGAGCATCTCGCACGCATCGGAGAACATCTGCGTTGGCACGGCGCGCTGTCCGTCGATTACATCGTCGAGCCGGTATCGGGCACGCCGTATTATTTCGACTGCAATCCGCGTCTGGTCGAGCCGATGAGCGCCGTTTTCGCCGGCCTCGATCTGGTCGAACTGCTGTTGCAGGTATCGCGCGGCGAAACGCCTGCTGCGGTGCCGGACAGCGCAAGCGGCGTCCGTACGCATATTGCGCTACAAGCGTTGCTTGGTTGCGCGGCGCGGGAGGAGAGCCGCCGGAGCGTTGCGCGTGAATGCTGGCGGTTGATTGCCGGTCGGGATGTGTATGCAGGAAGCAAGGAGGAACTGACGCCGGTGGCGATCGACTGGATGAGCTTCGTGCCGCCGACGGTGACGGCGCTCTGGCTGCTGGCGACGCCGGCTGCCGCGCACGACCTGCCGAAGAAAGGATGGGGAGCGCAGTTGCTGACGCCGCAAAGCATTCGCACCATCGAGGTTATGGACGCCGGAGCTTGAACTTGCCAGCGATCAACCTCAGTCCGCGCCTCATCCTGCCAGGGCTTGGCGTCGTGATTTTCCTGTTCGCCTATCTGGCGCAGAACGTCTGGCATCTCTTTCACATCGATGACATCACCCGCGCCATTCGAAGCCTTGATCAAGCCGGCGTGGTCACCGGCATGGCCGTGCTCGGATTCGTCGAAGCGACGATCGTCCTCTGCTTCTATGTCCCGGGCACCGCCGTCGTGATCGTTCTGCTGCTCGGGATGCAACCCGGGTGGGCGCAGGCATGGCCGCTGGTGGCCGGCCTGACGGCAGGCACGCTGATCGGCTACGGTGCGAGCCTCGTGCTCGGGCGGGTGTTGCAGCAGCGCCTGCCGTCGCTGGTTGGCGAGGCCTATTTCCACAAGGTGCAGTCATGGATCGAGCGCTACGGCCTTGTCGCCTTCGTCGTCGGGGCTTTTCATCCGAACCAGCTGGCGATCGGTTTTGCGATCCTGGGATATTTTCGAGCCGCACGGGCTTGGCGCTACTTCGTCGTCGCCGGCCTGGCGCAACTCGTCTGGTGGAGCATTTATGCATCCGCCGCGGAACTTGTTGCGAGCCAGAACGTAGTGTCCACCAGTAACTTCCAGCTCTATGTCGCCGCGACGTTTTCGGTCTGGTTTCTGTACGAGCTGTTTTCACGCCAGTCTCAGAATATGCCTTGAGCATCGGGGAGTGACGGCTTGCCGGTTGATCTGGTCACGGGTGGCAGCGGTTTCATCGGCCGCCATGTTGTCACCACGCTCCGCGCACGTGGCGCGCGCGTACGTATCCTCGATCTCACGCCGCCTGACGGTGCGGCCGCGGACGTCGAGTTCGTCTCGGGCTCTATTCTCGATCCGGAACGCGTCGGTGCGGCGATGGTGGACGTCCGGCATGTGTATCATCTCGCCGGCATCGCCAAACTCTGGTCGTGCGACCGGTCGGATTTCGATCGCGTCAATGCGGTCGGTACCGCGACGGTCATGCGTGCTGCCGCCGGATGCCGCGTCGAGCGCGTCGTGCATTGCTCGACCGAAGCGATCCTGCTGCCGAAGTGTCACAGCAGCGGCGCCCTCATCGACGAGACCGTGCGGCCGCAGCTTTCCGACATGCCAGGTCCTTACGCCCGCTCGAAGCTGGCGGCGGAGCAGACCGTGCTCGCGGCGGTGCAGGGCGGGCTCAATGCGCTCATCGTCAATCCGACCGTGCCGATCGGTCCGGGCGACCGGAACGTCACGCCACCGGCTGCCATGCTGTCGATGTTCCTGAACGGGCAATCGCCCGCTTACCTGGATTGCGTCCTCAATCTGGTGGACGTGCGTGACGTCGCGGCCGGCATGGTGCTCGCGGCCGAGCGGGGGCGCACCGGCGAACGCTACATCCTCGGGGGTGAGAATGTGGCGCTACGCGATCTCTTGATCCTGCTCGAGCGGATATCGGCACGGCCGATGCCAAAGCGAGCGCTGCCCGGGTGGCTGGCGCTGGCATCAGCGACGGTGACGGAATGCGTGGCTGACGTTTGGACCAGACGTCAGCCGGCCGCGACATTGGAGGGCGTCAGGTTGGCGCTGCGGTCGGGGCCGTTCGACAGCAGGAAAGCCCGCTGCGAACTCGGCTATGCGCCGCGGCCGCTTCAGGACGCGTTGACGGATGCGGTGGCGTGGTTGTCGTCGGGTGGCGCGACGGCCAAGTGAGTTGTCGATCAAACCGCCGCTTGGACGGCTTCACCGGCTTCGCCGACAACGTCACCGACCAGTTCGCCGAGGTCGTGCATGCCGAAGCCGTGGCCGAGCAGATCGCGGCAGCGGCGCAGCGCGCGAAAGCCTTCGGCCGCATCGTGTGCCAGGCGCGGCATTGCGAACAATTGCACGGGGCGCCGCCACAGGCTCTTGAACACGCTGCAGAGGCTCACTTCGCCATTGGGGTGCATCGCGGTGGCGACCAGATCGGGGAGGGCGCGATGGGCCGGGTCGCACACCACCCGCACCGCCGCGAACGGCAATCCGTGCTGGGCCGCGAACGCTGCCGCGACGTGGGATTCCATGTCGACGGCGAGCGCACCGGTTGCGCTGCGCAAGGCGCGCTTGTCGCTCGGTGAAAGCACCGCGGTCTCGACGCCGGCGAGGTCCGCCATGATCACACGCTTGGGATGATCGGAGAGGCGTGCCGCGATGCGGTGGGCGACGATCGGAGACGCCACATGGCGACGATCCGCCGCCGCGACGCCGGTCGCGACGATCACGTCGCCAGGCTTGAGCGAAGGACACAGGCCGCCGGCGATACCGATGCTGATGACCGCGCGGCAATCCGGCTGCACCCGGGCGCGCAGCATCGACCGCAGCCGCGCCGGGTTGCCGCCTGCCATGATGGTGGTCACGCCGGGGCCGGAGGCGAGCCGTGCCTCGGCCGCCATTCCGGTCACCGCCAGGATCGGATGACGATGCTGCGCTGCAACTACCGGGATGCTGGCCGTATACCTTGAACTCTTGGACCGATGAACGGCGCCAAGCTCATGATCTTGCAGTTGAAGGAGTGTCACTTGCCCCTACTTCCCCACAGTGAGCCGGCTTTGCTGCACCGCCGAATCAAGCTTATTCGCTTACTTTGGATTGAACAGCACAAGAATTGAGCGCCGCCTGCATTGTAGACCACCACATTAGGCGGGC
>Ga0075420_100000082_pt1 | contig 57051 bp, 51 predicted proteins | sample SoiMetdeltSBSDD4_FD_75296 | JGI IMG/M metagenome (GOLD analysis project Ga0075420, IMG submission 75296) | Bulk soil microbial communities from a Populus tree surrounding site in Tennessee, USA - Soil MetaG P. deltoides SBSDD4 | ecosystem: Environmental > Terrestrial > Soil > Tree plantation...
CGGCGCTGAGCAGGCCCGGCGTGCCGGGCAGGTCGCTGGGCGCCGCGATGCCGGGCGCCGGGCCCGGCGAACCGGGGATCCAGAAGAACGCGATGCAGTCGCCGTTGCCGAGGCCGAAGAAGAAGTGCTGGCCGAGGCCGTGGGGCAGCTCGATCTTCTTGACCAGCGGCAGCCCGAGCACGCCGCTGTAGAAGTCGACCGTCCGGTCCATGTCGCTGCACATCAGCGCCAGGTGGTTGATGCCCCGCAGCCGGAAGGTGTCGTCGCTGGTCATGGCTCCATCCTCCCCTAGCTGTGCCGTTCCCGCACCCAGTCGCTGATGAGGTCGGCGACGGCCGGACGGCCGCCGTCCTCGAGGTAGTGCTCGCCGGGGACGAGCTCGAGGGTGGTGTCGTCGCTGCCGAGGGCGTCGTGGATGGCGTGGGCGTCGCTCGGGAACACGCCCCGGTCGCCCAGCGACTGGACCACCAGCGCCGGGACCGTGATCTTCGGCAGGTGGAGGCTGCCCCGGCAGAGCGAGGCCTCGAGGCTCCACATCTCCAGCCACGAGCGCAGCGTGCAGGCCCGGGCCAGCCCGAAGGGCCAGGCGTTGGCCTGCTGCGCGTCGCCGAAGTAGCAGCCGGCCGCCCGATCCGAAGGGTCGAGGGTGAGATCGGCGAAGCGCAGGTCGGCCCAGGCGCGGGGCACGGTGAACATGCGGTCGAACGCGCCCGCGGCTTGCATGCGTTCCCGCTCCTGGTGGGCCCAGGCCGTGATCCGCTGGTTGCGAGCCACTTGCGCGGCCCGGTACCGCTCGACGAACGCCTTCGGGTAGGGCGGGCCGTGGCGGGGATCGAACATGTACAGCTCGGGGTCGACGGACAGGGGGTCGGTCTCGTCGGTCACCGACGGGTCGAGCCAGGCGGTGAGCACCTCGGGGCGGCCGGGGTGGGAGTTGATCGACACGTACAGGTCACCGGCAACGTCGGCGTCGGACTGGGCCCGGGCCTGGTAGGCGGCCATCAGCGACCCGCCGCCGGAGTTGCCGAGGAGCACCACCGTGTCGACGTCGGCGGCGTCGCGCAGCCAGCGCACCCCCACCTCGATGTCCTCGAGGGCCCGGTCGAGCTGGAAGAAGGCCTCGTTGCCCCGGTAGCGGGTGTTCCAGCCGAGGAAGCCGTAGCCCCGCTCGGCCAGGTAGGGCGCGAGGTAGTGCTCGGCGAAGTCGACCTCGTAGTGGGTGGCGACGAACGCCACGGACGGCTTGGCTCCCGCCGCCCGGTGGTACAGGCCCTGGCATGGCTTGCTCCCGTGCCCGGCCTCGCCCGCGCTGGGCGCCACCGCCGACACCCACTCGCGCTCGATCTCGCGCTCGATCGTCATACCGTCCCCCCTTTGCGAGCCGCTGCGCCACGTTAGGTGGCAGGTCAGGCGGCCCGGAGGAACACGTCGTGGTAGACGGCCAGGATGGCGTCGGCGGTGGTCTCCCAGCGGAACCGGGCGACGCCGGCGGACGCCGCGGCAGCCAGCTCGGTGTGCCGACCGGGCGTGGCCAGCACGTCGACGATGGCGTCCGACCAGGCAGCGGGGTCGTGCGGGTCGACCAGCACCCCGTTGCTGCCGACGATCTCGGGGATGGCTGAAGCCTCGGCCGCCAGGATCGGGCAGCCGCGGGTCATGGCCTCCAGCAGCGGGAGCCCGAAACCCTCGTAGGTCGAGGGGAAGACCAGTGCCTGGGCGGTGTCGAAGAGGGCGTCGAGGTCGGCGCGGGGGACACGGCCGAGCCGGCGCACGGCCTTGCCGACGCCGAGCTGCTCGGCCAGGGCATTGATCTCGTCGTCGCAGGGACCGGGCCGGCCGGTCAGCACCAGCGTGGCCTCGGGGCGGCGGGCGACGACATCGGCCATGGCCCGCACCAGAACCTCGTGGTTCTTGTGGGGGTACGGGATGGCCGGGTAGAGCAGCAGCTCGGCGCCAGGGGCGAAGCCGTGCCGCCGGCGAGCCGCCTCGGCCGCCTGCGTGGTGGCATCGTCCCGGCAGCGGGCGCCCCGCACGCCCGGCGGCACCACCAGGACGTTGTGGGGAGCGACGCCCAGGTGCCGGACGACGTGCTGGCGGACGTGCTCGCTGAGCGTCAGCACCTTGGTGGCGTGGCGGGCCGAGCGGGGCAGCGCGGTGCGCAACCAGGCCCGCTTGGCGGGGCGGAAGCGCTCGGGGTGGGTCAGCGGCTGCAGGTCGTAGACGGTGAGCACGGCCCGGGTCGACCCCACGGGCGGGACCGTCCCGCCGAGGTGGTGCACCAGGTCGAGGCCAAGGTGGCGCACCTGGTAGGGCAGCCACGAGTTCTCCCAGAACAGGCGCAGGCTGCGGCGCTCGCCGAGGCCCGGGCCCGGCACCAGCACACCGGCTTCGGCGAGGTCGGGGTAGGCCTCGGCCAGCTCGGGCTGGCAGAAGACGGCCAGCTCGACGTCGCCGGACTGGGCCAGCTGGCGGAGCAGCCCGACGCAGTAGTCCTCGGACCCGCCGACGTCGCCCGGGACGAGCCACAGCAGGTTCGCGCCGACGCGCGGGCGCCGACGAGGCGTGGCCGTCGTGCGACCGCTGCCAGGGTCGGGGTGGGCCTGGAGCTGGGAGGTGTCGTCGAGTGCCAATGTTGCGGAGCCGCCAGGGTGGAGGTGCGTCACCGAAGTTGGTTGCCCGATAGACGCGTGAGCGGCCCACTTTGTTCACACGAACCTTGGAAAAGGCCGTGAATCCCAGAGAAAGTCCGCCTCAGTTGCGCCCGTCGGTGCCCCGAACTTACTGCCCCCGTTCCGCCGCCGGGGGTCGGCGGGAGGTCGGCCGGCGAGCGTCCGACCACGGCGACGCCACTCCGGGTGGGCGACGACCACCCGTCGGGGTGAGTAGGCGTCAGATGCCGTCCGACCCGACCGACGCCAGCACCTGGGCGCGGGCGACGGCGAGCCACGGTTCGATGGCGGTCGGGTCGTCGTAGGACGTGTCGATGAGGTAGAGCCCCTTGGTGGGACACGTGGCACCCATCTCGACGAGCACCGGCTTCAGCAGCACGTCGGGGGCGAGGGCATGGGCCGGGCCGGCGCCCAGCATGACCGGGACGGCGACGACCCCGGCGAGGCCGTCGGTGGGCACCTGGTCGAGGAACAGCTTCAGCAGGCCGGTGTAGGTGGCCTTGAACGTGGGGCTGGCGACCACCACGACGCTGGACTTCTGGACCGACTCCACCGCAGCGGTGACGGCGGGATCGCCCCAGCCCAGCAGCCCGGCCCCGAGCTCCACCACGTCGATGACGACCTCGGGCGGGCGGCCGGCCAGCTGCTCGGCCACCATCACGGCCGCCTGCAGGGTCCGGGACCCGGGCTTGGGGTTGCCAGTCACCACTGCGATGCCCATCGGCACTGCCTACCAGCCGGTGGGGCTAGGGGACCAAGCCGATCTCATAGGCATAGATGACGGCGTGGATCCGGTCCCGCAGGCCCAGCTTCATCAGCACCCGACCGACGTGGGTCTTGACCGTGGCCTCGCCGACCAGCAGCTTCTCGCCGATCTCCTGGTTGTTGAGGCCCAGGGCGATCAGCTCGAGCACCTCCTGTTCCCGGGGGGTCAAGTGGTCGAGGTGCGAGCCCGGGCCGGACAGCCGCGACCGGCTGACGTAGTCCTCGATGAGCCGCCGGGTGACCGCCGGGGCCAGCAACGCCTCACCGCCGGCGACGACCCGCACCGCCTGGATGAGATCCTCCCGCCGCACGTCCTTGAGCAGGAAGCCGCTGGCGCCGGCGTGCAGCGCCTCGAACACGTACTCGTCGGTGTTGAACGTGGTGAGGATCAGCACCTTCGTGGGCGAGTCCTTGGCGGCCTGGCCGTTGGTGATCTGCCGGGTGGCACCGATGCCGTCGAGCCGGGGCATGCGGATGTCCATCAGCACCACGTCCGGTGCCTCCCGGGCGATCAGGTCCAGCGCCTCGACGCCGTCCGAGGCCTGCCCGACCACGTCGAGGTCCTCCTGGGCGTCGAGGATCATGGCGAACCCGTCCCGCACCAGCTCCTGGTCGTCGACCACCACCACCCGGATCGTCACTGCGCCTCCCCGCCCGCTTTGTACGGCAACACCGCGAGGACCTTGAAGCCGTCGGCTGTGGGGTTGTGCCAGAAGAACCCTCCCACGAGCTCGGCCCGTTGTCGCATGGTGGTCATCCCCACCCCGCGCCCGCGACGCCACCGGCCCTGCGGCGTCTGGCCGCAGTCGATGATCGTCAGGAACACATCGCTCGAGGTGAACCTGAGGTGGACGGTCGCCTCGTTGGAACCGGCGTGCTTGATGACGTTGGTCAACGCCTCCTGAGCGATCCGATAGGCCGACAGCTGCACGATCGCGTCCATCTCCGAGCGCCGCTCGATCTCACCGCTCATGCTCAGCGTGACCGGGCGGCCGGTCTGGCGAACCCGCTCGACGAGCAGCTCGAGGTCGTCCAGCGTGTGCGCCCGGTCGTACCGGACGTTGTCCTTGACCACCCCCACTGCTCGACGCAGCTCGTCCAGGGCCGTGCGGGCTGTCTCGGAGACGTTGGCCATGGCGGCCGCAGCCTTCTCCGGGCTGACGGCCAGGACCTCCTGCGCCGCCTCGGCCTGCACCGCGATGACGCTGATGTGGTGGCCGACGATGTCGTGCATGTCGCGGGCGATGCGCATCCGTTCCTGGTTGACGGCGTCCTCTGCCTCCCGCGCACGCTCGTCGTCGGTCCGCCGGGCCCGCTCGCGCTGGGTGCGGGTGGCATCGCCGAGGAACCACGCCGCTGTGCCGGTGAAGTAGTTGACCGCGACATCGGCCGCATCGGAGGCGTCACCGAACCAGATCCCGATGGCCCCGGCGACCATCATCACCACGGCGCACGTGATCCCCACCGAGCGGGGGAGCAGCGAGGCCACCGTGTAGATGGCCAGCAGCAGGGCGAACATGACCGGCGGGTCGGGCAGCTCCGCCATGCCGTAGAGCAGCGTGGCGATCCCGACGACCGCGAGCACGGGCAGCGGCCGGCGGCGCCGCCAGACCACCGGGACGAGCTGGAAGCCGAGAAGCACCGAGCCGTACAGGGTCAGGGGCGTGTCGTCGGTCTGGCTCTCGACGACGACGGCGATGATCGTGACGGCCGCGACGAGCCCGGCGAGCAGCGCATCCGCTGCGTACGCCGGGATCCTCCGACTCCGTTCGATCAGGCTGTCGACCCACATGGGATCGACAGTAACGAGGGTGTTCTCCGCTGTCGTCAGACCACGGTCTGATGTGAGCGACCCAAAAATCAGACCGCGGGTGGACAAACGACATCAGACCCTGGCCTGACGACGCAGCGACCCGACTCGCTCACGCTGGGGGCCATGTTCACTCGACTCTCAGCGCTAGCGCTCCGCCGCCCCGGCCTCGTCGTGGCGACCTGGGCCATCGTCTTCGTCGTCGGCGTCGCCGCCGCCGGCAGCCTCTTCTCCTCGCTCGACGCCGACCTCGACGGCCCGGCCAGCTTCGAGTCCGAACGGGTGTGGGACCGCGTCGACGCCCTCGATCCCGGTGGCGGTGAGGTGGTCGGCATCGTCGAGGGCGGCGCGGTCCCCGATGCGGTGGTCGCCGACCTGCGGGAGCTGGACGGCGTCCGCTCGGTGCAGACCGGGCCGAGCGACGACGGCAAGGCCACCGGCGTCCTCGTCGAACTGGACGGAACCCTCGATGACGACGCCGAGGACGCCCTCGTCGACCGGGTCGCCACCCGGCTGCGGGCCATCGACGCCCCCGAGGTGCTGGTCGGCGGCGAGCTGCTGCTCGACCGGGAGGTCGGCGAGCTCGCCGAGCACGACGCCCAGCGGGCCGAGATGGTGTCGCTACCGATCGCGCTGCTGGTCATGGCCGTCGTGTTCGGTGGGTTGCTGGCGGCAGGGCTGCCGCTCGCCATCGCCCTGTGCGGGGTCGCCGGCACCACGTTCACGCTCGGGCTGGTGGCGCTGCTCACCGACGTGTCGCTCTATGCCATCAACGTCACGATCATGTTCGGCCTCGGCCTGGGCATCGACTACGGGCTGCTGATGCTGAGCCGCTTCCGGGAGGAGCGCGGGGCCGGCCTCGGCGTGGCCGATGCGGTCCAGCGGACCCTGCAGACCGCGGGCCGGACGGTGCTGTTCTCCGCCTGCACCGTCGCCGTGGCGCTCTGCGGGCTGCTGGTCTTCGAGGACGCCACCATCCGCTCGCTCGGGATCGCGGGCATCGCTGTCGTCCTCGTCACCATGGCGGCTGCCCTCACCCTGCTGCCCGCGCTGCTGGGTCGCATCGGTCACCGGCTGCGGGTGCCGAGCTCCGACCCGGCCGGCAGCCCGGGGGCCGACCACGGCTGGTTCGCCCGGCTGGCGCGGATGATCCAGCGGCGGGCGTGGCCGGTGGTGGTCGTCGTGGGAGCCGGCCTGGTGCTGCTGGGCGTCCCCTTCCTGAACGCCCGGTTCGACGACCCGGGCGTCAAGAGCCTGCCCCGCTCGTCGGAGACCCGGCAGGTGGCCGAGACCATCGACGAGCGGTTCGGCTCCGTCACCGCCGAGCCGGTGCTGGCGGTGGTGGACGCCGATCCCGACAGTCCGGCGGTCGCGGCGTGGTTGGCCGACGTCGAGGCGCTCCCCGGCGTCCGTCATGCCGAGGTCAGCGACATCTCCCGGCCCGGCTCGACCGTCATCGACGTCCACGCCGCCGGCCCCACCAACGGGCGGGTCGCGCAGCGGGTCGTCACCGAGCTGCGTGACCTGGAGGCGCCGTTCCCCACACTGGTCGGCGGCGACCCGGCCGAGATCGTCGACTTCCGGGCGTCGATCGCCGAGCGGCTGCCGTGGGCCGTCGGCATCATCGTGGCGGCCACGTTCCTGCTGCTGTTCGTCATGACCAAGTCGCTGGTCGTGCCGGTGAAGGCCATCGTCATGAACGTGCTCTCGCTGGGAGCCACGTTCGGCGCCCTGGTGTGGGTGTTCCAGGAGGGCCACCTGTCGGGGCTGCTGGGCTTCGACCCGCCCGGCTCGCTCGACCTGGTCATGCCGGTGATCGTGTTCGTCTTCGCCTTCGGGCTGTCGATGGACTACGAGGTGTTCCTGCTGTCCCGCATCCGCGAGGTGTGGGAAGAGACCGGCGACAACGACACCGCCGTCGCCGTGGGCCTGCAGCGCTCGGGCCGGATCATCACGTCGGCGGCGCTGCTGATCGTCATCGTGTTCCTCGGCTTCGCGGCGGGCGAGATCGTCCCCCTGAAGCAGCTCGGGGTGGGCCTGGCACTGGCCGTCATCGTCGACGCCACGGTGGTCCGGACGCTGCTGGTGCCGGCCACGATGAAGCTGATGGGCCGGTGGAACTGGTGGGCACCCCGACGGGCCACCCGCCTCCTCGACCGGCTGGCGCTGAGCGACGGGTGAGGAGGCGGAGCAGTGACGAAGGACGTGCGTTCAGCCGGCCGACTGCCAGAAACCGTCGAGCAGGCGGGCCGCACCCGACGGGTCGCCGAGCATCCACCAGTGGCCCTGGCCCGGGAGCTCGGCGACCTGGGCCCCGGCTCGGGCCGCGGACCGGCGGGCGGCGTCGGCGTTGAGGAACGGGTCCTCGCTGGGCACCACCACCAGCCCCGGCTTGGGGATGGCAACGAAGTCGGGGCCCCACTCGTCCTGCACCTTCGCCGCCGACCGGTAGAGGGCAAGGATGGCGTCGGTCATCGTGCGGTCGAGGGCGTCGGCCATGGCCCGGGCCGAGTCGGTGGGCGGACCGCCGGTGGCGAAGGTGGCGGCCCGGTCGTCGGACGACAGCGCCAGCCACGTCTCCATGAACGCCTCGCCGTCGCCGGGGGTCTGCCAGAGCTTGGCGAAGTCGTGCCACTCGAAGTCCGGGTCGGCCAGGCCGGCGGCGTCGGTCACCCACGTCCGAACCAGGTCGGGCCGCAGGCTCACCAACCGGAAGGTGAAGCCGCCGCCCCAGTCGTGGCCGACGAGGTCGACCGGCTCACCGACGCGCTCGAGCTCGGCGATCAGCCAGACGGCGTAGGCGTCCATGCTGGCCACGAAACCCTCGGGCAACGGGCTGCCAAACCCCGGCAGCGACACCGCCACCACGTCGTCCCGCCCCAACTCGGCCCGAACCGCGTCCCACACCCTCTCGGTCTCGGGCACCCCATGCACGAACACGACAGTCATGCCCGGCACTCTACGGGCGCCCGCCGGCCGCCGGCCTGGCCCCAAAACGAGCGAACCGCCGGGCTTTCGGGAAGCCGGCGGTTCGAGCTGAGACCGAGGACTCGAAGATCAGATCACGCGAACGTTCTGAGCTTCCTCGCCTTTGCGGCCGGGCGCTACGTCGAACTCGACTGCTTGGCCCTCTTCGAGTGTCTTGTAGCCCTCGCCCTGGATGTTGGAGAAGTGGACGAACACATCGTCGCCCTGCTCACGCGAGATGAAGCCAAAGCCCTTCTCGGCGTTGAAGAACTTCACGGTACCTGTAGCCAAGGGATTATCTCTCTTCGGTTCTTCGCCGGTCCTTGTGACCGAACGACCGTGAACCGTACAGCGTCAGCCGCCGCGCTACGCGTTTCGGCGCGACGCGCGGTGGCGAGCATGTGCGGCCTCTACTTGTAGCGGTAGGTGATGCGGCCGCGGTTGAGGTCGTACGCGGAGACCTCGACCTGCACGCGGTCGCCGGGAAGGATGCGGATGCGGTTCTTGCGCATCTTGCCGCTGAGGTGACCCAGCACCTCGTGGCCGTTGTCGAGTGCGATGCGGAAGTGGCCCCCCTTGAGGGCTTCCTCTGTGCGGCCCTCGAGCACGAAGGCGTCTTCTTTGGGCTTCGGCAAATTCTCACCGGTCCTTGTGTAGGGAACGTCTCATGCTAGGGCGCAGAACCACTTCGACGCCTATCGGAGGGCCAGGAATTTGGGAAATGTTCGCGTCCTCAACCCTCTTGCTCGGTGGGGCGGACGAGCATCTCGTTGATGGCGACATGGCGGGGACGGGTGACGATGTAGGCGATCGCATCGGCAATGTCCTCCGCCTTCATCCGCTCGACGCCGGCGAATCGCTGGGCCATCTGAGCCAGCACCTCCGGGCGATTGTGCCCGGCAAGCTCGGTGTCGACGGCCCCCGGCTCGACCAGCGAGATGCGGACGTGGCGCTTGGCGACCTCCTGGCGCAGCGACTCGCTCACCGCCCCGACACCATGCTTCGTGAGGTTGTACACACCGCTCCCGAGGCGGGCGACACGGCCTGCGACGGAGCTGACATTCACCATGTCGGCCACCTCTCGGGGACCGTCCTCCGCGGCTTTCAGCAAGTGCGGCAGCGCAGCATGGGCGCAATAGAGCAGCCCCAGCACATTGAGGTCGACCATGCGCTGCCATTCCTCCAGTGGCGCACCGACCACCGGGCCCAACAGCATGACGCCGGCGTTGTTGACCAGCGTGTCGAGCCGACCGAGCTCGGCGACCGTCTCGGCCACGGCGGCCGCGGCCTGCTCCTGATCCGTGATGTCGGCCTCGATCACCAGCGCCCGGCCCCCGGCGGCCTCGAGCTCCTTGGCCAGCGCCTCCAGTCGCTCCCGGCGGCGGGCCACCACGGCCACGGCTGCGCCCCGCTCAGCGAGGGCGCGAGCGGTCGCCTCGCCGATGCCGCTGGAGGCCCCGGTCACCAGCGCCACGGTCCCGTCGAGTGTCTGTGTCATCCCATGCCTCCGGCTGTGCCCTGCGCCCGTTGTGCAGTCGCCGCCCGAACGTATCGAGAACACCGGTATTTCCGACGCCTACCATCGGGGGGAGATGAGCCCGGCCGCGACTTCTTCATCAGCCACGTCCAAGCCCCGTCGCGTCCGCAAGAGCCCCGACACCCGTCGCACCGAGCTGGTGCACGCCGCCTGCAAGGTGTTCGAGGACCTGGGCTATGGCGACACCGGGTTCGCCGACGTGGCGGCCGAGGCCAAGGTGTCGAAGGCCCTGCTCTACCACTACTTCCCGGACGGCCGGCCACAGCTGTTCGTCCAGGTCACCCAGGCGGTGCTGGCCGATTTCGTCGAGCGGCTCCACAACGCCGCCAAGGCCCCCTTCTCGGCCCGCACCCGCATGGAGCACCTGCTCGGGGCGCTGTTCGCCTTCTTCGACGACAACCCCCAGGCCTACCGGATCCTGTTCCGCGACCCGTGGGTGGCCCAGGACGAGTCGGTCGAGGCGGCGGCCATCGCCACCCGGGTGCAGCTCGCCTCGGAGATGGCGTCGGTCATGGCCCCCTCGGGCCTGCCCACCGACGAGCTGCTCATCGCCAGCACGGGGCTGCTCGGGTTCGCCCTCGCCAACGTCGAGCTGTGCCTCGCCGGTCAGGTCGTGGCCGAAACGGCCTGGCGGATCACCTGTACGTACGCGGTCGCGCAGTTTCCTGAGTGACCAGGTCGCCCGCCGGGTCGGTGCCCGGCCGCTTGCTCCCCCCGTTGCCGCCGACCGCGCCGAGGCGCGCCCGCACGACGGTCCCCCGCCCCGGTGAGCTGACGATCTGCACGCCTCCGTTGGCGAACGCCGCGAACGACCGCATCGCCGCGATGCCGGACTCGTAGAGGCCGGCACTCGGGTCGAAGCCCACGCCGTCGTCGGCGACCCGGAGATCGACCAGCGCGTCCACGATCGTGAGTGACACGTTCACCTGGCGGGCGTTGCTGTGGCGCCACACGTTGCGCAACGCCTCCTGGATGATCCGCAGGACGATCGTCTCGGTGATCCAGTCGAGGACCAGGTTGGGCGCCACCGCGACCTCGACGTTCGGCGGCTGGCGGTCGGCATAGAGGCTGTGCACGTACGCCTGGATCGGGACCTCGAGCCCCTCCGAGCGCTGGCGGCTCGCCTCGATCGGCCCGACCGCGAGCATCAGCTGGCGCAGCGCCTCGGCCTGTCGCGACAGGTCGTCGCGCACCATCGCCGACGCCTCGGCCAGCGCCCCGACCGACGCCCGCTCCCCCATCGGCATCGTGCGGGTGCTGGCGAGCAGGTAGGAGACGAAGGTGGCGTAGGCGGACATCGCCTGCTCGTGGAGCTGGGCGGCTACGGCGTGGCGGTCCTCGTCGATCCGGCGGATGACGCGCGCCAGCAGCTCTCGCCGCTCGTCCGAGGCCTGCTCGACGAGCGCGTACAACCGGCGCGTCTCCCGTACGGCCAGCAGCTGGCGCACCGCGGCGAGGATCAGCAGCACCATCACGGCGCCCAGCGCGAACGGCACGGCCCACGGGCGGCGCTCGTGCAGGTGCACGGTGACGATCAGCAGCACCGGCGTGCCGAGCAGCACCACCGCGGGCGCGACGCCGGCCCCGCGCACCTGGTCCTGCGGCGGCAGGCGCTCCAGCCCCACCGACACCGACGCCAGGGCATGCAGCGGCACCAGCAGCAGGAAGCTCATGCACAGGGCGTTCAACGCCAGCAGCGGCGGTGCGGGCAGCGCGAAGCCCGAGAGGCCCTGGGCCGTCTGCAGCAGGGCGTTGACCAGCCCCACCGTCGAGAACGCGATGCCCAGCCGCTCCAGCCGGCAGCCCTCCCGCCGGAGACGGACGTACAGCACGATCGTCCAGAAGCAGCCCGACACCATGCCGAGCGCGCTGAGGGCGGCTGGCACCACCCACCACGCCTCCTTCGACTCGATGACGGTCGGCCCCCACAGCAGCACCGCCGGCGCACCGATGGCGATCATGTAGATCAGCCACTCGACGAAGTCGACGGAGATGGCCCGCTTGCCCGAGCGGGCCCGGGCCAGCCCGGCGGCCGCGCCCACCAGGAACACCCAGACCGCCACCACGAAGCCGATGCCGACGGCCGGCCCCCGGGGGTCACCGCCCGAGAAGATGACCGCCAGGATGAAGACCCCGGTCGTGTAGATGCAGACGAGCGCGGCCAGCCACATCCACCAGTGCCAACGGTCCGCGGGCTCGGCTCGCCGGATCGCCACGACCACCGACGCGAACGCCGGTGTGGTGTAGATGCCGCTCGAAAGCGTCACGTACGCCATCAGGTAATGGGTCTCGTTGTGGATGAGCAGGCCCCCGAGCGCCACGAGCGGCAGCGTGCAGGCCACGTACAGCAGCCCGGCGCGCCGCAGCCGCATCGGATCCCATGCCTCCAACAGAGCACGCGTCGACATCGTGCCCGTCATGCGTCCCCCAGATGTGTTCCCCGCGCCCGGGCGTCGTCCCCCAGGCTCCCCAACCGAGTATGTCGCGATCCACGGAACCTTTGCTGAGCTGTACGCGTCTGGAAGGTGCGATGGCGGTGCGGGTCGCCGACGACAGCTTCTGGTGATGACCCGATAGAACGTCGGCCGTGGGGACCACGTTCGTGACACCGGAGCAGGCGGCCGAGCGGCTGCGGACCACCGACACGCTGGGGCTCGGCCTCGGGCCCGGGATGCCGCCGGCGTTCCTGGCCGCACTCGGGCAGCGCCACGACTGGGTCGACCTGAAGGTGTCCGGCGCCTTCCTCGGGGTGTTCACCGAGCTGTTCGGCCACCCCAACGTCCACTACCTCAGTTCGTTCTGGGGGCCGCTCGAGCGGATCCTCCGGGACAGCGGTGCCAACATCGGCTTCGCCCCGGCCGACTACCGCCGCTTCACCCGCATGCTGCACGACTGGCACCCCCGGGTCGTCGCCACCGCCGCGGCCCTACCCGACGCCGACGGCTGGTGCAGCCTCTCGCTCCACGCCGGCCACACGGTCGACGCCCTGCACGCGGCCGGCGCCGATCCCGACCGGCTGCTGGTCGTCGAGACCAGCCCCGGCTTTCCCCGTACCCGGGGCCTGCCGCCCCAGCATCGCCACGCCGTCCACGTCGACGAGGTCGACGTGCTGATCGCCAGCGAGGCGGCACCCCTGCCGCTGCCCGATAGCCCCCACACCGACATCGACGGCGCCATCGCCGCCCACGTCGTGCCGCTGATCCCCGACGGCGCCACCCTCCAGACCGGCATCGGCGGCATCCCGTCCGCGATCGTGACCCTGCTGTCGAAGGGCGACGGCGGCGACTACGGCATCCACTCCGAGATGTTCACCACCGGGCTCATGGACCTGCACCTGGCGGGCAAGGTCACCAACCGCAAGGGCCAGTTCGACGGCGTGTCGGTGTGCACGTTCGCCGGCGGCAGCGAGGAGCTGTATCGCCGGCTCGACGGCAACGACGAAGTCGCGTTCCTGCCGGTCGAGCTGGTGAACTCGGCCGAGGCCATCGGGCGCAACCGGTCGACGGTGACCATCAACGGCGCGATCGCCATCGACATCCACGGCCAAGTGGTGGCCGACACCATCGGTGGCCGGCAGTACTCGGGCGTCGGCGGCCACGAGGATTTCGTGTCCGGGCCGGCGCTGAGCCTCGACGCCCGCTCGGTGCTCGTGCTGCCGTCGACGATCACCGTCGCCGGTGAGGTGCGGTCGCGCATCGTCCCGTGGTTCGCGGCCGGCACGGTGGTCACGACACCGCGCCACCAGGTCGACACCATCGTCACCGAGTACGGCGTCGCCGAGATGCAGGGCAAGACCGCCCACCAGCGCGGCGAGGCGCTGGCCGCCATCGCCCACCCCGACTTCCGCGCCGAGTTGCTGGAGGCGGCGGCCCGGGCGTCAGGCGGCCACTCCCCCGTGCCCGACGATCTGTTCTGAGCGCCGGGCCGGCCGTCGGAGCGACCCGCTAGAACGGCCCCCACGTGGGCGGGCGCTTCTGCTGGAAGGCGACCATCGCCTCGGCCATGTTGCCGGTGAACGTGCCGAGCACCTGCGTGCGGTTCTCGAGCTCGATGGCGTGGCGCAGGCTCGGCGCGTCGAGGTTGGCCCAGAAGCCCCGCTTGGTCATCCAGATGCCGAACTCGCTGTTCTCGGCGATCGCCTCCGCGAGTGCGACGGCGGCGGCGACGTGCTCGCCCTCGGGCACCAGGGCATTGAGCATCCCCCAGCGGTCGGCCTCCTCCCCGCTGAAGTGCCGGCCGGTGAGCATCAGCTCGGCGGCCCGCGTCGGCCCGAGCACCCGCGGCAGGAAGTAGCTGACGCCGACGTCGCAGGACGACAGCCCGACCTTGATGAACTGCGAGCCGAACCGGGTGGTCGGCGTCGCCACCCGCAGGTCCGACGCCAGGGCCAGCGCCATCCCGCCGCCCACTGCGGCGCCGTGGGCCGCGGTGATCACGGGCTTCTCGCACTCGTGGACCGCCAGGATCAGCTCGACGATGTGCTCCTGCGACCGGTGGACCCGCCCGACCGGGCCGCGATCCTCGCTGTCGGGCGCGGGGTCGCGCTCACCGCTCAGGTCAGCGCCCGAGCAGAAGCCCCGGCCCGCGCCCGTGAGCACCACCGCGGCGACCGATCGGTCCCGGCTCAGGCTGCGGAACGCCGCGGTCGCCTCGGCGACCAACGTGGGGCCAAGCGCGTTCAGCCTTTGTGGACGATTCAGTGACACGATTGCCACAAGATTGTCGCCAATCTCGACGTCGACGTAGGACACGGCGTTGCTCCCGGGGTTCGAGGACTGAAGATCTCAGTGGACGGTCAGGCCGCCGTCGACGATCAGGACGTGGCCGGTCATGAAGCTCGACGCCTCGCTGGCGAGGAACAGCGTGGGCGGCACCATCTCGTCGGGGCGGGCCATGCGGGGGATCAGCTGGCCGGCGACCATGGCCGCCTGCATGTCGGGCCCGGTGTTGCGGACCATGTCGGTGTCGACGGTGCCGGGCGCCAGGGCGTTGACCCGGATGCCGTCGCCGGCGAACTCCATGGCCATCGACCGGGTCAGGCTCAGCAGGGCGGTCTTGGCGGCGGCGTACATGGCGACGAAGCCGGCCTTGGTGAACGCGCCGGCGCTGCTGATGTTCACGACCGCCGGGTGGGCGCTGGCCCGTAGGTGCGGCAGCGCCGCCTGCACCAGGAAGACCGGCGCCCGCAGGTTGACGTCGAACGACTTCTGCCACGCCTCGGGCGTGATCGACCCGATGGGCAGCGCCAGAGCGTTGGCAGCATTGTTCACAATGATGTCGACACCGTTGTAGGCGTCGACTGTGCGGGCGACGAGGGTCTCGAGCTGGCCGAGCTCCGCCATGTGGGTCGGCACCGACAGCGCCGTGCCGCCGGCCGCGGTGATGGCCGAGACCGCTTCGTCGCACGCCTCGGCCTTGCGGCTGGCGACGACCACATTGGCCCCGACCGCCGCGAACCCCTCGGCGATCGCCCGCCCGATCCCCCGGCTCCCCCCGGTCACGATCACGACCCGGTCGGTCAGGTCGAATCGGTCGAGCAGCTCTTGACGCTTCACGTGTCCCCCTCCGCTGGCCGGTTGCGCAGCGTGGGCAGTGTTGCCTCCGCGACCTTGAGCAGCCAACGCAGCCGCTGCTCGTCGAGCTGGGGATCCTCCCCGAACACCCGGCCGAGGGCCTCGACGTCGATGACCCAGAGGAGCCCGAACAGCGCCGTCTCGAACTCCCGGTCGGGGTCTGCGCTGATGCCGAACAGGTCGGCGGTGAGCTTCAGGATCTGCAGGTAGTAGGCGCCCAGCGCCGGACGCATCTTCCCGGCCAGCCCCGGGTCGGTGCGGGATGCGAAGACCAGCTCGTAGAAGACGGCGTTGATCGGTGAGCGGGCGGCGGTCCGGAGGTGGCGCACGGCCTCCTCCAGCCCCGCGGGGTGGTCGAGCGCCAGCCCGGCCAGCCGGTGCTTGGCGCCAACGACTGGTCGTGCAAGCCGAGCGCTGCGCACCCCAACCCGGTCGTCCTCGCCCACGGTGCCAGCGCCAACATGACCGTCAACTGGGCGACGATCTCGCCACTGCTCAAGAACAACGGCTACTGCGTGTTCGCCCTGACCTATGGCGTCCCCGCCGGCACGCCGTTCCCGCTCGACCAGATCGGCGGCCGCAACCCGATGGAGCAGAGCGCGACCGACCTCGGGGCCTTCATCGACCGGGTGCTGGCGGCCACTGGAGCAACCGAAGTCGACATCGTCGGCCACTCCGAGGGCAGCCTCATGCCGAACTACTACGTCAAGTTCCTGGGCGGCGCGGCCAAGGTCGACAAGTACGTCGGCCTGACCCCGCTCTGGAAGGGCTCCAACGTGGCGATGCTCGACGCCATCAACACCATCGCTCGCCAGCTGGGCCTGGGGCCGCTGATCGACCTGATCCTCGGGGGCGCCTTCCCGTCGGCGCTGCAGTTCCTGGCCGGCTCCGACTTCATCGCCCAGATGCAGAGCGGCGGCGGCCCGGCCGTGGCCGGCGTGACGTACACGAACGTCATGACCCGCTACGACGAGGCCGTCGTGCCCTACACCAGCGGCAGGATGGCGGCGGCGCCCAACGTCCGCAACGTCGTGCTGCAGGACTTCTGCCCGCTCGACTTCGGGGGCCACGGCATGGTCGCCTTCTCGCCGAACACGGTGCGGGTGGTCCTCAACGCCCTCGACCCCGCCCACGCCCGGCCGCTGACGTGCACCTTCGTGCCGCCGGCACCATGACGCTGTAGCGCTCGGCGCTAACGGCGTTCGAGCGCCACTCGCAACCCGATCCCGACCAGCAACGTGCCCGCCACGCCGTCCAGGGTGCGGCGGGCGCGGCTGCTGCGGAGGGCTCGGGAGATCGGGCCGAGCAGCAGGGTGAAGGTCCGCCACCACACGATGGCGACGACGAGGAAGATCACGGCCAGCGTCGCCGTCGTGCGGAGGCGGGGCTCCCCGGTGTCGACGAACTGGGGCAGCAGCGTCAGGAACAGCAGGGCGATCTTGGGGTTGAGCAGGTTGGTGAACAGCCCCTGCCGGAACGCCTGCGGCGGGGTGAGCGGCTCGGCGGTGGCGGCGACCGAGGCCTCGGTCACCGCCTCGTCCTCACCGTCGCCGCGGCGGGCGGCCAGCAGCATCCGGACGCCGAGGTAGGCGAGGTAGAGCGCGCCCGCGGTCTGCACCACGGTGTACGCCCCCGCCGAGGCGGCGAGCACCGCCGAGAGGCCGAGGACCGCGGCGGTGGCGTGGCAGGCGATCCCGACGCAGCACCCGACGCCGGTCATCCAGGCGGTGTGCGAGTCGGTCCGGAGCCCGTTGCGCAGCACCAGCAGCATGTCCGGCCCTGGCGTGATCGTGAGGACGGCGACCATCCCGAGGAACGGCACGAGCAGCTGCGGCATGGCGGCCCAGGCTACGGGCCGTCGTGTCGTGGCCCCCCGGCGAACCTGCCTCCGAGATGGGAGCGGGCTCCCCGTTGGGGGGGCAGGTTCGCGAGCGCGCCGTAGCGTCCTGGGCATGGACGACGGGCACCTGCAGGGGCGGCTGGGCTTCCGGCCGCGGGCGACGACCGGGGCGTTCGAGCCGGGCAGCGACGAGCCGCTGGGGTTGGACCAGCCCAGGGACGGGGTCCTCTACGTTCCCGACACGGCCGAGGCAGGGGCGCCGGTGCTGGTCTTCCTGCACGGCGCGACGGGAAGCGGCCGGGCCCACCTGCGGGCCGTCCTGGCGGCGGCCGACCGCTACGGCGTCGTCCTCGTCGCCCCCGATTCCCGAGGCCCGATGACCTGGGACCTCATCGAGGAGCGAAGCTTCGGCCCCGACCCCGCCTTCCTCGACCGGATGCTCGACGCCGTCGCCGACCGGATCGATGCCGACCTCGATCGCCTCGCCCTCGGCGGCGTGTCCGACGGTGCGTCCTACGCCCTGTCGATCGGCCTGGCCAACGGCGACGTGTTCTCGACGGTGCTGGCCTTCTCGCCCGGCTTCCTGGTGGTGCCGGGGACCGTGGGCAAGCCCCGGGTCTACGTGTCGCACGGCACCGCCGACCCGGTGCTGCCGATCGACGGCTGCAGCCGCCAGCTGGTCCCGCCCCTCCAGGACGCCGGCTACGACGTCCGCTACGACGAGTTCGACGGCGGCCACACGGTCCCGCCCGCCATCTCCGACGCCGCGTTCGAGTGGTGGCTCTACAGCTGACCGGAGACCAACCCCGGACGCGCAAGTGCCCCCGAGGGGCGCAGGGCAAAGGGGGAGGCCTGCGGCCTTCGGGGGCACGCACCTGGGAGCCCGGAGAGCGGGCGGTCAGGCGGCGGTTGGGAGGTTGGTCGAGGTTGCGGGGTCGGCCGGGGTTGGCTCGACCGCCGCAGTCGCGGGGGCGGGGGTCGCAGTCGGGACCGGGGCCTTGGTGGAGGCGGTGCCGGTGAAGAAGACGGCGAGCAGGTTCCGGAACCAGCCGGTGGGGCGCTCGCTGCGATGGGCCGCACGCACCGTGCGGGCCAGCTGGCGCCGGGAAGCGGCGCTCATCATCTCGTTGCGACGTTGCTCGGCGATGGCTGCGCTGGTCATGTGGTTCATCAGTTGCTCCTGGTCTTCCGGGTTCCTGCTGGGTGCTTCCTGGTGCGAGACCAGTGTCTGATAACCCCCCTTCGCCCGCATCCGTGCGCACCACTGACCCTGTACGGATCGACCACGGATTCGGTTCGGTGCGCCCCACGGACCGCGGTCGCTCAAGGCAGACTCTCTCCGTGTCGACCGAGTCCCCGACGCTCAGCGACGCCGGTGTCTCGGTGCGGGAGGCCGAGGTCCTCGATCTGCTGGGCGAGCACCTCACGAACGCCGAGATCAGCGCACGGCTGTTCATCTCGGTGCGCACGGTCGAGAGCCACGTCTCGTCGCTCCTGCGCAAGCTGGGCGTCGCCGACCGCCGGGCGCTCGCCCAGTACGCGGCGGCGCTCCGGGCCGCCGAGGCGAGCGCCGGCGCTCCTCCCGACGACGGGTCGCAGCCGGCGGAGGCGGCCGCACACACCTCGCCGGTCCTCCCCGCCCCGCTCACCTCGTTCGTCGGCCGGGCGACCGAGCGCGCCGCGCTCGCCGAGACGCTGAGCGGCCAGCGCCTGGTCACTGCGGTCGGCCCCGGCGGCGTCGGCAAGACCCGCCTGGCGCTGGCCGTCACCTCCGACCTCGCCGACCGCTACGCCGACGGCGTCTGGTACATCGACCTGGTCCCGGTCACCGACCCCGCGATGATCCCGGCGGCCGTCGCCTCGGCCTTCGGGCTCGCCGACCGCTCCGGCCGCAGCATCGAGGACACCGTCCTCGCCCGGCTCGCCGACGCCGAGGCCCTCGTCGTCCTCGACAACTGCGAGCACCTCGTCGACAGCGTCGTCCTGTTCGTCGAGCGTCTCCTCGCCGCCTGCCCAAGGGTCACCGTCCTCGCCACCAGCCGCGCCCGCCTGCTCGTGCCGTTCGAGCGGGTGTTCCCCGTGCACGGGCTCGACACCGCCCCCACCGGCGACGCGGTCGCGCTCTTCGTCGACCGGGCCACCGCGGTCGGTGCACCACCGCTCAGCGACGACGACCGACACCGCGTCGCCGCCATCTGCGCCCAGCTCGACGGCATGGCGCTCGCCATCGAGCTGGCCGCCGCCCGCCTCCCCACCCTGGGCCTCGACGGCCTGGAAGCCGGTCTGGCCGACCAGCTGCAAGTGCTCGCCGGCCGCCCCCGGCTCGACGACCGCCACAGCTCGCTGCGGGCCACGCTCGACTGGAGCTACGCCCTGCTCAGCCCCACCGATCAGTCGGTCCTTAGAAGAGTCGCCAGCTTCGCCGCTCCCTTCCGCCCCGACGACGCGGCCACGGTCGCGGCGTTCGGTGAGGTCGACAGCAGCCAAGTCGCCACCGCACTCGCCCACCTCGCCGACCAGAGCCTGCTCGTTGTCATGCCCGACGTGGTCGCCACCCGCTACCAGGCGCTGGAGACCATCCGGCAGTACGGCCTGGCTGCGGCCGCGGCCGCCAAGGAGGCCGACGACCTGAAGGAGCGCCACGTCCGTTGGGCGCTCGCCGAGGCCTCTGCACTGGAGGCCGTCGCCGACCAGCGGGCCCCCGGCGACCTCGAGGGCAGCTGGCGAGCCGGCTTCGACCACCTTGCCGACGACCTCCGCGCCGCGCTGAAGGCCGCCGTCGCGGACGGCGAGGAGCGCCGGGCCGACGCCTGCAACGTCGCGCTCAGCCTCGCCCACCTCGCGTTCGTCCGGGGCCTCAGCGGCGAGGCCCAGCGCCGCTACGAGGAGGCCGCCGAGCTGGCCACCGACTCGGCCACCGCCGTCGCCGCGCTGCTCAGTGCGGCCGGCACCGCCCACATCCGCCAGCAGGGCGACGCGGTACTGAAGCTCCGCCGGATCGCGGCCCGCCGGGCGCTGGCCGACGGCGACACCAGCGCCGCGGCCCAGGCGCTGGCGGGCACGGCGGCGCTCCTGACCCGCTTCCCCGGGATCATCGTCGACATGCCGTCCCAGGCCGAGGCCGACGACCTGATGGCGGAGATCGACGGCCTGGTCCTGGCCAGCCCCGCCGACCTGCGCGTCGATGCCGCGGTACTGGTGGCCAAGGCGTTCGAGTCCGAGGAGCGCGAGCCGGTCACCGCCATCCTCGCCGATCGGGCCGTCGAGCTGGGCCATCGCCTCGACGATCCCTGGGCCGTGAGTGCCGCCATGGATGCCGTCACCATCGTGCAGTTGGGCATCGGGGACACCGCCGCCGCGCAGGCGACGGCGCAGCAGCGGGCCGACATGCTGCTGCCGCTCTCGGTCACGGCCGCCACGGCGTTCGAGCTGCCCGACTCGCTGCAGATGGCCGCCGAGGCCGCCATCGCCGCAGGGGACCTGGGCTGCGCCCGCACCTACGCCGAGCGGGTCCTCGCTCTACCGATCTTCGGCGACGAGGAGATCTACCACGCAACCTCCCGGCTCCTGACCGTCGAGGCCCTCGCCGGCAACTGGGACCGGGTGTTGACCCTCAGCGCCTTCTTCAAGGCCGAGTGGGACCGGGCCGGCCAGCCGTCGACCGCGCACCTGGCGATGGGTGCAGGCGCGGTAGCGATGGTCCACGGCCTGCGGGGCGACGACGACGCCCGGTCCGAGTGGCTCGACATCGTGGCGGCTCTCCGCACCGCGCTGGTCAAGCGTTACGGCGCCGTCTTGCGCATCAACCCGGCGTTCGACGCCATCGTCCTGCTGCACCGGGGCGACGCCGACGCGGTCACGCGGCTGCTGCACGAGGACCCCGAGTCGTTCCACGACTGGCACTCGGGCCGTCTGCGCCAGTGGTATGCCGCGCTGTGGGCCGAGGGCGCCGCTTTGGGCCAGGCGCCCGACATCGCCGAGCGCGTGGAGCGGGCTCGCTTCGTCACCATCGGCAACCCGGTCGCTGCGCCGCTGGTCGAGCGGGCCGCGCAACTCGCGGGCGGCCGCGACCCCACCCGGCTCCAGCAGCTCGCGGCCCATCTCGAGGCGGCCGGCTGCCACTACCAGGCGGCCCGCACGCTGGTCTTCGCCGGCGGCGACGCCCGGCGCGACGGCGAGGCGCGGCTTGTCAGCCTCGGTGCCGCTCCGATGGCAATCTGACCGCCGCCTTCGCCCCCGGGCACCCAATTCGTCCGGCGCTTAGCAAAAAAACCAGTCATATCGGCGTCACTTAGAAAATTCTTAGGTACGGCGTCGGTGGAAGCGGGTACGGCGGTCCCGCACGGACAGGAAGATGGGGACCACGAAGAGGGGGGAACCCATGAGGAAGCACCGCCGCTCCGCTTGGCGCGCGCCCATAGCGCTCGCGCTCGCAGCCGCCGTCTTGGCACCAACCCAAGCGGGAGCACAGCCCGATCGGGCCTCGGCCACCGAGGCCAACTACATCGTCGTGCTGAAGAGCTCGGTCTCGTCGGCTGGGGCCACCGCCAACCGCCACGCCGACCAGTTCGGCGCCACGATCAAGGGCGTCTACTCGCACGCCCTGAAGGGCTACTCGGCCCGGATGACCGCCGCCGAGGCCGCGGACCTGCGGACCGACGCGACCGTCGCATCGGTCGAGCGGGATCGGATGCTGAGCATCACGCAGACCCCGCAGACCACCCCGACAGGGATCCGCCGCATCTTCGCCCCGAACAACCCGAACCTCAGCATCAACGGCACCGACGACAAGCGCATCGACGTCGATGTCGCGGTCATCGACACCGGGGTTGGTCCGCATACCGACCTCAACGTCGTGAGCCGGGCCAACTGCGTCTCGGGCGTCTGCCAGGCCAACACGGGCAACGACGACAACGGCCACGGCACCCACGTCGGCGGCACCATCGGCGCCATCGACAACGGCACGGGCGTCGTCGGCGTCGCGCCCGGTGCCCGCCTCCACTCGGTGAAGGTCTGCAACTCGTCGGGCCAGTGCCCCAACTCGGCCATCGTCGCCGGTGTCGACTTCGTCACCGCCCGGGCCAGCACCATCGAGGTCGCCAACATGAGCCTCGGTGGGCCCGGCACCAACACCACGCTGGCCAACGCCATCACCAACTCGATCAACAACGGCGTCGTCTACGCCGTCGCCGCAGGCAACAACAACCAGAACGCCTCCGGCTTCTCACCGGCCAACCACCCCGACGTGATCACCGTCTCGGCGATCGCCGACTCGGACGGGCAGGCCGGTGGCACCGGCGGCGCGCCCTCGTGCCGGCCCCAGAACACGGACGACACCAAGGCCGACTTCTCCAACTTCGGCGCGTCGGTCGAGGTGGCGGCCCCCGGCACCTGCATCCTGTCGACCTGGCTGAACAACGGGACGAACACGATCAGCGGCACGTCGATGGCGACCCCGCACGTGGCCGGAGCTGCTGCGGTCATCGCCAGCGGCACCAACCCGAACAACCGGACCGACGTCCTCGCCATCCGCCAGCGGATCATCAACACCGGCAACTTCGGCTGGACCGACACCTCGTCCGACGGGATCAAGGAACCGCTGCTGGACGTCCACGACGCCACGCAGTATCCGCCCGGTGGCGGGGGCAACCCGCCGGTGACGGTGTTCTCGGACGACTTCGAGGCCGCCAGAGGCTGGACGACCAACGCCGGCGGCACCGACACCGCGACCACCGGCCAGTGGGAGCGCGGTGACCCCGAGGCGACCTCGTCCGGCGTGGCGCTGCAGCTCGGCACCACCACCAGCGGGTCGAACGACCTGGTGACCGCCCGCCTCGCGGGTGCCAGCGCCGGCGTGAACGACGTCGACGGCGGGACCACCAGCGTCCAGTCGCCGGCCATAGCGCTGCCGTCGACCGGCACGCTGACCCTGACCGCCAACTGGTACCTGGCGCACCTCAACAACGCGTCCAGCGCCGACTTCTTCCGGGTGCGGGTCGTGGGCTCGACGAACACCGTGGTGTTCCAGCAGCTCGGCGCGGCCACCAACCGGGCCGGGGCCTGGAGCAGCCTGTCGGCGAACATCTCGTCCTTCGCCGGCCAGACCGTGCGGATCGTGATCGAGACCGCTGACGCCAGCACCGCCAGCCTCATCGAGGCCGGCGTCGACGACCTCCGCGTCACGCAACAGACGTAGTCCGGGGGGAGAGCCTGTCCCCGGGGCCGCCAGCCAGCTCAGGCCCCGGGGATGGGTTCACGCCATCACGACGGTTCCAGCACGACCTTCCGCTCGATCGGGTCGGCGGCGACGACCCGGACGGTCAACTCGTCGCCGAGCGGGAGCTTCGTACCGACGATGCGGGTCTCGACCGCGGGGTCTCGGCACACCACGGTCGAGCCCTCGTCGTCGGCGGCGACGACGGCGACCTTCAGCTGGCGGCCGACCAGCGGCCGCAGCACCAGCGCCTCGACCAGGTCGAGCGCCGCCCGGTTGGCCCCCGACTCCCGCCCGCCTGCCCGCTGCAGGGCTGCCGGCAGCTCGGGCAGTGCGGCCGTGACCCAGTCCGGCGGCCGCTCCCCCGCCTCGATGGCCAGGCAGGCCTCGGCGGCGTACCGATCCCCCAGCCGCCTCAGCGGCGCGGTGACGTGCGCATACCTCGCCGCCACCGCCGCGTGCTCCATGACGATCGCTGCCGGCCCACGCCGCGCCTCGCCGACTCCGGCGGCCTCGGACGACACGCCCCCAGCGCTCCGGCGGCCCGGCGCAGATGGCTTCGCCGCCCCGGCGGGCCGGCCCCGCTCGGCCTGCTGCGGCGGCCGGTTCGCCCGTCCGCTCGGCGGGGGCGGCAGGGGTGGCTCGGCCGACCCGGCCGGCTCGGCTGCTTCGGCCGGCGTCGGCGGGAGGGCGAGGTAGCCGGCGCCGCGGAGGCCGCGGGCGGCGAGGGCGAGGAGGGCGGCCTCGTCGGGGACGTCGCTGCGGAGGTTGCGGACCACCTCGGCGTAGGCGGCGCCGTCGGGCCAGTCGACGCGCAGGGCGCGGGCGGTCCGGCGGACCTTGTCGAGCACCCACGGCGCCGCCGGCGGCATGGTCCGCAGCAGCCCGACCTGGGCGTCCGCCATGCGCTCAGCCGCCACCATGCCGGCCAGCAGCGAGACCTGGGCGTTCCAGCCCATCGCCGGGATGGTGGTCTCGAACTCGATGCGGTAGCCGCCGCCGTCGGCCTCGACCCGCTGCGTCGGCAGGTCGAGGCTGACCCCGCCCCGCGCCACCTCCTGGCGCTGCCGGGCCTCCCCCACCTCCTTCAGGAGCATCAGCGACTCGAGGGCGGTGCCAGCGTCGATCTGGGCCTGGACCCCGGCGTAGTCCAGCTGCGCCCGGCTGCGGACCACGGCCCGCTCGACGCCGCTGGCCACGACCGACCCGTCGGCGTCGAGGTCGATGCACCACAGGACGGCCGGCCGGTCCTCGCCGGGCAACAGGCTGGCCCGGCCCTCGGACAGCGACGGCGGGTGCAGCGGCGCCCGGCCGTCGGGCAGGTAGAAGGTGAGGCCTCGGTCCCAACACGAAGCGTCGAGCGCCCCGGTCGGGGCCACGAACGCGGCGACGTCGGCGATGGCGTAGAGGACCCGCCAGCCGCGGCCGGCCCGCCGCGCGATGTGCAATGCCTGGTCGAGGTCTCGGCTGCCGACCGGGTCGATGGTGACCAGCTCGACGTCCCGGGCATCCCGGCGGCCATCACCGTCGAGCCCCGACAACACCCTGGTCGCGGCCCCGGCCGCCTCCTCCTCGACCTCGGGCGCGAATGGCCCGGGGACGTGCTGCTGCTGGCGGATCAGGGCGAGCCCGGCGACGACGGCAGGATCGTCGACGGCCAGATGCAACGGCACGTGCGGCACGTCGCTGCACGGTAGTGACCGTGGGCACCCGCGGTGGCGACGGCGGCCGGGCGGCGTAGGGTCCTTCGCCGGTGCCTGGCGGGCCCGAGTCCGGCACCGGTCCTGAACGACGCAACGCAGAAGGAACCAAGATGGATTTCAAGCTCGAGCTCGTCGCCGTCCCCGTCTCGGACGTGGACCGGGCCAGGGACTTCTACGTGGAGAAGGCGGGCTTCGTCCTCGACCACGACCACACCGTCAGCGACGACATCCGCTTCGTGCAGATCACCCCGCCGGGCTCGGCCTGCTCGATCGCCCTCGGCAAGGGCGTCACCCAGGCGGCGCCCGGCTCGGTCGAGGGCCTGCAGGTGGTGGTCGACGACATCGAGGCCGCCCACGCCGAGCTCTCGGGCCGAGGCGTCGAGGTCAGCCCCGTCAACGACTTCCCGTGGGGCCGCTTCGTGTTCTTCGCCGACCCCGACGGCAACAAGTGGGCGGTCCAGCAGATCGTCCATCCCGAGGGCGTCCCGGAGTAGTCAGTCCGGCAACAGTGGCACCGTGAGGCCCGGGTCCTGTCCCAGGTGGACGGCCCGGGTCACCGCGGTGGACCCGAACCGCTCCCGGACCTGGTCGAGGACGACGTCGAGGGCGCTGCGGCTGCGCTGCTCGAACGGCAGCGCCAGCTGCACCGCCCGGTCGTCCTCGAGGTTGGACACGGCCAGGCCGACGAGCGTCAGGCCCTGGGTGTCGATCAGCGGCCGGGCGACGGCGAGCAGGTCCCGGATCGCCGCGAGGATCACGCTGGTCTGGGCGGTGGCCTGGGGCATGGTGTGCGAGCGGGTGGCCCGAGTGAAGTCGTCGAAGCGCAGCCGCAGGGTGACCGTGCGCCCGACCCGCCCGGCCTTGCGCATGCGGCGGGTGACCCGTTCGACGAGGCCGATGACGACGGCGTCGATCTCCTCGTGCGTGCGCCGCCGGCGACCGAGGGCCGACTGCGCCCCCACCGAGCGGCGGCGCCGGCCGACCACGACCGGGCGGGGGTCGCGATTGTGGGCGAGGGCGTGGAGGTGCCGCCCGGAGGCCGTCCCGAGCATGGCGACGAGGGCGGCCTCGTTGATCTGGGCGACGTCGCCGACGGTCGAGATGCCCCGCTCCCGCAGCTTGCCCGCAGTGACCTGGCCGACGCCCCAGAGCCGCTCGACCGGCAGCGGGTGGAGGAACGCCAGCTCCCGGTCCGGCGGCACGACCAGCAGGCCGTCGGGCTTACCGACGCCGCTGGCCACCTTGGCGAGGAACTTGGTGCGGGCAACGCCCACCGTGATGGGCAATCCGACCCGCTCCCGGACCCGCTGGCGGAGGCGGGCAGCGATGGCGGGGGGCTCACCGGCGATGCGGCGCAGGCCGCCGACGTCGAGGAACGCCTCGTCGATGCTCAGGCCTTCGACCAGCGGCGTGGTGTCCTCGAAGACCTCGAAGACCGCCTTGCTGGCATCGACGTAGGCGGAGAAGCGGGGGCTGACGACGACGGCGTGGGGGCAGAGGCGGCGGGCCTGGATGCCGCCCATGGCGGTGCGGATGCCGTAGGCCTTGGCCTCGTAGCTGGCGGCGAGGACCACGCCGCCGCCGACGACCACCGGGCGGCCCCGCAGCCGGGGGTCGTCCCGTTGCTCGACCGACGCGTAGAACGAGTCGAGGTCGGCGTGCAGGATCGTCGCCTGGTCCCTCGGATGTCCTTGCGTCACGAACACATGTTCGCATAGCTTGTCGGTTGCTGGATACCCCGACCGCACGACCCAACGCACGAGCCGTCGGTCGGGGTAGCCAGTCCACCCTCACTCGTCAGAGGCCGATGCCGTACCCCTGGCAGACGGCCTTGAAGTTGGACACGTTCGGCCCCAGCTCGTTCAGCACGTTCTGGATCGTCGGCGAGTCGTAGGAGATGCCGACATGCGCCACCGGATCGTCGGGACACTGGTCCTGCAACGTGATGTTCTGCACGTTCGAACCCGTCAGGAAGCTCTGGGTGTACGGGGTCACCACCTCGTCGTGGGTGGTCTGGATCACCGTGTACGAGGGCCCGGCCACGGTGTCACCGTCGGCGAACAGCGCCTTCTGGAAGTCCGACCCGATCTCCTGCTGCACCAGCGACGGGGCGAACAGGCCGATGAAGGTGTTCGCCAGGCCCAGCAGGTTGAGGGCCCGCCCCAACTCGGTGATGCCGCTGAGGGTCGTGCCGTGGTTGCTCGGCGACAGCGCCACGAACCGGCTCACCTTCGAGGCGCCACCCAGGCGCTTGATGTAGTAGTTCGGCATCATGCCGCCCTGCGAGTGGCCGACGATGTCGACCTTCGACGAGCCCGACATGAACCGCACCCAGTCCACGAACGTGCGCAGCTCCTTGGCCGAGTCACCGATGTCGGTCAGGCCCGGGAACCTCCCGTCCAGCGACAGGGCGTTCTCGCCGTAGGTCAGCGCGTAGACGCAGTAGCCCGCGTTCTTCAGCGTCGGCGCGATGGCCCCCCAGTTGAGCGCCGGCGCCTCGAGCGTCCCGTGCACCAGCACCACCGGGCGCGGGTGCGCCGAGCTCGGCCGGCAGAACCAGTCGTTGGCGCCCGGCACCACCCGCGGGGCCACCAGTGTCGCGGCGACCCCATCACCGATGGTCCTCACTGGAACTTCGGCGCCGGCCGGCGCCGACGTGGACAGAAGGCAGGCGAGCGCGACGCCGGCCGCGAGCGCGCTCCGCCAGCGGAAAGCTGACGACACCATCGATTCCCCCCTTGTTGGCAACGCGTCAATGCGATGTGTCCTCGCAATTGAGCGCCATGGGGGTCAACAAGTCAAGAACATTCCTGTCCGTGAGCCAACGGCTGTCGGCCGTCGATCACGACCAGCGGATGTGGACCGTGTCCCGGAGGTGGGCCAGCACCGCCTCGTCACCTGCGACTTCGAGGCTCGCCGGGTTGTCGAGTCGGTTCCAGAGCGTCAGGTACAGGTCGGCTGCGGCACCCCGGAGCTCGCAGTCGGCACCGTCGCCGGCGTCGGTAGTGCCGGTGTCCGCGGTGCCGGTATCGGTGGTGACCGTGACGCCGTCCGGGCCGAAGGTCAGCGTCCAGGCCGCTGACGTGTCGGTGGCCCGCACCGCCAGAGTCCTCGGGGCCTCGACCGCGAGCCGCTTGCTGCGCCGGGGCACGAAGCAGGTCAGGAGCTCGTCGACCCCGTCCGCCGCGAACGTCGGGTACGGGACGCTCGGGGTCACGCCGGCCGCCAGCTCGGCGTCGACCCGGTGGATCGACGTCTCGTGTGCTTGGCGGCGGGCCCAGTGCGCGAGCGGCGAAGGAGCCGGCAGCCAGGTCCAACACTCGAGGGCGGGGTCGGCAGTGCTCAGGGCTTCGACGAGCCTGGCGTGCCCAGCCCGGAACCAGGGCACCAGGTCCGCGTCGTCGGGCCAGGTGCCGACCACCTCGTCGAGGTCGACGTTCCACACCTCGGTGCGCCCCTCAGCCACGTAGCCGGTCGCCCAGCGGTGCACCCCACCCTGATGCCGGACGAGGTCCCGGACCACCCACTCGGGGCAGCTCGGGACGGGAGCTTCGGGGCCCGCTTTGCCGGCGGCGGCAGCGAGCCGCTCACCGTCGATCTGGAGGGCTGCGATCCACTCGGAGATCTCCATGCAGCTGCGATTATCCCAGTTCGGGCGCGGAAACCGCGGGCCGAGGTGCCAGGCTCCCCGCATGGCAGCAGGGATGAAGCTGGGGTTGTTCGGTGTGAACATGCAGACGTGTGCCACCGATCGGGCGCACCTGATCGCGGTGGCCGAGGCCGCCGAAGCGAGCGGGTGGGAGAGCGTCTGGACGGGTGAGCACTACGTCTTGCCCGACCCGCGGGTGGCGTCGTCGCCGGCCTCGCCCGAGACGCCGATGCTCGACCCGTTCGTGGCGCTGTCGGTGGTCGCGGCCCGGACCGAGCGGCTGCTGATCGGGACCGGGGTCACGGTGGTACCGCTCCACCAGACGCTGGCGCTGGCGAAGCGGGTGGCGTCGCTCGACCAGGTCAGCGCAGGCCGGTTCCTCTTCGGAGTGGGCGTCGGCTACCTGGCGCCCGAGTTCGAGGCGCTGGACGCCCCGATGGCCGACCGGGGCCGCCGCATGGACGAGCAGCTGGCGGCCCTGCGGGCGATCTGGACCGAGGACGCTCCGGTGGTCGAGGGCGACTTCGTGCGCTTCCGCGGCCTCCGGGCCGAGCCCCGCCCCGTCCGGCGGCCCGGGCCCCCGCTCCACGTAGGCGGTCATGTGGCGAGCGCCTACCGGCGGGCGGTGGAGCAGGGCGATGGCTGGTATGGCTGGGCCCTCGACCCCGACGCCACCAAGCTGTGCCTCGACGAGCTGGCCCGGGTCCAGGACCGGCACCCCCGGCCGGCCGAGCGGGCGCCGCTGGAGGTGTCGATCACGCCACACCCGCGGGTACCCCTCGAACGGGACACGGTCGCGACCTACGCCGAGCTCGGCGTGACCCGCCTGATCGTGCTCCCTCCGAGGGAGGCGAACACCGACCCCGCCGCCCTCCTCGACTTCGTGCGGCAGCTGCCCACCCAGCTGGCCTGATCGTCACGCGGGAGGGGCGGGGGCTGGGTGTGGCGGCTCGTCGTCCTCGGCGTCGTCCTCGAGCTCTTCCAGGAACGCGACGACGGCATCGACCGCCACCTCGGGGTCGGGATTCTCGCCGTCGGTACGCGAACGACGAGCGCTCGCCCTCTCACTCACGCCCGCAACGTATGACCGAAGCGGCCCGGCGATCGTCCGTAGCGACTACGTAGGCGGCCGACCAAGGGTGCCAAGGGCGTCCGCCAGCTCGTGGCGGCCCTCGATCATCAGCTTGCGGTACACCCGGTGGAGGTGGGTGTCGACGGTCCGCACCGACAGGTACAGCATGGCGGCGATGTCCTGGCTGCTCCGGCCGCCGGCGGCGAGCAGCGCGACCTCCCGCTCCCGGTCGGTCAGCTCCTCGCCCGCCGGTACGACGGCCTCCAGGCCGGGCGACACCCGGCACCCGCAGCGCTGCAGCAGTTGCTCGCACTGCCGGGAGGCCGCCAAGGCGGACGCCCCCTTGCCCTCCCGCCGGTAGGCGTTGGCCGCCGACCGCAGCACCTCGGCCGCCAGCAGGTCGGCTCCCAGCGCCTCGAACCCGTCCGCTACAGCCATCAACTCATCCGGGTCACCCGCCACCAGCGCCCTGGCGTGGCGGGGGAGCAACCCGGCGAACGGTCCGTCGACCTGCCCGCCCAGCCGCTCGGCCGCGTCGACGACCGCGTCGGCCCGGCCCAGCCGCACCGCCGCGTGCAGTGCCTCGACCGCCATCGGCTTGGCCAGGTGCTCCATGGCCGTGGCCAGGCCGATGCAGCCCTGCGCCGCCTTGGCCACCGCACCCTGCGCGGCCTCCAGCAACGCCCGCGACAGCTCGATGAACGGCAGCGTCCGGGCGCTGCGCAGCGGGTCGGCGGCGTAGGCGGCATCGGCGACGGCGATGGCCTCCTCCGCCAGTGCCAGGTTGCCGGCGAACACCGCCGCCCGGCACCGCATCGCCTCGGCCAACGAGCGCTGCCCGAACCAGTCGTTCTCCGCCAGCGCCCGGGACGACCGCTGCAGCTCGACCAGCGCCTCCTGCACCCGGCCCCGGGCCAGCAGCGCCCCGCCCCGGAACCCCGCCAGGATCCCCTGCAGCGACGGCGGGGGCTCGCCGCGGTCACCGTCAGCGGCGAGGCCGAGGTTCGAGGCCGTGAAGGCATCCAGGTCGTGGGCCCGGCCCGACCAGAACAGCAGCAGGTATCGCATCATCCGCAGCTGGAAGTCGCCGTAGGGCACCTCCTGCCGGAGCTCGTCGGCGACGGCGTAGAGGTCGTCGGTCAGGAGGGCGAGGCCCTCCTCGACCCGCCCCTGCGCGCCCCACGCCCACGCCGCGACGCTCACCGCCCGCACCCGGGCCGCGTCCGGCAGGTCCGGCCGGGCCAGCAGCTCCTCGGCGATCTGCCCGGCCTCCGCCAGCCGCATGGAGAACGTGCACATCTGGGCGAGCACCGACCGGCAGTCGGCCTGCCAGTCCGGGTGCTCGGCGAGGTCGTCGACGGCCTGCTGCAGCACCTCGAACGCCTCGCCCGACCGGTCGAGGTGCAGGAAGAGCTCGCTGGCCCGAGCCACGGCCAAGCGGGCGACCTGCTCCGGCCCGTCGGGCCGCAGCCGGGCGAGCACCGATGCCGCCTCCTCGTGCCGCGCCTGCCCCGACAGCGCCTCGCCGAAGACCAGCCCGGCGTCGACCCGACCCGCACCGCCGGCGGCCAGCGCCAGCCGCTCGGCCAGGCGGTGGTCGAACCGCCCGAGCGCCTGGCGGGCGAGCTGCAGCAGCTGCTCGGCGTCGTCGTCGGCCCCGGCCCCGCTGGCGAGCCGCCAGGTGGCGAGGCGCAGCCGGTCGAAGTGGTCCAGGTCCTCGACCGCGGCCACGAGGTCCCGCAGGACCGCCCGCCGCCGCATCAGCGGCAACCCGGTCGCCAGCACCTCGCCGTACAGGGGATGGGCGACCTGCACCATCTCGCCCCGGTCGGTGTCGACGACCTCGATCAGCCCCCGGGTCTCGAGGGCCTCGATGTCGACGGCGGCTGCGAGCCGCTCGACGGCCTCCAGCGGCACCTCCTCCCCCACGGCGACCAGCTCGAGCGCGGCCCGGCGGGGCGGCTCCAGCAGTCGCAGCCGCTCCTCGACCAGCTCCCGCAGCCGTTCCCGGGGCCCGGCCGACAGCACGACCCGGCCGCCGACGCCGGTCTCCCGCCGCTCGACGGCGGCGGTCACCAGCTCGCGCACGAACAGTGCATTCCCCCGGCTGAGCGCCCACATCCGGTCGAGCAGCGACGCCGGCACCGTGTCGCCGAGCACGGCCATGACCAGTTGCTCGGTGGCCTCCCGGCTCAGCGGTCCCACGTCGATGCGGGCCAGCAGCTCGTCCTTCCAGAGGCCCACCAGCCCGGGCGGCAGTGTTTCGCCGGTCCGTACGCTGATCAGCACCTGGGTCGACGTCTGGGTCACCAACAGGTGGAGCAGCGCGACCGACACCTCGTCCAGCAGGTGGGCATCGTCGACCGCCAGCAGCAGCCGGCGCTCACCGACCCGGCTGTGCAACCGGGCCAGGGCGTAGTGGAGCAGGTCGTCGCGCTGGCGGGGCTCGTCGTCCCGGGCCAGCAGGTGGGCGAACGAGCCGAGCGGGATGCGGCTGGCGGCCTCGGTGGCCCGGATCCACTCGACGGCGACGCCGTCGGCCTTGCACTGCTCGACGACCTCGGTCACGAGTCGGGTCTTGCCCACGCCGGCGTCGCCGAACACCGCAGCTCCCTGGAGGCCGCGCGGCGCCCCGAGCAGCCCTTGGAGCTCCGAGAGCTCGGCGTCGCGTCCGACGAGCGGCCAGCGAGTGACCACGAACCGAGATCGTAGGCGACTCGGTTGCGTAGCCGGCTGCCCCGAATACGTATCGACTACTGATCCCCGCGCGGTTCAGCCTGCCGTACCGTCATGCCCGGAGGCCGCGCTGGCGCCAGTTCCACACAAGAGCGCGGCATGTGCCCCAGCGGGAACAGCCGGAGGGCATGGCGGCGAATCCTCCGGCTGTTGCCCTGGGCGCAGCCCCACTCCGCCAGAGAAAATGAGGGACCTCGGCCCCGTGGCCGAGGTCCCTCGCAATTCTCGGGCCGGGCGCGGGTTACGAGCGCTTGGGCCCGATGATGCAGCCGAGCAGCACGCACGCCAGTCCGGCCACACCGATCCACACCCCCATCGCCGGGGTGGGCGCGCCCTTGCCGCTGAACACAACCCACAGGGCGGCGCCGTGGACGATGCCCACCAGCACCGTGACCGACCCGGCGAGCCGGCGGAAGCCCAGCAGCAACGACAGGGCGGTCGACCGGGGCGACAGGATCGTCGAGAACAGCACCGCCAGCCCGATGCCGATGGCGGCGACGAGCCACAGCGTGTTGGCGTAGAGCTTCAGGTAGCCCCGCTTGCTGCTGTCGATGGCGTTGGCGGCTGCCTGCGCCGCGGCGTCGCGGGCCTCCTGCTCGACCTTGCCCTGGACGTCGCCGGGCGACGGCAGCCCCCCGGGCAGCGTCGACGTCGGACCGGTGTCGACGTCCGGCAGCACCTCGTCCGGGTCGGTCTTGGCCACGTCGAACGACGTCCGGATGTCGGCGAGGTTCACGTCCTCGCCGCCGACGGTGAACCACGGCAACACGATCAGCGCCAGCAGGAACCCTACGAGCCCCGCCACGCCGAACAGCGCCCCGAGCCCGAACGGCATCCCGCCGCCCCCGCCCCGACGCTCCCGGGGCTCGTCGTAGCCAGGGTCGGCTGCACGCCGAGACCGGGGTGCCGCCGTGGGGCGGCGTTGCCCCGGATGCGGTGGCGGGTAGCCGTACTCGTCGTCGTAGTCATCGCCGTAGCCCGGGCGGCGCCGAGGACGCGGTTGCACAGGCGGCGGGTATTGGGCCGGTGGCGTCGGATACTGCTGCGTCGGCGGCGACGCCGGGCGGGCGGCGTAGGGGTCGTAGCCGTACGGCTCCTGCACCCGGGTCTCCTCGCCGGGCGGCGGGACCCGGTACCGCGGCGGAGGCTCGACGGTCGGCTGGTCGAAGACGCTGGACCCGGGGGCCTCCCCGCGCGGTGGGTGCGGTGGCCGCGAGGACCGACCGGGCTGCCGGAAGACGCTCGCCTCGCTGTCGTCAGGCTCGTCCGGCCAATCGGGCCACCCCGGTGGGTTCCGCTCGCTCACGCTCCCCCTCCCGCGTCCTGGGACCCAACGACCTTAGACCCGCGGTGTCGCTGTGGGGGTCGGGCGGGGGGTGCTCGACGATGCGACGACGTTCGGCGACGCCGTCGCACCGTGGCTCCGAGCCGGTAGCGGGGGGCGAGGCCCCCAAGACCCGCCTCTGCCGTCTTCGGGGACTCGCCCGCTACCAGGGACAACGTATGGGATCGGGACCGCTGTTCGCATCCGTAAACTCACGGATCTTCCGCCCGGAGGACCCACGCCATCAGCTCGTGCCGGGTGCGGAGGTCGAGCTTCCGCTTGATCTGATCGACGTGGGTCTCGACCGTCCGGCGGGAGATCGTCAGCTTCCGGGCGATGTCGACGTTGCTCAGGCCCTGGGCGATCAACCGCACGACCTCGTTCTGGCGAGGCGTCAGCCGGGAGTCGACCTTGTCGACCGGCTCGGCCAGGCCCTCGGCGACGAGCTCGTCCCACGTCATCGCCTCGCCCTCCAGCCTCGCCGTGTCGACCCGGGGTGTGCCGAGTCCCAGGTGGGCCTGGGTCAGGACCTCCATCATCCGGGCGACGACCACCGCCGGGGGTTGGCTGCCCTGGAGGCGGGTCCGGGCCGCGAGCCCACCGAGCAGGCGCACGGTGGTCGCATATCGGTCCTCGAGCGCGGCGAGCGCCGCGCACTTCCCGAGCCAGTCGGTCTCCACGAAGACACCGCCGGCCGCCTTGGCCTCCAGCCCACGGATCAGGTACGCCCGCAGGGCGCGGATGTCGCCGACGAGGAAGGCGCCGTACTGCAGCCCGTTGACCGCGGCGGCCACGACCGTGGGGTTGTCGGCGTAGGGGCTGGCGAGCGCGGTGTGGATGAGGGCGTCGCCCTCGGCGGCCTCCTCCTTGCTGTAGTGCGCCCAGGAGAGGTTCAACCGGGCGAACATGGCCAACGCTTCGTCGCCCGCGGCCGTCGCCAGCGCGAGGGCCTCCTCGCCGTAGCCGATGGCCTCGTCGCTGTCGCCCCTGGACCAGGCCACCAGCAGCATGACGATCAGCACCCGGGCCCGCCCGAGCCTGTCGCCAGTGGTGTCGACCAGCGCCAGCGCCTCCTCGAAGCAGCGGCTGGCGTGGGGATAGTTGCCCTGCCGCCAGGCCAGCTTGGCGGTCCAGGTGAGCGCTTGGGATCGGATGGTCGGCTCGTCGAGGTGCCGGGCGAGCAGCGCGTCGAGCCAGGTGACGCCCAGGTTGATGCGCCCGGCGAACTCCCAGAAGTAGCCGAGGGCCTCGGCCAGGCGCAGGCCCAGGTCGTCGGGCTGGGTGATCGCCCAGTCCAAGGCGGCGAGGAAGTTGCTCTCGTCGGGGGCGATGTCGGCGAGCGTCGAGATGTGGCCGAGGTGGCGCAGGCCGTACGGATCGAAGCCCAGGGCGGTCGCCAGGTAGTGCTCGGCGTGCAGCCGCCGGGCCGCGTCCTCGGTCCCGCCGGCCCGGAGGCGGGCCTCGGCGCACTGCCGCACCGGCTCGAGCAGGTGGTAGCGCATCGGACCGGTCGGCGGGCCGGGCGAGGTCAGCACCAGCGAGTGGTCGATGAGGGCGGCGAGCGAGCTCAGCGCGTCGTCGGCCGAGCCCGCGATCGCCTCGACTGCGTCGAGGTCGAAGCCGCCGGCGAACACGGCCAGCCGCTCGAACAACCGCTGGGCCGGCGCCGGCAGCAGCCGGTAGCTCCAGTCGACGGTCGAGGTCATGGTCTGGTGGCGCTCGTCGAACGTCGTGCCGCCCCGCAGCTGCACGGCCTCGGTGAGCCGGTCGGAGATCTGGGGCAGCGACAGCACCCGCGTCCAGGCGGCCGCCAGCTCGATGGCGAGCGGTAGGCCGTCGAGCCGCTCGCAGATCTCGCCGACGACGTGCTCGCCCGCCCGGTCGAGCCGGAAGCCGACCGTCGCGGCGGCGGCACGGTCGACGAACAGGTCGATGGCGGGCCCCGGGTCGAGCGGCGGCACCGACCAGACGTACTCCCGGTCGACGGCCAGCGGCGCCCGGCTGGTCGCCAGCACCCGCACCGTGGGGCACGCCTCGGCCACGGTCTCGACGAGCCGCCCGACCTCACCGAGGACGTGCTCGCAGTTGTCGAGCACCAGCAGCGACGACCCGCCGCCGTTGCCCAGGTGTTGGACCAGGGTGTCGGCCATCTCCCGTCCCGGCTGCTGGCGTAGGCCCAAGGCGACCCCGATCGCGGTGGCCACCAGGTCGGCGTCGACGACCGGCGCCAGCTCCACGAACCAGACGCCGCCGGGGAACTCACGGGTGAGGGTGGCGCCGACCGCGGTGCCGAGGCGCGTCTTACCGCCCCCGGGTGGTCCCACGAGCGTGAGCACCTGCTCGGCGCCCACCAGCTTCCTCAGCTCCGACACTGCGCGACGCCGCCCGAACAGCCGGGTCAACCGCACCGACGAGATCCCACGCAGCTCGGGCGGCCTCCCGTCGCCCATCCACGCAGCGTACGTCAGGGGTATCAGGCGGTGAGATCGTAAATCACGGTCCCGCCGACGGTGATGGCGTCGTAGTGCTGCTCCACCCAGGTGCTGATCTCACCGGAGTCGCTGGTCCCGCCACCGGCGCCACCGGCGCCGCCGCGACCCAAGCCCATGCCCCCACCGGCGATGAAGTAGTGGATGCGGCCGGCAGCCACGAAGTCCTCGAACTCGGCGAGCGTGGGCGTCGGGTCCGTGCCGTTGAAACCGCCCATCGCCATGACGGGGTAGCCGGTGGCCAGCTGGTAGCCGGCCGCCTGGTTCGCCGAGACCGTCGCGGCGACCCACGTGTACTCGTCGCCGTCCGTCGACAGCAGCTTGGTCAGCTCCGCCGACGGCTCGGACGCACCGAGGATCCCGCCGATCCCACCACTCGGGAACGGGAACGGGTTCCCGCTCGTCCCGCCGGTGCCAGCAGTGTCACTCGGATTGTTGCCAATGCTGTTGCCATCGTTGCTACCGGATTGTTGACCGGGTTGTGGCAGGTTTGTGCCCAATCCGGGCGGCGCCTGGCCGTTGCCGAGGCGGCCGAGGGGCGGGAACCGGCCGCCGCCGAGGTTCCCCGGCCGTGCGCCGCCACCGCGGAAGCCGAAGCCGATCTGCGCCGGGCCCGCCGACGGCAGCGCGCCGGTGTGCGCAGTCGTCACGGTCGCCTGCGTGTAGGCGGCCGGGCCGGCCAGCACCACAGCGAAGACCGCCGCCGCGACCACGCCGGCCGCGTTGCGGGCCATCGCCTGGGCGGCCAACACGATCAGCACCGCGAGCCCGATGCCGGCTGCGAGCACGAACGTCCTCAGGTGGGGCCGCCAGTCCGGGGTCCGCTCCAGCAGCTCGTGTGACCACCAGGCACTCACGGCGATGACCACCGCGGCCGCCAGCCGGGACCAGAGCTGCGAGCGTCGCTGCCACAGCCACACCGCCCCGATGCCCACCAGCGCCCCCACCGCCGGCACCAGCGCGACCGTGTAGTAGGGGTGGATGATCCCCTCGCCCAGGCTGATCGCCAGCCCGGTCACCACCAGCCAACCGCCCCACAGGACCGCCGCGGCCCGGGAGCGGTCGGTGCGCGGGGCGCGCACGGTTGCCACCAGCAGGACGACGAGCAGCAGCAGCGCGGCCGGGATCAGCCACGACGCCTGGCCGCCGTACTCGGCGTCGAACAGCCGCCCGAGGCCGGTCGAGCCCCAGCGCCCGGCCGTGCCGGCGGGGCCACCGCCGACGCTGCCCACCTCGTCGCCCGTCAGCCGGCCGAAGCCGTTGTACCCGAAGATCAGGTTGAGGACGGAGTTGTCCTCCGACCCGCCGATGTACGGCCGCGACGACGCCGGCCACAGCTCGACCAGCGCCACCCACCAACCGCCGGCCGCGACCATCGCCACCGCGGCCAGCGCCAGCTGGCGGACCCGCCGCCAGAACGGCACCGGCGCGGCCAGCAGGTAGGCAAACCCGAAGGCCGGCAGCACGAGGAACGCCTGGAGCATCTTGGCCAGGAAGGCGAACCCGACGAGGGCGCCGAACAGCACCACCCAGCGCGTCGCCCCCGACTCGATGGCCCGCACCACCGCGTACGCCCCCAGCGTCATCAGCAGCACCAGCAGCGCGTCGGGGTTGTTGAACCGGAACATCAACACGGCGACGGGGGTCAGGGCGGCGACCGCGCCGGCGAGCAGCCCCGCCACCGGTCCGAACCAGCGGCGCACGGCCGCGTACAGCACGCCGACGGTCGCGACGCCCTCGAGGGCCTGGGGCACCAGTATCGACCACGAGCTGACGCCGAAGATCCGGGCCGACAGGTCCATCGGCCACAGGAACGCGGGCGCCTTGTCGACCGTGATGAAGTTCGAGCCGTCGGACGACCCGAAGAGGAACGCCTTCCAGCTCGACGACCCCGCCTGCACCGCGGCGGCGTAGTAGGCGTTCGCCCAGCCCGACTCGCTCAGGCTCCACAGGTAGAGGAGCGCGGTTGCGCCCAAGAGTGCGAGCAATGCCGGTCGCACCCACGCCGGGTCGTCGGCCCGGCCTCGGACGAGGCCCCAGCCGAAGCGCCGGAGGCGACCGGTCGGCGACGGCCGGTCCTCGACCGGCGCCGACCGATCAGCGGACGCCGCCGGGTCGGAAGCAACGTCGGTCGCGGTCATCGCGGCGTCCCCCGCCACACGAGCCGCACCGATCGCACGGGCACGGGCACCAACGCAGGTGCTGGACCTGGTGAACCTGGCGGTGCCTCGTGCCCGGCGAACACCCAGTTCCGGAACAGCCGGTACCCGACGATCGTGCCGGCGCCACCACACACCAGTGCCACCAGCGCCTCGACCACGGCGACCGGGCGGTCGACCAGCAGGTGGAGGAGGCCGAGCCCCAGCGTCGACGTGGCGAGCCCAGCGGCGAACGCCACCAGCCCCTGGGCCTGGTGGCGCAGCCGGTCTTCGGCCCTCGTGACCTCGAACGTGTAGCGGCGGTTGGCGGCCGTGTTGGCCACGGCGGTCGTGCCCAGGGCGACGACGTTGGCCCACCACGGCCCCACCAGTGGCCGCAGCGCCAGGTAGGCCAGCAGGTAGGCAGCGGTGCTGACGGCACCGATCGCTGCGAAGCGGACGGGCCGCCCGTGGCGCCCGGTCACCAGCAGGCGGGCGACACCTCGCAGGTCCGCCCACGCCGTCGAGAGGATGTGCACCCGGGAGTCTGGGTCGTCGGCCCAGTCGACCGGCAGCTCGACGATCCGCAGGCCTTCCCGCTGGGCCCGGACCAGCAGCTCGGTGTCGAAGAACCAGGCGTCGTCCTCGACCTCCGGCAGCAACCGGCGGGCGGTGGCGGCCCGCACCGCCTTGAAGCCGCACTGGGCGTCCCGGAACCGGGCCCGCAGCCCGACCCGGAGGACGGCGTTGTAGCACCGGGAGATGAGCTCCCGCTTCAAGCCCCGCCGCACGCGCGCGCCGGGCGCCAGACGGGACCCGATGGCCACGTCGCTGTGGCCCGAGATCAGCGGTGCGACCAGCGGCAGGAGGGCGTCGAGGTCCGTCGACAGGTCGACGTCCATGTAGGCGACCACTGTGGCGTCGCTCGACCGCCACGCCGTCTTCAGCGCCCCGCCCCGCCCGGCTTGGGCGAGCACGACCGCGGCGACGCCCGGGAGCTGGGCCGCCAGCCGCTGGGCGACCTCGGGGGTCCCGTCGCTGCTGCCGTTGTCGGCGATCGTGATGCGCCACGTGAACGGGAAGCGCTCGGTGAGGTACTCGTGGAGGCGGCGGATGCTGGGCTCGAGCCCGCCCGCTTCGTTGTGCGTGGGGACGACGACGTCGACCAGCGGGGCCGCGACCCCGACGTCGACGCTCGCCGAACCGGCAGCGCTGGCTGACATGACCGCCAGCTTCCGGACGGCGGCTGCGAGTCGCCTTGGAGAAACCTTGGAGTTGTCTGGGTGAGGGTCCTGGGGCGCAGCTGCCATCCTGTACGCATGCCGAGCGTCGACGACGCGGAACGGGCGCTCGAACTGGCGGACGAGGCCGCCGCGCGCTTCGACGTCGACGGCGTGGTCGCCCACCTGTCGACCGCGATCCGGGTGCTGACCGCCGCCGACGAGCCGTGCCGGGCCGCCATGGTGTGCGTGCGCCTCGGCGAGGTCTTCGCCTACGGCCTCGGCAACCTCACCGCCGCCCGCGCCTGGTTCGCCCGGGCGGCCCGCCTGGTCGAGGATCGGCCGCCGTGCATCGAGCAGGGCTGGGTGGCCGTGGCCGCCATGGGCTGCGACGTCGACGACCCGGCGGCCCTGCTGGCGGCGGCCGAGTTGGCGCTGGACCGGGCCCGCACGTTCGGCGACGTCAACCTCGAGACCAAGGCTCTCGCCGACGCCGGCCTCGCCCATGTGCAGGCCGGCCGGGTCGAGGCAGGCATGGCTCTGCTCGACGAGGCGATGGCGCTGGCCTGCGGCCCGGCCGACGACGCGTCGACGGCGTCCAAGTCAGTGTGCTCGTTCTTCACCGCCTGCTACTACGCCGGTGACTTCGCCCGGGCCGAGTCCTGGGCCGACCTGCTGCGCCGCAACGGTTTGATCGGGCCGGCGCCCGGCGGCCAGGTGTTCCTCTCCGGCCACTGCGACCTCGTCCAGGCGACGCTGCTGGTCGAGCTGGGCCGCTGGGGCGAGGCCGAGGCGCTGCTGCTGAAGGCCAAGGCCGATTTCGACGCCGTGATGCCCGGCCCAGGGCTCCACCCGGAGATCGGCCTCGCCAACCTGCGGATCCGCCAGGGCCGCCTGGCCGATGCCGAGGCGCTGCTGCTGGGCCGCGACCAGCCGATGGAGGGCTTCATCCCGACGGCCCGCCTGCACCTCGCCCGGGGTGACCACGACCTCGCCCGGGCCACAGCGCAGCGGGGCCTGCGGCTGGTGGCCGACGACCGGCTGCGAGCCGCCGAGCTGCTCAACGTCCTGGTCGACGCCGAGCTGGCCCGGGGGGACGTCGCCGCCGCGGTGGCGCGGGCTGACGACCTGGCCGACCGGGTCGCCGGTCTCGACGTGCCTGCGCTCGAGGCCCGCTCGGCGGCCGCGCGCGCTCGGGCCCAGGCGGCGACCGGCGACCACAATGACGCGGTTGCCACCTTGGAGAAGGCGGTCGACCGCCTCGACAGATCACAGCTGCCATGGCTGCGGGCCTGCCTGCTAGTCGACCTGGCCCGCCTCCGGGAGGCCGGCGGAGATCGATCGGGCGCCAGCGTCGATGCCGAGGCCGCCGCAGCCGCGCTGGCGTCGCTCGACGTGGTGCTCGCGCCCCCCGACCGCGAGCTGCTCGCCCGCCTGACGGGGGCGGGCCGCCGCGCCGTCGCCGGCGAGCCCCGCACCGCCCGCCTCACAGCCGACGGCGACCGCTGGGTGGTGTCGCTCGATGGCGCCCGGCTGCGGCTGCCGAACACCAAGGGCGTCCGCTACCTGGCCGAACTGCTCGCCCGGCCGGGCCGCGAGCGTCACGCCCTCGACCTCGTCGACCAGGTCGAGGGCGTCGACCCCGACGGCCTCGACCGCCGTAGCCTCGGTGGCGCCGGACCCGTGCTCGACGCCCAGGCCCGCGACGCCTACCGCCGGCGCATCGCCGAGCTGCGGGAGCACGCCGACGAGGCGCTGGCCACCGGCCGCCTGGAGGACGCCGAGGCGGCCCAGGACGAGGTCGACCAACTGCTAGGCCAGCTGGCCCAGGCGTTCGGGCTCGGCGGCCGCGACCGCCCGGCCGCGTCGGCGGTCGAGCGGGCCCGGCTCAACGTGACCCGGGCGCTGCGCACCGCCATCGCCAAGGTCACCGACGCCCTTCCCGAGGCCGGCGCGGTCCTCGACCGCCGGGTCCGCACCGGCATCTACTGCTGCTTCGACCCCGACCCCGGCGACGAGGTGCGCTGGTCGGCGGCGCCGAGATCGTTCAGTCCCGACTGAACGGAACCGCCCCGGGGTGAACGCCTTCAGGGCATGGACACTCCGCAACCCCTCGAGCCCACCGTCGACGAGATCGCCGACGGCATCTACCGCATCTCGACCGTCATGCCCGACATCGCCCCGGGCGGCTTCTCCTTCAACCAGTTCCTCGTCACGGGCGAGGAACCGCTGCTGTTCCACACCGGGCCCCGGGGCCTCTTCCCGCTCGTCGCCGAGGCCGTCGCCACGGTCGTGCCGGTGGAGTCGCTGCGCTGGGTGTCGTTCGGCCACGTCGAGTCGGACGAGTGCGGCTCGATGAACATGTGGCTGACCGCGGCCCCCGACAGCCAGGTGGCCTTCGGTGCCCTCGGCTGCCTGGTCTCGCTGAACGATCTGTGCGACCGCCCGCCCCGGCCCCTCGCCGAGGGCGAGGTCCTCGACCTCGGCGGCAAGCGGGTGCGCCAGATCTCGACGCCGCACGTACCCCACGGCTGGGAGGCCCAGCTCCTCTTCGAGGAGACCACCGGGACGCTGCTGTGCGGCGACCTCTTCACCCACGCCGGCGCCGGCCCGGCGCTTACCACCGACGACCTGGTCGAGCCGGCGATGGCGGCCGAGGCCATGTTCCATGCCACCGCGCTGGCGCCTCAGACCGGGACCACGCTGCGTCAGCTCGGCGACCTCGCGCCCACGACGCTGGCGGTCATGCACGGATCGTCGTTCTCGGGCGACGGCAAGCAGGCGTTGCACACCTTGGCCGACGAGTACGAGGCCCTGATGACACCGGGCTGACGCCCGCTCGACACATCGTTGTCACACTGGTGCGCCACCCCCGGTGGGCGTGTCCCCATGACCCCCCTAGCACTGGTAATGATGGGGCATGGGAGCGACCATCGGGGTGCTCCACCCGGGTGAGATGGGGGCGGCGATCGGGGCCCAGGCGCGCCGCCGGGGGGCGAAGGTGCTGTGGTGCCCCTCCGGTCGGAGCCAGGCCACCCGCGACCGGGCCGAGAAGGCCGGGCTGCTGCCGGTCGACGACCTGGGGGAGCTCCTCGACACCTGCGAGGTGGTGCTGTCGGTCTCCTCGGCCACCGCGGCCGTGCAGGTCGCCACCCAGGTCGCCCGGCACGGGTTCAAGGGCCTCTACGTCGAGGCCAACGCCACCAGCCCGCAGCGCTGCATCCGGGTGGCGCAACGGCTGATCGGCAGCGGCGCCGAGGTGCTCGACGCCGCCATCTTCGGCACGCCGCCCCGCGACGACAACAGCGACAACGGCGTCACCACTGCCCTCTACATGGCCGGCCGCCGGGCAGACATGGAGACCGTGTCGCTGCTCTTCCAGGGCTCGGCGATCGAGACGCTGGCGCTCACCGGTGGGATCGGCACGGCCAGCGCCCTGAAGATGGCCCACGCCGGCTACCAGAAGGCCACCGCCGTGCTGGCCGCGGTGTCCCACGCTTTGGCGGCGCGCTACGGCGTCAACGAGGAGCTGATCACCGAGGCCCGGCACACCGCCCGGTCGCCGCTGGCCGAGCCCCAGCGGCTGCCCAGCGTCGCCGCCCAGGCGTGGCGCTGGACGCCGGAGCTGCACGAGATCGCCGACACCCTCGAGGCCGAGGAGCTACCCCGGGACCTGGCCCTGGCCGCGGCGGCGATCCTGTTCCGCTGGCACGACGACAAGGACAACCCCAACCTCCCGCTGGAGGCGGTGCTCGCCCGCCTCGCCGACTTCACCTAGCGGCGGTTCCCTAGCGGGGCGGGGCGGTCATGGCGGCGACCGCCATGTCGAGGAGGTTGGCCAGCCACCGGTCGAAGGGCAGCATCGCCCGGCCGGCGGTGCCGGGAGGCAGGTCCTCCTGGCGGGCCCGATCGGCGCTGAGGTGGGCGCAGGCGATGAAGACCGACATCATCCGCTCGACCGCCAGCTCGGGCGCGAGCACCTCGGTCAGCCGGTCGTGCAGCCGGGCACCGACCCGGTAGGTCAGCTCCGGCACGTGCTCGGCGACGACGGTGAGCTGCAGGTCGGGCCGGGAGATCCGCTCGGCCACGATCTTCGTCCACGCCCGCTCGGACGGTCCCCGGCTGAGGTACTCGGCGCCGGGCCGGACCATCACCTCGACCAGCCCGGCCAGCTCGTCCTGCCGGCCGGCGTCGACGAGCGCCCAGTACAGGTGCTCCTGCTCGACGGCGATCCGGGGCATGTGGCGCTGCGACAACGCCAGCTGCAACCCCTCCCGATCGCCGAAGTGGAACTGCAGCGCCGAGCTGTTGCGCTGCCCGGCCTCCAGCCGGATCTCCCGCAGCGACACCGCCTCGACCCCACGCTCGCCCCACAGCCGCTCGGCAGCGTCGAGCAGCCGCTCGCGGGTGCGCAGGCCCCGGGCCGTGATGGCCCGGGGCAGCTGCAGTCGGTCGGCGTCAACGGTGGTCATCGATGGTCAGGCGTTCTTGCAGACGGTGTCCTTGTTGCCGACCTGGTCGTTCGGGATCTTGTAGTAGGTGCCGTCGGGGCACGTGATCTTGCGGTTGAGCTCGTGGAACATCCCATCGGGCGACTCGTAGCCCGGGACGTTCCACAGGTGGACCATGTAGCCGGTCTGGTGGATCAGGTTGCCGCCCACCTTGGCGCAGGTCTCCTCGGTGATGGTGTCGTCGTCGGCCCCGAGCGGCGTCTCGATCTCGCCCTGGTCGTTCATGACGATGCACACCCGCTCGTGGAGGTGCCAGATGTCGTTGGACCCGGCGAAGCCCTGGGGCACACCCGCGCTCTTGTAGTCCAGGTACATGAAGCCGGCCAGCGGAGCATCCCGACCGGTGCCGTCGAAGATCAGCATCGGGGTCGGGAGGTTGGCGCTCGCGATGCTCCCCTCGCCGTCCTGGAGGTAGCCGTCGGGCGAGCGGAAGTGGATGCCGAGGCCGGGGGCGAAGGGCCCAGCCTGCTTCCAGCCGGCATCGATGGCGTCGCCGAGCGTCGGGTACTTCGCCATCAGCGGCTGGGTCACCGCCAGCTGCTTGGACAAGGTCACCATCTCGGCGGGCTTCAACGGCTTCTCGGTCGCGTGGCTGTGCTGGTGGCCGTTGGACAGTGCGGCGAAGCCCTTGTCGTCCGCGGCAGCCGCGCCGGTGCCATGGTCGTGCCCGTCGGCCGCCGCGCCGTGCTCGCCGTGGCTGCCGGCGGCGTGGTCGCGAGCCGACGGCGATGCCACCGCACCGGTCGTCACCAGCAAGGCCGCCGCGACGCCCACCAGGCCGAGGCCGCGGGCGCGGGCCAGCGACGGCGCGATCCGCAGGAGCAGCGCCACCGCCAGCAGCACGGCGGCGGCTTCGAGGGCCACGCAGACGCCATCGACGAACGACACGGTCTCGGCGTGGCCGGAGTGCGCACCGAACGGCAGGCCGACGGTGCGGCTCACCACCCAGGCGGCGATCAGGGCCACGTTGACCACGGCCGAGCTGGCGAGGACGAGGCGGGTCGGCCGCCAGAGGACGGCGATCGCCAGCACCGCCTGGGCCCACGCCGAGGCGAGGAAGCCGGCGCCCTCGATGCCGGACTCGCCGAAGTGCGACGGCGCCATGGCGAAGTGGATGGCTGCCGCGCCCAGCAGGGCGGCGGCGATGGCCCAGGGGGCCGGTTCGGTGGTCGGTCTCGGGGCCGGCTGCACGGCTGCCGCAACCGGGGCCTTGTCGGGCTCCGACTCCGGAGTGTCGGCTGCGGCGGGCCTGTCGAGAAGGTCCGTCATGGTCATCCCCCTTCGGGCGGGACCCCCCAGTCCCGAACCCGCCCCTGAGAGTAGGTGACCTGGATTACCTAAGTGAGACGGATGGATTACTTCTCCGACTCGTAGCCGCATCGCCTACCTGCGCCGCGTCGTCGAAGGGCGCTGGGCTCGGCTGTAGGGTCCCCAGCTGCTCCACCCCATCCGCTCGGGCCCAGAAGGAGGTCGTGTTGGGTCAAGCCCGAACCAGGCTGTACAGAGGCGGCGTCCTGGAGGCCGAAGGCTTCCCGGTGGCGGACGTCTCGGAGCACCTGGCACGGCCCGACACGGTCGTCTGGGTCGACCTGCTCGGTCCCGGCAAGGAACAGCTCGACGAGCTCGGTAGCGAGCTCGGACTGCATGAGCTGGCCATCGAGGATGCGCTCGAGCCCCACCAGCGTCCCAAGCTGGACCACTACGCCAGTCACGCGTTCCTGTCCTGCCACGCCGTACGAGTCGCTCCCGACGGCCGAGACCTGGTCGAGGCCGAGATCGATGCGTTCATCAACGAGCAATGGCTCATCACCGTCCGTGACGCCGACTCCATCTTCGACATGGACGCAGTGTTGGTGCGCTGGGACCAGTCGCCCGATCTCGCCGCCAGCGGTGTCAGCTTCCTGCTGTACGGGCTGCTCGACGTCGTCGTGGACGGCTACTTCGACGCCGTGCAGGCCTTCGACGACTTCTACGACGAGATCAGCGAAGGCATCTTCGACGAACACCCGCTCGACCCCGCCAAACAGCGCGGCTGGTTCGAGATGCGCCGCGCCCTGGTCCGCTTCCACCGGTTGGTCGTACCCATGCGCGATGCCATCAGCGCACTGATGCGCCGCGAGCAGGCCACTGTCTCCGAGGACCTCTACCCCTACTACCAGGACGTCTACGACCACATCCTGCGGGTCAGCGAATCCACCGACTCGCTACGCGATCTGGTCTCGACCATCGTCGAGACCAACCTCAGCCTGCGCGACTTCCACCAGAACGAGATCGTGAAGAAGGTCAGCGGCTGGGCCGCGATCATCGCAGTACCCGCGCTCATCACCGGCTACTACGGCATGAACGTCCCGTACCCCGGCTCCCAACAGCCGTGGGGCGCCGTCGTGTCCGCTGTCGTGCTCGTCCTGACCTCCGGCGGCCTCTACCTGCTGTTCCGCCGCCGCGACTGGCTGTAGCCCCGGCAACGATCGCGCACCAGTCGCTTCATGGACGTTGTGTTCCAGTTCTGCTGGCAGAGCACGGCGGCGGGTAGGCGGCGATCTCCGAGAGGGGAATCCTCATGACCTGGCTCATCGTCCTGCTGGCGCTCGTCGTAGCACTCGCCGGCGCCGCTGGGGCGATCGCTCGCCTCCGATCCGCTTCGCTCAAACAGCGGTTCGGCCTCGACATCACCGAGCCCGCACCCGATGTCAGCGCCCGCCATGTCGAGGAGTGGTCCGTGATCCAAGCCCGCTTCGTCGACGACCCGCGCCACACGCTGGCCGAAGCCGCGGAGCTCCTGACACGCGTGATGAACGAGCGGGGCTACCCCGTCGAGGAGCTCGACGACTACAGCAAGTACGTCTCGGTCGACCGCCCGGAGTTCGTGGCCGGCTACCGGATGGCCGAGGCCGTCCGCATCGGCGCCGAGACCGCGACGATCGACGACCAGCGTCAGGCGTTCCAGCACTACCACTCGTTGTTCGACGAGCTACTGAACAGCCGCGCCGCCTCAGCTGACGACGCTGCCCAACCAGGCGCCGAACGTGCCGAGCACGACGTCAGTTGAAGGGAAGCACAGTGACCATCAGACAGACCGACCCAACCGCGCCTCGCCAAGACGGCGAACCCGCAACACCGACCAGCCCTGACATCGTCATCTACCAGACACCACCCGAGCCCTCTACCGAGCTCAACGTCGACGAGGACGTCGAGACCTACGACGAGCCCGAGCCCGATCCCGCCGAGGTACTGCCCGAGACGGACGCTGCGGTCGAGTCCGAGACGGACGGGGACGGCGACCCGTACGACGAGACCGAGCCCGACACGGCGGGCGAACCGGGACGCAACGGCGACGGTGACCCCGAGGTCGGGCCGGCCGTCGAGCCGACGACCCAGGACGCAACGCTCGATCCGCCGCGCGAAGCCGACGTGCCCGCCGTCCCCGCCGACCAGGAGACGGAGGGCCGGCCATTCCTCAGCGACGGCGGCATCTTCGAAGAGCGCTGGAACGCCATCCAGATCGGCTTCGTCGATGACCCCCGCCACGCGGTCGAAGACGCAGACCATCTGGTCGCCGAGGCGACGAACGACCTCGCCCTGATCCTCGCCAGCCATCGCGAGTCGCTCCAGACGAAGTGGCAGCGAGAGGACGACGTCGACACCGAGCAGCTCCGAGTGGTCTTCCGGAGCTACCGGGGCCTCCTGCTCGGGCTTCTGGACACCTGACCACCCGGTCCGGACGAAAGGACCCGAGCGCGCCGGCAACCGCCGGCGCGCTCGGGGCTCAAGCGTGGCGGGTGAGCTCGACGGAGACGACCGGCGTCGTCGACGGTGCTCCGCTGAGGATGCCCTTGAGCGGGGGGACGTCGCTGTAGTCGCGCCCGCGAGCGACGAGCACATGGCGCTCGCCGACGGGTACGGCGTTCGTCGGATCGAACGGCCACCAGCTGCCGATCCAGGCCTCGCACCAGGCGTGGCTCTCGCCGTACATCGTGTCGCCGATGGCGGCGTCGGCGTGCGAGTGGAAGTACCCGGATGCGTAGCGGGCCGGGATGCCCATGCTTCGGAGCAGGGCGTTGGCCAGGTGGACGAAGTCCTGACACACGCCACGGCCGCGCTGCCACGCCTCCGTCGCCGAGGTCGTGACGCTGGTCGCCCCCTTCTCGTACACGAGCGCGGCGCGCACCCATGCGGCGACCAGGTCGAGGGCCTCGTGCGGGGTCGATGCCTCCCGCCGGAGGGTTGCACCGACCGCATCGAGCCCCGGAACGACGGTGGTCGCAGTGAGGTACTCGAAGTACGCCTCTCTGACCACGACGTCGTCGAGCTCGGCCCAGCTGAGGGACGGGCGGTCGGCCGGATCGGGGACAGCGGGGGTCTCGACGATCGACGACCCGACGACCACGAGCCGGCGATGGGTGACGTGGATGTCGAACGCGTGGACCAGCGTCCCCCAGTAGTCCCAGTAGGCGACGGGGCGAGCGGGCGGGGTGACGTCGATGCGTGCCTCGACCGTGACCTGGCCTCCGGTGGTCAGCGGGGTGACGCGGACCTCGTTGTAGGAGGCGACGACGTCTCGGACGTAGTCGTACGAGCTCGTGTGGCGGATACCCAGCCGCCAGCTCATGCGGTCCACTCCAGCGGGGCGGTGTCGCCGAAGTAGCGGTCCGCGATCGCAGTGCCCGCCTCGAAGCAGTGTTGCTGCAAGCGGTAGAGGTGCCCGGGGAGGTCGGCGGTGAGTTCCTCCACCGAGCAGAACTCGAGCTCGGTCCGGGCCTGGCCCAGGCTGCGCCGAGCAGGATCGTCCAGACCCGCACGCCCGAACGACGGGTCGAGCTCCGCAAGGCACTGCTCGGCCGTCCGCAGCGCGGAGAACACCGAGCGGGGGAACAACCGATCGAGCACGAGGAACTCCGCGGCCAGGTCGACGTCGACCGCTCGCTGGTAGGTGTGCAGGTAGGCCTCGTAGGCGCCGCATGATCGCAGGGTCGTCACCCAGCCGGCCTCGCCCCAGCTCTCGCCGAACCGGGCGGAGAGCAGGCGGGCGGTCATGTCGACGCGCTCGAGGCTCCTTCCCAGCAGGAGGAAGCGCCATCCGTCGTCGCGGCTCATCGTCGACTCTGCCAGGCCCGCGAACATGGCGGCCCGCTCCTTGACCCAACGGAAGAAGGCATAGGCGCCCTGTTCGTGGGGCACGGCGGCCCCCGAGCGGAGGGCCTCGTGGGTCCCGTTCAGGCACTCCCACATCTCCGACGAGATGGCGTCCCGGGCGCCCCGGGCGTTGCGCCAGGCCGCGGACATGGTGCCCACGATGGAGCCGGCGTAGTCGCCGTCGAAGGCCAGGATCCGGGTGACCGTCTCGGGATCGGCGCCGACGGCGCGCTCCGCTCCGACGCCCATGACCTCGAGCAGCGCGGCGCAGGCCGATGCCTCGTCGACCCACCGGTCCTCCAGCAGCAGGTGGTAATGCACGTCGAGGATGCGGGCGGTGTCCTCGGCGCGCTCGGTGTAGCGCCCGACCCAGTAGAGCGACTCGGCGATGCGGCTCAGCACGACCCGGCGCTCGACTGTTGCTGTTGCTGTTGCTGCGCGTGGTGCGTGACGGCGGCGCCGTCCGGGGCCTCGGCCGGTGGACGGGACCACACCGCGCCGGGCTGCCGCTCCCCGGCGGCGACGAGGCGCTCCAGCGCCGCCCCCGAAGGCGTGAGCACCCAGGTGTCCTTCGACCCCCCGCCCTGGCTGGAGTTCACCACGAGGCTCCCCTGCGGGAGCGCGACCCGGGTCAGCCCGCCCGGCGCGACCCAGATGCGTTCCCCGTCGTTCACCGCGAAGGGGCGAAGGTCGACGTGACGCGGCGCGAACCCGCCACCGATGTGCGTCGGCGAGGTCGACAGCTGCACGACATCTTGGGCGATCCACCCGCGTGGGTTCTCGATCACCTGCCGCCGCACCTGCTCGAGCTGCTCGTCGGACGCCGCCGGGCCGACCACGACGCCATAGCCGCCCGATCCATCGACCGGCTTGATCACGAGCTGCTCCAGGCGCTCCAGAGCATCGTTCCGCTGGTCCGGGTCGCGGAGGTCGAAGGTGTCGACGTTGGCGAGGATCGGCTCCTCGGCGAGGTAGTACCTGATGAGGTGGGGCACGTAGCAGTACAGCGCCTTGTCGTCGGCCACTCCGTTGCCGACCGCGTTGGCGATGGTGACGTTGCCCATCCGGGCTGCGTTCACGATCCCCGCGCAGCCCAGCACCGAGTCCGGGCGGAACTGGAGCGGGTCGAGGAACTCGTCGTCGACCCGCCGGTAGACGACATCGACGCGCTGGCGGCCCGATGTGCTGCGCATGAAGACCACACCGTCTCGGCACACCAGGTCGCGGCCTTCGACCAGGGCGACGCCCATCTGTCGCGCCAGGAACGCGTGCTCGAAGTACGCGGCGTTGTACACACCTGGCGTCAGCACCACGACCGTGGGATCCGAGCGACCCACCGGCGCCCCGGCCCGCAAGGCCTCGAGCAGGTGCGCGGGATAGTCGGCGATCGGCCGGACCCGCTGCGACGCGAACAGCTCCGGGAACACGTGGGTCATGGCCCGGCGGTTCTCGATGACGTAGGAGATCCCCGACGGCGTGCGGAGGTTGTCCTCCAGCACGCGCCAGCTGCCATGGGCGTCGCGGACGAGATCGATCCCTGCCACGTGGATGCGCACGCCGTTGGCGGGCCGGAAGCCTACGACCTCCCGCCGCAGCTGGGTCGAGGAGAGCAGCAGCGACCGGGGGACGATCCCGTCGCCCAGCACCTGCGCTGGGCCGGAGCCGTAGAGGTCGTCGAGGAACGCCTCCAGCGCTCTCACCCGTTGCGCCACCCCAGACTCGATGACCGTCCACTCCTCCGCGGCGATGATCCGGGGCAGCAGGTCGAGGGGGAACGGTCGCTCCTCACCGGACAGCGAGAACGTGATGCCCTGGTCCCGGAAGCTGCGATCTCGTGCCTTGCAGCGCTCGTGGAAGTCGTCCGCGGTGAGCGCTCCCAGGGCATCGTGCACGGCGTCGTAGTGCGGTCGGGTCACCCCCCGCGCCTCGAACATCTCGTCCCAGGCTCGACCGATCGGCTCGTACGAGTCGAAGTCGAAAAGAGCCATCGTATGGTCTGTATCCATGCGATGTTTCCCCTTGATTTCAGGGGTTTGGCTCTTCACACTGCATGCATACCCGTGCCCTGTTGCGGATACCTGAGTGCAGGAAGGTGAGGCTGTGCTGGTCCGTGTCGGGTGCTCCTTCGTGCACAGTGCGTCCGCTCCCGTGCACGCCGTCCTGCAGGTCGAGCCCCGGCGCGACGCCGGTCCCACCGTCGTCACCGAGGGCTGGGACAACGATCCACCGGCGACGGGGACCACATATGTCGACCTGTACGGCAACCTCTGCCGTCGCCTGACGATCCCGGGCGGCCGCTCCTCACTCACCTACGACGCGCTCCTGGAGGTCGACGGCTCACCCGATCCGGTCCGGGCAGACGCGCAGGAGGTCGCCGCGGCCGACCTACCGCCCGACGCGATCGTCTACACCCTGCCCAGCCGCTACTGCCCCTCCGACGAGCTGGCCGACGCCGCGTGGTCGCTCTTCGGCTCGGTGAGCCCGGGATGGACCAGGGTCCAGGCGATCTGCGACTGGGTGCACGACGCCATCAGCTTCGACCACGCGAGCAGCACCCCGCTCACAACCGCAGTCGACGTGTACGAGGCCCGCGCCGGTGTCTGCCGTGACTTCGCCCACCTCGCGGTGACCTTCTGCCGGGCGTTCAGCATCCCGGCCCGCTACGTGTTCGGGTACCTGCCCGACATCGGGGTGCCGCCTCCCCAGGACGTCATGGACTTCTGCGCCTGGATGGAGGTGTTCCTGGACGACCGCTGGTGGACCTTCGACCCGCGCAACAACGTCCCCCGGGTGGGCCGAGTGCTCATCGGGCGAGGACGTGACGCCCTCGACGTCGCCATGATCACCGCGTTCGGCGACGCCCGACTGGAGACCATGGCCGTGCGCGCCGACGAGGCCTCCGAGGCCGATCGATGACCCTCGTCGCCGACGCTCCGACGACCAGCCCCTCGCTCCTGCTGGAGCAGGACATCCGCTACGAGTACACCGCGCCGATCGCACGGCTGCGGCAACGCCTGATCGTCATCCCCCCGCCGGTCCACGGGGCGCAGGTCCGAGGCGAGTGGTCGCTGCGCGTCAGCGGCGTCGACACCAGCGCGCGACGCCGGCGGGTGGACAGGTTCGGCAACGTGGTCATCGACGTCGGGGCACTGCGGGTCGAACGCTGGATCGAGTTCGCCGTCGTCGCTTCAGTCGAACGGCACGCCCCCGATGGGCCTCACACGATCCCGGTCGACGCCCGCTTCCTCCGGGCTACGCCACTGACCACCGCCGATGACCACATCCGCGACCTCGTGACCCCCGGGGCGGGGCCGGCCGACATCTGCGCCCGAGCGAGCCGCTCGCTCACCTACGAATGGGGCGTCACCGGGGTCCGGACCAGCGCCGTCGAGGCGATCAGGGGCAGCCAAGGCGTCTGCCAGGACTTCGCCCACATCATGATCGCCGCGTGCCGGGCCGCCGGGATCGCCGCCCGCTACGTGTCCGGGCACCTCGTCGGCGAGGGTGGCAGCCACGCCTGGGTCGAGACGCTGCTCCCCCACCCCGACCGTCCGGGCGAGTGGGTCGTCGAGGCCTGGGACCCGACCCACGACCGGCCCGCGGGCGACGGGTACCTCACGGTCGCGGTCGGTCGCGACTACGCCGACATCGCGCCGATGTCCGGGACCTTCGTCGCTGCCGACGCCACTGACGCCGCCGGCCAACTGTTCGTACGCAAGCGCCTGGCCTCGCCCTGACCGGGGACCGGGTCGAGCGCATCGGCTTCGGCTACTCGTCCGGCTTGTGGGACCGGCCCAGCACCGAGCCGTTGCGCAGCACGGTGACCGGGCCGTCCTCGCTGACCGCGACGACCGTGGCCTTCGGGTCGTCATAGCTGTAGCGGCGGCCCGACGTGTGGCGGGTGCCGCCGAAGGGATCGACCTCGGCCTCGGCCGTCCGGCTCGGGACCAGCCGCACGCCCAGCTGCCGCAGCACGCCCTCGGCGTCGAAGATGGCGGCTCCGTCGACCTGCGCCAGGGCGTGGCGCAGCGGCGCCAGGTGCGTGGCCCGGCCGATCCGCAGGGGCGGCGGGGCCGAGAGCCGCTCCTCGACCGGCGGGCCGTCCTCGCCGTCGGGCCGGTACACGAGGAGGGCGCCGATGCCGAGCGACCCGAGGTCGTGCACGGCGAACTCGAGCATCGCTTTGAGCACCTCGGGCTCGCCGTAGTGACCGCAGGCGGTGAGCATGTCGACCCAGCTGCCGACCGGCGGCTCGTGCTGCCACGTGAAGCCCTCCCACCGGAGGACGCCGAAGCGGCCGACCACACGCACGGACCGGGTCGGGTGGCGCTGGACGACGGTGGCGTCGAGGACGTCGGCAAGGACCACGAGGTCGCGCTCGGAGCCGGCCGGCCGGTCGAACACGATCCACTCGTTGAGCCCGTCGGTACGGCGCAGCAGCCAGCTGGACAGCCCGTCGGTGAAGCGCCGGACGGCGGCGAGCGGCTGGGTCTCGACCAGCTTCCGGGTGATGTCGAGCTGGGTGCCGCTCGCCCAGCTCGCCGGGTCGGACCGAGGTTCGAGGATGGTCCCGTTGCTGGCGACGCGGCGCTCGTGGACGTGGGGCCGGAGGGCGTGGTCGACCTCCTCCAGCAGCATGTCGAGCAGTGCGTCGTCGTCGGGCAGGTGCAGCCCGCTCTCCTCCAGCTCCTCGGCCAGGCGGCGACGCCGCGCCGGACCCAAGACCTTCTCTCCCGACATCGCGGCAACGCTACCGACGTACCCTGCCTGCTCAATGGTGTCCCTGCGTGCAGCGATCGACGAGGTGGCGTCCCGTGACCCCGTGCTGGAGGCGCTCGTCGCCGAGGTCGGTCCCATCGGCTGGCCGCCCCGCGACCCCGACGGCCACTTCGGCGCGCTGGTCCGGGCGATCACGTTCCAGCAGCTGGCCGGGGCCGCGGCCCGCGCCATCCACGGCCGGGTGCGGGCGGCCGTCGGCCCGGAGATGACCCCCGAGGCCGTCGCCGCGCTCTCGGACGAGACGCTGCGGGGCGCGGGCCTCTCGGCCGCCAAGCTCGCCTCGCTGCGGGACCTGTCCGAGAAGGTGCTCGACGGCACCGTGGTGCTCGACAGCACCCGCCGGCTCGGCGACGACGAGATCGTCGAGCGGCTGTCGACGGTCCGCGGGATCGGGCGCTGGACCGCGGAGATGTACCTCATGTTCGAGCTGCGGCGCTTCGACGTCTGGCCGACCGGTGACCTGGGTGTCCGCGCCGGCTACGGGCTGGTGTGGGGGCTCGACGAACCGCCCAGGCCGAAGCAGCTCGAGGCCCTCGGCGAGCGCTTCCGGCCGTACCGATCGGTCGTCGCCCGCTACCTCTGGGAGGCCGTAGCCCTCCGCCGCGCGACCGCCGGCAAGGGCATCCGTTGAAAGTGCCCGAGCACCAAGGGCAAACGGCGAGGGGCGTGCTGTGCGTGCACGCGGCGTGCGCCATACTTGCCGTCATCGCCCACGGACAGGGAGTAAGGGGATCGGAATGGCAGAGCAGCCAGTAGCCGACAGCGATCGCCCCACGGGGTGGGTCGAGATCGACCCCACCGTCCCCCACCAGGGCCGGGTGTACGACTACTTGGCTGGGGGCAGTGCCCATTTCGAGGTCGATCGGCAGCTGGCCGAGGTCCAGGTGGCCGGCTACGGCGGGATGGAGAAGGCGAGGCGCGACATCCGCGTCAACCGCGACTTCATCGGCCGCGTCATCCGCTACCTCGCCCGAGAGCAGGACATCCGCCAGTTCCTCGACATCGGCACCGGCATCCCCAAGGAGGACGACCTGCACGGCGTCGCCCAGCAGACGGCCTCCGACGCCCGCATGGTCTTCGTCGACGAGGACGACACGGTCCTCGCGCACGCCCACCAGCTCATGAAGTCGACCCCCGAGGGCGTCGCCCGCTTCATCAAGGGCAACTTCTACGAGCCGGTGGACCTCATCGCCCGGGCCGCCGAGTCGCTCGACTTCACCCAGCCCGTGGCGCTCATGCTGGTCGCCCTGCTCCACATGCACAGCGACGACCTCCACCCCTTCGAGACCGTGGCCAAGTACGTCGACGCCCTCCCGTCCGGCAGCTACCTGGCGATGAGCCACCTCTCGACCGACATCGACCCCGAGGCGACCGAGGGTCTGCGGCGGGCCGCCGAGGGCTCGGGCGCCGACTACGGCTTCCACCTGCGCTCGAAGGAGCAGTTCGCCCGGTTCTTCGAGGGACTCGAGCTGGTCGAGCCGGGCATCGTCCCGGTCAGCGAGTGGCGGGTCGACCTCGACTTCGTGGCGCCCTTCTGGTCGGCGGTCGGGCGCAAGCCGTAGCCCCGACCTCGCCCGCTAGGGCGTCAGCCGGTTGGCCGTGGCGATGAGCAGGTCGAGGCTGTCCTCGACCGGCAGCGCCGCGTTGCGGAGGTGCTCGAACAGCTCGTCGTAGCGCTTGACCGCCGCGTCGTCGGTGAGGACCAGGTCGTCGGTGACGGTGTCGACCGCCACCACGACCGGGTCACCCGGGTCGGCGAAGTTGTAGATCGAGAAGGCCGAGCGGGGCACCGCGTAGTTGTCGATGACCGCGTCGATGGGGAGCACCTGGACGATGGTCTTCGGCTCGGCGTTGACCCGGGCCGACACGTGGTACAGCTGGGCCTTCAGGATGTCGGCGGGGGCCGCGATTCGTCGGACGGCGAGCTCGTCGATGATGACGTGGTACGTCGGCCCGCCGGGGCGGCGCAGCATCCGCTGGCGCTGGTTGCGGGCCTCGATGACCTTGTCGGCGCTGTAGCCGGTCGGGCCCGTGCGCTTCTCGGCGTCGATGCGCGCCTGGGTGAACTCCGGGGTCTGCATGAGCCCGGGCACGAAGGTCATCTGGAACTCGCGGATGGTGACCGCGCCGGCCTCGAGGTTGGCGTAGAGGGCCTGGCGCTCGCCCATGGCCTTGTTGGACTCCCACCAGCCCCGCTCGCCGGCCTCGCGGGCGATGGTGATGATCTGGGTCCAGCGCTCGTCGTCGACCTCGAGGGCGTCGAGGATCTTGATGATGTCCGCCTGGTCGACGACGTGACCGTTCTCGAGACGGGAGATCTGCGCCCTGCTCTCCCCGATCGCCTTCGCCAGTTGTTCGTGTGTGAGTCCCGCCTGCGTCCGGAGTGCCCGCAGCTCCGCGGCCAGTCGCATGCGACGGACATAGGGGCTGATCATTCAGATCCTCCGACTGCCGCCGTTTCCGCACAATACGTGTTTGGGCGCGCGCGTGGCCAGTGGTGCCGGGCTGACGTCGTAACAAATCCGATGTTGCCGAGTTTCGCCCGACGATTAATACTCACCAACGTTTAAAGAACTGAACCGTCCGAAATTTCGGTCGGACCACGGAACTGGTCGGTACGGACAGGAGTGACGTTGTGACGGAGGAGAGGAAGTTCACCAACTGGCGCAAATCCACCGCTTCGAGTGCTGGTGACAACTGCGTCGAGGTGGCTTTTGCGGCTGATGGCCACGCGGGTGTGCGCGACTCCAAGCAAGACGGGTTCGGTCCCACGCTCGAGTTCACCCCCGCCGAGTGGGCGGCCTTCCTGAGTGGGGTACGCCTCGGCGAGTTCGACAACTGAACCCACTCTGACCTGCGCTTTCATCTGACCGGAGCGTCGCCTCGACCGAGGCCGGCGCTCCGGTCTTTCGCGATCATGAC
>Ga0075420_100000083_pt1 | contig 56985 bp, 45 predicted proteins | sample SoiMetdeltSBSDD4_FD_75296 | JGI IMG/M metagenome (GOLD analysis project Ga0075420, IMG submission 75296) | Bulk soil microbial communities from a Populus tree surrounding site in Tennessee, USA - Soil MetaG P. deltoides SBSDD4 | ecosystem: Environmental > Terrestrial > Soil > Tree plantation...
GGTTTGAGCGTGCCGGCAGCAGGATCATCTTTTTCGATCCCGGTGAGGATTACACGGCGCAAGCGCGTCTGCGTCTGACAAAACCGGTGGACACGTCGCAGGAGTCCACGCGTGTTTTGGTCGGCGCCTCCCGGCCCGCCGCAGCAGGCACAGTTTAGGTGTGAATGCAGGATGTCGACGCGGCCTTCGCGGCCGGAGACTATCTATCTGCCGCCCGCCATCTTTCTCCTGACACCTGGCAACATTGGGCGAGCCTCGGCCTGATCGGCCATCCCGCTGATGCGGCGGATGCACTAACGCGCTTCACGAATCCTGAGGCAGCATTTTTCAGCGGCGTCGCCTCGTGGATCGCCGGAGACGATGACCGTGCACGCTCCGTCCTGACACGTTGCCAGGGCGCGCACGCCCAGCGTCTGGTCGAGCTGACGACGAAACACCCGATCACGGTGCTGGCGCAGTTGCCCTGGAACCGTCGCGGCGCCTGGGACATCCTGAGCCACTTGAAGGATCCCGCCTTCAGCGTGCTGAACGTCGGCTTCCATCCCGAAGACATTCAGAACCGGCCCTATGCCGACGTCAGGACACTGATCCCGGCAGGTGTTCGTCCCGACTTCTACGTGGCAGAGATGCTCGAGTGGCATCTCATTCCGCCGAATATTCGCGCCCTCGACTGTCCAGTGATCGGTCACTCGAGTGACTTCGATTTGCACATTCAGACGGTCGCGCCGTGGCTCGAGTTGTTCGACGAGCTCGTCGTGCTCGACCATGTCGAATGGCGTGCCATGAGCCGCATAGTGCGTGTGCCGGTCTCGGTGTTTCCGAAGGTGTTCGGTGTGCCAGCGCAACTGCCCGGTTTGCCGGATGGCGAACGCGACATCGACGTCTTCATCTCCGGGACCATCAATCATCCATACCATCCCGACAAGGATCCGATCCTGCTCGATGTGCTCGGTCTGCGCGACGTCCGCGTGCAGATTGTCGAGGGGTTTGAAGGAACCCAGTCCTATTACCAGCACCTGGGGCGATCGAAAGTCACCTGCACCTATATCCGCCACCCCGGAGCGATGCCGACGCGTGCGCTCGAGGCGCTGGGTATGGGGTGCGCCGTCGCAGTACAAGAAGAGGCCGCGCTCACGTTATTTGGCGGCGATCAGGAAGGGATCGTCTCGTATGCCGCTGCCGCCGGCGGTCCGGCACAAGCGGTGGACCGCATACTCACGCGGTGGGACGATTACGCGTCTCGTGCGCGGGAAGGCGCACGGTTGGTGCGCCGCGAGTTCGCCCTGGACCGCGTGGCCTCGCAGTACTTCCGCTTTCTTACCGTCCTTGCGGCTCGGCCGCGTGACGCCCGCGTCGGGCCGGCGCCGGAGCAGATGCTGCAGAAGCGGCCGGTCGTTCAGAGAGGCTGGTTGCCGTCGACGAAATTCGGCAAACGACTGCTGATGAACTGGGCGGCCCAATCAGCGGCCGTGATCGAGCGTCAGCTCGAAGTCGAAGAATCAAGTCGGCTCTTGAACGATCTCGCGCGCGAGCGGCTCCTTGCCCACTATCACGACCCGCGCGTGGCCGCGCCCTATTCGGAGGCGTCACCATGGCTTCAGGACGTTGTGACGCCTCTGAAGCGGGCAATCGATCGCACCCCGGCAGCTTTGGTGCCCCGTTTGAATCTAGTGCGTGTCCTGTTGCACTTCGGCGCGCCAACGCAGGTGCGCCAGGGAATAGCCCTCCTGGACGACACACTGAATCAGACCATCGACTATTGGCGCGTCGATCCGTTCGACGATGTCCTGCCCTGGGACTTCTGCTCGTCGTGGTTCAACTATCGCCGATACTTCGACACAGTGATGCGAGGTATGGGGTCCTCAGAATCAGTCGCGGATGAACTGACGGCGGTGATCTGTGCGTCGCTGGCTCACTACCGAGCGCGTTACTCTACCGAGGTCCCGGGCACGCGTAGAGATGTGGAGTGGGCAAAGCAGGCAGTCCAGCTCGATCCAGAATTTCCAGAGTACGTGCTCTACTGGTGCCGGCTGCTGGTGACTCGCGCAGAGCGAGCCGGCATGACCGAGGCAAGCGGGCACCTCGAGCGATTGGCGCGCCGCTCCGCGAGACTGTTGGAGATTCTTGATATCAGCAGGCACCTGCCGCCTGACTTGCAGGGAGATTGGTTCAGCGTCGTGGAACGGCGGGCGTCCAAGTTCTGGTCGTCAGCACGGGTCCACGACGACCTGCCCGAGCCGGGGCTTCGCAGCGCCATCGAGACAGTTCTCCGCGCGGGTACGCGCGCCTCCAACGGCACGGCCGAGGGAGGTACTATAACCACGTGACCCCGACGTTCGAAGAGGTTCCGATCGCCACGGTTCGTGATTACTGGAACCGTCGGCCATGCAATCTGCGGCACTCACCGGCCCCGGTTGGGACACGCCAGTACTTCGACGAGGTTGAGCAGCGCAAGTACTTCGTAGAGCCTCACATCCCTGCTTTTGCCGATTTCGCTCGATGGAAGAATCGTCGTGTCCTCGAAGTTGGGTGTGGCCTGGGGACTGACACGATCAACTTTGCCCGTGCCGGCGCGCTCGTGACGGCGGTCGACCTCTCCGAAGGATCGCTCGAGTTGGCCCGGAAGCGCGCGCAGATCTACGGTGTGGATGATCGCGTGCGCTTCGTCGCTGCAGATGCGGAACGCTTGTCAGATTTCGTCGAGCCGCAGCCCTACGACCTCGTGTACTCGTTCGGTGTGATTCATCATTCGCCGCATCCGGAACAAATTCTGCGGCAGATACGGTCTCACTTCGTGGCTGCCGGGAGCACGCTCAAAGTGATGGTGTATCACCGCTGGTCGTGGAAGGTCCTCGGCATCGTGTTCACCGAAGCGTACGGCGCCTGGTGGAAGATGGATTCGGTCGTCGCACGGAACTCGGAGGCACAGACCGGGTGTCCCGTTACCTACACCTATTCACGTCGCAGCGGTGAGGAGCTGCTCGAACACGCCGGGTTCAGCGTCGTCGAGACTCACGTCGACCACATCTTCCCGTATCGAATTCCGGAGTACGTCCGCTACGAGTACGTCAAGACGTTGCCGTTCCGATTCTTACCGCATACGGCCATGCGCGCGCTCGAGCATCGGCTCGGGTGGCATCTGTCTATGACCGCACGTCCCGCGGGCGCATGAGTCGAGGGATGGTGCCGTACCTGTCCATTGTGCTGACAGGCCGGAACGACAATTTTGGGGGAGATTTCAACCAGCGGCTGTTCTCGGCGCTGTCCTATAACCACCGCCTCCTGTCAGAGTCCGGTGTCGAGTACGAGCTGGTCTTCGTCGAATGGCGGCCCGTGCGCGGCCGCCTCCTCCTGGCCGACATGGTGCGAGAACAGCTGCCGGCTCTCGACCCGCTGCTGACGGCGTACGAAGTCGACGAGCGGTACCACGATGCATTCAGCCAGAATCCGCGGCTCCAGTTCCACGAGTTCATCGCAAAGAATGTCGGCATCCGGCGAGCGCTCGGGAGCTACATCCTGGTGACCAACACCGATATCTATCTGAGCCGCGACATCGTCAACCTGATCGCCAGGCAGATGTTTCGGCCGATGGTGCTCTACCGCGCGACGCGTCTCGACATGAAGTCGTGGCTGGACGGCACCAACCTCGATGAAACAGTGCTGACGGATCCGCGCAACCAGGCGGCCCTCAACGTCCTCAAGCCACCGTACTTCACCAATGCCGCCGGCGACTTCCTGCTGCTCGATCGCTTCAGCTTTCACGCGCTGCGCGGGTTCAACGAAGTCATCCGCTTTGCCAAGATTCACATCGATGCGAACTTCTGCTTTCACGTTCGCGCCAATGGGCTGCTGATCGCCGATACAGGGGCGCGTGTATATCACTTCGGTGAAGGAACCTTCCGCGCGCAGCGGCGCGTCTACCGGGCCCGTCCGTCGCACGCCCCATGGGGCAGCAACTGGCGCAAACAGATGCTGTACGACAATCCGGCGAATTGGGGTCTGGGGGACGCCCCGGTCGTGCAACGGGACGAACGGCATCTACGAGTCGAGTTCGACGATCGCGCCGTTCCACCGCTGGTGGCGCTACGCCGGCTCACCAGGCCCGCTTTCGTTCCAACGGAATTCAAGCTCTAACCGGCGCCGAACCAAGCACGCGTTCGTTCAGGGTGTGCTGAGCTAATCCCCAATCGGCATCGTTGTAGCGAAAGGCCCCCGGTTCCTCGACCAGCCTCTTGATGAGCTGCTCGTACTTGGCCTGACCCTCACGGGTCGAGCAATCCAGGTACGGCACACGGCGGCGGTCGAGGGCACTCGTTGGTGGTGAGATTCGGCGCGCGATTGGTACCAGCCGTGTGGCGAGCCCCTCGATCGGGACACGCGACGCAGCCTGCTCGAGCCAGCTGGCGTTGGATCGCCACGATGGTGAGCCGTGATCGACGTGATAGATGCGCATCGGCGCGCCAAGCTCCACTTCCTGCGCGCCGGCGGCATGGGCCATGAAACAGAGGATGCCGTCGAAATGCATGGAGTGGAACTCCCGCTCCTCGGGAATCCCGTGCAGGCGGAAGTACATGTCGCGCGACATCAGCGTGAAATCACCAGCGCCATTGGTGAAGAGGTGTGGCAAGCCGGGGACGTGATAGGAGGGGTCGCGTTTGTGGATCTGTTGCACGTGATTGCGGCAGTAGCGCAACCGCTTGTCGGTCGATTCGTACAACAGCGCCTTCGCAGGCACGTCCCGCCGAACGATGCGATACATGCTGCTCGCGTCGAGTTCGCGCCTTGCGAACCACTGTACGAGCTCGTTGGAAAGAAGGATGTCGGAGGAGGTCGGCAAGATGAATTCGCCGCGTGCCCTTCTGATGCCGACGTTGCGCGCCCTGTGTATGAGGATCGGCAAGCGATCGGCAAACGGAAAGGTGGCGTGGATCTGGGGTGGAACCGTGAAGACGCGGACCGTGCATCGTCGCAGGACGGACGATGGCCAACGGATCGACTCCCAGAGTTCCTTGCCGGGAGGCGCGTTCCAATCTACCAGGAGCAGCTCTGAGGGCAGATCGAATCGCTCCGTCTGTTCGATGAAAGCGTTGAGGCTCACCTGCAGCCGTCGCAGCATGCCTCCGGCATAGTCGTCGTTGCGAGAGGCGATCACGACGCTGAGATATGGGCGGTGCGAATCTTCCATCCGAAGTGTGCCGGCGAACTGCCTTCGCTCTGTCGTCCGGGCGCTGCGGGCTACGCTTTGGATGTGAGGCTAGTCGGTCGGGGCTGCGCCGGGACCACCGACCTCGCACGCTGAATTGGAACCGTTGCAGCAGCCACTCGCTGTTCCGCAAGCCGGGCGGCCGCACGAAGGTGACTTACGGTCAGTGAGTAGTCGCTCAACAAGATACGCATCGCGACCGCATCAATCTCGTCGATGTCCTCATCGGGGGCGCGCTGCAATTCGGCGGTGATGCGGCGGATACGATCGAGCGGCACGACGACGACATGGGTCTCGGCAGGATCGGTGTCACCGTCCGATGAAGCGACAGTGGCGACCTTTGCGTCCGCGAGAATCTGCTCGAGGCGCCTCAGTCGACGAGATGAGTCTGATGACGCGGCGTGCAATCAGTCCTCCGAGCCGAAAAGCATCAAGGTTCCTGTAGTATACTCACGCCGACCGTGAAGAGATTTCTGAGACGTCTCTTGGCTGTGTTCGGGCTGGCACCGGCAAGCGCGGTCGCCTCACAAGCACAGCTCGTTGCAGAGTCACGCAAGGGATCACTGACCTGGAAGAATCGTGCTGGCGAGGCGATGGCCCGAGTCAAAGCGCTCGAGGCTGAGGTCAAGCGCCAGACGCATCTCAACGACAAGCTCAGGACTTCTACCCAAAAACTGCGGTTGCGTCACGACGAAATCGAGAAGCTGTTACGCGAGCGTCTTGTCGAAGCCGAGCATGCGCTGATCGTGGCACGCGAGCAGTTGATGGTGATTGACGCCAAGCTCGATATCCTCGAGGGCGCCGCGAATGTCCTCGATGCGCGAACGCGGACCGCGATTTCCAAACAACGCAACGAAACCGTTGCCCCAATCTGACCCTGTCAGTTCCCAACCTGCCTGGATCGCGGACACGCCGCTTCTCAGCATCGTTCTCACTGGACGCAATGACGGCTACGGTGGTGATTTTGCCGCCCGGTTCTTCCGTACGCTCCAGTTCAATCATGAGCAACTCACCTCTCGTGGTCTCGCGCACGAGTTTGTCTTCATCGAGTGGGCGCCGCCCGCGGACCGGCCGCTCCTGTTCGACGAGATCGGCAGGGAGCTCCCGAATCTCAATCGCCGTGTGTGCGCGTGGTACATCGTCCATCCGGAGTACCAAATCGCACTGTCGCTGAATCCCCGGCTCGAGTATCTCGAGTTCCTTGCGAAGAACGTCGGCGTCCGACGCGCTCGAGGCCAATACGTCCTCACATCGAACTGCGATGTGTACCTCGGGCGCTGTGTCCTTGATGCGCTCGAGCGGCGCGCGCTCGAACCGCGGGTCCTGTACCGCGCGCCGAGACACGATCTCAATCTGCCAGAAGACCTCCATGAGGTCACCTGGGAGATGCTCGAGGATCCTCGCAACCTCGCCGGGCCAGCACACGTGCTCAAGCGGCCGTACATGGGAAGTGGCACTGGCGACTTCGTCTTACTCGAGCGCGCGTCGTTTCACGAGATCCGCGGCTTCAACGAGGTCTATCGCGTCGCGCGGATCGGGATCGATCGAAACGTCATCGTGAAAGCGCTGGCAAGCGGCTTCGAAATCCGTGACATCGGCGGGCCGGTCTACCATCAAAATCACGAAGGCAGCTACCGGCTGAACCCGAAAGCGTATGAGGGTCGCGAGACCGAAGCGCCCTGGGGCGATCGGCGCTGGCATTCGAGCGGCGTAAGCTACGTCAACCCCCCGACGTGGGGCCTGGCCAACGCGCCGATAAGAGCCGTCGCCGAGCACTGCTATTACGTAGACTTCTCGTGGGACGCCGTGCCGCCGCTGGTCGATCTGCGCGGCATACTCGTGCCGGCCGCGCGTGCGGGATTACCCGCGCCTGGGCAATACGTGCGAAAGCGCTAGCGAGGCTGCGCCTCCGATCCGACGAGCATGTGGCTCCGCCTCGCTCGCGGGCAGCGTTTTTTGCCCGCGCTCCACACGGGCGGGACGTCTTGAAAGGTGATACCGAAATTTGACTTACTCCTATGACTTTGACCTTTCAAGACGTCTAGCGACGGCATCCGCCGCGCCGAAGTGGCATTGGCTATCGCTCCTCCTGCTTCCGGCCGTCGTCACGATCGCGGTGCCTGACTGGATGTACTCGCTGACGCACGCCATCGACGCGTGGGTCTACCACGGCTTCTTCCATCACCTCGAGACGTATGCGTCCACGATGTTTCCGCCGACGTACTACGGGACTCGCCTGGCGTGGATCGTTCCGGGATACGTCGCGTATCGCGTGTTCAGCCCGGTCGTGGCGACCGTCATCCTGCATCTGACGTTTTACTGCGTCGCCGTCTGGTCCCTCTATGCGATCGTCCGTCGCATTGCCGGCAGCTCGGCGGCTCTGTTTTCTGCCGTCGCGTTCGGCCTCTACCTGCCGGCGATTCGAGCGCTCGGATGGGACTACGTCGATGGCGCCGTCATCGCCTACATGCTGCTGACGCTGGCGCTTTTGCTCCGCGGCATCGAGACCGGCAACCGATGGCTGACGTTTGCGTCGGGCGTTGCTGCCGGCGCGATGCTGCATTCGAACATTGGCGCGGCGTTCACGTTCCCGTCGATTCTGATCTGGTTTTTGCCGGATCGACCGATTGGCTTGGGTTGGCGTCCGCTGTTCCTGCAACTCCTCTGGTGGGGCGCGGGAATCGTCACCTGTACGGCGATACTGAGCGTCGTCAGCGTGAGCGTGGGTGGGAACTGGGACTTCTTCATGCCATCGTTTCGCTGGATGGTTCAGCAGCGGTTGGTGAACCCGTGGGACGTGACGGGCTTCTCGTGGATCGCAACCGCCCCCTGGTTCTTCTTGCCCGCCGCAGTGTGTGGTGCATCGCTCGTGGTGTGGTTCCTGCCGCAACGACGCCAGGAGTTGACGGCTGGCAGGCGGAGAGCGATCGCCTCTCTCGTCCTCTGCAGCGTGATATTCGCGGTGTGGGACTGGGCCGGAAATGGCGCGCTCCTATACACGTACTACTACACGTCATGGCTCCTTCCATGGAGCTTCATCGCGATCGGTGCGGTACTCGCAGGCACGTCCGAGCGCGCGCGACTCGACGTTGCGATCGTGCTGGCATGTGCGCTGGCAATGGTCTTTTCACTCGTGTGGCCGTCCTCTGTGCGATTGCCATTGACCGGCGTTGCGGCTTTCGCGCTCACGATCGCGCTGATGATCGGCGTGGCGCTCATGCGCCAGGCCGCGCCGCGCCGAATTGCGATCGTCGCGGCGCTTGTCTGCCTCCATGGTTGGCTGTCGACGACGTCTGACTTCGGCCCCTATCCGGACAGAGCCGATGGCTTTCACGTGATTAATCGCGGCCTTGGCATCGTCGACCGCTACATCACCGCGGAGCAGCCCCGCTTCCTGCTTGCACCGCCGCAGAAGCTGGCCCATTACGTCCAGGGGCTCACGTCAATCTATCTCTGGGGCTACACGATCGCTTCGAACAAATTTCCCGAGATCGCACCCGAACAGGCGAGACAGATCCGAGCTGGAACGAGAGTGGTGGTAATCGCCGAACAGGAGAACGCCGCAGCTCCATTCGACCAGGTATTTGCGCCGTACGGCGTCAGTGGTCGCGTGATGGGCAGCGAGCAGCTCATGACGCAGCATGGGCCGCTCTACCTGACGTTTCTCGAGGCGATGGAAGTGGCGTCCGCCGACGCGTCTCAGTCTGCGGACTCCCAGGCGGCGAGTCCCACACCCGATCGACCGTAATCGTCGCCGTTGTAAAGCATGTAGTCGCGGCCGTTGTGCTCGAAGAGCCAGGGGTATTCGACCATCTCAGAATCCCATCCCGAACCCGACGCATCCAATCCGCGTGCGTCATCCAGGCGATTCCACGTGAGCCCATCCGCAGACTCGGCATAACCGATGCGATACCGATGTCCTCGGTATGCGTACCACATCCGGTAACGTCGTGCATCGTAACGGACGTAAGGTCTGGCGAACGCGTACTCCTCGTCGGATGCGTAGTCGAGGCAGACGAGCCCCGATCGCGACCATCGGATGCCGTCTTTCGATTCGGCATATTTGATGTGATACGAATGGCGCTGCGTTCCGTTCACGATCGCCCACGATGAACCTGACACGTACCACATTCGCCAGACGCCGTTGTCGATCATGACGAAGGGTGACGCCGTCAGAAACGGATCGACGTCGTTCCTCTCGAGCAGGGGAGCCTGCGACAGCCGGCGGAACGTCGCGCCGCCATCGTCGGAGATCGCCAGCCCGGCAGCCAGGTAGAACGGCACTGTGACACCGAGCATCCAGCCCGTGTAGTACAGATACTGCCGCCCCCCCGACGACACGATCGCCGACATGGTGACGCCGCGATCGTCGAACGTCCCCAGGCTGCCGAGGTCCAGCACGGGCGTCGTCTCGACGTCCTCAATCGTTGGCGCTGGCTCCAGGCGGAGACGGCCACGAGCGATCCGCGCACGCCCTTCTGCGTCGCGAGTGCTGAGATACACGTTCCACTGGCCATCACGTCCAGGCGACACCGAGGGTAGCGCCGAATGAGACACGGCCCACGGGGCAGCGCCAGCCGCCGACCCGATCAGGCCCAGGCGACGCCAGTATCCGGGCATTCAGAGCTCGATTTCGTCACTGGTTTTGGAGAAACGCTCGGCACGTTGCGGCAGGTATACGCCTTTCTCCCGTGTGTTCTTCATGATGACGGCCCCTGCGCCAACCAGCGTGGCCTGTGCGATTTCGATTGAGTTCCGGATGGTGGCGTTGACACCGATGAAACAGTAGGGCCGCACACGCACGTTCCCCGACACGACCACGTGGGAGGTGAGGAAACAGTGATCCTCAATCACCGAATCGTGGCCGATGTGATTTCCGCTCCAGAGCGTGACGTCGTTACCGATCTTGACGAACGGCTGGATGGTGTTGTCTTCGAGGATGAAGCAGTTGTCCCCTGGTGGATGATCGGACAGATACGAGCAGCGCGAGCTGACGTAGGTGGCCAGTCGATAGCCGGCACGCTTCATTTGCTCGTACTTCGCGGCCCTGACCTGGTTCATCTTGGCGTAACTGATCGCCACGAACATCTCGTGCTGGTCAGGGGGAAACCGTGAGACGACCTCGCTCGAGTCGACGAGCGGAAGCCCGTCGAACGAATCGCCACGCCGGTAGTCGGCGTCGACCGTAAAGGCGACGACCTCGTGAGAGCTATCACGTGTGAAGTAAAAATTCGCCAGGCGACCGATGTCGCCCGTACCGAAGATCACTAAACGGGCCATGGAAATCCGTTACTGCTGTTCACGCGTCTCATTGGAGGCGTCCAGTTTAGCCGTACCTCCGTGCCTCGGGCGTCAGCCGAACCAGCAAGGTGAACTCGTACAGCGGCGTGTCGTGGAGGAGCGACACGAACCGGGAGATCCGGCGTGCGCAATGATCGAACAACTCGAGCGGATCGGCGTAGTACAAATCAGGCCGTCGCTTCTCCGGGTCCGAGTACAGAGACAGCGCGTTGAACGCGAACCCGCGACGGCTGACTCTGGAGAGGTCGTCGATGGTGTCGAGTACGTACTCTTTCCACTGCGCGTCGGATGTGGCCTGCTTGACGTTGAAGATTCCGCTCGCCAGCGTGAAGTCAACGAGCTCGAGGGCGTCACGGTCCAAGAGGAACCGTGCGGCCTGGTCAGCGTTGCCGGCGCGAGCCGCGTCGATCATTCGCTCGCTGATGTCGAAGCCGATGTAGGGTCCGCGGTGTCCGCGCTCTCTCAAATACGACCTGAGCGCACCGTATCCGCAGCCGTAGTCGAGGACACTCGCTTCCGGATCCTCCTCGATCAACCGCACGAGCTCGCGAAAGCGCAGGCGCTGTGAGTCCTCGGAATTCCAGTCGACGCCGCGCGCCGTAGGCCCATGCTCGGCGAGCTTACCGTCGTAGTACTGCCGCGTCTGCTGCAGGAGTTCCAGCGTGCTCATCGACCTCCGGTGTGCCGTACTCAGCGCGTATGACGGTGTAGGGACGGATCTTGGTTTCAGTAAACACCTTGGCGAGGTAGACGCCGACAATGCCGACGCTGAACAGAGTCAGGCCGCCGAGAAACCAGATCGAGATGATCAGCGATGCGTAGCCGGCGACGCCGATCCCGCCACTCAAGGCTTGAATCACGAGCACGAGCGCCGCGAGCAGCGAGATGGTGACGACAGCAGCGCCCATGTAGAAGATGTAAATCAACGGCCGGTTGCTGAACGAGGTGACGGCGTTCACCAGCGCAGATGCCCGGGCTCTCAGGCTGTAGCTGCTGCCGGGCCGGCTACCCTTGACCACTTCGAGCGGCCGTTGATCGAATCCCGTGATGACCCACAGCCCGGCGAGGCAGATTTCGCGATCCATGTGCTGGACGAGCGCGCGCACATACCGGCGCGTCATCAGGCGCACGGTGACCACGTTGCGAGGGATCTGATCGGTGAGCAAGCGGTTCACCAATGTGTAGAACAGCTCGCCGCTCAGCCGTTCTACGAGGCCACCCTTACGTTGCGACTGGACGCCGTAGATGACATCCGCACCGGTGCGTCGAAGCACCTCGTGGAATCGCAACAACCATTCCGGCTCTTCCTCGAGGTCGCAGTCGATCAGGAAGATGAGTTCACCCCGTGCCTGCGCCAAACCGGTCATGAGTGCCCTGTGGTGGCCGAAGTTCCGGGATAGATCGATGATTCGCACGCGTGCGTCGCGCTCACGGAGACCGAGCGCGACGGCGAGCGAATCGTCCGGCGAGCCATCGTTGACGAAAATGATCTCGTATGACGAGGAGATCGCCGAGATGGCCCTGACTGTCCGCGCGTAGAACTCCTCGAGGAAGGGCGACGACCGGAACATCGAGGTCACAACGGACACGCGAACGTCGTTCGGCATTCAGTCCTTTAGAGCGCTTTCAGGTAGTGCGGCGCGTCCGGCCCGACTGAGAACATCAGGTCTAGGACACTCACATGATGCTCGAATGGCGGCCAGGGCTGAGGGTATTCCCGATAGCCACTGTAGTCGGCGAATTGTACCTGAATTCCCGCAGCGGCGAACTGCGCTTCGTCGAGGTACCCACGCGCATTTGGGCCCGAGAGGTAGTCGGTGGCGCCCGCCTTCCGACACAGCTCGATGAGGCGTTCGTTCTTGCCTGCGGGGGCGCCGTAATCAGTCGACCACTTGATAGGCGTCGTGATGCCGAGCAGCGCGCAGATCGTCGAAATGAATCGGAAGTTCACATCGCTGAGACGCTCATCGCCGCCGCGAGCCTCATAAAGCGCGGCGATCCGCCCTTCGTACTCACGAAAGAATGGGGCGCGCCCGTAGCTGGCGCGCAACGTGGCCCAATGTGCGTCGCCCCACCGCTCGTCTGAGACATACGTGTCCTGAATCAGTTGCGTGTAGAGCCCCTTGGTCCGGACCGGGATCGTCAGCCACGCCGGCCCGTGTTGTGTCTTGATCCGATTGCGGCTGCGCCAGTCACGTTTCGTGAACTGCACATCGTCGAGGAGGATGAACTGGTCCGACGCTCGTATCAGGTCGAAGTAGCCCTTCCACGGAATGTAGCTGGATTGAACTATCGCGACGCGTTTACCGCTCATTGACTCCTGAAAGCATCCTTGATCCTTGATCTTTGATTAGTGATTCGTTGCTGATTGAAGATTGTCCATTCGTGATTTATTGCCAAATCGGCCTCGATTTCAAGCCTCTAAATCTAAGATCAGCAATCAGTAATCGCCAACGATTCAACAATCAAAGATCAATAATCGATAATGTATTCACGCGACTGTATCCTATGTGAAGGCGTCGAGCGCCTGTTTCTGGGGGTCACGAGTTGTGACGACGACATCGAGCTACGGGGTCATCGAACAAGCGTCGGCGCGTACCGATCGTGATAGCCATGTCGAGCGTATACGGCTCGAGGGAGTCACGATCGTTCCCGGCGGATACACGGCGAACGAACTCACATATCTTGCCGAACGTATCGACGCTCTCATGGCGGAGCAGGCCGAGCGGGCAGGAGGCATTAACGCACTGGCCGAAATCGGCGAGCACGAAACGCTTCGCTGCTGTCTCGCGCACGACGACGCTTTCGTACGACTTGCCACGAACGAACAGGTCCTCGCGGTCTGTCGTCAGTTGCTTGGCGATTACATCGTCCTCACCCAGCAGAACGCCATCGCCAATTCACCGGGGCGAGTGCATCATCAGACCGCGTGTCATCGCGATCTGCCGTACCAACACTTCGTCTCGTCCCGGCCGCTCGCAATCAGCGCGCTGTTCTGTGTCGATCCCTTCACCCGGGAGAATGGGGCCACGGTCGTGCTGCCCGGCACGCATCGGATCGAACACTTCCCCTCAGACGACCTGGCGAAGGAGATCGAGCGTCCGATGGAGGCGCCCGCCGGCTCGTTCCTCGTGTTCGACTCGATGTTGTTTCACCGCGCCGGCCACAACAGGTCGGCCGCAATGCGCCGAGCGGTCAATCACGTCTATGCGCTCCCGTTCATCGGGCAGCAGATTTCGATGCCTGACGTCTTGCAAGGCCGATATGCGGACGACCCGGCTCTCAGGCGCCTCCTCGGATACGACACGAAACCGGTGTCGTCCGTGGACGACTGGTGGGCACGTCGGAGGGCCCGACGCTGATTATTCCTGACACCAAGGCCTCGCCGTCCGAGGTTTACACGAAGATTCCGTTCAACCGTCCTTATGTCACGGGGGCGGAATTCGCCTACGTCCAGCAGGCCATCGAGGCGATGCACCTGTCGGGCGACGGCGCTTTCACGAAGCGCGCGCACCAACTGCTCCAGACGATGACGCAGTCGCCGGCGGCGCTGCTGACGACATCGTGCACCCACGCGCTCGAGATGATGGCGCTGCTCCTCGATCTGACGCCCGGTGACGAGGTCATCGTCCCGACGTTCACCTTCGTGTCAACGGCCAACGCGTTCGTGCTGCGGGGTGCGCGCCCTGTCTTCAGTGACATCCGCGCCGACACGCTCAATCTCGACGAATCCCGGTTGACGTCGCTGATCACTCCTCGAACGCGGGCGATCGTGGTCGTCCATTACGCCGGCGTGGGCTGTGAGATGGATTCGATCCTGTCGCAGGCGGCGGCCCATGGCATTCCGGTAGTTGAGGACAACGCCCACGGACTGCTCGGAACCTATCGGGGCAAGGCGCTTGGCAGCTTCGGCGCGCTGGCGGCGCAGAGCTTTCACGAGACCAAGAATTTCAGTTGTGGTGAGGGGGGAGCACTCATCATCAATCAGGAGCAGTACGTTCGTCGCGCCGAGATCCTCCGTGAGAAAGGTACGAATCGATCGCAGTTCTTTCGTGGGGAAATCGACAAATACACATGGGTCGACGTGGGCTCGAGTTACTTGCCCTCCGAGGTTCTCGCCGCGTTTCTCGTCGCACAGTTGGAGGCGGCGGACCAGATTCAGTCGAAGCGCCGGGAACTGTGGCAGCGGTACGACACGGGGCTCGCCGACTGGTGCCGGTCGGTGGGCGCAATGATGCCCTGTGTGCCGACACATTGTGAGCAGCCCTTCCACATGTTTTTCGTGCGAATGCCATCTCTCGAAGCGCGCACAGCGCTGATCGCAGCAATGCGGACGAAGAACATCCAACCCGCTTTTCACTACGTGCCTCTTCACACGTCCGAGATGGGACGACGCTTCGGCGGCGCAAAGGGACAGTATCCCGTGGCCGAGCACGCCGCCGACTGTCTGCTGAGGCTTCCGTTCTACACGGCCATGACGCGGAGCGATCAGGACCGCGTCATCGAGGCTGCCCAAGATTTCCGGTAGGTCATGCCATTATGCGTCTGACAATTCTGGCCCTGACCTTAAATGAGATCGAGGGTGTGGAGGCCATCCTGCCACACATCGATCGAGCCTGGTACGACCAGCTCATCGTGGTAGACGGTGGATCGACGGACGGCACGATTGAATGGTGCCGGGATCATGGCTATCAAGTACATGTTCAGCGACGGCGAGGAATTCGCTTCGCCTACCTCGAGGTGCTGGACAAGATCACGGGCGACGTCGTGCTGACGCTCAGTCCGGACGGCAACTGCGATCCGCAGTGGATTCCAGCCTTAGCGAAGCGAGTCGAGCAGGGCTTTGACCTCGTTATCGGCAGCCGCTACAAGGGCGACGCCAAGAGCGACGACGATGACATCGCAACCGGGTTCGGGAACTGGCTGTTCACCAAGACTGTGAATGCACTTCATGGCGCTTCCTACACCGATTGCATGGTGATCTACCGCGCATTTCGCCGGGAGTTGATTTATCAGCTGGATCTCGACAGTGAGGAGTCGTACAGACTTCCGGAACGTCTGTTTCGAACGACCATCAGTTGGGAGCCGCTGATGTCGGTTCGCGCCGCGAGGCGAAAGATGCGTATCGACGAGATTGGAGTCGGTGAGCCGCGGCGCATTGGAGGCAAGCGCAAACTTCAGATGTTCCGCTGGGGCGCAGCCTATTACTTCCAGTTCTGGCATGAGGCGCTCTATGGGCGAGAATCTGTATCGGTAAGAGCGCCGCTCCCAACAAATGTCAAAGGCTTCGAATCAGGCGACTGAGCCTGTTGTCGGGAGCTCGCGACCAGTGCTCCCGAATTCCTCGACAACTGGTGTCGTCATGGCGGGCCTCCTGGTCACGCTGGCGCCGCTCGTCCTCCTGATCGTCAACAGGGATTGGTTCTTCACGCCGGAAGGCTTTCTCGATCCCTGGCAATATGTCGGCTTCTTTCGGCTCTACGAGGATCTCGACTACTCGCCTGAAGAGTACAAACTGGCTCGTCTCCCATGGATTCTGGTTGGTCATGGCATCACGCGATTCATGCCGACAATGCCGGCTGCGTATTTGCTGCACGCCATATTTCTTTGTGCGCTGCCGCTTACGTTCTTTGGCGCGACCTACGTCCTGCTGCGCCAAACCAGCCTCAGCGCGGTCGTCGCCTTGTGCCTCGGGTTCTATACGCATATGCATGGGCCGGGCGGCTGGGACTACCACAACACACCGTCGGGCCCGCTTTTTCTGGCCACTCTCTGGGTCCTGGTTCTCCCGTCGTCGCTCCGTGGCAGTGCTGCTGCACTGACATTCGCGGGGGGTATGGCGGCGTTGACAGTGCACGCGAATCTCACCACTGTGAACCTGTTCCCCGCCTTGCTCTACATGCACCTCGCCGCGGCACGGGCCGAGGGCGGTCGGTGGCCGAGTGGCCGCCTGGTGTTCTCCCGTTTAGGCTGGACTCTCGTTGGAGCGTTGCTGGTCACAGGCGTCCTTGGCTCGATCAACTGGGCAGTCGGCAGGGACTTTCTGTTTTTCTCGGGACTGATTCGCAAGGTGATGCGCTTTCTGTCGGGTTCACCTGATATCGCCGGCCGCCCCCTGTCGGATTTCGGGTGGATCTTGACGTCGAGGTATCTCGCGCCGCTTGCCGCTATTTTTGTTGCCGGGATTGTCTTCCTGCTCCTTGGGAGGCGTGCCGCACCGGACGGCAATCGACAGATACCACGCGCATTGATTGTTCAGTTCCTCGGCATGGGGATATTGGCGATCGTGTGGCAGATACTGGGCCAGCCAGTCCTCGATTGGGGGGATAACCTGGTGTATGCGTTGAATCTCAGTGCGTTCCTCGCCCTCGCCGGCCTGCTCTCCAGTGCGTGGCCCGAATCACTCGAGCGACGCTGCGCGCTGACGATCGCGGCGACCACAGTGCTGATGGCGATTTGCCTAGTCGGAAACGTACCGACCTTGTCGAGAATCGCAGCGTGGATGACGCCGACTGTCATTCTCGCAGGGGGTATCGTCTTCTTCGCTCCTCTCGTCATGTACCTCTGGCGCCCCTCGATCGCGACCGCGTATCTGTTCGTCATCATCTTCGCGATAGGGAACCGGCTTGTCGCCGACGTACCGCAGTCCTATGCGGCGGATGATCCGTGCAAGGTTCAGCCAACGGTGTATAGAGCGATTGTCGAAGCAGCCTCACGGATGTTCTCGATCGATCCGCTCTACCACCGAGTCGCGATCTGGTTCAGCCAGGACGAGAGGATCAGCCCGCTGCCGGGTTGTCCGGTGAGACTTGACTGGATGGGATATTCGATCAGAACGATGACGTCGATGAACTACTTGAGCAAGCCTCCGCTGCCCGACGTGGAGGAGATGCCGGAGCAGGTGATTCGCGCAATTCAGGATACAGACATCATTCTCACGATTGTCTCGGACCGGCCGGAATCCTTGCAAAAATGGGAGCGTCGGCTTGCGTCTCTGGGGCTGAAGCACCGGGAACTCGATCGTTTTCGGGTTCCGATGATGGAATCCGGATTTGACATCCACGCGTGGGTGGTGACCTCGGCACCCTGATGCTCATCGCAACCATGTTCACGTTCGACATCAGCCCGTAGGGTCATGAATTACGTCGATCGGGTTCGACTTTCCCCGGTTCCATTCGTTTGGGCGCTCGGCTGGGTGATCGCCTTGGGAAGTGCCTTCTATGCAATCCCCTGGTTCGTCGTTGCCTATGACTCATTGAGCGAAGCCAACCACTTCGACTGGCCCGAGACGGTCGCCAATGCGTTCGGGCCCGATCTCGAGTATCGGCCGCTGTTCCATCTCGCCCTGAAGGCGTCATACGAGATGTTCGGTATGCACCTGTGGCCGTACCAGACGCTGGTGTTGCTGCAGTTCGCATGCGTGCTCGCGCTGGTGATTTGGCTGTGTCAGCCGGTGGGCGCGCAGCGCGCCGCTGCGGGATGCATCGCCCTCAGTTGCATCGCCGGCCTGCATACCTCCCGCATCCTGTTTGGATTCTGGCCGGTCAATGCCGGGTCCATCGTGCTCATCCTTCTGCTGCTCGCCATCGCGATCGGCGTCGATGCCAGAGCACGGTCGATAACCTGGATCTATCTCCCCATCGTGCTTGTGGCCATGCTGTCGGTCGAATGGGGTGTGATGATTATCGCGGTGCTTCCGGTGCTGTGGTTGATGAGGGCCCCGGCAGTGGACCGTCGAGCGCTGGCGTGGGCATTCGCGGGAGTGGCGGCCTACGCCGCGATTCGTCTGGTGTTCGGCATGGTGGCCGCTCCTCCGTCGTTTCATACGGAGTCCGGTTTTGGCTTTTCCCAATTGAGTCCGCCGCAGTTGCAAGCTCGCTTTGGGGACTCGCCGTGGCTCTTTCGCTTGTACAACGTCGGCGCGACATTCCTCACCGTCGTCGCGTCCGAACCTCGAGACGGGATCTTCGGCTTCACTGCTGCGCTGCTCGATGGCAACGTGCCTTACTGGCGCTGGGTGCACGTCGCGTCCTCCTTGCTGACGACGGTGGCTATCGCAACAGGGCTCGTCTTCTTTCGACACATGTCGCCGAGGGATCGCCTGTTGTGCGGGGCTGGTCTGGCGTTACTCGTATTCGGCAGTGCTTTCGGTGTGCCTTACACGCGCGACCGCGTGGGGATGATGGCAGGCGTCGGGTACGGCCTGTTGCTGTACGTCGGCCTCGTGGCGCTACTCGCTCGAATGCCCGATGCAGGATGGCGACGGAAGCTCATGATCGGTTGCGTAACATTGATTGGCGTCGCCTGGGTGGTGCGCAATGCCGAAGCCTATTTTCAGTTGCGGGATACGGCTTGGGATTACCGCCAGGAATGGGTGGAGCGGGCCGCCGAACCCGATGCGGCGAGGCCACATGACGCGATCTGGACGACCCTGCGGACCGACGCCCTCAACAGCGCGCCCGATGACCCACGTCGAGATCCAGTCTGGACGTTCGTGCTATTTGAACGTCGATTTCCTATTGCGGCCGCGAAGCCGCTGTCCGCGCCGTTTGATGTTCGCTGGAAACCGGATGTGACCGACGGCGTCAGGCAACAGTTGGAAACGCAACTGGGATTAACGGATGCGCAGCGTGTGGCGCGCGACCCGCGGCAGCGGACCTGGGAGTATCGCCTCCGCCGGCCGACGCACAATCGTGTCCGCGCCGTCCTGCAAAACGCCGCCGTGGAGGACACGGCGCGAATCGATCCCGAGCGTTTCGAGATCGTCGACTAGCGCTACTTCATCCGATCTTCGACTTCCGCCACGCCATCGACCGAGGAGACGATCTTGATGATCCGCTCGCGCTCCTCGCGATTGGTCTGATCGCTCGACACCCTGACGAGTTTGCCTTGCGCTTCGACCTCGATCGGAATCCTGCCGACGACGGCGTCCTGCGCGAGCGCTTCTTTCACTTTGTCCGCGAGGCTGGTGTTGTTCAGCCACATGTCGTTGACCACCAGCTTGACGCCCTTGGCCTCCTGTGCGAGCGCCACCGCCTGCTGTTGCTCGGCCTGCGTCGCCGTCCTGCCGGAAAGGTAGACGACCTGACGTTTCACCTCGACCGAGAGTGCGAGCGAAGCAATCGCCCGATCGGCGTCGAGCCGTGCTCGCACGTCGCTCTTGATGTCGTTTTCCGACGGACCGCAGGCCACACATACGACGGCGATCAGGCACGCTACCACCAGCTTCGACACTGCCTCGCGCGGTGTTGACACACCTACCTCCCAGGTCGGCACATGCCGCGCAGGCGAAAGCCTGCGCTCTACGCTGAATCGTACGTTATTCCACCACATCTCTATATTGAGCGCATCCGTTGCGTGCCGTTTTCTCCAGGCCTCCGGCGTGCGTGGTACGATTCGCGCCAGACATGGCCGCTGAGAAGACCGAGCGCGAGAAAGCCGAACGCAACATCGCGGACAACCGCAAGGCTTTCCACGACTACCACATTCTCGACACGTGGGAGGCGGGCGTCGTCCTGCTCGGAACGGAAGTGAAAGCCATCCGCGAAGGCTCGGTGAACCTGCGCGACAGCTACGCACGGGTCGACAAGGGCGAAGTGTGGCTGCTGAACGTGCACATCAGTCCCTACAGCCACACCGGCTATGCCCACCACGCTGAACGTCGCGACCGCAAGCTCCTCCTCCATCGTCACGAGATCCAGAAACTGACTGGCCGCGTCGTCGAGAAAGGACTGACGCTGGTTCCGCTGCGGATGTACATGAAGAAAGGCCGCGTCAAGGTTGCCCTCGCCCTGGTGAAGGGCAAACAGGCGCACGACAAGCGCGAGACAATCCGCCGGCGCGAGATCGACCGGGAGACTCGCGCAGCAGTCAAGGCGCGCAGCCGATAAGGGCGCGCGGACGCGCGTTCAGGAGATACTAAGTCGATGATGGACTGGCTGCGGGCACGTCTCGCACAGTGGCGACAACCGACGACGTCGCCGCTGACGATTGCCAAGCGGATCCACCGCATTGAGAAAGATCTGACTTCACTGCGGGAACAGCACGAGGAAGTGTTCCGTCAGCTCCGTCTTCTGCAGGCCGGCGTTGATGGCCTCGTCAGGGCCGCGTACGTCGATGCGCGCAGCCTTCCGTATCCCGAGCGGCTCACCGCCAGCCGTTTTCGACTCGCGTCTCAGAACCAGGAGGACGGTATTCTCCTCGCGTTGTTCGAGCAGGTCGGTGTCACCAACAGGCGATTCGTGGAGCTCGGAAGCGGCGCTTCGGGCGGTAATGCGGCGATGCTCGCCGGAGAATTCGGCTGGTGCGGCCTCCTGGTCGAAGGCGACAAAGGGAAAGTGGAGTACGCGGGCCGGCGTTTCCCACGTACGACCGCCGTGTCGGCGTGGATCACTCCCGAATCGGTCAATGCATTGCTCGAGGAACATGGCTACGCGGGCGAGGTCGATCTGCTGAGCGTCGACGTCGATGGCAACGATTACTGGGTGTGGAAGGCCATCACCGTCTGCAGCCCACGCGTGCTCATGCTCGAATACAACTCGATGTTCGGCGCCAAGCGAGCGGTCACAGTCCCCTACGATCCGAAATTCAGTCGACGCGATCACCGATTCTGTTACTACGGCGCCTCGCTTGCGGCGATGACGCGACTCTCCGCGAGCAAGGGTTATCGCCTCGTTGCGGTCGAACCGACCGGCGTCAACGCTTTTTTTCTTCGCAACGACGTCGGGCCCGACATTCCAGCCTGCGAACCGGCCCGTGTGTATCGCATCCCGGACAAATACAACCAGTTGATCCGAGAGAAGCAATTAGACGTGTTCAAGTGGGTCGAAGAGTCCGGCCGGCAGCTCATCGACGTTGAATGAGGGTGCCGCGCGTCGCGTCTATCCTTGTCTTCTGGCTGGGCGCCCTTGCGGTGTCCATCTCGACCTACAGCATCATCAACGATCACTTCGACAGGATCTCGCGCGCGAGGCAGATCGCGCGCTACGGCGCGCTGCCGTTTCACGACTTCTTTGACCCGGGCTACTTCATGACGGAGCTCAGCTCCGCCGGCCTCCAGCTACTGTTCGGCGACAACCTGCTCGGCGAGATGCTGTTGAACACTGTGTTCATCGCCAGCGGCGCCACGCTCGTATTTGCTCTCGCGCGGCGGATCTCTGGGTCCTATCTGGGCGGGCTTGTGGCCGCTCTTCTCACCTTGTTCGCGATGCCGCGAGCCTACGACTTCGACAAGGTGTTGTTCTACCCGCTAGGTATCTTCCTGTGCTGGCGATACGTCGATCGTCCTGGACTACGGCGAGCGCTGGAATTGGCCGCGGGCATTGCGATCGGCGCGTTGTTTCGGTACGACACCGGTGTCTACACCGGCCTTGCCGCCGTGGTCACGATGCTGGTGTTGCACTGGCGCGAGCCCAAAGTGTGTGCGCAGCGCATCACCGTCTGTGGGTTGACGGTCGCTCTCTGCGGACTGGCAGTCCTCCTTCCTGTCGTCGGCTTCGGCGGCGTTGGTGACGCGATCGACCAGGTCGTGACTTACGCGGTCAAAGAAAAGGCCAGGACCGAGGTCGGTCGAGCACCGCGCTTCTCCATCGGAGATTTCATTGGGCGTGCGTCGATGTCATCGCCGGTGACGCACGCTCGACCATCGCTGACCGAGGAACCCTTGTGGATTCATGCCGAACAACGATTTCCACCGCTTCAGTTGCGCGTCTTTCCGGATGCCTGGACCACCGGTAACGCGACGGCATTCCTCTACTACTTTTTCTGGGGTTTGCCCTTCGTCACCGTGATTGCCATGGCGATTGCCTGGCAAGCTCCATGGAACACCGCCCAGGAACTCGCGCGATTGGGAGGCATCGTCGCCGTCTGTCTGGCCTTGAACTTGTTTGTGCTGAGGGAGCCAATCGGCGCCAGAATCGGCGGAATTGGCGGCCCAACGGCAATTCTGGCGACGTGGGTCGCCGCGCGCGCATGGCAAGTGAAACGAGTGAGGCTGCGGCTTGCTTTGAGCGCCATCGTCTTCACGACGTTCGCGCTCGCCGTGTGCAGTCTCGGCTGGCTTGCGTCGTGGTCCGAGCGCTTCGTCCCGGCATTAATCGGTCCTAATGCGCATGCACGAGGTGTCATCCGGCAAGTGAGCGCATCACCGCCGCGGCCTGAACTCATCGCGGGAGGCGCGTTTCCGAGGATGGTGCGATACCTGCGGGATTGTACGAGTCCAACGGACAAGGTATTGGCACGGTGGTTCGTTCCAGAGCTGTACTTCTTCGCGCGTCGCGGCTTTGCGGCCGGCATGGTGGTCACCTTTGGCGGTCACTGGTCGGATCAACGATTCGAGACGCGAAGTCGCCAGGCACTGGAATCAGACTCAGTGCCGATCATCCTTGCTCTCGCAGGTGATGAGAGAGTCCGCGAAGAGTACCCCGTCCTCACTGAATACATCGACCAGCACTACAACGTAGCGGCCCGGACCAACTTCGACAGTCCGAGCACCGACGGCGACTACCTCGTGCTCGTTCGTATGGACCGTTCTCCTGCGAGAATCGACGCTCGTACTGCCCTGCCATGCTTCAACTGACTTGCGCGGCGCTGGGCCTCGTCACGTTCTTCTTCTCGCTGTCGACCGTCATCCTCCTCGACGACCACTTCCACCGCATCTCGTCAGGTCGACAGATCGCGCGGTTCGGGGACTTGCCATTTCGTGACTTTCTCGACCCGGGCTACTTTCTGACGGAGTACAGCTCGGCGGCTGTGCAGCAGATATTTGGCGACAATCTCCTCGGCGAGGCGCTGTTGACATCTGCCCTTATCGCTGCCGGTACCGTCCTCGTCTTCGTGCTTGCTCGCCGAGTCTCCTCGTCGTCCATTACAGGGTTCATTGCAGCCGTACTCGCTTTGCTGTTGTTTCCGCGCGCCTACGACTACGACAAGGTGCTTTTCATCCCGTTGGGGATCTTTCTGTGCTGGCGTTGTGTCGAAGAGCCCTTGCGCTCGCGTATATGGGCGCTGGCGGCATGTGTTGTCGCGGGCTCGCTGTATCGCTATGACACGGGCATTTTCGTTGGCGGTGCCGCGGTGCTCGCGATGGCGATTCTTCATGCCGGCGACTGGACGACGCTTGCACGTCGAGTGGCTTATCTCGGAATGGCCGTCGGATGTCTCGTGTTGCCGTTCCTGGTGTTCGTCCAGTTCAAAGGCGGGGTCGCCAATGCCGTTGATCAGATGCTGGCATACGGAAGACGTGAAACCGCGCGGACGCGATTGTCGATTCGGCCCCGGCTTTCAATCCCGGCACTCGCCAGCATCGTCGAATCGCCACCGGCCGGCGCCTCGATTCTCGTGAGGTGGGCACCGCAGGCGGACGATGCGGCGCGGGTGGCCGCTGAATCGCGGCATGGCCTCTCGGAGGGAGAGCTCCGCGGGACCGCCGCCGAACGAACGTGGGCTTACCGCATCAGTGATTCGTCAAAAGATCACCTGCGAGGACTGCTCTCAGACCCGCTCGTCGAAGACACCGACGGCATCGACCGGGCGCAGCTCACGGTGCCATCGGAACCGTTGTGGCTTCGCGCACAACGGGCGCTGCCGTTGCTGCGAGTGCGATTACTGCCCGGTGCCTGGAACGTGACCAACGCCGACGCGGTGCTCTACAGCGTGTTCAGGTTCCTTCCACTGGTCGCCGGGATCATTCTCGTCGCGAACCTGCGGCAGTCTTCGATGACCCGTGTCGAGGTCGCATCGATTGCGAGCGTCGTCGCCTTGTCGTTTGCGCTCAACGCGTTCATTCTGCGCGATCCAGTCAGCGCCCGATTCGGCGGGATGGCCGCGCCGACGGCGGTTCTCGCGGCGTGGACGGTTCACCGCGTGTTGCAGATGCGTCCGAGTTTTACCAGGCGACTGCTCCAGTCTGCGTTGGTAATAGGATTTGCGGCAACGGTCTGGAGCACGTCGCTGTCCGCGGAATGGCAAGTGCGAATGCCGGCGGAAGTATTCCGCCCTCGTCACGTGATCGCGGTCGCCAACGGCCTAAGAGACTCACCTCCACTGCTCGAGCGGCTGCAGAAAGGCGAGCAGTTGGGAATCGTGAAGTACCTGCGCGAGTGCACTGGCCGGAATGATCGCGTCCTCATCGGATGGTACGCGCCGGACATCTACTTCTTCGCGCAGCGCGGCTTCGCAGGAGGCGCCGGGACGTTCTTCGGTCAGCACTGGTCGGAACCGCGCTTTCAGGCTCGCAGCGTGGAAATCCTCGCCTCGCAGTCCGCGCCGGTCGTGATCCTGCTCAACGGCGACAAGCTGTTTCCTCAGAGCTATCCGCTGGTCATGCAGTATCTCAACGAGCACTACGAGAACCTCGGCGCAACGAACTTTGACGATGCGCGGAACGGTAGCGGAAGATATAGCCTCCTGGTTCGCCGCGACCGGCGAGCGGACCGTATGCATCCTGTAACCGGGTTGCCGTGTTTCTAGGAGAGAAAACGCTGGGTAAACCGTGCTGACGCGTTCCGTCGTGGTGCCCGTCTTTCGAAACGAAGCGACCCTTCCGGAGTTGCTGCGGCAGCTGTCGGAGCTGTACGAGCGCGGCCCCCATCCATTCGAGATGGTGTTCGTCGTGGATGGCAGCCCCGACAACTCCTATGCGGTGCTCAAGCTGCATCTCGGCGAGATGCCGTTTGCCGCACAATTGATTTCCCTCAGCCGCAATTTCGGATCGTTCGCCGCAATTCGAGCCGGGATGACGCACGCAAAGGGCGAGTTCGTCGCGGTGCTTGCCGCTGATTTACAACAACCTGTCTCTTCGGTGAGCCAGTTCTTCTCGTCGCTCGAACGCGGGGCCGACATCGTGATCGCTCAGCGCGAATCGCGCGACGACCCATGGTTCTCGAAGATGGCCGCCACGACGTTCTGGCGCCTCTACCGTCGTTTCGTTCAGCCTGAGATGCCCGAAGGCGGCGCCGATTCCTTTGCGTGTACGCGGCGGGTGCGTGACGTGCTCGTGGGTCTCCCGGAGGCCAACAGCGCTCTGGTGGGACTGTTGTTCTGGGTGGGATTCCGCCGCGAGCTCATTACCTTTCCGCGGACGCGACGGGTTAGCGGCAAAAGCGGCTGGACGTTCAAGCGCAAGTTCCGCTATGCCTTCGACACTGCCTTTGCGTTCTCGGATCTGCCAATCACGATGATGATTGTTGCCGGTGCCGTAGGAATCGGCGGCGCGCTCGTTGTCAGCCTCGCGGTACTCGTCGCATGGGCGTTCGGCGCCATCGATGTGAGAGGCTACACGCCGCTCATGCTGGCGGTGCTGTTCTCGTTTTCAACGACGCTGCTGGCGCTGGGGATCGTCGGCGGATATGTCTGGCGGATCTTCGAAAACACCAAGGGCAGGCCCGTGCCGCTCGTGCATTCGGTTGAGGAGTTTGCCAGCAGTCGTGTCGAAGCGGCCGCCAGGCGTTCCTGACAAGAACGAAGTGGAGCCCTACAGAACGGAGTTGCCGACAGCCGGCCGTCGCGCCGGCTGGATCAGCCTAGCGATCGCCCTGCTACTCGCGTCGCTCGCCGCCGTCTGGCACGCATTCCTGATGACGACGGCCAACAACGACAACTTTCTGCACATGACGCTCGCCAAGCAGTTGTTGGCCGGCGACTGGCCTGTTCGAGACTTCTTCGATCAGGGATGGGTGCTGCAGTACGGACTGAGCGCGGCAGCCCAGTCAATCGGTGGGGACCGCCTCATGTCCGAGGCAGTTATCGTTGCACTCGCATGGGCGATCAGTACCTACGTCGCCTTCATAATCGTTTTGCGGCTCACGGAGTCTCTGGGGGCGGCCCTGCTCGCCGCGCCCCTGCTGATCGCTGCCGGAGCGCGTGGTTACTCCTATCCAAAGGGCATCGTCTACGCCATCGCAGCCTTGCTCTGGTGGAAGTACGTGCAACAGCCATCCACGGCGCGCATCGCGGTGTTCGGGGTGTGGGCAGCGATTGGGTTCTACTGGCGACCCGATCACGGGATATACGTCGCGCTGGGTTTGGCTCTCGCCGTCGTCGCCGCTCATGGTATTCAGCGGCTCGGCGTAACCCGTTGCTCCATTGGCGCGGCAACCATGGTGGCGGTGCTTACACCATTCCTGTTGTACGTGCAGTGGGCGGTGGGCCTGCTGGAGTACGCCCGGACCGGGTTGGCGGCTGCGCAGGTCGAGCACGTATCGCAAGGCCCGCATGAATGGCCGCTTCTTCGTCTGTGGGGGAGCCTGTGGACGGTCGAGCCCGCCGAACAGTACGCCCCAGTCATCGGCATTCGGTGGGCTGGGGCGAGTTCGGTGGACCAGCGTCGCGACGTGCTCGCGCGCTATCGCCTCACGTCGCTCGAGTCGGATGAGTCGGTAGAGCGCGTGCGGTTGTCAGAGTTCTCGCTCGCCGATCTTCGGGCCATCATCAACGAGCCGATCGTCGAGGACACGGCGGGCATCGAACGCGGGACCGGTTCGCTCGCCTCCACGAATTGGCCCGTCGATCAGCAGTGGAAGTTCAAGCACGCCTGGCTTCGAGTGCGGTTCCTGCCGTCACTCGACCGGCAGGGCCGCGCGAGCGAAATCGCGGTCGCTCTGTTCTATCTGCTGCCGATTGTTCTGATTGTCGCGGCTCCCTGGATCAGGTCGTGTTTGTCGCCGTGGATCACGACGCGGCACCTGATCGCCTTTGGGGTATTTGCCTTGCTCGTCGATCTTGCGATGTTGCGCATGCCGTTTCCAGCTCGTGGCCCCGATGCCGTCGTGTTGTCTGCAGTGGCATACGGTTGTTGTATCGCGTGGCTGTGGCGGACGGCCGCGGCGTCGCGTCGGTTGCCTCGCATCGCGATCACCATCAGTACGCTGGCACTCGTAGTCGCGATGACGAGCAGCGTGGCAACTGCCGGCCGATTCAGCGAGCGCCTGACGGGCCTTGCCGGAGATTGGAGATCTCTCCGCCGTGCGCAAGCAGCGTGGCGCACGGCGTACGATGAGCTCGTGTCGTCGCCGCCGCTCGCGTACTTTGTCGACGGGCAGGCTCGATTCAGCCTGCGACTGGCGGCATACGTGCGTGACTGCGTCCCGGCAACGGAACGGTTGGTCGTTCTGTGGTTCGAGCCCGAGATCTACTACTACGGTGATCGGCTGATGGCGCAGCGGCATCTGGCGTTTGCCGCAGCGTGGGCTGGCCTGGCGCGGGAGCAACAGCTGGCGACGGAACGGGTCAGGCACTTCGACCCGCCGATCGTCTTGGCCCGCCGCTCGGCATTGAACGCCTACGCACGTGCGTCGAACCCCGGTGTGGTCGCTTACGTGGAGACGGCGTATCGATTGGCGGCAACGCTCCATGAGGACGGGGAGGAGTATCTCATCTTCACAAAACCTGACCGGTCGGTACTGCGCGGATTTGGTCCGGAGAAATGGCCATGTTTTGTCCGAGAGCCCTCGCCGTGGTCGCGAGTGGGCGAACTGAAGGAATAATTCGAGCCGTCTCCAAGATTGCCGGGCGCGCGGATGTGCGACTACGATAAGCCGGCACGACCGTTCCACTTCATAGTCGATCGGAGATGATGAGAAGGGACAACTACTCGGTTCGAGTCAACGAATTCCTTCCAGCCCCGTGGACTCACCTCTTCAACACGGCGCAGTTCTTCGAGATTCACCGGACACCGAATGCGTGTCACCTGCAGCTGGTGGCGACGGCCTCCAGCCAGGTAGTGGCGACGATCCAGTTTGCCGAGGAATCGCGCGGTGTTTTCCGCAGTCCGCGGCTGGGTACTTTCGGGAGCTTCGACTTCAAGGAGCCGCCATGCCTCGAGCTCGTCGAATTCTTCGCAGATCAGACAGAGCGTGTCCTGCGCGACCGCGGGGCGACACAGGTCACGATCATCTCGCCGCCGTTCGCACACGGGCCGGAGCTCTCGCATCTGATATTCCTGGCGCTCCATAACCGCGGGTATGTGGCAACACCGCACAGCCTCAATCAGTCCATACGTCTGGACGAGCGGCCGTTCGGCGCGCGAGTCGATGCCGACGGCCGGAGGCGGCTGACGCGTGCACGGGAGCTTGGGTTCGAGGCGCGCAGGCTGACGTCTCTGTCCGAGTTAGCGGACGCTTATCAGCTGATTCTCGATAACACCTGTCGCAAAGGCTACACGTTATCCATGACCTGGGATCGCGTCCGCGAGATGGCTGAGATCTTCGGCGACCGCATCTATGGCTTTGGGGTGTTTCGCGAGACGCAGCTGGCGGCCGCGAGCATCACAATCAGGGTGAATCGGGACGTAGTGTACATCTTCTACTGGGGAGACTCGGCCGGATTCTCCGGTGTGAGCCCGATCATCCTGCTCGCGGAAACGATCTACGAGCATGCCCGCACCGAGGGCGCACGCTGGGTGGACATCGGCACGTCCACCAACGACGGCGCGCCCAACTACGGCTTGATCCACTTCAAGCGAAACCTCGGTTGTGAGGCATCGCTGAAGCTTGCGTATTCCAAGACGCTCTGAGGGCACACGACGCCTCGAGGCGAAGAGCCATGATGTCAAACGCGGGTCGGAACCTGATCATCGTCGGTGCCGGCGAGACCGCCCAAATCGCGTACGAGTACTTCACGCATGACTCTCCGCATACCATCGCGGCCTTCGCCGTGGAGGGCGCCTATCTGTCGGAATCCGACCTGTACGGACTTCCGATCGTCCCACTCGAGCGACTGGTCGAACGCTACCCGCCGGATGAATTCGGCGCGTACGTCGCCGTCTCGTTCAACTCTTTGAATCGGGTACGGCGTCGTCTCTTCGGTATCGTCAAGGACCTGGGATTTCACTGCGAATCGTATGTCAGCTCCCGAGCGTTCGTCTGGCCGAACACAGTGATCGGTGAGAACTGCTTCGTGTCCGAGTCCTGCGTGATCCAGCATCACGCGCAACTCGGACACGACGTCACGATGTGGGCCGCCGCGACGATCACTCATCGCTGCGTCATCGGCAACGACTGTTTCATCGCATCGGGCGCCGTCATCAACGGGCTCACGAGCATTGGCGAGCGCTGCTTCATCGGCGCCAACAGCAGCATCGGCGATCGTCTTTCCATTGCCGACGACAGCGTCATCGGAATGGGCGCCGTCGTCACGAAGAGCATCCAGACACCTGGGGGCGTGTGGGTCGGGAATCCCGCGCGTCAGCTTGCCCGCGGCTCCGACGGTTTCGGCGTGCCCGTCTGACGGGACGTGGACGACGCTAGATCACCTCCGGTGGGAGCGTGGTCAACGAAAACAAGGAAGACCCGTCGACTGATGCTCTCGCACGGACGCAAGCGTTCGGCCTGTGAGCACCGTCAGCGGCTTGGCGCCCTCGAACGCTGACTGCTGCACCATCTCGTAATGCACATCGATCCAACGACGAATCGCGGGGTAGTCACGTGAGAACGATCCCCACTCGGATTCCATGGCGAGAACGACCGGGACCTGCTGTCGGGACCAGCGCTCGATGACCAGCGCCTGATCCTCGTCAGAGCTGTTCCAGCCGAGATCGTAAAACGCCAGGCCGCCCGCGAAACTGCGCTCGGAGATGAAAAAAACCTGCGGCTCGAATCCGATCAGGGCCACCCTGGCGTTTTCGTCTGTGCATTCGTTGAGCCATCGCGATACCCCTGCAAGTCCGGTCGCCCCCGGTGGTGCGTAGAGGTCGAGCGGCCTGGTCGCGTACAACGCGCCCACGCCCGACAAGCGTCTTGCGAAGTTGATGGGCCCATCAACGCCGACGCCGCCGACGCGCGTGATGACGCGCCCGTAAGTGACAGCGCTCGCAAGCGTGAGCAGGAGGACGACGACCGTCAACGGTCGTGCGACGAGCTTCGCCATCCCGCCCAGTGTCCACAGACGCCATACGCTCCACGCGAGGAGGAAGGCGGTCAATGCCACGATGTCGCCTAGTCGGGAGTCTGGAGATGCGCGAACGAGCGTTTGATACGTGATGATCGACAGCGCCGCCGTCGGAACGATGAGAGCAGTGGCGCGGCTGTCGCTATCGTGTCGCTGGGCGACCAGGGGGCGCGCGCGCCCGATAAGTTCGACGACGAGGACGAACCACGGGATAAAAAAAGTCACATCGGTGAGCCACGGTTCGGCGTTGACAGGCTTCACAAATCCAGGCAACACGCGCAGCCGGATGAGCGGCATGTATCGTTGCAGTTGGAGATACAGCCACGGAAACGCGCCGTCGGGGGTGCGCATCGATCGCCTGTCGATGCCGCTCGTGTCCTCGACGGCCGGGTCGCTCAGGAGCGCCCTGACGTTGTCTGAGTCGAGATTCGTCAACCGATATCGATCCGGATCGTCGGGCAGCGCCAGCAGACGATATCGTGCCTCCAGCGCTCGGCGTTGCTCGTCGGGTACGGCTGCGGCCCATCGAATGCCGATGACCGGGTATTCAACCGGAGCAAACGTGACAATCGGAGCCGTGTTATCGAACTCGAAGATCTGAAGTGGCAGTCGGGCCCGATCCGTGAGGCCTTCACCCCGTTCCACCAGGAAGCTCAAATACTGACCTGCATGCCCCGAAAGCGCGACCCAGATGAGCCACGGTGAGACCATCACCAGGCTCGCGATCCCATAGGAGCCGATCGTCCTTGCCAGAAATCGCGGATTTCGCCAGTGGCAAAAAGCCAGGCCGAGAAGCGTGGATGGCACGATCCACGCGGCATGATCGTGGCGGAAGAGAAAGGCCACGGCAGTCCCGAGTACGACGAGGAAAAGCGATCGGGGACTCGGGTGGCTTTGATAACAGAGGAGCGCCCACATCGCGGCGGGATACACAAACGCCTTCGGGTACGTATACAACCGCGGAAAGGTCGCGAAGGCGATCACCGCCGCGACCACCGAAAGCCATCGCGGCACTCCCATGCGACGACAAAGGATGTAGGCCAGCGCGACACTGATTGAGATGAACGCGCCCGCAATGAAACCTTCCCAGGAGAGTTGATAGCCGCCGTAGCGCAGCCCCGCATAAGCCAGGAACGTCTGAAGCGGAAAGCCTGGCTCCACGAAATCGCGCACGGGCCACTGGCCGCGCAGCATGTCGGCCGCCCACGCCATGTGCATGAAGTAGTCGTTGTCGAAATCGAGCGTCAGCCATCGCAGCACAAATGTGACGGCGGCGACCATCACCGTCACGATTCGATCGATGGTGGCAAGGGGCTGTACGCCGGGAGCAGACGGTTTCACGAGGTGGACGCCATAGTACTATTCCGAATCCTTCATGACGTCTGCACGAGTGCACTGGCTGCCGACGGCGTGGGCGTTGGTCTGGATCATCGTCTGCGGTCTCGCCTTCTTCACCATCCCGTGGCCGTATGTCGACGTGGTCAACGTTCTCCGTGATGCCACGTCCTGGAGCTGGCAGGACTCCATTCGCAACGCGTTCTCGCGTGATGTCGAGTATCGGCCGCTGTTCACACTCGGTGTGAAGGCGGCGTACCAGATCGTTGGACTGCGGTTGTGGTTGTATCAGGCACTGGTGCTGCTGCAGTTCGCCGCAGCTCTCGCGCTGCTCATCTGGCTGTTCCGGCCGATGAGTGTGCGGCGCGCCATCGCCGCCTGCGTGGCGCTCAGTTGTATCGTGGGCCTGCACAGCACACGAATACTGTTTGGTTTCTGGCCGTTGAATCATCACTCGGGTGGGCTGGTTCTCCTGCTGCTGGCAGCGGCTCTTGCCCTCGATCCACGGACGCGCCCGCGGGACTGGATTTGTTTTCCGTTGACGGTCGTGGCGCTGCTGCTGCTCGAATCGGGCCTCATCATCGCGCCGCTCGTCGCGATCCTGTGGTGGGTCGAAGCTCCAGGCGTTGGGCTGCGCGGCGTGCTGAGCGCGGCGGCTGGCGTTGCCGTATATCTCGTGATCCGGCTTGGCTTCGGCACTGTCGGCGACTCGCTCGGCATTTACACGAGCTCAGGACTCGGGTTCTCGGACGTGAACCCAGAGACACTGCGCAATATCTTCGAACACGCCCCCTGGCTCTTCTGGTCGTACAACGTCGTGGCGACGTTCCTGACGGTTCTGGCCTCCGAGCCGCGAGCAGGCGTCTATCGCTTCGTGGGGTCACTGCTCCGAGGCGAGACGCCTCTCTGGCAGTGGATTCAAGTCGGGTCGTCGCTGTTGACGACGGCCCTCATTGCTGTCGCTCTGTTCGTCTCGAAGCCCACGTCGACACGAGATCGTCTATTGCTCGTGGTTGGCGTCACGCTGATCGTTTTTGGCAGCGCGCTTGGATTTCTCTACACGCGCGACCGCATTGCGTTGTCTGCGGGCGTGGGGTACGCCATGCTCCTCTACGTGATGGTCGCGCGATTGCTCGAAGACGACGATCGTGGGCGACCGGAGTGGCAGCGACGTCTCGCATACGGAGCGATCGCCATGATTGGGGTGGCGTGGATCGTCCGCAGTGCCGAGACCTTTTTCCAGCTTCGCGACTCCGCCTGGGATTTTCACCTCGAATGGACCGACAGATACGCCGAACTCGGCGGCACGACACAATCGCAGACGGAGCTGCTGCAGACGCTGCGATCGGCGGCGCTCCAATCGACTCCCGTCGACCCGCGCCGCGATCCGTCATGGACCTACGCCCTGTTCGAACGCCGGTTCAGGCCGGGAACCGACGTGGCGACGCGCCCGCCGGACGCCGTCGCCGACAACGTCGCCCGGCCTCCTTCGTCGCCGTTCGACATCCGGTGGAAGCCCGAAGTAGACGATGGGGCGCGCGCGCGCATCGAGGCTGAGCTCGGCCTGAGTGAGGCGACACGCGTCGATCGGGACCCCAGCGGACGGACGTGGACCTATCGCCTGCGCCAGCCGTCGCGAGATCGAGTCCGCGCGATCGTCATGAGTCCGGTCGTCGAGGACACAGCGAGAATCGATCGGGACCGATTAGAGATTGAGGACTAGATGTGGGGTCAGACCCCTTGAGTCGATCCGTGTCAAGGGGTCTGACCCCAATTCACTACCCACCCATGATTTGGTGGGTGTAGTCGGTGGCGCGTGCGCGGCCGGGCTCGGTACTGTGCTTCACAGCGAGGTGCCGCACCGGATCGTTTGTGAATCGCGCGACGTCATACACGTTGGTCAATTCGTGCGTCGTGCAGTATTGAAGGTAGAGGCACAACCGGAACGCGCCTTCATCGACGCGACTTCCCAAGTGCAGGCAGCGCGACGTATCGACCGCCACCCCTGTGCCCGTCGGCCCCTTCACCGTGACGATGTCCTTCGTGCCGTCGACGGCGGCAATCTCTTCGTCCGAATAGCGCCTCAACTCGACGTCGTGGTGTGAACCCCTCCGCTTCCGAAGGCGCCGGATGTCGTTGACGATGCGCATGGTCGCGTCGGCGGGAATGAAGGTGAAGGGTCCCTCTCGATCGCCGACGTCGAAAAGGTGAACGAAGGCTTTGACCTGCGTGACGCCCTCGTGGTCCAGATGAAACAACTGGCTCGCGATGTTGTCGCCCGAGCCGCGCGGCAGCGAGTACATGAGATCGACGCGCGACAGGTACGGCACCATCCCGAGATACCGCGTGGCCGCACCCAGTAAGCGGTCGCTCAAGGCAAAGTCGACGATCTCCGGATGCTGGAGCAGGTCTTCATCGTCGAGCAGATAGCGAAGGAACGACCGTTTCCGGGCGAGGAATTTCTCGCGCCGCTCCGCGCTCCAGTTTTCGATCCCCGACAAACGTTCGCCGATGTCCTCTTTCTTGAATTCGAATAGCTGCCGGCACGTCGGCAACACGTGACCGAGCTCGCTCTTCGTGTTCAACGAGAGCAGGCTATAGCCGGTACGCGGGTCGATGAAAGGCTGAGTCGACGAGTCGAGTTGTGCGAGGTAGGGCGCGGCAACTCGCGTGCGGTGACGAATCTCGCGGGGGGATCGGGCCATGTTGGCGGCCCGCAGCAGGACCCTGCCGGTGTCCGAGTCGCGAAGCCGAAAGTACAGGCTCTTTTCCGCCGTCTTGAATCGTCGAAACAGGTACTGCGCACGCTTCACGCCTCTGAGGGCCTGCTTCTTTGCCCCTTTGACGCGTCGGATTGCAAGTCCAAACGCGCGGCCGGCCAAGCCTCTTGGGGGCGCGGCGCCTGGAGGCGTCTGGTAGCGTGCCGCGTCGTTCACGGTCTACAAGCATACCGAAGCACGGCGATCCGTCGAAGTATGATTTGCCTTACCTGATCGACAGCCCCGAACGTGAGAAACCCTCCCTGATGCCCCGCGTTATCCTCGGTTCGCCACTGTTCAACCACGCGGCCCATTTCGGAGAGGCGATTGAATCCATCCTCAACCAGACCTTTACCGACTTCGCGCTGGTGCTGGTCGACGACCGGTCGACCGACGAGACGCCGCAGATCGCGCGAGAGTACGAAGCGCTCGATCCGCGAGTGTGGTTCTGCCAGAACGAGGTCAGGCTCGGGTTGATTGACAATTCACGGAAAGCGCTGGCCCTTGCGCGCGATCGCCATCCGGATGCCGAGTATTTCGCGTGGGTCAGCGATCACGATCTCTGGCATCCGCGCTGGTTGCAGGAGTTGGTCGATGCGCTCGACGCCAACCCCGATGTCGCCCTCGCGTATCCATTGAACCGGCGCATTGGATGCAGCGGCGAGGTGCTCAAACGTCTGCCCTGGAGATTCGATACATTCGGGCTGACGAATCGATGGGCTCGCCTGCGTCTCGGGATCCGGCACATGCGAGCGGGCAACATGGTGTACGGTCTGTATCGAATCGGCGTATTGCAACGGGCTGGGGTGTATCGGAAAGTAGTGATACCGGACCGGCTGCTGTTTGCCGAGTTGTCGCTCTACGGCCAGTTCAAGCAGGTTCCACAGGTACTCTGGTTTCGTCGCTGGTACGGCCGCGTCTTCAGTCTCGAACGCCAACGAGCCAGCTTCTTTCCGTCGGGCCGCCCGTTGTATGCGTACGTGCCGTGGTGGTTGAGTCACACGGCGTGCCTGTTCTGGACCTTCAGTGTCCGCGGTGACGGCGTGCCAGAGGTATCGCGTGCGGCGGGCATCGGTGTCGCGCTGCTTTACTTCGGATGTGCAACTTACGTGCATGCCCGGCAGAGCGTGCGTGGCGCCGTCGGCCACGTGGCCGAATGGCTGGGGGCGCTCCGGCAACGCGGCCGGCTGGTACTCAATTCGCTTCGAAGGCAAGGCCGCGCGCGGGCGCGCGGCGTGAAGAGCTGGGTGATGGCGCATCTGAACGAATACCTCGGGGTCCCGAGGCCTTGAGCAAGCGACGCGCACAGATTCGCAGGCGGGCGCTCGATGCCGGGTTCCAGGCGATTCGACGTCCCGGTTTACTCTCGCTCAGGATGCTTCGCGCGATTCCGGTCGTGCGAACGCGCGTGATCCCGGCTCTCCTCAAAGAAGAACTCAATCAGATCCCATCCGCGTCGACCGCCGAGGGACTCAAGCGCGAGCTGGAACGGCTTCAACGCACCGATGCACCGCTTCTGATCGGGCCCTGGGTCGGGGAAGTCGGTTTCGAGTTGCTGTACTGGATTCCGTTTCTCAACTGGGCACTTCGCAGTTACGAGCTCGATCGTCGACGGCTCGTCGTCGTATCACGAGGCGGCGCCGCGCCCTGGTATCGTCACCTGACGCGCGAATACCTGGACGTCTTCAGCCTGTTCTCGCTCCAGGAATATCGCGAGGCCAACGAAGCGCGGTGGGACAAGGCGGGCCATCAGAAGCAGTACCGCATCGAGCAGATGGATCGCGAGATCGTCGATCGCGCGAAGGAACACGCGCGGCTCGAGCATGTCGAACTGCTGCATCCGTCGCTGATGTACAAGCTGCTTCGTTTTTGCTGGTTTGAAAAGGCCGGTATGGGCTTGCTGAAGTACCACACTGAGTACCGTCGGCTCATGCCCGTTGACCGCAGCGCGGCGCTGAAGGATCTGCCCAAGGAGTTCGTGGCGGTGCGGTTCTATTTCCGCCCATCGTTTCCGGACACGGCAGAGAATCGTCGGTTTGCGATGGACACGATCCGATCGATCAGCCGCGACGTTCCGGTCGTGCTCCTGAACACCGGCCTCAGGCCCGATGAGCATGAGGATTTCGACGCGCCGGGGTCCGGCGTCTATCGAGTCGATCGCCTGATGATGTTGGAACAGAACCTCGAAATTCAAACCGAGATCATCAGTCACGCGCGCGCGTTCGTCGGCACGTATGGCGGACTCGCATACGTCGGTCCGTTTTACGGTGTGCCATCGATTTCGTTCTATTCAACCGAATCCGAGTTGGTCCCGGCGCACCTCGATGTCAGTTGGAGACTCGGGCAGGCGATGGGCGTTCCCGTCTCGGTTGTCCACACTCAGATGGCCGATCTGCTGCGAACTCTGTTGTGAAGGGTCAGACCCCTTCACGATTTTTCACAGGGAAACGGTGACGCATTAATGAATGAGCGGCAGGGCAAGACCTCGGGCAATCCGATTCGATCGCTGTTGCGAAAAGTAGGTGCCGCGTTAGGCACCTCAGCGACCGAGCAGTCACTTGCCGACGTCAATCGCCGACTGACGCGAATCGAACGTCAACTGGCCGCGGTCGAGAAGATCTGGCAGCGCACGCGACATCTCGAGCCCGCGGTGCAGGCACTCGTCCGGGAGCGCTATCTCGATCCCGACACGCTGCCGTATCCCGAGCGGTTGACCGCGCGACGCTTCCGAATCAGCTCACAGAACCAGGAGGATGGACTGACGCTTGCCCTTCTGAGCGAGGTGGGCGTCACCGAACGTCGCTTCGTCGAAATCGGCTCCGGCTTGAGCGGCGGCAACTCGGGATTCCTTGCGCGTGAGTGCGGATGGCCAGGGCTGATGATTGACGGCCACGCGGATCACATGGCCCAGGTGGGCCGGCGCTTTCCGACGGTCAAAGCGGTCACGGCGTGGGTGACGCGCGAAAACGTCAACGAGCTGATCACCTCCAACGGCGGCGCCGGCGAACCCGACCTCTTCAGCCTCGATCTCGACGGAAACGACTACTGGATCTGGGAAGCGATCACGGCGTGTGCCCCGCGGATCGTCATCCTGGAATACAACTCGATGTTCGGCGCGAAGCGATCGGTGACGGTTCCCTATGACGCGAAGTTCGACAGGCATCGTCATCACACGATGTATTACGGCGCTTCGCTGACGGCGCTCGCCCGTCTCAGCGCTCGAAAGGGATACCGGCTCGTGGCCGTCGAGCCGACGGGGGTCAACGCTTTCTTCGTGCGCAACGATCTGGCGCCGCACATTCCGGCGTGCGACCCGCAGCGTGCATTCCACCTGCTGGAGAAGTACGACGTCATGATGCTGCAGGGGGAAGACGTCTTCCGCTACGTCGAAAAGGCCGGTCTCTCACTGGTCGAGATAGCGTGAAAAAGACACCGGGTGTGATTTCCTCCCACCCATGTGGAAATCACACCCGGTGTCCTCGCAGGGTACAATCCGCCCTGTATGCTACCCGCGTGGTGTCGCCGTCTGCCGGTGTTCCGTACGTACGAGGCGCTTCGGCTGAGCCAGGAGCGTCTAGCCGCCACCAAGGACGAACTGAGGCGGACGCGCGATGAGCGCGATCGCGCCCGGCAGCTCAGCGCGCACATCCTGGCGCACGGAAAGCTGAAAGACATCCTGCGGGCACACACCGAAGCCTATCGATTGGCCGAACCCTTCCCCCACATCGTCATCGAGGAACTTCTGGACCCGGCGCTCCTCCGGGAGGTGGTTGCCGAATTCGAGGCGATGGATCGTACGCCCTGGCACCACACTGAGCGCGCGACCGAGCGGAAGTATTCGACCGAGGACTTCCAGCGATTCGGGCCCACCACGCGCTCGGTGCTGAGCCAACTGAATGCGGCGCCCTTCATGGCGTTCCTGGAGAAGCTGACGGGAATCGCTGGCCTCATCCCCGATCCGCATCTACGTGGCGGAGGGTTGCACGAAATTCGTCGCGGCGGGGCACTCGGCGTGCATGCCGACTTCAACTTCTACAAGCGACTGAACCTCTTCAGACGGTTGAACCTCCTGATCTACCTGAACGAGAACTGGGCGGAGGAATGGGGCGGTCATCTGGAGCTGTGGGATCGGACGGGAAAACGCTGCGTGCAACGTATCGCGCCGATCTTCAACCGGGCCGTCATCTTCGACACGTCCAATTTCAGCTATCACGGGCATCCGCATCCGCTGGAATGCCCGGATGACCGGTCACGGAAGTCGCTTGCGCTCTACTACTACACGGTCGAGGCGCCCGCCGATGAAGACCGGACGCCTCATACCACGCTGTTCATCCAGACCGACGACATGCCCGCCTCGGAACCGGCGTCGACCACTGCCGCGTTCGGGCGTCCACCGAATTAGGGGTGGCCGTTTTGATCGGCTGTTGTGCGCGTCACACGTCCGATAAATTGATCGCGCATTCGCACGTGCGCAGCTTGCTCCAGTATTTCCGTATGCTGTACACTACGCAGCGTTTGTACGCGTCCAGTGGGCCTCCAGGCGATGTGACGCAGCGTGGGGGCTGACTGACTAGCGGTGCGAAATCCTCACCTACCTGCCTCCTCCTCCGACCGTCGTCCGGCAGCATCCTGCCAAGGCGGTAGTGTGGTCCAAACACCGAAAGCCCCTTCGGAGTTGAGTGGGAAGGTGGTCGTGAGGTCCGCTCTGCGCGGCTGAGTCATTGGTGGGTCGTCCAATCGCAGTTGCACGCTCCGAGGTGTGACTGACAGAGCGAAGCTCTGCTTCAACTCTCTGCAATGCATAGCCTTGTCGTCGAGGGCATAAGCAAGCGGTACCTCGTGCCGCGGCCGCTGAAGTCTCAGCGCACCGAGACCCGTCTCGAGCGGCTACGGTCCTTCTTTTCGATTCCTCTTGCCCGCGAACTGCTGGGGGCACAGGAAGTCTGGGCGCTTCGCGACGTGTCCTTCGAGGTGGAGCGTGGGACCGTCCTGGGGGTTATCGGGGGCAACGGGGCCGGGAAGACCACGCTCCTGAAGGTCATTTCCAAAGTGATCGCGCCGACGGCGGGCCGAATCCGGGGTCACGGCCGCGTGGTATCGCTGCTCGAACTTGGCGCCGGCTTCGACGATGAGGCGACGGCACGGGAAAACATCTTCATGAACGCCGCCATCAACGGCATTCCACGGTCCATCGCCGCCGAACGCTTCAGTGACATCGTCGACTTCGCCGATATCCAGAACTTCGTTGATACCCCGGTGATGTACTTCTCGAGCGGGATGTACCTGCGGCTCGCATTCTCGGTCGCGATCAACATGCAGCCGTCCATTCTGCTGGCCGACGAGATCCTGGCGGTTGGCGACCTCGAGTTCCAGGAGCGTTGCCTGCAGAAAGTCCGCGACCTCGCGCGTGAGACCGGGCTTACAGTGCTGTTCGTCTCGCATGACATGGAGGCGGTCTCGCGCATCTGCAACCGCGTGATCTGGATCAAGGACGGGCAACTGCACCGGTCGGGTGAGCCAGAGGACGTGGTGACCGAGTACCAGAACGCGGCCTGGGAGATGCTGACGTCTGGCGAGAAACCGGAGGCGAAGGGCAGCAGTCACGCCGGACGTTACGGCGAGATCGTCGACGTAAAGCTGTTGTCGGCGGACGGGCGGGAGATCGGTTCGCCGCCGAAATGGGAGGACGTCTACGTTCGAATCCGCTTCCGAACCTACCGCGCCAAGACCCAGGCGCGTTGTGGCGTGGACTTGTTCTGCAAGGGCGTGCTCGTGCTGCGCTCGGCGCAACCCGATCTGATCTGGGTGATCCCGGAAATGGTCTATGAGGCGCTCGTGAAGATCCCGGCGTCGCTGCTGTCCGAGACCAACTACACCATAAACGTCGGCGTGACATTGACCCGTGCGGAGCGGGAAGAGCACGCGCTCGTGGTCAATCGCGCCTTGACGTTCATGGTCTACGGGGCGGATGCGAAAGATGCCTCCGCCGGCAAGCACCGCATGGGTGTGATCGACCCCACGCTGGAATGGAGCCTGGAGAAGAAGGCCGATGTCGTCCGCGCCTGAACCGCTATCCGCGATTAATGTGAGCGGTGAGTCGTTGTGGCTGATCGAGCCACGCCGCGACGGCGTTATCGACAAGTTACGCGAGTTGTGGCGTTACCGGTATCTCTGGTGGTACTTCGCCGCCGACGCGTTGAAGGCCATGTATCGGCGGACGAAGCTGGGATGGATATGGCTGGTGATACGCGTCACCGCTCCGGTGGGCATCAGTGCCCTCATCTTCGGCGGTGTCCTCGGAATCGCGTCGGATGGCCCGCCCTACTTCCTGTTCTTCTCGTGCGGCATGACGACCTGGATTCTGTTCGAGCGATCGCTGCTGGTTGTGACGCGCAGCCTCGAACGAAATCGGAAGCTCATCACCAAGGTCTATTTTCCGCGCCTGATTCTCCCGTTGTCGGCCGTGGCTCCAGGCCTTCTCTACCTGGCCATCCTGCTGATCGTGATTTTCTTCACGGTGATTTACTACCGGCGATATGAAGGCCTCTGGTATATCACGCTGCGGCCGGAGCTGCTGGCAGCCGTCGCCGCGATTCTGCTGACGCTGGTCTTCACCGTGTCAGTGGGTTTGTGGACGTCGGTTTTGCAGGCGCGCTATCCCGACGTTCGTCAAGGGATCCGCTACTTCATGCCGTTCTGGATGTATTTCACGCCGATCATCTACCCCCTCACGATCATCCCCGAACAGTGGCGGTGGCTGATCGGGCTAAACCCGATGGCGAGCATCGTCGAAATGTTCAAGTGGGGCACGCTCGGTTATGGGCACCTGCATCCCACGTCGATGACGATTTCGTTCGCCATGATCGGGCTGACCCTGATCTCGGGCATCTGGTTCTTCAACCGCGAGGAAGCATCGTCGATAGACAAGTTGTGACATGAAGATTCTCTTCTCCATGCGCCATTCCGGCGCGCTCCGAAACTATGCGTCGACGATCCACGAGCTGGCACAGCGCGGTCATCAGGTCCATCTCGTCTTCATGATGCAGGACAAACTGGGTGACGGCCGCCTGCTGTGGGAGTTGTCCAACGACCACGCGAACGTCACCTACAGCGAGCTTGGCAAGAAGACGCCGTGGCGGTTCTGGCTCGGGCTGGCGCGTGGGGTGAGATCGGCGTCCGATTACGTGCGCTACGGCACGCCCGAGTACAAGGACGCCCACGCGTTGCGACAGCGCGCCGCCGAACGCGTGCCTGGCATCCTACGCTGGGTGCTGGCCTTGCCGTTGGTACGAACGCGGACGGGGCTCGGCCTCGTGTCAGGCGCGCTCAACGTCATCGAGCGAGCGATTCCCACAGATAAGTGGATTGCCGATCTCATCGCGGGCCAGAGGCCCGACATGGTGCTGGTCACACCGCTCGTCGATATCGGTTCGGATCAAGTCGAGTACATCAAGGCCTCGAAAGCGCTCGGTGTGCGCAGCGGTCTGTGCGTGCACAGTTGGGACAACCTGACGAACAAGGGGCTCATCCGGATCATCCCCGATCGCGTCTTCGTCTGGAACGAGACGCAGAGGCGCGAAGCGATCACGATGCACGGAGTGCGCCCGGAGCAGGCGATCGCCACCGGTGCGCCGGTCTACGACCAGTGGTTCGCGCGCAGGCCCAGCACCACGCGAGAGGAGTTCTGCCGAAAAGTTGGCTTGCCGGCCGACAAGCCGTTCTTCCTGTATCTCTGCTCGTCGCAGTTCATCGCGCCCGATGAATCCGAGTTCATCGACAAGTGGGTCCGTGCGGTGCGACAGGCGCCTGACCCGCGCGTCCGCAAGGCCGGGATCCTGATCCGTCCCCATCCCGAGAACCTGCAGCCGTGGCAGCGCTTCGATTTCTCCGAGCTCCACAACGTTGTCCTCTGGCCGCGTGGCGGCGCGAACCCCGTGGACCAGGGTTCCAAGAACGACTACTTCGACTCGATGTACCACTCCGTCGCGGCCGTCGGTATCAACACCAGCGCGCAGATTGAGTCGGGGATCGTCGGGCGTCCGGTGTTCTCCGTTCGCGTGCCGGAGTACGCCGGGACGCAGGAAGGCACACTCCACTTCCACTACCTGCTGAACGAAAACGGCGGCTTGCTCCACATGGCTGACTCACTGGACGAGCACGTGCAGTCGCTGGTGCGCGCCGTAGACCGCACTGAGGAAGACGATCGCAAGCTGCGCGGCTTCGTTGAAGGGTTCGTGCGACCGCACGGCCTCGATCGCCCAGCGACGCCCATCCTGGCCGATGCGATCGAAGAGCTTGGCCGCCTGCCGAAGCTGGCACCCGAACGTCCATCGATCGGCCTGCTTGCGATTCGGCTCGCGTTGTATCCGATCGGCACCGCGATGAAAATCGTGCGTTACTTCGCGCGACTCACACGGAAACGCGAGCGGCAGTTGCGGCCGCTCACGGTGAGCGATTTCTTCCTCAAGCGATTGGTGGCGATTCCGGCGCACTTCTTCAGGTGGGGGCCGGCGAAGAAGTTCGCGCGCCGCTACATCGTGCCGCGCGTGCTGCCGCAGATGATGACGGGCGACATTCCCACGCAGGAGATGACGGCGATCCCGAAGATCCTCCAGCGGATGGCCAACAGCCCGAAGCACATCGTCGTTGGTCCATGGCTCAGTGAAGTCGGCTTCGAGTTGCTGTACTGGATTCCATTTCTCAACTGGGTCAAGACCTACCGCCCGTTCGATCCCGAGCGCATGGTCGTGATCTCGAGAGGCGGCGCCGGCATCTGGTACAAGAACATCACGCCGAACTACATCGACCTGTTCGACTTCTACACGCCCGAGCAGTTCAGGACCAAGAACGCCGATCGATTACGCGAGAACAAGCAGAAGCACCTCGTGCTGACCGAGTTCGATCGAGAGATTCTCAAGGTCGCCTATCAGCACCTCGGGGCAAAGCAAGTCGACCTGCTGCACCCGATGTACATGTATCGGCTCTTCTATCCGTACTGGAAGCAGCAGATGTCGATCAGCCTGGTCGAAACGTTTGCCTCGTTTGAACGTCTCCCGGCGCTGGACACGACAGACGTTGCGAATGAGCTGCCACGGGACTATACCGCCGTGCGGTTTTACTTCAACGAGTCGTTCCCGGACACGGAGGAGAACAAGCTCTTCGTGACGCGGCTACTCCAGACGCTGACCGAAGCCGGCGACGTCGTGCTGCTCAATCCCGATTTGCACATCGACGACCACTGGGAGATGGCGATCGGCAAGAACCCTCGGATTCACAGCGTCGACCATCTGATGACGCCGCGAAACAATCTCGAGATCCAGACGAAGGTCATCAGCCGGGCGCGTGCGTTCGTCGGGACCTACGGCGGCCTGTCGTATCTGGCTCCAATGTACGGTGTCACGTCGCTGGCGTTCTTCTCGCACCGCGAGAAGTTCTCCGTACAGCATCTCGAGCTGGCTCGTCGCGTCTTCGGCGGCTTCAAACGCGGGTCGTACGTGGTCCTCGACACGAGCGACATCGACGTGCTCGGACTCGCGTTTGGCGAGCGCGGCCAGTTGACACGCGCGATGGATCGGACGGAAGCCATTCTCAAGGGATGAGCAGCGTGCGGGCGTTTCTCCAGCGCTGGCTCGGTGGCGACGATGAGGCTCATGCGTCGCATGAGGCTCATGCTTCGCATGAGGCTCACGCTCCGCACGAAGCGCACGCCAGGCATGAGGCGCACGAGATCCGTAGCGGCGGGTCTTCAGACCCGCCGTTGCAAGATGCATCACGCACCGTCTCCCAGCAGGAGGCGCTGGAACGTGCACTCGCGGCTGTCCGCGCCGACGCCGATGTCCTCGTCGGACCATGGACGGGTGAAGTCGGGTTCGAGCTTCTCTATTGGATTCCTTTCCTTGGCTGGCTGGCAGAGCAGGGCCCTGGCGGACGTCGAATGGTGGTGGTCTCGAGGGGCGGGACGGCGCCCTGGTATCAACACCTGACCTCGCGTTACGTGGACATCCTCGACCTGATGTCGCCTGAGGAGTTTCGAGCGCAGACCGTCGGCAAGAAGAAGCAATACGACGCGCGTCGCCCGTTCGACCGCGAGGTGCTCCGCAAAGTCAGGGAGCGGTTTCGGCTCACGGACGGGCCAGTCGTTCATCCGTCTGCGATGTTTCGACTGTTCGCAGCGCTGTGGCGGAAGCAGGCAGCGTTGGATCTGGTCGAATCGTTTTCTGTCTTTCGCCGCCTCACTACGCTGCCGGACACCGAGCTGCCTCCTGGCCTGCCGGCGAACTACGTCGTCGCGAAGTTCTACTTCAGCAAGGCGTTTCCGGACACACAGAATAATCGCGCGTTTGTCGCAGAGACGCTTCGCTGCATCGGCCGCCGAGCGCCCGTCGCACTGCTCAGCACATCGGTGCAGCTCGACGAGCATAGCGATTTCGAAGCGCGCACGAACTCGGGTCTGTTCGTCGTTGATTCGCACGCCGTCCCGCAAAAGAATCTCGAGCTGCAGACGCGTCTCATCGCCGGCGCGAAAGGCTTTATTGGGACGTATGGCGGGTTCTCGTACCTGGCGCCGTTCTACGGCGTCTCGTCGTTGTCATTCTTTTCGCGCCGGAATGGTTTCGAGTCGCATCATCTGGACCTGGCGAACCGCGTCTTCGATCGCTTGCTTCCCGGCGGGTTCTTCGCCCTCGATCGCCACGACGCGCATCTGGTGGAGGCGGCAATTATGGGGTTGACTCCCGACCCCGTTACCAAAAGGTAATGCCGTGACGCTGATCAAACGTCTGCGACGTGTGGCCAAAGAGGCCACAGGCGAAGGCGATGTCCGAATCGAGGAGCAGCTCAAAGAGATCTCCCACCGGCTGACGAGACTCGAAGAAGCGATTGCCGACCTGAAGCCGAATATCAAGATGCTGCCGGCCATCGTGCGCAAGCTCTATCTGGATGGGGTGGAGCTTCCGCCTCCCTACGACGTGCTGTCGCAGCGTTTCCGTATTCGGTCGCAGAACGAAGAAGACGGACTGCTGCTTGCGCTGTTCAAGCGGATCGGCACGACGAACCGGCGCTGCGTCGAGATTGGGTGTGGCAGCAATGGCGGCAACTCCGGGTTCCTGGTGCAGGAATGCGGATGGACCGGTCTCATGGTGGATGCCAATCGCGCCAAGATCGCCTCGGTTAGTGTGCGGTATGCGGGGCATGCGGTCACGATCGTCAAGCATCGCGTCACACGGGAGGACGTGGATCGCCTGCTGACGGTCCATGGATTCACTGGGGAGCTGGATCTCCTGAGTCTCGACATCGATGGCAACGACTACTGGGTATGGGAGGCGATTACCGTCTGCTCGCCGCGTGTCGTCGTCCTCGAATACAACTGGTTGTTCGGTCCCGAGCGCGCCGTAACCGTTCCCTACGACGCCGATTTCAAGGTTGGTACGACGGTCACGAGAAGCTATCGCGGCGCATCACTCGCGGCGTTTGCTCATCTGGGGCGCCGCAAAGGCTACCGCCTCGTTGCGACCGAGAGAGTCAACGCCGTCTTTCTGCGCAATGACGTCGCACCGGCAATACCGGCGATCGAGGTCGCGCATGGCTACCGGCCGCCCAACAACGTGGCCCGCGCGCAGGACGCCCTCGCCAAAATCGAGAAAGCTGGGCTGAAGCTCGTCACCGTCGCCGAGGCGGGCGCCGGCACGTGAGCACTCCTCCGATGAAGATCCTGTTCTCGATGCGTCACTCGGGTGCGCTGAGGAACTTCGCCTCCACGGTAGAAGAACTTGCCCGCCGCGGTCATCGGATTCACCTGATCTTCATGCGGCGAGACAAGCTGGGTGAGTCCCGGTTGCTCCACGAGTTGACCAGGGCGCACTCGACGATCACGTATTCAGAACCGATCGACAAGGTTCAGCGTCCCTGGGTACCCCTTGCGCGCGCGATTCGCTCGGTTGGCGACTACGCGCGGTATCGAGCGCCAGAGTACCGCGACGCACACGCGCTCCGTGATCGGGCTACTCGCCATCTTGCGCCGTCGATGCGCAAGTTTGTCGGGTTGCCGCTGATTCGATCGCGCGCCGGGCTGGCTCTGGTCACGCGCGTGCTCCGATTCGTTGAACGCGCAATCCCGGCTGATCCCTTCGTGCTCGAAGTGGTCAGGAGCCAGGCTCCCGATCTCCTTCTCGTGACGCCCCTCGTCGACTTCGCCTCGGCTCAAGAGGAATACGTGAAGGCGGCCCGCACGCTGGGAATTCCAAGCGGACTTTGCGTGCACAGCTGGGACAACCTCACGAACAAGGGGTTGATCCACGTCCACCCGGACCTCGTCTTCGTATGGAACGGCGCGCAGGTACGCGAGGCCGCGACGTTGCACGGTATCGAGACTGAGCACATCGTGCCTACAGGTGCGCCCTGTTACGACCAGTGGTTCACGCGTGGACCCAGCACGACTCGCGCGGAATTCTGTCAGAAGGTGGGGCTGCCGTCAGAGAAGCCCTATTTGCTGTATCTCTGTTCGTCGCAGTTCATCGCGCCGCGCGAGGCCGATTTCGTCAAGCGGTGGGTGCAGGCGCTGCGTTCGGCTTCCGATCCGCGAGTGCGAGAGAGCAGCGTCCTGATCCGTCCGCATCCTCGCAATGACATGAGTCGATGGAAGCGGTTCGATCTCGCTGAGTTTCCTCACGTCGTGCTATGGCCAGGGGAGGGCGCCAACCCGGTCGATGCCGGCTCGAAGAACGATTACTTCGATTCGCTGTACCACTCAGCGGCTGCCGTGGGGATCAACACCAGCGCCCAGATCGAAGCCGGGATCGCGGGACGGCAGGTCTTCTCGATTCGCGCTCCGGAATACGCGGCGACTCAGGAAGGCACGTTGCACTTCCGCTATCTGTTGAACGAGCACGGCGGGCTTCTGCACATGTCCGGCACGGTCGAGGAGCACACACGCGCCATCGCCCGTGTCTTCGATCGGTCGGACGAAGACGAGCGCAAGCTGGCCAAGTTCGTCGAGGGGTTCGTGCGTCCACGCGGCATTGACGTGCCCGCCACGCCGCTGCTGGCCGACGAGATCGAGCGATTGGGTCACTTGCGAGTGGAACCGCTCACTCAATCTATCTGGGTGCGCGTCCTGCGGCGCCTGCTGCGACCGATTGCCGTGCGGATGAAAATCGCGCGGCCATCCGTCGAGCGGCCTGGGGCGAATCCCGCGGAAGCCGACGGCAAGCCTGCCGCGGTGGGCGATCGCTTCGAGAAGAAGCGCGAGTGGGTCCACTGAGGTGAGTCGCCGCTTCCTCTTCGTGATGCACTACCCGGGGTACCTGCGGTACTTCGATTCCGTCATTCGAATGCTGGCCGCTCGAGGGCACCACGTCGACCTGGTCTTCGACAGCCCGGAGAAGCAGGCGGAAGGTACCGAAGCGCTGACCGACATGGCGGGCTCGGTCGAGGTTCTTGGCAGAATGCCGGGCCGCGGCGGGCTCTGGGCCGCGGTGGCGGGCGCGATCCGCGGGACGATGGACTACGCGCGATATCTGCACCCGAACTTCGCCGACACGCCCTATTTGCGCGACCGCATGCGCGCTGCCTTGCCGCCGATCTTCGGGTTTCTCGCGCGGCAGCCCACGTCGAGCGTCGCGTTCGTGAACCGACTGACCAGGGTGATGGCGACGTGTGAGCAAGCCATTCCCAGCAGCCGCGTCGTCGAGGAACTCATTCGCTCCCGCCGACCCGATGCAGTGCTCGTGACTCCGCTCGTCACCGATCGATCCCCACAGGTGGACGTGATCAAGAGCGCGCAGGCGCTCGGCATTCCGGCGGCGCTCTGCGTGGCCAGCTGGGATCACCTCACGACCAAGGGACTCATTCGCGTCGAGCCCGATCTCGTGTCGGTTTGGAACGAGCAGCAGAAGGCGGAGGCGCTGGCGTATCACTCCACTAACCCGGACACCATCGTGGTGACTGGCGCCCAGCCGTTCGATCGCTGGTTCGAGCGCGTACCCACGCCTCGCGCGGAGTTCTGTCAGAAGGTGGGCCTGCCGGCGAACCAGCCGATCATTCTCTTTGTGGGATCGACGAAGTCGATCTCGGCGCCCAACGCCGAATTGCAGTTCGTGCGGCGATGGGTCTCGGCGCTGCGGGCGCACCCGCCGCTGTCTGGAGTGAGCATCCTCATCCGTCCGCATCCCTTTAATTCGGGCCACTGGAGTGAGGAGGATGTGGCTGATCTTCCCAATGTTGCCGTATATCCACGTTGGGCGAACCCGGTCAACGAAGCCGATCGTCAGGACTACTTCGACTCCCTGTATCACAGTGAGGTTGTCGTGGGTATCAACACGACGGCGATGATCGAAGCGGCGATCGTGGGCCGGACCGTGCATTCAGTGCTGGCCGACGAATTCAAAGACACACAGGGCGGGACGCTGCATTTCAGATACCTGCTCGCCGAGAACGGCGGGTTCCTGCGCATTGGAGCGAATCTGACCGAGCACGCAACGCAGCTCGCTGAGACGCTTGCCTCACCGGGCATCGGACGCGACGCGTGTGCGCGATTCGTTCGCACGTTCGTGCGGCCTCACGGAATCGACGTTCCGACGACCCCGATTCTGGTCGACGCGCTCGAGCATCTGGCGTCGCGCTCGCGGGTCCGCGCGCGAATGCCACTGTGGTTGTACCCGCTTTGCGTGTGCTTGTGGATAAGCGGCGTGATCGCGTACCAGCCGAAGCGCCTGTGGAATCTGCTGCGCAAGCAGTGGCGGATCGCTGAGAAGCGCACACACCGGGTTCGCAAGCGGCTCAGACGCATTCAGCCTTCGCAGCGCGACGTCGATCAAGGATCCGACGTGCCGCGACGCAAGGTCGGCTAGCCGGCGTGATCGGCTGGCCTGGTGGTATATGAGTCAAGTCTTCCACGATCAAGCCGGCGCGCCCGCGCGGAGCGCGGGCAGAAGACGCTGCCATCTAGCGAGGCGTAGTCACATCCCGTACGCTCGCTGGTTCGGGGCGGAGCCTCGCTAGAGATGAACGGCGGAGTCATCAGTTCCACGACCGCCCGTACGCTGGAGGAGCGTCTCGAGGCCCTGCGTGTAGGGCCGGCGTTCCGGAACTACACCTACGCGCGCGATCGCGTGCTCGAGATGCGTGCGCAGGTCGCAGGGGCAGCCGAGTACCGTCCGAGCGCCTACTGGAAAGAAGAGCTGGCGGCCTTCGAATACATGCTCGACGCCTCGCCGCTGGTGATCGAGAAACTCCGGCAGCACACGCATTGGATCACCGGCCTGCGCGCCTACGACTACCGTTCGCAGAAGACGCGCGCGAAGGCAAAGTTCGAAGAGAAGCTGAAGGCGTTGATCGAGGTTGGTCCATCCGAGTTGCTCGTGCCGGAGTGGCCCGACCTGGGCGGATTTGGATTCGATATCGAGGGGCGACTCTTCAACATCGACACGTTGAAGTTCTTCGAAGTCCTGATTGCCCTCGAGAAAGGGGCAGTGCTGCAGGAATTTCGCGGCAATACTGACCGGCGGCTGGTGTGGGAGATCGGCGCGGGGTGGGGCGGATTTCCCTATCACTTCAAGTCGTTGTGTCCGAACGTGACCTATGTCATCAGCGACTTCCCCGAGCTGTTTCTCTTTTCGGCCACGTATCTCATGACCGCGTTCCCGAGCGCGCGGGTGGCCTTCTGGGGAGAAGAGCCAACCGATCGGCTGCTCGACAAGTGGCAGGATCTCGACTTCATTTTCATGCCGAACACCTCGCTGGCCGAGCTGAAGCCGGAGCGCCTGGACCTGGCGATCAACATGGTGTCGTTCCAGGAAATGACGGACGCGCAGGTGGGCGCGTACGTCGAGCGCGCCTTCGATCTCAGATGCCCGTTCTTGTACAGCCTGAACCGCGACAAGTCGGCCTACAACCTCGAGATCAGCAGCGTGAGCGAGCTCATCTCGAGACATTACTGGCCGCGTGAAGTGTCGGTGCTGCCGGTTCCGTATCAGAAGATGATGGGCGACACGCCTTCGGCGATCGATTACAAGCACCTCATTGGTTGGCGGCGAGTCAAAGTGTCGTGACGCAAGTCCTGACTGAGCCGGAAACAACGGATCACGCCGAGACGATTCAGCCTCTCGCGACGCCAAACAGGCTCGGTGCAGTCACGATCAGCGTGTCGTGTGTCGCGGTCGCGACGCTGATGGCCGTCCCCTGGTCACCAGTGGCGCGGTATTTCAGCCTTCCGTCCTCCACGACCGATATCGGCACTCACGTGAAGCTGGCCGAGGAAATCGCCACCAATGGAATCCCGTTCCCGCATTTCCTCTGGCACGTCCTGGTCGTCGCCGTGCATGCCGTCGCGCCGAGACTGTCCTGGATGGATGCGGCGTGGATCGTCGTGCTGGCGTCTTATGCGCTTCAGGGAGCGCTTCTCGCCGTCGTGCTCACGAGGGTTCTTCCGCTTACGAAGAAAAGCCATTTGCTCGCCATAGTCTTTCTCACGCTTCTGTTCGTCACGGCCGCGCCGGTCACAGTCCTCACGTGGCGCGAGTGGGCGCTGTACTACGGCTACCTCAACATGGATCCGTACACCAGCCCTACGCATGCCCTCCTTAAACCGCTGGCGATCGTGGCCTTTGGTTTGACCGCGAAGGCGTTTGCCGACGGCGGGAACCTGCGGGATGGGCTGATGGTGAGCGCGGCAGTGACGCTCTCCGCGCTGGCGAAGCCGAGCCTGACGATTTGTCTCGTGCCGGCGACCGTCGTGCTCGCTGCGTGGTACCGGGCAGGGGGGCGACGTGTGCACGTATCGTATCTGTGCGGCGCCATCCTCCTGCCTGCGGTGGCGGTGCTTGCGTGGCAGTATCTCTCGTACTTCGCGACTTACGCGCGAAGCTCGATCATCGTGGCACCATTCCTGGTGATGGCACATTACGCGACCAATCTCGCCCCGAAGTTTTTGATGTCGATCCTGCTGCCGCTCGCAGTGCTGTTCGAATACGGCCGGAAGGTCTTCGATGATCCGTCGATGCAATTGGCGTGGATCCAATTCGCGTTCGCCTCGATCTACACGTACCTGCTGGCCGAGACGCGTGATCCGCTGGCCGGCAATTTCGCCTGGACCGGTCAGATCTCGAACTACGTCCTCTTCATTGCCTCGGCATTGTTTGTGTTGCGCCATCGTGAGGCGCCCTCGCGGACGATGCCCTGTGCTGTGGCGTTCGGTCTCCACGCGGCAAGTGGGCTTCTCTTTTTCGTCTTTCCCGGGAGCACGGGAACGATCCCTGCCTCCTGATTACTGAGTACAAGTCGAGTCATGCCCCGGGTGATCATCGGGTCTCCGCTCTTCAACCACGCGAAGGACTTCCACGAAGCGATCGAGTCGATTCTTGGCCAGACCTACTCGGATTTCGCGCTGGTCCTGGTCGACGACTGTTCGACCGATGAGACTCCGGCGATCGCTCGCGAGTATGCGGCTGCCGATCCCCGCGTCACGTATGTCGTCAACGACACGCGACTTGGGCTCGTCGACAACGCGTGCCGCGCGTTCGAGATCGCGCGGAAGATGTACCCGGACGCCGAGTACTTCGCGTGGGCGAGCGATCACGACCTCTGGCATCCACGCTGGCTGCAGACGCTGGTCGACACACTCGATCAGGACCCGAACGTGGTGCTGACGTATCCGTTGAATCGACGGATCGGTCCGTCCGGCGAGGTGCTCGCGCGCAAGCCGTGGGCATTCGACACGATCGGTGTGACTGACACATGGAAGCGACTGAGTCTCAGCATCCGGAACATGTCCGCGGGCAACATGGTCTACGGGCTCTACCGCGTGCCACTGCTGGCCCGCGCCGGTGTGTATCGCCGCGTGCTCGTGCCGGACCGACTCTTGATGACAGAGCTGGCGGTGTACGGCCAGTTCAAGCAGGTACCTGAGATCCTGTGGTTCCGCCGGTGGTACGGCCGCATTTTCAGCCTGGGACGTCAGCGCAAGAGTTTCTTTCCGCGTGGTCGGCCGCTCTACATGTATGCGCCGTGGTGGATCAGTCATGGCGTCAGCCTGTTCTGGACGTTTGGCGTGAACCAGCAAGGGCTGCCAGCGGTTACCCGCTCGGCCGGCATGGCCCTCGGGCTGAAGTACCTGGTTTTCAGCGGACTGTTTCATCTCTGGCAGCAGCTGCGCGCGCTTCGGATCGACCTGCTCGAGCGCGCCGAGCGCCTCAGGCCGTACGAACGCCGACTCAGGCTGATGGGCCGCGAGATTCATCGGCAGGGAGTTGTCGATTGGACTGGCAATCACCTCAAGCCGTACGTCGGAGCCAAGGCACGTAAGCGAGCGGCGTCCCGTGTGAAGAAGCGAGTCAAGCACGTGGCCGTCGAGGCCGTGCGTCGTCCGGGCCTTAGGGCACTCGAAATGCTGCGCGCCATGCCGCTCGTGCGTACGCGGGTTGTACCGTCGCTGCTCAGGCAGGAGCTCGATCAAGTGCCGGCGGCGCCCGTTGTCGCGTCGCTGACCAGGGAGCTCGAACGCCTGCGCAAGACGTCGGGGCCGATTCTCGTGGGGCCGTGGATTTCGGAAGTCGGTTTCGAAGTGCTCTACTGGGCGCCCTTTCTCAATTGGGCGATCAAGGCGGCAGGACTCGAATCGCGCCGTTTGATTGTCGTCTCCCGCGGTGGAGCCCGCCCCTGGTATCAACATCTCGGCGCGGAATACGTCGACGTCTTCGATCTTTTCACCGTTGAGGAATATCGAACCGGCAACGAGGAGCGCTGGTCCGCGCGCGGGCACCAGAAGCAATTCGACGTCACCGCAATGGAGCGGGAGATTCTCAGTCGCGCCCGGAAAAAGCTTGGCCTCGCCGAGGCCGCCGTGCTGCATCCATCGCTGATGTACAAGCTTCTTCGCTTCTATTGGTATGAGAAGGCCAGCGTTCGCCTGCTGACCGAGCATACCGACTACCGCCGCCTGACGATTGAAGGCGATGCCGAGGTGCTCAAAGATTTGCCGAAGGAATACGTGGCCGTGCGGTTCTATTTCCGCCCGTCGTTTCCTGACACGCCGGGGAACCGCCGCTTTGCGTCCGACACCGTGCGGACCATCAGTCGCGAATTACCGGTGGTGCTCTTGAACACGGGATTGAACCTCGATGACCACGAGGACCTCGACGTGTCGGGCGGCAAGGGTGTGTACCGGGTCGACCACCTGATGACGCCGCAGCAGAACCTTGAACTTCAAACGCGAATCATCGCGAATGCCCGAGCCTTCGTCGGGACGTATGGAGGACTGGCGTACGTGGCGCCGTTCTACGGGGTTCCATCAGTGGGGTTCTACTCGCAGGAGACCGACCTCATGTCCGCGCATCTCGATGTCGGGTGGCGTCTGGGGCGCGCGATGAACGCCCCGCTCGCCGCCCTGGACGCAAAGGACGTCGATCTGTTGCGGACGTTGTTTGGCGCGGCGGTACCCAACGCCGGATTGAGGGCCGTCAAAGCAGCCTCGGCCGGGCCGCGATAAACTCTCCTGGCCTCGTAGAGGCGGGTTTTTTGGACCCGCATTGGGAGCTGGTAGAGGCGGGTCTTCAGGCCCGCCTGACGACGCATGATCATTGGATACAAAGATCTGAAGCAGTTTCGGAAGAAGGTCGCCATGGTCGACGGCGCCTTCGACCCCTTGCATCACGGGCACATCGAGTATTTCAACCGCGCAAAAGAGGTCGGCGGGACGCTGCTGTGCAATATCGCCCCCGACTCCTACACCGCGGTGAAGCACCCGCCGCTGCTGGCCGCGCCGCAGCGCGCCGAGGTGCTCGATGCGCTCAAATCGATTGACTACACCCATGTGAGCCCGGTCGACACCGAGACCGTGCTGCGCGAACTGCAGCCCACTCACTACATCAAGGGCAAGGACTGGGAAGGGCGCCTTCCGCCGGAGCAGGTCCGCATCTGCGAGAAGGAAGGCATCCAGATCGTCTATCTCGATACGCTGCGCGACTCTTCGACGCAGTTGCTCAAGACGTTCCAGACCGGTCGCAATGGTAAGGCCGATCTCACGGCGTTCGAGAACCTGGTGTTCTCGCAGCAGCGTGTGGAGGCCACGCACTACGATCAGGAATACTGGACGGCCGAATGGCGGCAGGCAGGGAACGTCTACACCATCGAGAAACGCCGCGAAATCGAAGGCCGCCACCCGCTTGTCATCAAAGAGGTTTTCAACCCGACGCGCGTCCTCGACGTCGGCTGCGGGCCCGGTATCCTGATGTACCTGTTGCACGAGGTTGGTGTCACGGCCGACGGCGTGGACCCGGCGCCCGGCATGCGCGACATGGCCCCGCTGGAAGTGCGCGACCGCATCATGGTGGGCGGGGCCGACACGGCCGATATTCCGTCAGGGGCCTACGACCTGGTGCTCTGCCGGGAAGTATTCGAGCACATGACGGTGCTCGAGGTGAGAGAGGCGGTGCGCAACATCTGCCGCATGTCGTCACGGTTTGCGTATGCAACAACGCGGTTTCACCAGAACCCGCATACGCTGCTCGATGTCAGCACGAAGGACGAGCTCGACCCGTCGCACATCACGATGTTGAACAAGGATCTGCTTCGTCTGTTCTTCGTGCTCGAAGGATTCAAGCAGCGGAAAGATCTCGAGGATCGCATCGACTGGATGGGCAAGGGACGCGTATTGGTTTATGAAAGACACCGGGTGTGATTTCCACTTGGGATGTGATGGAAATCACACCCGGTGTCTTTAATGGGAGTTGAAATGAGGCAGCTCATCATCGCCAATCGAGTGATCAGCGACGACAGCGACGCGTATGTCATTGCCGAGATCGGGCACAACCACCAGGGCAGCCTGAAGACGGCCAAAGAGCTATTCCACGCGGCAGCCGAGTGCGGCGTCGCTGCGGCCAAGCTGCAGAAACGCGACAACCGCTCGCTCTACACGCGCGAGATGTTCGACAAGCCGTACGAAAACGAGAACAGCTTCGGCGCGACCTACGGCGAACATCGCGAGGCGCTCGAGTTCGGCACGACGGAGTACGAGGAGCTGCAGGCCGAGGCCGATCGGCTCGGCATCGCGTTTTTCTCGACGGCGTTCGACATGAAGAGTGCTGATTTCCTCGCCGAGATCGGGAGCCGGGCGTACAAGATCGCGTCGGGCGATTTGCGCAACACTCCGCTGCTCAAGCACGTCGCCAAACTGGGCAAGCCGATGATCGTCAGCACCGGTGGTGGCACGCTCGAAGACGTTCAACGGGCGTACGACACCATCATGCCCATCAATCCGCGCTTGTGCCTGCTGCAATGCACGTGTGGCTACCCGGCAGAGTTTGCCGAGCTCGATCTCCGCGTCATCGCGACGTACCGCGAGAAGTTCCCCGACGTCGTAATCGGCTACTCCGGTCATGACAATGGCATCGCCATGCCGCTGGCCGCGTACATGCTCGGTGCGCGCGTCATCGAAAAGCATTTCACGCTCAATCGAGCGATGAGAGGAACCGATCACCGCTTCTCGCTCGAGCCGGTCGGCATGAAGAAGATGATTCGTGACCTGCAGCGTACCCGCATGGCGCTTGGCGACGGGCGCAAGAAGGTCTATGCCAGCGAAGCCGGTCCGGTGTTGAAGATGGGGAAGAAGCTGGTGGCTGCGCGCGATCTGCCGGAAGGTCACGTCCTCACGGCCGCCGACCTGGCGATCAAGAGCCCGGGTGATGGTCTGGCTCCGTACTATCTCGATCAACTGCTTGGTCAGGCGCTGGCTCGGGATGTTCGAGCGGACGAGACGTTGACACTCGAGGCGGTCAGGCCGGCGACGAGCACCAGCACTGGCCGCGCCACTGCGGGCGTGTGAGCGGTCGCTTCGGGCTCGAGGGCCGCGTGGCGGTTGTCACCGGCGTGCTTGGCAATCTTGGGCCGGTATGGGCTGAAGGGCTGCTCGAGGCTGGCGCCACGGTCGTCGGCCTCGATTTGCCACCGGCGACACCGAATGCCGCCTTCGGCCGGCTGCAGGCAAGTTACGGTGACGGCAGGCTCACGCTGATTGCTGCCAGCGTCACCGATCGCCAGGCGCTCGCGGCGGCCCGTGAGTGCGTCGTTTCGGACTTTGGCGTACCGCATGTGCTCGTCAACAACGCCGGCGTCGATCAGCCCCCGTCGTCATCAGGCGGTGGTTATCGCCTCGACGAGATCCCGTTCGACGTCAACCGCCGCATTTTCGAGGTCAACACGCTGGGCCTGTTTCAGGTCGCGCAGATTTTCGGCACCGATATGGTGAAGGCTCGCCGCGGATCGGTGATCAACATCGGATCGCTGTACGCGTCGGTGTCGCCCGATCCACGATTCTACGACCACATCGAGAGCGATCCTCCCTTCATCAAGCCGCCGGCGTATGGCGCGTCGAAAGCGGCGGTCGTCAATCTCACGAAGTACCTCGCAACCGCGTGGGGACCGCACGGCGTGCGCGTCAACACGCTGTCGCCCGGTGGCGTGCTCGGGGCGCAGGACGAGAACTTCAAGCGGAAGTTCTGCGATCGCGTACCG
>Ga0075420_100000087_pt1 | contig 56609 bp, 54 predicted proteins | sample SoiMetdeltSBSDD4_FD_75296 | JGI IMG/M metagenome (GOLD analysis project Ga0075420, IMG submission 75296) | Bulk soil microbial communities from a Populus tree surrounding site in Tennessee, USA - Soil MetaG P. deltoides SBSDD4 | ecosystem: Environmental > Terrestrial > Soil > Tree plantation...
CCGCGAAGCGATCGCATATGAGTAATGGACATCAATCTCTCCTCCTGATACTGCTGGTTGAACAGCGATCGATACGAAGTCGTGAGTAAGCGCGACCACGTTCCGGGCGTGTCGCGAGAATACTTCCGCGATTCACCATCGGAGCGCTCTGAGTACGCATTTCGGATACTGCCTCAAGGTGAACCCGGGCGCGATCCGCCGTCCCGTCTGAGCCGTCACGCTCGGCTCTCGTCATCCCGCCCCTTGCAGCGCGCCGTGGCGGCCCGACGGACTGCCCGCGAGGAAGGCCGCGAGGATCCGGCTGAGCAGCTCCGGCTGCTCCTCGGGGACCCAGTGACCGCACGCGGGGATGACCTGCCCGATGGCTCCCGGCGCGAGCGCGCGGATCGAGTCGGCGACACGGGCGCCCATGCTGTGCTCGCCGCCGACCGCCAGCACCGGCATCGTCAGCGGCTCGGCGCTGGAGCGGCGATTTTCGCGTCCGTCCTGAAACAGCGTCCGGTAGTACTCGAAGCCGGCGCGCAGCGCGCCCGGCTGCTGGTAGCAGCGCACGTACTCGTCGAGATCGGCCTCCCCGATGCGTTCGGGGCGGTGGGCGAAGGTGCGAAAAAACCAGCTGAGATAGAGCCGCTCGCGACCTTCGACGAGCGCCTCGGGGATGTCGCGCGCCATGTGGAACGCAAGGTGCCAGATGCCGTTCTCGTCCTGCATCGCGAACTCTTCCTCGACGCCGAAGCCGGGCATCATCATCTCGATCGAGACGAGGTGCGAGACGCTCTGGGGCCTCGTGCAGGCGACGCGGTAGCCGACGGCGGCCCCGAGGTCGTGACCGACGATCGCCGCGTTCTCGATGCCGAGGCCGTCGAGCAGCGCCCAGACGTCCTCGGCGAGGGTCTGCTTGTCGTAGCCCGTCGCCGGCCTGGTGCTGTCGCCGAGCCCGCGCAGGTCGGGCACGATCACGAGGTGATCGCCGCTCAGCGCCGTCGCCACGTGGCGCCACTCGTGGGACGTCTGCGGCCAGCCGTGCAACAGCACCACCGGCGTACCGGCGCCGAGCAGTCGGTATCGCATCCGCAGCGCCGGCAGCCGCGCGGTCCGCTGCGCCTGCGCCCACTCAGAGCCATCCGTGTTTGCGGTCGCGGCCATTGCGGCCATACTGCTCCGGCAACCTCCGAGGAGCCAGGGACCCTCGGACTGTTGGTGAGTCAAAGCAACACGGAGGAGGCTCGATGCACACCACCGCAGTCGCACCGCCGGCCACCGAGCCCGCCGTCGGGGGCGCATGGGGACAGCTCTTGCGGGTGATGCTCGACCTCTGGCCGTATTACCTCGCCCGCTGCGCCGCGCACGATCTGCCGCCGGTCCAGGCGCAGGCGCTGCTGCGGATGCACGACCGGGCAGAGATGAAGATGCGTGACCTGGCCGAGGTGCTGTCGCTCGACCCCTCGACGGTCACCGGCGTCGTCGACCGTCTCGAGGCACGCGGCCTGGTCGAGCGCCAGATCGCGCCGGACCGGCGCGCGAAGATCCTCTCGCTGACCGACGAGGGCTGGCGCGTGCGCGCCTCGCTGCTCGACTCGCTCGGGCGCGCTCCCGGGCTGATCGCCGGACTGCACCCCGAGCGCCAGCACGAGATCGCCGAGGCGCTGGCGCTGATCGGCGGGCCGTGCAACACGTTCCCGATCGAGGAGCTCGAGGAGGCCGGGCGGCGCTGAGCGCTCCGCGGCCGGGGCCTACGCCTGGCGCAGCAGCGGCTTGCCGCGCCGCTCGGGCGGCGTGATATCGCCGAGGATCGACTCGATCTCCTCCGGGCGGGCGGGAAGCCAGAAGTAGCCCTGCCCGTCGATCTTCGGCGGCTCGACCGCCAGCCGCTCGCAGAGCCGCGTCAGGAGATCGACTGCCTGCTCACGGTCAGTCGAGGGCAGGATGTACCAGAGTTCCGGGGAGACAGCGATCCATCAAGGATCGCACGCCCTCCTAACGCCGACGGCGCGGTGCGTCACATCGCGGTGAAGCCGCCGTCGACGATGATCGTCGTGCCGGTGATGTAGGACGCCTCGTCGGAGGCGAGATACAGCACCGCGGTCGCGACCTCGTCGGGCGTCGCCACGCGGCCCAGCGGCAGCTTCGCCGCGAACTCCGCCTGCAGCCCCTCGGCGCCGATCTCGGACACCGCCGGGGTGAGGATCGGCCCGGGATGAACCGTGTTGGCGCGGATCCCGTCGGACGCGTAGGTCACCGCGGCGTTCTTCGTCAGCGCCGTGAGCCCGGCCTTGGCGGCGTGATAGCCGGCGTCGCGCGGGACCGCGACGTTCGCGCCGATCGTCGCCGAGACGTTCACGATCGTGCCGCCGCCGGCGTCGCGCATCACCGGGATCGCGGCACGCATCCCGAAGAAGGCTCCCGTCAGGTTGACGGCGAGCGTGTTCGCCCAGCCTTCGTCGGTCTCGCTGTGGATCGGCTCCTGGGTGCTCCACCACGCGTTGTTGACGAGGGTGTTCACCGGGCCGAACACCTCCCCGCAGAGCGCGATCGCCTCCTCCCACTCCTGCCGGCTCGAGACGTCGAGGCGCCGGAACGCCGCGTTCGGCCCGAGGCGGGCGGCCAGCGCCTCGCCCTGCTCGTCGCGGACGTCGGTGATGAGCACGCGCGCGCCCTCGCGGACGAACGACTCGGCGATGCTCTCGCCGAGGCCGCGCGCCGCCCCGGTGACGACGGCGATCCTGCCGTCGAGGCGCGTCATGCCCAGAATGCCTCCCACGCCGCCGGGTCGGCGTAGTGGTCCCAGAGCTCGACGGCGACGCCGTCGTCGAGCCGCCAGACGCCGCAGATCACCTGATCGAGCTCGCGACCCTCGCGCTCCGCCCGCATCCGTACCGCGACGATGGCGAAGTCCTCCGTCGCCGCGACGGTCACCGGCTCGACCCGCAGCGTCCCGCCGGATCGCTGATGCAGCTCGCCGTAGAGCGAGAGCACCTCACCCTTGCCGTGGAGCTCCACCGCCCAGCCGTCGGTGCCGGCCGCGTGGAAGACGACGTCGTCGGCGACGAAGCGGTTCGTCTGCATGTCGCCACGCTCGCTGACCTCGTTGACGAGCCGGACGATGTCGGCGGCGGTCGGGCCGCCCTCGAGAGCGGGCGGGCGAACGGCGAGCGGCTCGTCGGTCTCCCAGAAGCGGTCCCAGGTCTCGACGTCGCCGAAGTGATCCCACAGCTCGACGGCCTTGTCGCCGGAGAAGCGCCAGACGACGGCGATCGGCGCGACGAGCTTGCGCTCACCGCGCCGCGCGGTCGCCGTCTGGATGACAACCACCATCGGACCGGCCGCGACGATCTCCTGCGGGACCATGGCCAAGCCGTCGTCGGACCGGCCGCTGAGCTCGCCGAAACAGCCGGACATCGAGTCCCAGCCTCGGTGCGCACCGCCGAGCACGCCGCTGCCATCGCCGCGGGCGACGGCGTCGCTGTGGATCAGCGCGCCCATCGCCGCCGAATACTCCTCCGGTGTGGCGGATGCCACCGCTGCTCGGATCCGCTCGACGTACTCCTCGCCCTCGCTCATCACATTCCCCTGTTCGTTCGTCGTTGTGCCCACTCGATTCGCATCGGCGCCTTGTCGACGTCCCGGGTCGCCGGATGGCGCGAACGCACGATCGGGTCCTCGGGGACGAGTGCGAAGTCGTCCATCTCCGCCAGCAGCAGATCGAGCGCGATCCGCATCTCCAAGCGGCTCAGCGCCGCTCCGAGACAGAAATGCGGCCCGGCGCCGAACGCCATGTGTGGGTTCGGCTTACGTTCGATCGTCGGGACACCGGCATCGTCGAACACCGTTTCGTCTCGATTGGCGGCGCCGAACAGCAGCTGCACCTGGGCGCCCTCCGGGAGCGTGATGCCGTGCAGCTCGATCTCGCGGGTCGTCGAACGCGCGAACCCCTGCACCGGCGACTCCAGGCGCAGGAACTCCTCGATCGCCGTGCCGAGCAGCTCCGGCTCGCGGCGCAGCCGATCGCGCACGTCGGGGAACTCGATCATCGTCAGCATCGCGTTGGTGATCGCCGACGTCGTCGTGATGTTCCCGGCCAGCAGCAGCAGCGAGCCGTAGAGCCCGATCGTCTGGTCGCTGAGCGGCTCACCGTCGGTATCGACGTTCCACAGCCGCGACAGCAGCGTGTCCTCACCCTCGGGCGCGTCGCGGCTGGCCCGCGCGACCTCGAGCAGGTACTCCGACAGCTCCGTGATCAGCCCGAAGAACTGCGGGCCGCGACGGGCCGCCGGGTCCTCGTCCCAGCTGAGGCTGTTGAGCGTGTGCGACCAGGTCCGGAACTGCCGCCAGTCCGCCGGGTCGAGCCCGAGCAGCAGCGCGATGATCGTCGTCGCCAGCGGAGCCGCGAAGTCCTCGACGAGCTCGATCTGCTCACGCTCGCGCAACGGCTCGAGCAGATCGTCGGAGATCTCCTTGATCTTCGGCTGCAGCGCCGCGACGTGCCGCGGCTGGAACACCTGCACCAGCGGCGCGCGAAGCTTCGTGTGCAGCGGCGGGTCGGAGTCGATCACCGTTCCCAGCGCGTCGTCCTGGTCGAAGCCGGTGCCCTTCGTCGAGCTGAAGAGGTCCGGCGTCGTCAGCGCCTTGCGGATGTCCGAGTAGCGCGAGAGCACCCACAGGTCCTCGCGCTCGAAGTGGTGCAACGGCTCCTCGTCGCGCAGCCGGGCGTAGACCGGGTACGGGTTCTCCTGCGTCTGCGCATCGAACGGGTCGAATGCGACCGTGGGCATCAGGCGGACGCGCCGTTGACGCGAAGCGTCTGACCGCTGACCCAGCCGCCGCCGGCACCGACCAGGAACGCGACGACGTCGGCGATCTCCTCGGGCTCACCGAGGCGGCCGAACGGCGATGCGGCCGCCGCGCCGGCGCGCATCTCGGGCGCGTTCTCGTTGAACAAGTCGGTGTCGGTCGGCCCGGGGCCGACGGCGTTGACCGTGATCCCGAGTGCGCCGAACTCCTTCGCCGCGATCGTCGTCAGGCCCTCGAGCGCCATCTTCGCCGGTGCGCCGAGCGTCGTTCCGGGCAGCAGCATCGAGGTCAGGCTGGACGAGATGTTGACGATCCGGCCTCCCGGCCGCATCGCCTTCGCGGCCTCGCGCATCGCCACGAACGGCCCGACGACGTTGACCGCGAGGTTCGCCGTCAGCTCCTCCGCGGTGACATCCGCGAAGCGCCGCATGCCGCCGGCGCCGGCGTTGTTGACGAGCACGTCGAGGCCACCGAACTCGGCGACGACGCCGGCGACCAGCGCGCCAACCGCATTCGCGTCGCCGGTGTCTGCCTGGAACGCCTTGGCGCGCCCGCCCGCGCCCTCGATCGCGCCGACGACCTCGTCGGCCGCGTCCTGGCGCTCGCGGTAGTTGACGGCGACGGCGAAGCCGTCACGGGCCAGTCGCAGGGCGACCGCACGGCCGATGCCGCGCGACGCGCCGGTGACGAGCGCGACACTCATGACGCTTCGCCTTCGATGACGGCGATGACCTCGTAGGTCTGCGGGTCCGCGGTCGCGACCTTGCGGACGTCCTGCATGTGCTGGACGAAGTCGGGGTCGTCGCCGAGGACCTCGTGCGCGCGCTGCCAGGCGCCCGGTTCCCAATGCAGGTAGTTGACGACGCGCGTTCCGTCGAGGCTGCGATGGATCGCGCCCCGAACGAAGCCGGGAGCCTTGCTCGCGATCGTGCTGATGCCGTCGATCTCCAGCCGTACGAGCTCGTCCTGATCGCTCGGGTCGACGGTGAAGACGTTGATCAGCGTCGTGGTCCCGTCATCTCTGACGTGGACGTCCATCCTCGGTTCGGTCATGCCCTCTCCTCCCTCTTGGTTATGACGTTGTGGTCTGGCGGCGAGCCGCCGGGGAACGACTACATGGCCGCGTCGTCGCGCCAGAACTCGCTCCACGCCGCCGCGTCCTGAATGTGGGTCCAGACCTCGACGACCTTTCCGGCTTCGAGGCGCCAGATCGCGCAGAGCACCTGATCGATCTCGCGGTCTCCGCGCGTCGCCTCGACGCGATTGAGGATCGCGACGAAGTGCGGCGACGCGAACGTCTCCTCGGGTGTCACCTTCAGGCTGCCGTCGCTCAGCTCGTAGAGCTTCGGGAACGACTGCATCAGCTTCGCCCGGTCCTTCTCGCCCCCGAACCACGGCTCCCCGTCGATGTGAGCGACCAGCTCGTCGGCGAAGAACGCCTCCAGCGGAGCGTTCGAGCCGCCCTCGGAGATCTCCCGCACCGTGCGGCGGACCTTCTCCGCCTCGTGCGCCGTGTCGGGCGGGTCAGGCTGGGCCTCGCCCTCCGAGTCGGTCCAGAACCGGTCCCACGTCGCGAGGTCCGAGAAGTGGTCCCAGAGCTCGACGACCTTGCCGTCCTCCAGCCGCCAGATCGCGATGATCCGCTGCACGACGGAGGCGCCGGGACGCTGAGCGTCGACGCGAGTGAGGATGACGGCGAACGCGTCGTTGACGATCATGTCCTCCGCGGTCACCTTGAAGTTGCCTTCGCAGATCCCGTGCATCGTCGGGAAGATCGTCAGGACGTCGTCGATGCCACGGTGCACGCCGCCGAGCGGGCTTACCCCCTCCGCGTGCATCAGCAGATCCTCGTGCCAGAACGGGGCCATGTTCGTCATGTCGCCCGTGCGACTGACCTCGTTGATGGCGTCGATGACGGCGCTGGCCGACGGAGCTCCGGTGGTCATGACGGGTTCCCCACATGGCGCCGCGCCGGCGTTGCGGTCTGGTTCATCGATCCTCTCCTCCTGGCGTGTCGTTCAGATATTCGATGTCGGCGGCGAGCGCCGCGTCGAGGTCTTGAAAGCGCTGGGCCCAGAGCTCGGCGTGGGACTCGTCCGTCACCGCGAGGAAACGGCGTTCGCGCACCGCGTTCAGCACCGCTCGCGCGACGTCCTCGGGCTCGCGCAGCTCGATGTCCTGGAACCCGGCTGCGCGGATGCCCACGGCAGTGGCTCCCGCGTGCGCCTCGGTGCGGACCTGGCCGGGACACAGGCAGACGACGGTGATCCCGAGTGGATCCAGTGTGAGGCGGAGCGACTGGCTCAGCCCGAAGACGGCGGCCTTCATCGTCACGAGGGCGGCGCCGTCGGGATTGACTGGCATCAGCGCACCGAGTGAGCAGGTGTTCACGACCGCCCCGCGGCCACGCTCGAGCATCGACGGGACGAATGCTTGGACCCCGCGCACGACGCTGAGCAGGTCGACCTCGAACGCATGGCGCCAGTCGGCGAGCCCGAGCTCGTGCGGTTTGCCGACCTGCAGCACGCCGACGTTGTTGACGAGCACGTCGACGTGCCCATAGCTCGAGAGGACGTGCTCGCGCAGCCCGGCGAAGCTGTCGTCGTCCGCGACGTCGCACTCGACGAACTCCGCCTCGGCACCCGCAGCTCGCAGCTCGGCGGCGACCGAGGAACCCCGCTCGGACGCGACGTCGACGGCGACGACGCGGGCGCCGGCGTCGGCGTAGGCCCCGGCGATGGCACGGCCGATCCCGGCGCCCGCACCCGTCACGAGGACGACCTGCTCGTCGCCGTGCGGACCCGCAAGACGTCCCCGTGTCTCTGCTGAGCGCACATGAGTTTGCGGCATCGGCTTGCAATCCTATCCAGATTTTTGGTACAGATTGTCACCGAGTTGCCGTCGACTCCGTCGGCAACCGATGCAATCCAAGAGGGGAAGCGTGGAGGATCGAGGAGGAGGCCCGGGGCCAGCTGCCCCCACCCGCTGCGATGCACGACGCATCTGCGCGCGGCGAGCCTCGACGACCGCGACCTGACCACCCGAGGCCGCGGAATCCCGCCTGACGCCTCAGGGCAATCCGCGACCGTCGCGGACCCCGTTCGAACGTTCACCGAGGACTAGGAGAAGGACATGAGCAACAGCACCGCGACGGCCACGAAGGAGATGCACCCGCGCGCCAAGCAGGTCGAGGACGCGATCCGGCTCGCAACGTACGACGGCGACTTCTCCGCGATGGAGGCGCTGATCTCGCCCGACGCGGTCCTCTACGCCCACTGCAAGGGACCGATGGGCGGCGTGCACCGCGGCCGCGACGCGTGTCTCGGCAACTTCAAGCACCTCGACGCCTTCGTCAACGGGTCGTTGCACCTCGACACGCTGCAGACGATGGGCACCGACGCCTTCGTCGTGATGCACGTCCGCGCAACCGCGGTGCGCAGCCGCGAGATGATCGACGGGAGCATCGACCGCGCCGAGCTCGACGAGCCGATCTCGGTGACCTGGCGCTTCGTCGACGGGCAGTGCGTCGAGTTCTTCGACCACTTCCACAACCCCGCCGCCTGGGACGCCTTCTGGCGCTTCGACGACTACAACGCCGTCAAGACCCCGCCGAGCAGCGGCGGCGTCGCGGCCGAGAAGGTGACGGACACGGTCGAGCGCATCTCACGCGAGGGCAACAACGACCTCCTGCGCGAATTCTTCTCGCCCGACGTCGTCTCCGACGTCGACGGCAACAGCCCGCTCGGCGGCATCCACGAGGGCATCGACAGCGTGCTCGCGGGCTTCGGCCGCGTGTACGAGCTCACCGGCGGCCAGTTCACGGTCGAGGCCGAGGACGTCCTGGCGAACGAGCACTGGGCGACGATCTTCAACCGCATCACGGCGACCTACAACGGCAACTCGATCGAGCACATGTTCTGCACGATCTGGCGGATCGAGGACGGCAAGGTCACGAACGTCTTCCTCCACTTCGAGGACGTCGAGAAGTGGGACGCGTTCTGGGCCGAGGCGAGCTGATGAGCGAGGGCACCCTCAGCGGCCGCGTCGCGCTCGTCACCGGAGGCACCTCGGGCCTCGGGCTCGCAATCGCGCGCGCGTTCACCGAGCGCGGAGCACACGTCGTCGTCAGCGCCCGCGATCGCGCGCGTGGCGAGGAGGCGGCAAGCTCGCTCGGCGCGTCGTTCGTCGCCGGCGACGTCAGCGTCGCCGGCGACTGCAAGAAGATCGTCGACGCGGCCGCCGCCGAGAAGGGGCGTCTCGACATCCTCGTCAACAACGCCGGCGTGTTCCGCGCCGGCGCCACCGTCGACTTCGACGAGGAGACCTGGGACATGGTCGTCTCGACCAAGTTCAAGGGCACCTTCTTCTGCACCGCGGCCGCGCTTCCGTACATGACCGCGCAGAACTGGGGACGCGTGATCAACGTGTCGGCCAACCGCAAGCCGTACCCCGGCGCGGCGACGTACAGCGCGGCGAACGCAGCCGCGGGCTCGATGACGAAGTCGTGGACGCTCGAGCACGCGGGCACGGGGATCACGTTCAACGACATCCAGCCCGGGCTGATCGAGACGCCGGCGACGTCGTTTCTGACCGACAACCCGGTGCTGCGCGCGTCGATGGTCACCACGATCCCGGCCGGCCGCGTCGGCGATGCCGACGAGATCGCGGCGGCGGCCGCGTTCCTCGCCTCGGACGAGGCGAAGTACATCCAGGGCGCCGAGATCGTCGTCGACGGTGGCCTGCTGCTCGGATGGACGGACTCCAGCCCGGTCGACGCCGCGCGCACCTCGAGCGAAGCGGGTTGAGGTGGAAGAAGAGCATCCCAACGTCCGCCTGATCCGCGAGGCCTACGCGGCGACGCGTGAGATGGACGACGCCGGTTCGGGCCGCGACGACGACACGCCGCGTGGCCTGTTCGGGCTGATGAACGAAGACGTGCGGGTCCACCACGGCGGCCGCGGGCCGTTCGCCGGGACGCACGACGGCCGCAACGCGATCCGGGCCACGATGATGCGCGCGCTCGAGCTGTCGGCGGACACGTTCGACGAGTTCGCGCCGCACATCCTCGTCGGTGACGACGACTTCGTCTACGCCTCGCAACGTGCCACCGCGCGCGGCGACGACGGCGTGATCGAGACCACGATCGTCGCCGTGTACCAGTTGCGCGAGGGCAGAATCGTCGAGATCTGGCAGCACATCGCCGACCAGGACGAGTGGGACGCGTTCTGGAACCGACTCGCGTTCCGCCGATGAGCGACCCCGCCCCCCTCGACGGCCAGGTCGCGCTCGTCACCGGTGCCGCGAACGGCATCGGTCAATGCATCGCGGCCGACCTGGCGCGGCGCGGAGCCCACGTCTTCGGCGCCGACCTGTCCGACTCCGGCGAGACCGCCGGCCTGATCGAGACCGCGGGCGGTCGCTACACCGGGCTGACGGCCGACGTCCGCGACGGCGCCGCGATGATCGCGGCGGCGCAGGACGCGCTGACGGCGACGGGAAGCATCGACGTGCTGGTGAGCAACGCGGGCGTCACCGGCTTCGGCGCGGTGGCCGAGATCGACGAGGCCGACTGGCGACGCGTCATCGACATCAACCTGACCGGCACGTTCAACACGTTCCGCGCCGTCCTGCCGCACATGATCGAACGCGAGGCCGGGCGGATCGTCGCGATCTCGAGCTTCGCCGGGCGCCAGACGATGCCGAGCGCCGGCTCCTACCAGGCGGCGAAGATGGGCGTCCTCGCGTTGATGAAGACCGCCGCGCTCGAAGCCGGCAGCGCCGGCGTGACCGTCAACGCGGTCTGCCCCGGACCGACCGCCACGGGCATGACCCTCAACGAGACGGCCTACCGCTATATGCGGCCCGACCTCGAGGCGCCGACCAGCGACGACGTCGTCGACGCCTTCAAGCAGATGACCGTGCTGCCGGTGCCCTGGGCGGAGGCCGAGGACATCGCCAACGCCGTCGCATTCCTCGTCTCGCCCGAGGCCCGCTACATCAGCGGTGCCGTGCTCGACGTGGCATGCGGCATGAGCGCGCGGATCCAGATCTGAACGCCACCGAACCGAGAGATCGAGAGGAAGATGCATATGTCAGGGCCGACGAGTGAACACCCCAACGCCGTTCGCGTGCGTGAGATCGTCGCCGAGGTCACGCGGCTCGGCGACAACGCCCCGCTGCTGGCGATCGTCTCCGAGGACGTGATCAACCACGTCGACGGCAACAGCCCGCTCGGCGGCGATCACTTCGGCCGTGAGGAGTCGCTGAACAAGTTCCCGATCCTGTTCGAGATGTCGGGCGGGACGATGCGCTTCGAGACGCTCAACATGATCGCCGACGACCACTTCGCGATCTGGTTGCAGCGCGTGACGGCAGAGCGCGACGGCCGCGAGCTCGATCACGTCCTCACCGTCGTCTGGCGCTTCCAGGGCGAGAAGGTCGTCGAGATGTGGGACCACTTCGCCGACGTCGAGGAGTGGGATCGATTCTGGCACGTCGACTGAACGCGCAGGCACTCCGGCCACCGCGACATGGCCGCGGTGCCGTAGGCTGACGCCGCATCACCGTGACCGAAGCTGCGAGCTCCCCGAAGCGCCGGCCGGACCCGCGACCAGATCGCAATCGTGCCGCCGCGCTCGCGGCGGGGCGCGAACTGCTGGCCGAGCGCGGATGGGACGCCGTGACGCACCTCGCGGTCGCCGAGCACAGCGGTCTCGGCCGCTCGTCGCTCTACCGATACTGGCCCGATCCCGGAGACCTTCTGCATGACGTCATCGAGAGCGAGCTGCCGTCGAGCACCCTGGTCCCCACCGGTGACCTACGTGCAGACCTCGTCGACGAGATGTGGCGACTGGCCCAGCGCATCAACGACCCCCGTTCGGCCCGGATGATCCTGACGGTGGTCGAGCGGGCGGCCACCGACCCGATCTTCGGGCAGCTGCGCGACCTTTGGCACCTCGAGGGAACCCGCGCGACGCGCGACATCATCCGTTGTTCGATCGCCCAAGGACGGCTCCCGGACGACCTGCCGATCCAAGACGCCATCGACCAGATCGCCGGTCCGCTGATAACGCACGGCTTCTTCGCCGGCCAGCCGCTGACGAAGGAGTACGTCGAGGCCTCGGTCGATCGGTTCCTGCACCAGTTCGGCCGCTGATCAGCGGCCGAACCGCGCGGCCGGTTACTCGGCCGCGACCGGAACGGCGGTGGCCGCCATCGCGGTCGCGAGCTGCTCCTCGCTGACCCCGTGATCGAACTCGCCGACGAGCCGGCCCTCGCGCAGCACGAGACAGCGGTCCGACATGCCGAGCAGCTCTGGGAGATCGGACGACACCATCAGGATCGCCACTCCCGCCTGCGCCAGCTCCTCCATCAGCTCGTGGATCTCGCGCTTGGCGCCGACGTCGATGCCGCGCGTCGGCTCGTCGACGAGCAGGACCTGCGGACGCCGCGCCAGCCAGCGACCGAGCACGACCTTCTGCTGGTTGCCGCCTGACAGCGTCGAGATCGGCGCCGACGGGTCGGCGGCCTTCAGCGCCAGCGTGTCGTACATCGTGCGCATGACGCGCTGCTCCTCGCCGCGGTCGGCGAGCGTGAACAGGCCGCGCGTACCGGTGACGAGCATCGCCGCGTTGCCCTCGACGCTCTGGTGCATCGCCAGCCCCTGGGCACGGCGATCTCCGGGACAGAAGCCCATCCCGGCCGCGATCGCGGCGCGCGGACGATGGGCCGCCACCTTCCTGCCGTCGATCGTGACCTCGCCCTCGCGCGGGACCAGTCCGTAGACCGCCTCGAGCAGCGTCGACCGGCCACTGCCGACGAGACCGGCGATGCCGACGATCTCGCCGCTGTGAACCGTGACGTCGATCGGCACGTCGATACGGCCCGCCTGGAGCCCGCGGACCTCCAGCGTCGGCTTGCCGCGACCGATCGGGCGGCGCTGGTACTGGCCCTCCATCGAGCGGCCGACCATCAGGCGGATGATCTCGTCCTCGTTGGTCTCCGACGTCACGAGCGTGCCGGTGACCTCCCCGTCGCGAAGCACCGTGATCGTGTCGGTGATGTCGAGGATCTCCTGCAGCCGGTGGCTGATGAAGATGATGCCGGAGCCTGCCTCCTTGCGCGCGCGGATCGAGCGATAGAGATCCTCGACGTGGTTGGTCGTCAGCGCCGCCGTCGTCTCGTCGAAGGCGAGCACGCGAGGAGCCCGCGAGAGCACTCTCGCCACCTCGGCCATCGTCTTTCCCTGCTCGGTGAGCTGGTTGACGCGCTGGCGCAGGTCGAGCTCGATGTGGCATGCGTCGAGCCGTCGCTGCGCCTCGGCGAAGACCTCGTTCCAGCGGATCACGCCGCCGCGTTTGGGCAGGTCGCCGAGGAACAGGTTCTCGGCGACGGTCAGCTCCGGGCAGACGTGCGCGTCCTGGAAGACGACGCCGACCCCGGCGCTCAGCCGCGCGCTCGGCGTTCCGGCCGCGAGCAGCTCGCCGCCGACGTGGACCTCGCCCTCGTCGGGCGCGAGCTCGCCGGAGAGCACACGCATCAGCGTGCTCTTGCCCGAGCCGTTCTCGCCGACCAGGCCGCGGACCTCGCCGGCCTCGACCTGCAGCGAGACGTCGGACAGCGCTCGGACACCGCCGAAGCGCTGCGAAACGTGCTCGAGGCGCAGCAGCGACATCGTCAGCGCTGCCGCAGCCGGTCGAGCGCGACGGCGATGATCAGCACGGCGCCGGTCACCGCGCCCTGCCAGAACTGCTGGACGCCGATCAACGTCAGCCCGTTCTGCAGCGTGCCGACGAAGAGGACCGCCACGAGCGTGCCGACCATCGTCCCGGACCCACCGAGGAACGAGGTGCCGCCGAGCAGCACGGCGGCGATCGCCGTCAGCTCCGTGCCGATCCCGCCCTGCGGATCCGCCGAGAACGTCCGCCCGGCGAGCACCAGCGCGGCGATGCCGACGAAGGCGCCACCCATCGCGAACGCGATGATCCGCGTGCGGACGACGGGAATGCCGACGAGGTTCGCGGCCTTCTCGTTGCCACCGACGGCGAACAGCGCCCGGCCGAGGTTGAGGTACCGCAGCACGAGCCCGCCGACGACGATGCCACAGAGGGCGATGATCCCCGGAACCGGGAAGCCCTGGATGCTGCCGTCGCCGATCGTGTTGATGACGTCGAAGCCCGCGCGGCTGCTGAGGTCAGCCGGCTGGCCGTCGGTCGGCAGCTGCGCGGCGGCAAGGAACAGTGACGTCGAGCCGAGGCCGACGACGAAGAACGACAGGTCGAACTTGCTGATCAGCACGCCGTTGAAGCCGCCGCCGAGCAGCGCGCCGGCGACGATCGTCAGCGGGATCACCACCACGACCGGGATCCCGAGCTTCATCAGCCCGAACATGATCACCGCGCAGAGGCCGAGCATCGAGCCGATCGAGAGGTCGATCATGCCCGTGATCAGCACGAACGTCGCGCCGGTCGCCATCAACAGCGGAACCGAGTTGTTCCGCAGGATGTCGGTCAGGTTGGTGTAGGTGAAGAAGGCGTCCTGCGTCAGCGCCAGGCCGATGACCAGGCCGATCCAGACGACGCCGACGCCGGTCCATGGCGGGGCCCCCGCGAGCACGCGACGCACGCGACTCGCGGGGGCGACCACCGCCGGAGGCTCCTCCGCCAACGATCCTTCAGCCATCACCGGAGGAGCCTCGGCCATCTCTAGCCCAGAGCCGAGCAGCGAGCCTTCGGGCTGCGCCACTTGCTGACGTTGGACTTGGAGTACAGGGTCGTCGGAATCGCGACCGTCGTGCTGGTCTTCTTCTTCGCGAGCAGCGACGCGCCCATCTTCGCCGCTGCGAACCCATGCTCAGCGAGGTTGGTGTCCACAGTGCCCGCAAGCGTCCCACTCTTGACCGCGCTGATGTCGGCCGGGGTGCCGCCCTGGTTGATCACCTGAGCGTCCGAGTTGCGCGCCTTCACGGCGAGACCGGCGCCGGTACCCAGCGACGACTCGATCGCGAAGACCGCGTTGACGTTCGGGTACTTCGTCAGCAGGTCGCCGGCGATCGTGCGGCCGGTCGACGTGTTGAACGCCTGGGCGTGCGCAACCTCGAGCACATCGATCCCGAGCGACTTGGCCGTGTTCGTGAAGCCATTCTCGAGCGCCTTGGCGAACGGGATCGGAGGACCACCGATGACGACGGCGTGGACCTGACCCTTGACGCTCTTCTTGAAGTACTGCGCGGCGAGCTTCCCGGGCTGGCCGAGGAAGAAGTGGACGGAGCCCATCGCGACCGTCGGCGAGTTCGACTCGATGATCACGGCCTTCTTCGCCTTGACCTTCGGCACGAGCGTCTTCATGACGGACGGGCTGAAGGGCGTGATGTAGATCGCCTTGACACCGGCGTTGAGCATGTCGGTGACCTGCGAGATCTGCTTGTTGATGTCCTGGCCCGGATCAGCGGTGCGCAGGGTTCCGCCGACGCGGCTCGAGTAGCACTTCATGCCCTCGAGCACGCCGACGGCGCCGGGCGAGTTCAGGCCGGGGAACGAGATCCCGAACTTGACGCCCTTGCCGGGCAGCGTCTCCTTCTTGGTGCTTGCCGCGTTCGCGCCTGCAACAGTCGCAAGCGCGACCACGAGGACCGCAAGCGCGGTCATGACGACCTTTGGTCGCATTTCCCCTCCTCCTTAGGAATGTCTGTCGGACGCGACAATCTGTACCAAAAATCTAGTCTCGGCCGCAACCGAACATACGTTCGCCGCCCTTCCCGGCGAGCATCCACGACGGCCGCGGCGGTCTCGGCCGCCGCCGCTCAACGTCACGCGGCACGACCGCCGCGACACCCAACAGGCATCGCTGCGCGGAACCACCGGGGCCGATGCTCACAAGCACTCTTCGGATCGCGCGGCGCGATCACTCGACTCGCGCCGATCGTTCGGCCGTTCCCGTTGCGTCGCCTCGATCGCCGCCAGGCGCATGCTCGGCACGTACGCTGAGAAGCCTGTGGGCGCGCCGAACGTCACTCGACCGGCGCGACCGATCCCCTTCGATCAGCGTCTGCGAGGCCATATGTCCGATGGTGAGAGCCGGGTCGGGATCGTCACGGGCGCCGCGTCGGGCATCGGCCGGGCAACGGCATCCGCGGCGGCGGGCGCGGGTGCGAGGCTCGTGCTCGCGGACGCTTCCGAGGACGCCCTCCAGAACTTCGCGAGCGAGCTCAGCGCAGACGGCGCACAGGTCGTCGCCGTCCCCGGCGACGTGACCGACGAGCGGCACCTCGAGGCGGTGCTGGCGGCAGCCGATGAGCTCGGCCCGCTCGACTTCGCCGTCAACGTGCCGGGCGCATGGGTCATCGGCGACGTGGCCGACACCGACGTCGACGAGTGGCGCCGCGCGATCGACATCACGCTGACCGGCTGCTTCCTCTCGATGAAGCACGAGCTGCGCGCGTTCCGGCGCCACGGCCGGCCGGGCGCGATCGTGAACATCGCCGCCAGCATCGGGGCCAACGTCGCGATGCCCGGCAACGCCAGCTACTCAGCGGGCAAGGCTGCCGTCGTGATGCTCGCCAAGTGCGCCGCGCTCGAGGCTGCCCCAGCCGGCGTGCGCGTCAACGTCGTCGCGCCGGGAGGGACGGACACCCCCGCCACCGCCACGATGGACACCGAGATGCGCGCCGCGATCGTCAGCCAGCATCCGCTCGGCCGCTTCGCCGCCGCCGACGAGATCGTCAACGGCGCCCTCTGGCTCTGCTCCGACAGCGCATCGTTCGTCACCGGCACGGTGCTGACGATCGACGGCGGCTACGCGGCGCACTGCCGCTGAGCGGCCCAAGCCCGGAGCGACGGCCTCAACCTCATACGCGACGCGGACCCGAAGGTCCTCGCGGGACTACTCGCCGTCATGACCGAGGGCGCTCAGTACCTCGCCGCGATCGGATACGAGCCGTTCGCCGATGACGACCGCTTCGTGCGAGGACTCACCGAGGTCTGGTACTCCGTGATCTACGGGGCGCCGAGACCGCCGAGAAACCACCGGCGCGAACGCCAAGCGCGGTGCCAGGTCACACAAGTAGGCCGCCTCGGCATCCGTCGATACGTTCGACGCCCGCTCCGACGCTCAGATTGCCGCCCGGATGTCACGCTGCGCGACACGACGCACCAGCGGGCGGCTCGCGTTCGGTGCACGCAATCACGGAAAGCGTGTCGGCCCATGCCAGAGCCTCCTTCGCCAGTGCCACGAGTGCGGCACACGTTTGGCCGTTGGACGTCTGCTCCGCCGCAGCCACGGCGCGCACGCAACGAGCGAGGCGCTCTCGACACCGAGCCTCGGGGCCTTCAACCGGCACGGCGAAGGCATGGCGCTGCGCCGCATCGCGGTCGGTCCGTCCAGACTTGAGTCGTCGCGGCGCGAGGCCTGCCGCGGTGATCGCGTCCGACATGCGCCCAAAGCGGTTGAACACCGTCCTCGTAGACGGCCACTCCCCTCCCCGGTATCGGCGGATGCGCCACTCCTGTCCGGTGATTCGAGCGCGATGCGGGTCCCAGTCGGCGAGACACGGGACCTCGTCGTAGAGTCGATACCAGGCGCGGATCGCGGCGAGAATCTGGGCGTCACTCCAGCCGCGTGCGCCCGATCGGCGTGACGACACTGCGGCAATCTCAGGCGAGAACATCACGTGATCTGGTACCGCGGGCCAGCACCGCCTTCGGGGACGGTCAAACGCCCTCCCTTGGCGGTTATCGCTCCGCACTGCACGCAATTCGTGTAGTTGACGATCACGTCGACGTCGCCGCTCGGCGGCGCGTCGTCTGGGATCTCATAGACGCCCGCCGGGCACATCCACCTCCACGTCTCCGCGACCTCGCGCGGCACGTGGGTCTGCACGCGAATGTGATTCGGAGCGTTGTCGCGGGTCGCGTTGCCGGAGATGAACACCGACGAGAGCTTGTCGAAGGTGTACCTGCCATCGGGCTTGGGATAGCGATCCTTCGTCTTCCCGATGAACATCGGGCGTTCGTCGTCACGGTGCCACGCACGACGGTGCTTCGGGAAACGACCCTTGGTGGCGATCATCGCGTTGACGAGCGGCGCGCCGCGAATCAGCCCGCGCTGCAGCGGCTGGCGCGTATTGCGAACCTGCCAGAGCTCGCTGCCGATGCTCGATCTCTCGACGGCCTGCTCGTAGGACGAGAGGTTGGTCTGCTGCTTCAACGCCGCGACGATCGCCTCGGCTGCGAGGATCCCCGAGCGAATGCAGTGGTGGACGCCCTTGAGCGAGACGGTGTCGACCATGCCGGCGGCGTCGCCGACGATCAGCGCCCCGGGCATCGTCAGCTTCGGCATCGACCAATAGCCGCCACCGGGCAGTGCCTTCGCACCCCACGCGACGCGCTCACCACCTTCGAGGACCCTCCGCACGAGCGGATGCGTCTTGAACAGCTGGAGAAGGTCATGCGCCGACGTCGTCGCGTCGGCGTAGTCGAGGTCGACGACCAAGCCGATCGAGACAAGATCGTCGCCGTTGGCGTCGCGCATCGGGTAGATCCACGTGCCGCCGACCTGGCCGTAGCGCGCAGACAGGCGCAGTGGCCAGGGGCCGAGCGTATGGATCACGCGGTCCAGTGGCTTGGCGACCTTCCATACCTCCTTGACCCCGAGCTCCCACACCTGCGGCTCGCGATCCGTCGCCAGATCGAACTCGCGAATCGCGGCACCCGTCAGATGGCCCCAGCTTCCCTCACCGAGGACCGTGAACCGGCTGACGATGTCGGTTCCCGGCTCAAAGTTGCCGTGTGGCTCGCCATCGTTGCCGCGCCCCTTGTCGCCCGACCGCACACCCCGGACGGTGCCGTCGACGACGAGCAGCTGCGCCGCCGCCGTGTCCGTCAGCACGTAGGCACCGGCCTCTTCCGCGCGATCCTGCTGGAACCGCGCGAGCGCGGCCACCGATACCACCTCGTTCCCGTGATTGCGAAACGGGGCCGGTACCGGGACGCGAAGCGCCCGCCTCGCGGTCGGCATCAGATAGACCGCCTCCTTGCGAACCTCGCCGAAGGCAAAGCCTGCCGCGCGCCAGTCGTCGCGACTGAGCTCGGGAAACAGCTCCGTCAGCGGCCCGGGCCGCATCACCGCGCCCGACAACGCGTGTCCCCCACACGCGCTCGCCTTCTCGACAACCGCCACCGGAACCTCGCCGAGCTGCTCGGCGAGCGACGGATCATCGCCGAGCAACTGCATCAGCCGGTTGGCGGTGGCAAGCCCGGCGGTTCCCCCACCGACGATCGCGACACCGACCTCGATGCGCTCACCCTCGTCGTCGAGCTCGCGTTTGACGAACTCCTGCCGCGTGTCCACCGGCGGCGGATACGCCGCCGGCGCAACACCGCCCGAACGGGCTCTCACGTCTGCGCTTCCTGCCTCTGAATGCCCTTGCGGGCCTGCACGGCCGCGGTGAGCTTCGGAAGGATCGCGGCTAGATCCCCGACCACTCCAAGGTCGGAGAACTCGAAGATCGGAGCGTTCGGATCCTTGTTGATCGCGACGATGTTCTCCGACGACTGCATGCCGACCTTGTGCTGGATCGCGCCCGAGATCCCCGCGGCGAGGTAGAGCTTCGGGGCCACAGTCTTGCCGGTCTGCCCGATCTGGGCGCCGTAGGGGTACCAGCCGGCGTCCACCACGGCCCGTGTCGCGGCGACGGCGCCGCCCAGTGCCGTCGCAAGCGCCTCGCACAACTCGAAGCCCGCGGCGCTGCCGAGACCGCGGCCGCCGGCGACGATCACGTCCGCGTCCTCGATGTCGACGTCGGCGCCGCGCTGCTCGCCCCGGCGGACCATCCGGGCGCGCTGGGTATGCGGCGAAAGCGTGATCTCCACGTCGACGACCTCGGCCGGACCGCTGCCGCGCTCGGCGACCTCGAACGCGTTCAGACGAGCGATGACGATGCCGCGATCCTTGAACCGCGACCGCGAGATCAGCGAATCGCCGAAGATCGGACGCCGGGCCTCGAGGCGGCCGTCGACGATGCTGACAGCGGTGACCTCCATCGTCACGCCCGCGTCGATCCTCGCGACGAGACCAGCGCCCACTTCGAAGCCGATCAGCCCACCGCCGAACAGCGCGTAGTCGTACCCGTTCGCCTCGAACAGATGCGCCATCGCGTCGACCACCGGCTGCGCCAAGCCCTCCGGCGCCTTGATGCGGAAGACCTTGGTTGCGCCATACGTTCCCAGCGACGCCGCGACGTCGTCGGCGATGTCGTTGCCGACGACCACGGCGTGACACTCAGCTCCGAGCGCGTTCGAGAGCAGCGCCGCCTCCGACACCGCCCCGAGCGAGTTCTTGTTGATCTCACCCTCGTGGTGCAGCGCAAACGTCAGGATGCCCGGCATCAGCGACCGCTTCCGTTGGCGTGCGGCGTACCCACTTAGATCAGTTTCCTCTCTTCGAGCCAGGCCACGATCGCAGCCACCGTTTCGTCTGCGTCGGTGTCCTCGAGGATCACGCCGCCCGTCTTCTGCGGGGGCGCTTCGAAATCGCCGCACACGACCCTGGCGCCAGCGTCGCCGACCCGACTGGGATCGATGCCGACATCGGCGGCGCTCCTGGCATCGAGCCGCTTCTTCCTCGCCCCCATGATCGCCTTCAGCGATGGGTAACGGGGCGCGTTGATCGCGTCTCCGACCGAGATCACGGCCGGAAAGTCGACCTGCACGGTGTCATAGCCGTATTCCGCCTGCCGTTCGCAGACGATGCCGTCTCCGGCGACCTGCATCGAGATGACCTGCGTCAGCGATGGCATCCCGAGGTGCTCGGCGACGACCGCGCCGATCGTGTAGCACTCGCCGTCGTCGGACTGCTGACCGAGCAGGACGAGGTCGGGCTGCTCCGCCTCCAACACCTTTGCGAGCGCGTATCCCGTCCCAGCGACGTCAGAGCCGGCCAGCGCGGGGTCGACCACGTGCACGGAGCGATCGGCTCCGAGCGAGACCGCCTTGTGGAGCGCACGGACCGCCGTCTCCGGGCCCATCGTCAGCGCGACGACCTCGTCGACGACTACGACGCCGCCCTCCTTGATCTGCATCGCAGCCTCGATGGCATGCGTGTCGTACGGGTTGAGCGTCCGCTCGCCGCCACGATCGACACGGCCGGTCGCCGGATCGATGCGCTTGTGGACGGCGGCGTCCGGCACCTCTTTCACCAATACGCAGATCTTCACTCTTCAGCCTCTCGGCTCAGGCCTCGCCGAGCTTCAGCAACCGCGCGGCGTTCTGCTTGAGGACAAGCGGCCGCACACTGTCCTTGATCGGCAGCTGCTCGAACTCCGACAGCCACCGGTCGGGCGTGATCATCGGGTAGTCGGACCCGAACAACATCTTGTGCTTCAGCTGTGTGTTCGTGTAGCGGATGAGGTTCTCGGGGAAGTACTTCGGCGCCCACCCCGAGAGGTCGATGTAGACGTTGGGCTTGTGCACCGCGATCGCGAGCGCCTCGTCCTGCCACGGGAACGACGGGTGAGCCAGGATGATGTCGAGACCCGGGAAGTCCGCCGCGACGTCGTCGACGCACATCGGCTGCGAGTACTTCAGACGCACGCCTCCACCGCCGGGGATCCCAGCGCCGATCCCCGTGGTGCCGGAGTGAAAGAGGGCGATGAGTCCCGCTTCCTCGATCACTTCGTAGAGCGGATAGAAGCTGCGGTCGTTGGGCCAGAACGCCTGCGTGTTGGGATGAAACTTGAAGCCCTTGGCTCCCGCCTCGATGTATTCGCGCGCCTGTCGAACTGCGAGCTTGCCCTTGTGCGGGTCGACGCTCGCGAAGGGGATCAGCACATCAGGGTTCTCGCGCGCTGCCTCGAGAACATGTGTGCTCCCGAGCCGCCGTCGTCCCATGCCCGCCTCGTCATCGACGGTGAAGATGACCGCCGCCATCTTGCGCTCGCGGTAGTAGTCCGCGACCTCCTGAGCGCTCGGCGTCGGGGGCGAGCCGCCGAAGTACCGGGCCGCCGCCGCGTGCAGCTCATCGGTGACCGGATCCGGCGGAAGATCGTCATTGCGCTCAGCGTGGGTGTGAACGTCGATGGCGACGATGCTGTCGACGTCGACGGTCATCGCCACGACCTGTGAACGCCGGCTGAGTCCTCGATTCCGATCACTGTCCTCTCCTCCGGAGACGCATCTGCGACGGCCGACGGGTTTCCCCGGCCGCATGACAACATAGCATCTTGATCGACGTGCGCAAACAAATGTGTCGCCCTTTTCGGCGGGCGTCGATGCCCGCTCGGCTTGCCCCGGTAACTGCGCGTTATCGGCTCAGGCGGGCGCCCCTCGCGAGGCAGCCAAATACGTTGCTTGGATCTCTTCGATGTTGTTGCGGGCCTCGCCCGCGGTCCCGGCGAACTGGACCTCGCCGTGATCCAGGAGATACACGCGATCCGCGATCTCGAGCACGCGATGGACGTGCTGCTCGACGAGCAGCGCTCCGATCCCCGCGTCGGCGGCATCGCGCACGGCCCGCAGGAGACGGCCGACCGTCATCGGCGCGAGTCCGAGCGAGAGCTCGTCGGCGAGCAGCAACTCAGTCGGCCGAGCCAGCGCTCGTCCGAGCGTCAGCATCTGCTGTTCGCCTCCGGAGAGCAGTCCGGCCCGGCGCGACATCAGTGGCTCCAGCTCCGGGAACAGGTCGGTCGCCTTGTCGATGTCTGCGCGTCCGACGGCAAGGTTCTGGCGCGTTGTCAGTTTCGGGAAGATCGACCGTTCCTCGGTCACGAACGCGAGGCCGGAGCGTGCCCGCTTGTAGAGCGGGCTGCTCGTAACCGCTCCGTTCAGGAGCACTTCTCCGCCGAGCGGCGTGATCTCCCCGGCAAGCGTGAGCAGTGTCGTCGTCTTTCCTGCTCCGTTGGCCCCAAGGAGCGCTACCACCTCCCCGCGATGCACCTCGATGCTCAGGTCGCGGACGATCGCGACCGCGCCGTAGCCCGACGAGACGCCCCTGGCCTCGAGCAACGGGACGGAGCTCATTGGGGGGCTCCGGCGGGCAGCTTGCCGCCGCTGGGAGCACCGGCCTCTACGGGCCCGTCGCCGAGGTAGGCGGCAAGCGCACCAGGATGAGCTCGCACCTCGTCCGGTGTGCCGCAGCAGACGAACTTGCCGAAGTCGATCACCGTGATCTGATCGCAGATGCTCATCATGAAATTCATGTCATGCTCGATCACCAGGATGGCCATCCCCCAGCTGTCTGCCAGCCGCCGGACCAGATGCGCGAACTCGGCGGACTCGTGCTCGGTCAGGCCCGACACGGGCTCATCGAGCAGGAGGACGGACGGCTGTGCCGCGACGGCTCGCGCGACCGCCACAAGGCGCCGCTGGCCATAGGAGATCTCGTCGGGCTTCTTGTGCAGGATCGGCGCAAGACCAAAGTCCTGCACCGCGGCAAGCGTGACCGCCGGCAGCGTGGCCTTCCCGGGCCACACAAGCTCCGTCGCCGTTCCCCATCCGCCGAGCCGATCGTGCGGGACCTGCAGGTTCTCAAAGACCGTCATCTCGGCAAACAACTCGAGACCCTGGAACGACCTGGTGAGACCAGCGGCAGCTCGACAGTGCGCCGGCCAACGATCGATCGGCTCACCGTCGAGTAACACTCGCCCATGGCAGTGCGTAAACCCGGAGACCGCGTCCATCAGCGAGGTCTTGCCCGCGCCGTTCGGGCCGATCAGGCCGACGATCTGACCCGGATGAACCTCGATCGAGATCGATTCCACCGCGACAACGCCACCGTAGCGGACACTCAGATCCTCGATCCGCAGCGTCTTGGGATCGACACGCGTCTCACCTGTGGGGTCGCGCTCCGGGAGCGCCGGTGCCGACTCGAGTCCCTTACCTCGCCGACGCGCCCGTCTCGCCTCGAGCCTGCTGAAGGCGGCCACGTTCTGGTTCGTGATCCCATCCTGGTTGAAGCGGATTGCGAGCAGCATGGCGATGCCACCGATGAGCGGCAACCAGCTGTTGAAGCCCTCCCAATGCAATCCGATGAGCGAGCCGGCGGCGCCCGGCGCGATGATCGCTCCGGGATTGATCGTGCTGAGGACGTAGCCGATACCGCCGAGCACGATCCACGCCACCGTCAGAAGCGAGCTGAACGGGTCAAACGCGATGAAGCTCGCGTTGTCGTACTGAAAGCTGATCAGAACGCCGGCCAAGCCTGCCAATGCGCCGGATATGCCGAACGCCGTCAGCTTCGTGCGAAAGACCCCGATGCCGGAGGCCGCAGCCGCGCGTTCGTTCGAGCGCACGGCGATCATGCGCCGGCCGAGCCGCCCGCGGCGTAGGTTGGCGACGAGAATCGCCGCGCCGACGAAGACAAGGAACGAGAAGGCGGCGTACCGCGCAGGCTGATTCGAACCGCTGATGTCGAGGCCGAAGATCCTTGCCGGACCGACCTCGACACCGGCCGCGTCGCCCGATATGTACTGGTTGGTGAACACCATGTCCTGAGCGGCCCAAGCGATCGCCAGCGTGATCACGGCCAGGTTCACGCCACGGGTCCGCAGGGCCGGTATGGCGAACAGCAGTCCGACGAGCGCGGCACCGACCGTTCCCGCGACAAGCGCGAGCAGGAAGCCGAACCCGGCCTGCGCCGCTGACTGCGCCCCGATCAGGCCGCCGATGCCCGCGATCGCGTACTGCGCAAGGGACACCTGCCCCGCATATCCGGTGAGCACGACGAGCGACAGCAGCAGCGTCGCCACCGCGAACGTCACGCCGACAGCGGTCACCGTCGTCTCGCTGAACATCGTGAGCATCAGGAGCAGCATCAGAGCCACGGCGGGAAACACAACTCGCCAGCGGATCCGCCCCGTGCCGAGAGCGGGGAGCCGGTCGGCGACATGTCCACGGAGCGGCAAGGAGGACCCGCGAACGAGGAGCACACCCATGACGACGAGCAGCGGTACGGCGTTGGACGCCGCGGTGATGTGCAGGTTGGTCGCGAAGAAGTCGTCGTAGTGCAACGCGACCGTCTGCAGCACGCCGATCGCCAAGCCGCTGACGAGACAGGCGACGAACGACTGGAAGCCACTGAGCAGCACGGCGGCCAGCACCGGGATCACCAACAGGCTCATCCCACCAACCGACACCTGCGTGATCGGTGCCACGAGGATGCCCGCGACCGCCGCCAGCGCGGTTCCGGCGACCCAGGTCGCGGTCGACACGAAGCCCGGTGAGATGCCGAGCGCCGCGGCGCCGCGCTCGTTCTGAGACACCGCCGCGGTGACCCACCCGATCCGCGTCAGGCGCCAAATGAGCGTGAGCGCGGCGGTGATCGCCACCGCGATCGCGACCAACCACAAGTACCCGGAGGGAACCGTGACGTCCGAGCCGAAGTTCAGCACCTTGGAGGGCAGGAGCTGGTGGACGAACGGCGGCTGAACGCCCCAGATCTTGACCGCGGCGGACTGCATCACGAGCAGCACGCCCACGGTGGCGATCAGTCGCGCCAGCGGCGATGCCTTACGCATCCGCCGCAGCAGCAGCTGGTCGGTCAGGAACCCGAGCGTGGCCGTCGCCGCAACGGCGACCACGAACGACGGCAGCACCGGCCAGCCCTTGGCATCCGACAGCGTGCCGAAGCTTCCCGGGGCGTGCAGCTGGAGGTACAGATACGCACCGATCATGGCGAAGCCGCCATGGGCGATGTTGAGGATCCCTGAGCCCCGATAGATCAGGACGATTCCTTGGCCCATCAGCGCGTAGATCGCGCCGGTCCCCAAGCCGAGCAGGGCGTACTTGATGACCTCATTCATTGAACTTCCCCCTCTACACCCGGCAAGGCACGCAAGTCAAGGACATGCGAAGGGCGGGACAGCACCGTGCTGTCCCGCCCGATGCACACGAACAGTGCTCGCTACTTGACGAGCCTGTCACCGAAAACCGGGTCGACATTCGGCGCGAGCACGAACGTCTTCTTCGATGCGTCCCACTTCTTCAGGAACATCTTCGTGTTGAAGAGGCGCGGGAACTTGCTGTTTCTGTTCGGCTTCGAGAAGTCGATCGGCGGCAGCAGCGCGCCCTCGCCCGTGCCCAGCGTCACCGTCGTGCGGTTGAGCGCGCTGTGCAACTTCGCGCGCGTCAAGCCGCCGCTGACCTTCGACGCCGCCTGAGCGACGGCCTGTCCGCTCAGCCACCCGATCAGCACGTCCTCGGTGTTGTTGGTCGGCGTCAGCGCAGCCGCCTTGTTCCCCCCGTCCGCCTCGGCCTTCGCCTGCTTCCTGAACGTCGCGAGCAGCGGGAAGCCCTTCCAGCCGACGTCGGGGTACGACGAGGCCACGTAGAAACGATTGGCCACGCTACCGAGGCCGCGCAGAACAACCGGCGGGATGAGCCGGTCGCCAACACAGATCGGCACGCTCACGCCGAGTCGCGCCGCAGCGGCGATCCAAGCGCCGACCCCCTGCGGTGAGCTCGACAGGACCACGAACTTCGGCTTCTTGTCCGCCATCTGCTGCACGAACGGCGTGACGTCGGTCGTCGTGATCGGGTACTGAACCTGTCCGACGACGTTGAGCTTCGCCCGCTTCGCGGCCGAGATAGCGGCGGCGATCCCCGCCTGCGCGGCCGGGATGATGGTGTTGGCGAAGCCAACGTCCTTGGTCTTGAGCGCCCGTGACATCATCACGGCACATCCGGCCGTGTTGAGGTACTCGGTGGCCATCGGGTAGTTGATCGCGGTCGACGCCACCCCGAGATCGCTCGCGGCCGGATTGATGACCGCGAGGCCTGCCTTCTGCGCGATGTCGGCGACGACCTGGGTCGCCAGAATGGTGATCGGCGCGACGATCGCAATCGCCTTCGGATCGTTCGCGGCCTGCTGGGCACACTGGGTCTCGCTCGTCGGTGTGATCTGCGTAGCGCAGACCTTCACCGCCACTCGATGATGGTCCTTACCGATTCCCGTCGTGCTGTTGAGGTAGCGAAACGCCGACTTGATGCCGGCACTCGCCTGTGGCGAATCACCGTTGACCGCCCCGATGGGCGCCCAGGTCCAGACGTCGACCGTCGAGCCCGTTGCCTTCGCCGACGCCCCGGCAGGACACGCCGCGATGAACGCGGCCACCGCTCCCAGGGCGACTGCGGTGAACTTGCTTCTTGTCATCTCTCTCCTCCTTTGGCCTGGCCGGATAGCCCAACACCTCTGTGCACCAGTGTGGGCACCCCGCCGGCCGCCGCCCCTGTCCGCTCGGGTTGATCACCGCACAGACAGGGGCAGGGCTTCCGGAGGGGAGGCATGTTGCCGTAGCGCACAGTAGATCGGGCGATATCGACACTGCCAATACCTTGTCGTCCTGGCCTGATAACCCCTTGCTATTGCCGTCGGAGCGCCTGATAGCGCACGGCGATCCCGCCGACAACCACCGGCGTCATTGGCCCGCGACAACTCCCGGGCATGTCTTCCCCCGTCCCGCGAGTGGCTATCGGACAGCGTCGGGCTCAGACGTCGGAAGACGGAACAGCGACCGGGCGTTGCCCTCGTAGATCGCGCTGCGATCGTCGTCGCTGAGCCAGTCGATCTCCTCGATCAGCACACGAATGTCGTCGAACCAGCGCCCGTTCTCCGGATTGCGCACCGAGCCGACGCCCGGCTTCTCCGAGCCGAACAGGCAGCGATCGGCGCCGACCGTCTTGAATAGCAGCTCGAGCGCATCTTGCGTGTAGAGACACGTGTCGTACCAGAGCTTGCGCATCTTCTCGATGTATGACTCGCCGGCGGGGTTCCGCGCCGCCGTCGCCATGAAACGGCCGACCTGATACGGGACCGCTCCACCGGCGTGCGAGACGATCAGCTTCAGATCCGGGAAGTCGACCAGGACCTCTGAGTCCAACAGGCTCGTGACGGCAATGGTCTCCTCCAGGATGAAGTGCAGGCTGTAGCTCTCACGCGCCGGCGGCCTGCAGCCGGCCGAGTGGATCAGCGCCGGGACGTCGAGCTCGCAGAGCGCCTCGTAGACCGGGTACCAGTAGCGGTCGCCCAGCGGTGGCAGCGGAGGACCCTGGCCCTCCATCGGGTCGGGGTTGAGCAGTACGCCGACGAACCCCAGCTCCGTGATGCCGCGACGCATCTCTGCCAGCCACTTGGTCGGATCCGTCAGCGGGCTCTGCGGCAGGCCCGCCATGCCGACGAAGCGGTCGGGGAAGAGCTCGCAACAGCGGTGGATCATGTTGTTCGTCTCTTCGGTGAACCACTCGACGATCGTCGACGGCTGCTCGCTGTGCATCATCTGGTACGGCCGCGGAGAGACGACCTGCAGGTCGATGCCGGCACCGGCCAGATGGTCGGAGTGCGAGATCCCGAACTCACCGACGTCTTCGGTGACCGCGGCGCGAACCTCGTCGTCGGTCACGGTCACCTTTCCCCGGCCATGGGCGCCGCGATGCGACAGCAGGCCGGCCTTGTACGCGTACAGGCGCTGCGGAGCACTCACATGTCCATGAACATCGACGATCATCGCGTTCTCCTCACCGTGTGCGGCTCTCCTTCTGGACAGCCTTCCGCTCCCAGGAGCGGGCATGCACGGAAGTTCTAAGCGACGGCACCCGCCCGGGGCCAATGCCTTCTGGTGCGTCGACGATGCCCCACCGCTATCGAGCAAGGCCGAAAAGCTGTTGGCAACCCAGCGGACGCCTTGGCTTTACTGCGAGCAAGCCGGATCCACCACCAGGTCACCCAGAGATGAGGATCCACCGTTGAACACGCGCGTTGACAACCACCTTGCCCGAGTCGCCGAGGCCGCGTTCGAGCGCCACGGTGACTATCCGACGCTGCTCTTCGATGGGCGCTGGCATACGTCGGGCGAGATCTTTCACCGCTCGCAACGCCTGGCGGGGGGCTTCGCCGCGTTGGACGTCGAGCCCGGCGAGAGGGTGGTCGTGACGATGGCGAACTGCGCGGAGGTCAGCATCGCCTACCAGGCCCTCTGGCGGGTGGGCGCGGCGGTCACGCCGTGCACGTTCGTGCTTTCCGCGACCGAGCTCCGGCATGTCCTGAATGACTCGGGAGCGTGTGGCGTGGTGACCACTCCGGATCTCCTCGACAAGGTGGTCGAAGCCGTCAGCGGCGCGGACACGGTCCGATTCGTCGTCTGTACCGGTGAGTCGGCCGGCAACGCGACGCGGTTCAGCTCGCTGGAGCAGAGCGAACCGATCCCGATCGTCGAGCGGGCGAACGACGATCTCGCAGCCCTTCTCTATACGGGCGGCACGACCGGTCGCGCGAAGGGAGTGATGCTGTCGCATGCGAACCTCGCCTTCTGCGCGAAGACCGGTCTGCAAGCGTCTCACGTGGACGGCGTGACCGATGCGCTCGTCACTGTGCCGTTGTCCCACGCCTTCGGACTGCTGTTCACGATCTCGGCCGCGTTCATGGCCGAGCCGCCGGTGAACGTGCTGATGCCGTGGTTCGAACCGACCGCCGCGCTGGAGCTGATCCAAGAGCATCGGATCCATAAGGCCACCCTGGTCCCATCGATGATCCAGATGCTCCTCGGCCAGGAGCTCGAGCACTACGACCTCTCCAGCCTCGTCGACGTCGCATGCGGCTCGGCGCCGTTGCCGAGGACCGTCGCCACGGAGTTCGAGCGCCGGGTGCCCTCGGCGACGATCCGCGAGGGCTACGGCCTGACCGAGTCGTCGGCGCTGATCGCGACGAACCGACCCGGCGCACGCAAGCTGGGATCGGTTGGCCAGCCGCTTCCCGGCGTCACGATGACCATCCTCGACAACGCGGGACGGGAGCTGCCGGCCGGCGAGCCGGGCGAGATCTGCTGCCGCTCGCCGGGTGTGATGCTGGGCTACTGGCGGGCGCCTGAGGCCACCGAAGACGCGTTGCGTGGTGGATGGCTGCACACCGGCGATGTCGGATACGTCGACGACGACGGGTTCATCTTCATCGTCGATCGCATCAAGGACCTGATCATCCGCGGAGGCTTCAACGTCTACCCGCGCGACGTCGAGGACGCGCTCACGGAGCATCCGGGGGTGGCCGCGGCGGGCGTCGTCGGGCGCCCCGATCCCCGGTTCGGCGAGGAGGTCGTGGCATTCGTGTCGTTGACGAGTGCCGGCGCGGTTGACGCCGAGGCACTGGTCGCCTGGGCACGCGAGCGACTGGGCGGTTACAAGTACCCACGCGAAGCTCGGATCGTCGATGCGCTGCCGCGGACCCCTGTCGGGAAGCTGGACCGCAAGGCCCTGCGCAAACTGCTCGAATAGCCGTAACCGGCTGATTCGGGTCATGTCGCCGGGTTATCACTCGGCGACGTGAAGGTCATTGGAGGTGCGGGACGCGGCGCTCTAGGTTTTCCGGCGGCACGACATTCGTGTGTCGATTACTGACCGCGAACGGCTACGGGGGACGTACAGGATGACCCAGAGTGAGAACGGAGTAGAGCATGGCTGAACTGACGATGGGCATCGCGATGTCCCACGGGCCGATGGTCGTGTCCGAGGTGCCGACCTGGTTCAAGATCGCAAAGATGGACGAGGACTCGACGCTGCTCGTCGATACCACCGGCAAGCCGGTGTCGTTCGGCGAACTCGTCGAGGCCACGGGCAACCGCTACGCCGAGCACGCCACCGAGGCGAGGCTCACGGCACAACGCAAACAGGTCAAGGCGTCGCTCGCTCGACTGAGGGCCGAAGTCGTCGCGGACGAGATCGACCTGTACGTCGTCATCGGCGACGACCAGCACGAGCTCTTCGACGAGGACAACACGCCCGCGGTCGGCGTCTACTACGGCGCCGAGCTCGAGTTCACACCAGCGGGTCGTCGCGGTCGCTTCGGCGAGGCGGTCGGCGGCCTCGACGACGTGCATATCGGGTATGGCATGGACAAACGCAACCGCTGGCCAGGCCACGAGCCGTTCGCGCGCCACCTGATCGCATCGCTGCTCGAACGCCACTTCGATGTCGCCGCCGTGAAGGATCCCGTCGAGCCCGCCGGCTTGGGACACGCCTACGGCGTGGTCGAATGCCAGGTGATGGAGACACCCGGCGACACCCCGCTGGTGCCGCTGATCGTGAACACCTACTGGCCGCCGAACCAGGTCTCGCCCGAGCGCTGCTGGGAGCTCGGCCGTGCGCTCCGCGAGAGCATCGAGAGCTATCCCGAGGATCTCCGGGTCGCCGTCGTCGCATCGGGAGGACTCAGTCATTTCGTCACCGACGAGGACCTCGACATGCGCACGCTCGGGCCACTGCGCGACGGCAATCCGCGCGGCCTGCTCGACCTCCCCCTCCACCTGCTGAACTCGGGCAACTCCGAGATCCGCAACTGGATCGCGCTGGCCGCCTGCTGCGAAGATATGTCGTTGGCCTGGGACGAATACATCCCCGTCTACCGCACGGCCTGCGGGACAGGCTGCGGCATGGCGTTCGCCCGCTGGGGAGCGGCGCAGCCGGCGTAGCCGCACCATGGGCCGATCGGCGACGTCATCCACGCTGGAGGGGCTCGATGCCGCGACCGTCCACGAGGCATACGGACGCCGCGGTGCGTTGCCGTCCGCGATCAGGCCCGTCGATCCGCGCTTTCGCGTCTGCGGCCCGGCGTTCACCGTGGACTGTCCGCCGATCGACAACCTGTGGATTCACCATGCGCTGTACGAGGCCGGCCCGGGGTCGGTGCTCGTGGTCGACACGCGTGGAGGACGCGAGGCCGGATACTGGGGAGAGATCCTCAGCGTCGCGGCGGTCGCGCGCGGCCTCGGCGGACTCGTCATCGACGGCGGCGTTCGCGACGTCGACCGCCTGATCGACATCGGGCTTCCGATCTTCGCTGCCGGCGTGTGCCTCCGTGGCACGGGAAAGGACCCCGACGCGGACGGCCGCCTCGGCGAGCCCGTCGTCATCGGTACAACCCTGGTCCGCACCGGCGATGTGGTCGTCGGCGATCGCGACGGCGTCGTCGTCGTGGCGACCGAGGACGCTGACGCAGTCGCCGACGCGGCGCGCGAGCGCCTGCGGAAAGAGGAGGACGTCATGACACAGCTCCGTGCAGGCGCCACCACCCTGGAGATCTACGGCCTTCCGCAGGTCGGATGAGCGGCGATCTCGTCGCCCGGCTGCGTGCGCTCGACGCGTGTGCGGTGTCGGATGCGCTCGAGCGCCACGGCCTCCCGCCGGCCGTCGTCGGGCTGGTCCAGATCGGTGCGGCGGCGGCGATCGCGGGCCGCGCCGTCACCGTCGAGCTGGGTCCGGTGACGCCCGAGCCATCCTCGCGTCATCTGGGCACCGCCGCCATCGACGCCTCGGGGCCGGGGGATGTGATCGTGGTCGCAAACGACGGTCGTACAGACTGCGCCGCATGGGGCGGGCTTCTTTCCCAAGCGACGGCGCTACGTCAGATCGAAGGGGTGGTGATCGACGGCGCCTGCCGCGACGTGCCCGAGGCGCTCGAATCCGGCCTGCCGGTCTATGCGCGGGCGCCCGTTGCCGTCACGGCGCGCGGCCGCGTCGTGGAGCGCTCCTGGGGCGAGCCGATCCCAGTGGCGGGCACGACCGTTCGCCCCGGCGACCTCGTGTTCGCCGACGCCAGCGGTGTCGCGTTCATTCCGCAGAGCGCCGCGCAGCAGGTCATCTCGACCGCCGAGGAGATCGCGGCGCGCGAGCTCTCCATGGGCGCAGCACTTCGGGATGGACTCCCGGTCTCCGAGGTGATGGGCACGAGCTACGAAACCCTCCTCGCGCGACGGGAGCAGGGATGACAGACGACAGCCGGCTGGCGCAGCTCGCATCGCTGACGACGTCCGGCGTCAGCGATGCCCTCGACCAGCTCGGCATCGCCGGACAGTGCTACGGGATCATGCCGCTGGACCGGTCGTTCCGGCTCGCCGGGCGAGCCTGGACATTGCGCTACGGGCCGGTCGGCGAGGACTCCGGGACGGTCGGCGACTACATCGACGACATCAGTCCCGGCCAGGTCGTCGTGCTCGACAACCAGCTGCGGACCGACGCCACGGTCTGGGGCGACCTGCTGACCACGACCGCCGCGGCCCGTGGCGTCGCGGGGACGATCATCGATGGGGTCTGCCGCGATCTCGATCGAAGCATCGAGCTCGGCTACCCCATCTTCAGCCGGGGCAACTGGATGCGCACCGGTAAGGACCGGGTCCGCGTCGAGGAGGTCGGCGGCCCGGTCACGATCGGCGGGATCCGCGTGCGACCGGACGATCTCCTCCTCGGTGATGGCGACGGCCTCGTCGTCGTGCCGGCCGGACGGGCCGATGACGTGATCGCCGCGGCAGTGGAGATCGAGCACGCGGAGGCGGTCATCAGGGAGGCGATCGGCGCAGGTCAGGGGCTGCGACAGGCACGTGCCGCTGTGGGCTATCACGCCCTGCAGAGTCGTCGCCACCGGTAGCATCAACCGATGGAGCTTCGTCACCTGCGGTACTTCGTGGCAGTCGCCGAAGAGATGCATTTTGGCCACGCGTCGAAGCGGCTCCACATCGTGCAGCCGGCGCTGAGCAAGCAGATCGCCGCGCTGGAACGCGAGCTCGGGGTCACGCTGTTCTCGCGAAGCAAGCACCGCATCTCGTTCACCCCCGCGGGCGAGGCGTTCTACGAGGAGGCCGTCGACATCCTGCGGCGGGTCGAGCACGCGACCCGCACGGCGAAGATGACCGACACCGGAGCGGTCGGCAGCCTCGACGTGGGCTTCATCGGCCCGGCCATGTTCAGCGTCCTCCCCTCGCTGCTCCGCGAGCATCGCCGACGGTTCCCCGGCGTGCGCTTCCAGCTTCACGAGATGGGCACCGTGCCCCAGATCCGGCGGCTCCAGGACGGCGCCTTCGACGCCGGCTTCGTCCACGCGTCCGGACCCGAGGAGGGCGTGAGCTTCAAGACGGTGTGGCGTGAGCCGTTCGTGATCGGGCTCCCGCACGAGCATCCGCTAGTGAGGGAGGACGTCGTCGATCTCGCCGCGTGCGCTGACGAGACGTTCGTGTTCATCGCACGCAAGGGGTCGCCTGGCCTCTTCGACCAGTGCCTCGCGCTGTGCCAGAGCCACGGGTTCACCCCGAGGGTGATCGAGGAGGGCGACAGCCCGTCAGCCCGGTACGGCATGGTCTCGGCCGGCATCGGCGTGACGATTGCGCCTGGATCGGTGATCAAGGGCGGCTGGCCGGACGTCGAGTTCCGTCACCTGACCGATGCGACCACCCAGATCGAGACCGCGTTCGCGTATTCGACGTCGAACCACTCTGCCACGCTCGCGGCACTGACCCAGACGCTGGACGAGGTGCTCGAGCATCTCGATCTGCCGGCGGGTCGGGAGCCGGAGACGGCGAACGCCGTCGAACCCGCCGCCTAGCACGCGCGACACAAGCTGCGTCCGCACGCTCACCGCGGCGCGCGAAGACGCGGCCCGGGCGCGCGCGCCCGCCAACGTTCTGTATTACAGAACGAGCGCGTTGCATCCGTCCCGAGCAACACAGAAAACTGTTAGGCTGAGCGCGGAATCAACGGGAGGACACTGTGTTCTGCATTCCAGAACGATCTGATCTGCCAGGGGGAGTTTGATGAGTCGCATCGTGCGCTTCGGAGCCGGCAGCGTCGGCGTCCTTGACGGCGGCTCCGTGCGTGATCTCTCCTCGCTCGTCGACCCGCCGTTGCGTGGAACGCCGTACGCGATCAACGACCTGATCGCGCGCTGGGACGACGTCGCCGAGCAGGTCGCCGGCGTCGCCGCGTCAGCGCCGGCGATCAGCGTTGCGGAGGCCGGCCTGCTCGCGCCGATCACCCACCCACGCAACCTCTTCGCGGCACCGCTGAACTATCGTCCCCACGTCGCCGAGATGGTCGGCTCGCGACACGCGCCGACCGGGCTCAAGGCCCATCACAGCGCCGGCAACCTCGGCTTCTTCCTCAAGGCGCCGGGCTCGATCATCGGCCCGGGCGAGGCCGTCGAGCTGCCGCCGCTCCCGGGCCGCAGCTTCCATCACGAGATCGAGCTCGGCGTTGTGATCGGCCGCGAGGCTCGCGGCGTCTCGATCGACGAGGCGCTCGACCACGTCTTCGGCTACCTGTGCCTGCTCGACATCACGATGCGCACCGAGGGCGAGCAGCAGGAAGAGCGCGTCACGCGCAAGTCGTTTCAGACCTTCACGCCGCTGGGCCCATGGATCGTCACCGCCGATGAGATCGACGACCCCGACGGCCTCGACCTGCAGCTCTGGGTCGGCGACGAGCTGCGCCAGTCGGCGAACACGCGCGACCTGATCGTCGGCGTCGCACAGCTGATCTCCGATGCCAGCCACGTGCTGACGTTGTCGCCGGGCGACATCTACGCGACCGGTACGCCGGACGGCGTCGGGCCGATCGTCCCGGGCGACACGATCCGCGCGGTCGTCGAGCAGGTCGGTGAAGTCGAGGTCGCAGTGGTCCAGCGAGCCTGGTGATCCGAGCTGTGAGCGGCCGCATGATCGTCAATCAGAGCGAGGGAGTCCGATGAGCATCAACATGAGCACCGCCTACACGGTGGACGTCGACTATCACGAGCTGTGCGGAGCCTTGGCGGCAAAGAGCATGCAGCCGCTGTGGCGGATGGCGAGCACCCTGCTCACCGACGTCCCGTTGCCGACGACGGAGGCCTGGCTCTGGAAGTGGCAGACGATCCTTCCACTCGCCAAGCGCGCGGGAGAGGTCGTGACCCTCGATCGCGGCGGTGATCGCCGGGTGCTGGCACTCGCCAACCCGGGGCTCGACGGCCTCCCGTTCACGAGCCGGACGCTGTGGAGCGCGATCCAGTACCTCGGCCCGCACGAGTCGGCGCCGGCGCACCGGCACTCGCCGGCCGCGATCAGGTTCGTGCTCAGCGGATCCGGAGCGGCGACGAGCGTCGAAGGCGATGCCTGCACGATGGCGCCCGGAGACCTGATCCTGACGCCGAATTGGAACTGGCACGACCACAACAACGCCGGCGACGAACCCGTCGTCTGGTTCGACGGCCTCGACCTGCCGCTCGTCAGCACGCTCGAGACGATTTTCTTCGAGAACCATCCGCAGGAGACACAGGACATCGACGGCGCCAACGTTTCACAGGATCGCTTCGCGGCGCCTGGCCTGCGTGAGCTCGGCGTGCCGAGCCAACCCGCGCACTCACCGCTGCTGCGCTATCCCTGGGTTGACACCGATCGGGCGCTGACCGCGCTGCAGCAGCGCGACGACCGGCCACTCGTCAGCCTCGAATTCACGAATCCGACCACCGGTGGACCGGCACTGCCGAGCCTCGGCTGCGAGATGCACCGGCTGCGTCCCGGCGGGCGCACCGCCACGCGGCGAACGACCGGCAGCTCGGTCTACTGCGTGTTCGGCGGCTCTGGAACGACCGTGATCGACGGCGAAGCGTTCGAGTGGGCCGCCGGCGACGTCTTCGTGACGCCGTCGTGGTCCCGCGTCGATCATCAGGCCCACGAGCCCGCCGACGTGTTCGCGATCAGCGATCGTCCCGTGCTGCAACTGCTGCACCTGTACGCCGAGGAGGAGCTGGCCACCCCCCAGGAGGTCGAGCGCACGTTCGTCCCGGCCGGGCCGGAGACGGTGGTCGCCGAGGCGGTCACGTGATCGATGCCGGCGACGCGATCGCGGTGGCGCGGCACGGTGCTGCCGGCGACTCGCCGAGCCTGCCCGCGTATCCCGTCGGGTCGGTGGACACGGCGATACGACTGCTGCTGATCGTCGCCGAGCGGGAGGAGGTCGGTGTCAGTGCGGCGGCCCGCGAGCTCGCGGTCGCACGTTCGACGGCGCACCGCCTGATGCAGATGCTGCAGTACCACGGGCTCGTCCAGCAGCGCCAAGAGACCAAGACCTACGTGCCGGGGCCGACGCTGGCCAAGATCGGGTTGCTCGCATCGCGCAGCCTCGACATCCGCGCGGTCGCGCAACCGCGGATGGCGACGCTGATGGAGATCGCTGACGAGACGGTGCATCTGTTCACGCTCCGCGGCAGCGACGTCGTCTGCTTGCACTCGGTGGAGTGCAAGCGCCCGCTGCGCGTCGGCAGGCGCGTCGGTGAGTCGCTCCCGGCGTACGCGACCGCTGCAGGGCGCTGCCTGCTGGCCGGCATGGACTCGTCGCGGGTCCACGAGCTGTACCCGAGCGAGCAGCTGCCGGCGATTCAGCCGGGCACGATCGCGAGCCGCGACGCGCTCGAGCAGGAGCTCGAGCGCGTCCGCGATCGCGGCTTCGCGGTGCAGCAGCAGCAGACCGAGAGCGACGTCAACGCGATCGGCGCAGCGATCTACGATCGCCTCGGTCCGCCGACGCTGGCGATCACGATCTCGATGCCGAGCTCGCGCTTCGACGAGGCCGACGCCGACCGTCTCGGCAAGGCCGCCCGGGAGTGCGCTGACGGCATCGCATCAGCGCTCTCCTGGTAGACGGCTACGCCGCGGGGGCGCCGAGCTCGAGCTTCGGCGGAGGCGACGGCGGGACCTGTTGCTTCGCCGCCAGGTTCGCCTCCCACTCGGCCGCGATCGATTCCGCATCCCAACCGCCGTCACGGTAGGCCTGCTCGACGACCGCCGGATGAGAGAAGAGCGAGAGCCGGTCGCCCCCGACGCCGATCGCCTGGCCCGTGATCTCCGACGCCGCGTCAGAAGCGAGGAAGACGACGAGCGGGGCGCAGTCCTCCGGCCAGCCGATCGCGTAGTCACGGCGCAGCTGCCGAGGCAGCGGCTCGCCTCGTTCCAGCATCTCGAGCACAGGTGCGAACACCGGAATCGTGGCGACCATCTGCGTCCATGCGGTTGGGATCACGGCGTTGACAGTGATCTCCGCGCGCTTCAGCTCGAGCGCCCAGTTGCGCGCGAACGCGACGACGCCCGCCTTGGCGGCGGAGTAGTTGGTCTGGCCGAACGCCGGGAACTGCCCGGCGGGCGAGCCGATGACGATGATCCGACCGCCCTCTCCGCGTTCGCGCATGTGGATGGCTGCCGCACGGCCGCACGTGAACGTGCCGCGCAGATGCGTCCGGATGACGAGGTCGAAGTCCTCATCGGACATGTTCCACAGCGTCTTGTCACGCAGGACGCCGGCGTTCGTGACCATGACGTCAAGCTGGCCGAACTCGCCGACGGCGCGATCGACCAAGGCCTGCGCCGCGTCGGAGTCGCCGACCGGCACCACCTCGGCGACGGCGCGACCGCCCGCCTCGGAGATCGCGGAGACGGTCTCGTCGGCAGCGTCCTTGTCGATGTCGTTGACCACCACCGCCGCACCCGCGGCCGCGAGCGCGACCGCGTAGGCCCGACCGAGGCCCGCGCCGCTACCGGTGACGACCGCCACTTTTCCGTTCAGGCTCACCGCACTCATGCGTAGAACCGGACCAGGCACTCGGCGGCGACGGTGGGACGCTCGGAGCCTTCGACCTCGATCGTCGCGACCAGCTTGACCTGCACGCCGCCCTTGACCTCGCCGACCGCGGCGATCTCGCCGTGGCATCGCCAGCGTGCGCCGACCGGGAGCGGAGCGGGGAAGCGAACCTTGTCGAGCCCGTAGTTGACGACCATCGCAGCGTCGGAGACCTGCAGCAGCTGACCGATCGCGGGAAGCATCGCCAAGCTCAGGAACCCGTGGGCGACCGTCCCTCCGAACGGTGTGTCCTTTGCACGCTCGGGATCGACGTGGATGAAGTTGTGATCGTTCGTCAGATCCGCGAACCGATTCACCTGGTCTTGCGTCATGACGACCCAATCCGTCGGCCCGAGCGTCGCTCCGGCGGCGCCGGGCAAACCGGCCATGTCAGTTCGCAGCTCGCCGCTGGTTGTGCTGGTCATGTGCTCTCCTTGGTCCTTGTCCGTACCGATACGTTGGTCTGCGCCTAGAGCGCCATCAGCCCGCCGTCGAGCAGGATGTCGGCGCCGGTGAGGAACGCTGCCTCGTCCGAGGCGACGTACACGGCGAGGCCGGCGACGTCCTCGGGCTCGCCGACCCGCTTCGCGAGCAGCTGCTCGAGCAGCCACTCCTCCGCTCCGGGGTGGCTCAGGAAGTTGCGCTCGATCGAAGGAGTCCTGATCGGCCCGGGACTGATCGTCACGGCGCGGATGCCGAACGGAGCGCCATCTGTGGCAAGCACACGTGACAGCGCCAGCACGCCGCCCTTGGCCGCGGAGTGCGAGGCCATTCCGGCGTTGCGCGTCGCGCCCCAGGCGGAGGTCGACGCGGTGCTGATGATCACGCCGCCGCGCTCAGCCAGAAACGGCCAGGCGAACTTGCTGACATAGAACACGAGGTCGAGCTCGTTGCGGATCCCGTACTGCCAGTCCTCGATCGAGAGGTCCGGCATCGTGCCGAAGCGTGGCGAGGACGCGTTGTTGAAGACGACGTCGATTCGCCCGTGGACCTCCCCCGCCGCCTCGACCCAGGCCCTGGCCTGATCGGGATCGCTGAGGTCGACGGGAGCGGCCACGGTCATGGTGCCACCGGCCGCATGTACCTCTGCGGCCGTCTCGTGGTTGCCGGCCTCGTCGACATCGCACCCGAAGACGAGCGCGCCCTCGGCGGCGAAGCGGACCGCGGTAGCCCGGCCCTGGCCGCTGGCGGTGCCGGTGATCAGCGCGACCTTGCCCTCGAGGCGCCCGCTCACGCTCGCTCCTCCCCCGTCTCGTCACGTGCGCTCACAGCAGTTGGGCTCATCGGCTCTCCTCGACGGATGGAGCGACGCGGATCGGATCGCCGACCGGTCGCCACTCGCGGAACATACTACATCGCGCGACGATCGTAAGCAAAACTATCGCGTATTTGTCTGCGATACCCCGTCTACCGGGCGGGATGCGTACGACAGGAAGCGGAGTCGATCAGCTTCGGGCGTCCATCGCGTCGTGCGTCGTCACGAGCTCGGCGAGCTCTGGAGCGTGCTGCGCGATGACCTGCTGGCAGCGACCTTTCGCGACGGGGGCGAGGCTGTCGTAGACGTCGATGAACAGCTCGCGCATTCGCGCGCGCGGCCAATCGCCCGGCAGCAGCTCGGCGGGAAGGTCCGGCTCGTCGCCGAGGAAGCTGCGCCAGCTGTCCATGACCTTCGTTCGCTCCACAAGCGCGCGCGATGCGGTCAGCCGTCCCTTGCGGGCTTGGTCCAGGATCGGGGTGAACTCGGCCTCGAACTCGAGGTACTTCTCCCTGACCTCCTCGAGGTCCCACGCATCGAGTGCCTGGAGCGTGCTCCGAGGATCGATCCCGGCGCGCATGACGGTTGCGGAGGCGATCCCGAGCTCCGACAGCGCCGCCAGCGCGGCGTCACGCTCGTCCCATGGTGAGCACCAGAGCCCGTCGAACAGCGCGGCGAAGCCGAGCCAGCGAAGACGCGTGCGGACGGCATACCGAACCCGGCGCTGCGCTTCGGGGACCGAGAACGCCACGAGCGTCCAGGAGCCGTCCCAGGACCGCACTTCCTGCGTGCCGAAGGCGACGATCCGGCGCGCGGTCTCCTGGAGGAGCTCCAGCGCATGCGGAGCCAGCCCGTAGTAGGTCTGCCGACCGAGCTTCGTCGACTGCAACAGTTCGCGACGGGTCAGGCGATTGAGCGCCGCGCGCGCACTCGCCTGGGTGACGTCGAACTCGGCAAGCAGATCGACCAGCGCCGCTGAGGGCAGGTGCTCGTGATGCCCGCTCCAGTAGTCGCCGAACAGCGTCATCAGCAGGTGCTGCGGCGTGGTGCCCACCTGCGACCGAGGAAGTCCCCTGCCATCTTCGCGCGCCTCGTCCCAGCCCCGATCGGCGCCGGACGTTCGAACAGCCATGGCCCGACTCTAGCGGCTGCTGTCGAAACGGCATCGATCTTATGCACGACAGATCATGTGTCGATCGCCGTCAGGTAAGCAGTGATCTGTTAGGCTCGCCGCATGCCCATCGAGTTCGGGATCTTCGACCACGTCGAGTTCTACGGTGACGGACAGATTAAGGATCTGTATGAGCGGCGCATCGCCTCGATCAAGCGGATCGAGGCCGCCGGCTTCTACGCGTATCACCTGGCGGAACACCACGGTGCTCCGCTGTCGGTCACCCCATCGGCGCCTGTCTTCCTCTCGGCCGTCGCACGCGAGACGACGACGATCAAGCTGATCCCGACGGTCGTCTGCTTACCGCTCCATCACCCGGTGCGCATCTTCGAAGAGCTCGCGATGCTCGACGTCATCTCGGGCGGCCGGCTCGAGTTCGGCGTCGGGAAAGGCATCACGTCGTACGAGCACCTTCAGTTCGGCCATCCACCGGAAGAGGGGCCGGCACGGTTGGCGGACGGCCTGAAGATCCTGCTCCGGGCGTTCGAGACCGGGATCGTCTCGAGCGAAGGCTCGGAGTTCCACGACTTCGCCGAGATGAAGCTTCCGTTCGAGCCGATCCAGCGCCCGTACCCGCCGCTGTGGACGGCAGGCAACGTCGAGATGGCCGGACGCGGCGGGCACAACCTCATCTCCCCTGCTCCGATGACAGCGGAGATCCGGGCACGCTACGACGAGCTGCGCACCGCGAGCCGCCAGGAGCCCGGCCACCAGAACCCGCACATCACAGAGCCCAAGCTCGGCCACAACCAGGCCCTCGTCGTCGCTCGCACCGACGACGAGGCGGAAGCGATCGCGCGTCGCGCGTGGGGCCGCTACATCGCGACGATGCGTCGGGCGCGTAGCCTCGTCCCGCCGCATCTCCAGGGCGAGGAGCTGCCGGAGTTCGAAACCGACCACGCCAGGAAGATGCTGGGGGGCGATCCGTTCGAGACCGGCAGTCTCATCGCCGGCTCCGTCGAGCGGATTCGCGACGTGCTGGTCGAGCGAGCCCGGACCGGGCTCGTGAACTACTTCCTCTTCATGATCCCGTTCGGGGACATGACCGACAACGAGCTCGGATTCATCGTCGACGCCATGCAGGCCGAGATCATTCCGGCCGTTCGCGAGGCGGCCGCGGTCGGCTCGCCCGCCTGACGGGTACGAGGAGGGGATGTGAGCGTCTCGAGTACCACGCTCGATGTGAAAGGGCGTCCGACGGAGATCGTCTCCGTCGGCACTGGCGAGCCGCTGGTGTTCTTGCACGGTGGCGGGATCATGGAGGGCTTCGACTTCCTTCAGGCGGCAGGCGATCAGGGCTTTCGCGTGATCGCACCGCTGCTTCCTGGCTATGGAGCGACGGAGCTCGACCCACCCGTCGCAAGCCGGGACGCCTTGGCGGACCACATGCAGGACGTCCTTGATGCGCTCGGAATCGAGCGAACGGTGCTCGTCGGTCATTCGCTCGGCGGATGGCGCGCCGCGGGGTTCGCGGCCCGGTACCCGGAGCGCGTCGAGGCACTGATACTCGCCGCGCCACTCGGGATGGAGGTACCCGGGCATCCCCTCGCGAACCTCGCGCCGCTCAGCCTCCCGGAGCGCCTTGTCGCCCTGACCAATGACCCGAGTATCTGGGAGGGGCGCATACCGGACGGCCCAGATCCCGCCTTCCAGGCGGCGCGGGCGCGCGAGATGGCATCGATGTCGCGTTTCATTCCCGGCCCGAGCGATCCCGACATCGACGGCATCGTCTCGCGGCTTGCCGCGCCCACGCAGCTGCTGTGGGGCGACGACGACGGCATCATCCCGTTCGAGCACTCGGCCGCCTGGGAACGGGCGATCCCCGGTGCCGAACTCGAGATCTTCCCTTCGGCGGGTCACATGCTCTTCGCCGAGCGGCCGGAGGCGATGGAGAGCATCCGCGCGTTCGTCGACAGCCAGAAAGAGGCCTGATGGATCTGACCTACAACGAGGCGGAGCTGGCGTTCCGCGATGAGCTGCGCGCCTGGTTCTCGGAGCAGGAGATCGAGCCGGAGGAGGCCGGTCACGATGCCGAATACGCGCGGCGGCTGGCGTTTCACCGTGCCCTCGTGAGCGGAGGATGGGCGGCCGTCGACTGGCCGGAGGAGTACGGCGGCCGGGGCGCGACCCTGATGCAGTCGGCGATCTTCTACGAGGAGCTCACCCGCAGCGGAGCGCCGCTGCCGGTCAACGTCCTCGGCATCCTCCTGGCCGCACCGACGATCATGCGGTGGGGCACGCCCGATCAGAAGGATCGGTTTCTCCATCCGATCCTCACGGCCGAGGAGATCTGGTGCCAGGGCTTCTCAGAGCCCGATGCCGGATCCGACTTCGCTTCGGTGAAGACGCGCGCGGTGCGTGACGGCGACGACTGGCTCATCACCGGTCAGAAGGTGTGGACGAGCGAGGCGCAGATCGCCAAATGGTGCATGCTCGTCGCGCGGACAGATCCCGATGTGGCGAAGCACAAGGGCTTGACGTTCTTCCTGATGGACATGGAACAGGAAGGCGTTCAGGTCGTGCCGCTGCGCCAGATGACCGGCGAGTCGGAGTTCAACGAGCTGTTCCTCGACAACGTTCGCGTTCCCGCGGAGCACGTCCTCGGCGGCGTCGGCGACGGCTGGAAGGTCGCGCTGACGACACTGATGAACGAGCGCTCCGGGCTCGGCATCTCGCTGCAGGTCACGCTCCGCCAGCGACTTGACGGGGTCATCGCGGCGGCGGCGGAGCGCGGCCTGCTCGAGGACACGGCGGTGGCCGAGCGGCTCGGCGAGCTCTGCCAGCGAACCGAGCTCCTGCGACTGTTGGCCTACCGCGGCCTGACGTCGGTCGAGAAATACGGACAGCCCGGGCCCGAGGGCTCGTTGACGAAGTGGCTGTGGTCGGACACCAATCAGCAACTGACCCAGTGCGCAGCCGACCTGCTCGGGACGAGCGCCCTCCGCGCCGGGTCTCAGCCCGCCTATGCACTGCTGCGCTCGCGGGGGAACTCGATCGAGGGCGGCACGACTGAGATCCTCAAGAACATCATCGCCGAGCGAGTGCTCGGCCTCCCCAAGGCGCGCTAGGAGCTGCGATGCACTTCGACCTGACCGACGACCAGAAGGAGATCAAGGACGTCGCGCGCCAGCTGCTCGCGAGCCGCTCGCCGATGGCCAAGGTGCGCGAGGCTGCCGAGGCCGAGCGCTACGACGAAGCGCTCTGGACGGAGCTGGTCGAGCTCGCCTGGCCGGGCATCGCCGTCTCCGAGGAGCACAACGGGCAGGGGCTCGGCGCGGTCGAGCTTGCCGTGCTCCTGGAGGAGCTCGGCTATGCCTGTGCGGCGACGCCGCTGCTGTCCACGGCGACGGCGGCGTCGGTGATCGATGCGTGCGGCAACGACGACCAGCGCTCGCGATGGCTCCCCGGCCTCGCTACCGGCGAGCAGACGGCCGGCATCGGTACCCCAACGCTTGTTGCCGACGCCGAGGGCGCGGCCGTCGTGGTGCTCGTCGACGGCGATGACGCGTCGCTCGTCGTAGAGCCGGAGGCCGAGCCGTTCCAGTCGATCGATCCGACCCGGCGCTACGCGACGGTGCGCGGCAGAGCGGAGCCGCTCGGTGCCGGAGCGGCCGACCGGGTGCGGGCTGCGATCGCCGCCGAGGTCGCCGGAATCTGCCAGCGCGCGCTCGACGTGACCGTCGAATACGTCAAGGAGCGCAAGCAGTTCGGCGTCCCTGTCGGCTCCTTCCAGGCGGTGTCGCATCGCTGCGTGCAGATGCTGATGCACACCGAGAGCGCCCGCACAGCCGCCTACTACGCCGCCTGGGCCGCGGATGCGGACGCGGGCCGCCTGCCGGAGGCCGCCGCCCTTGCGGCCGCGGCCGCGGCCGAGGGGGCGATCGAGGTCACGGGCAGCGCGATCCAAGCGCACGGCGGCATCGGGTTCACCTGGGAGGCGGACCTGCACTGGCTCTACAAGCGCGCGCAGCTCGACGCGGCGCTCCTCGGAGGCGCCGCGCAGGCACGGCGGACGTTGACCCGGCTCACCGCGGCCACGCTCGAGGTCGCGCGCTAGCGCGACGCAAGGGCTGCCCGACGACCATGTCCTCAATCCTCGAATCGTTCCGGCTCGACGGACAGGTGGCGATCGTCACCGGAGCCTCCTCCGGGCTGGGCGTCGCGTTCGCGCAGGCGCTCGCCGAGGCGGGCGCCGACGTCGCCCTCGGGGCACGGCGCGCCGAGCGACTCGAGGAGACGAAGCGCCTGGTCGAGGCGGCAGGTAGGCGGGCGCTGGCCGTCACCACCGACGTCACCCTCGTGGAGGACTGCGACCGCCTCGTCGCCGAGACGGTCGAGCAGCTCGGGAAGGTCGACATCCTCGTCAACAACGCCGGCATCGGCGCCGCCGTTCCCGCCACGCGCGAGGACCCCGATCACTTCCGTCACGTCGTCGACATCAACCTGCACGGCGCGTACTGGATGGCGCAGGCCTGTGGCCGCGTGATGCAGCCTGGCAGCTGCATTGTCAACATCTCGAGCGTCGTCGGGCTGACCGCCGTCGGCCTCCCCCAGGCGGCGTACGCCGCCTCGAAGGCGGGGCTGATCGCGCTGACCCGCGACCTCGCGCAGCAGTGGACCGGACGCAAGGGCATCCGCGTCAACTCGCTGGCGCCAGGACCGTTCGCGACCGAGATGACCGCCCAGGCCGCGCCCGGGTCGTTCGAGCAGATCCGGCCGCGGCTGCTCGTGCCCCGCGAGGGCGATCCCCGCGAGCTCGCCGCCGCGCTCGTGTTCCTCGCCTCCCCGGGGGCCGGCTACATCACCGGTCAGACACTGGCCGTCGACGGCGGCCTGACGGTGTCCTAGCGGCTCTGATGACCGAGACGGCGGACATACGCGAACGCGTGCCGGTGCTGATCGTCGGCGGCGGCCCCTCCGGCCTCACGTCGGCGCTGCTGCTCGCTCGAGCAGGCATCGACTTCCTGCTGCTGGAGCGGCGGGACTTCACGACGCATTTCCCACGGGCGCACCTGCTCAACGTGCGCACGATGGAGATCTTCCACGACGTCGGCGTCGCCGACGACATCTACGCCCGCTCCCCGCCGGAGGACCGCTGGCACAAGGTCCGCTGGTCGACCTCGCTCGGAGGGTCACGCCCCGGTCAGCGCGCGACGATCGGGGAGGTGCCCGCGTGGGGCGGTGGACCCGACACCCCGCGCTATGCGGAGGCAAGCCCGAGGCGCTTCGCGAACCTTCCGCAGTTGCGGCTCGACACACTCCTGTGGCAGCGAGCAGACAGGCTGGCGCCGGGCAGGGTCCGGCCGCATCAGGAAGTCGTCGACATCGACGGTGCCGAGGACGTCGTCACCGTGACCGTCCTCGACCGTGACACCGGCGAGCGGTATCTGGTGCAGGCCGACTACGTCATCGCCGCGGACGGCGGACGGGTCTGCGCCCAGCGGCTCGACGTGGCGCTCAGGGGGCCGCGGGCGATCCACGAGATCACGAGCCTCTACGTCGAAGCGGACCTCCGGCGATACTGGGATCACGAAACCCTGCTGACCTACGTGATCGGACCCGCCGGCCAAGGTGGGCCGGCCGCGACGCTGCAGGCGCTCGGCCCGGACCACTGGGCGAACGAGTCGACCGAATGGGTGTTCGGCGTTCATGGAGTCGGGCGCGGAACCCCAGAGGACGAGATCATCCCCCGCGTCCGGAGCGTCCTCGGCATCGACGATCTCGAGATGCGGATCAACGCCGTCAGCCACTGGGCCTACGAGGGCGTCGTCGCCGAGCAATTCCGCGTCGGCCGCGTGTTCCTCGTCGGCGACAGCGCGCACCGTCACCCGCCGACGGGCGGGCTCGGCCTCAACACCGGCGTCCAGGACGTGTTCAACCTGTGCTGGAAGCTCATCGCCGTGCTGCGCGGATATGCCGGCGACGCGCTGCTCGACACCTACGAGGCCGAGCGGCAGCCGATCGCGACGTTCAACGTCGAGCACTCGCTGCTCAACGCCGGCAAGCACGCCGGGGTCGCTGCCGCCATCGGCCTGCGGGCCGACCAGAGCGAGGAGCACGGCTGGCGTGAGGTCGACGTGTGGGCCAGCGACACGCCGGAGGGACGGCAGCGCCGAGCGGCCAGCGATGCCGCGATCGCGTCGAACGCGGAGGACTTCAGTCAGCTCAACGTCGAGGCGGGCTTCTCGTACGAGCGCGGCGCGGTGATCCCGGACGGGACGCCGGCGCCGCCGCGGCCGTCGGAGTCGCCGATCGAGTTCACGCCGACGGCTCGTCCCGGACATCACGTCCCTCACGTCTACCTGGCTGCCGGCGACGGCTGGGTCTCGACGGTCGACCTCGTCGCGGCCGAGGGATTCACGCTGTTCGTCTCCGCCGGTGACGAACAGGCCTGGCAGGAGGCCGCCGGGAGCGTGGCGGCCGAGTCCGGATGCCCGCTCTCGGTGGTCTCCGTCGACGGATATCTCGCCGATCGCGACAGCACGTGGGCCGCCGTGCGCGGCATCGGTCCCGGGGGCGTGGTGCTCGTGCGGCCCGACAAGCACGTCGGCTGGCGTGCCGATCCGTCCCCCGCGGCGCGCGAAGGCGAGCTCCGCGCGGCTGTGTGGCAGCTGCTCCACGCAGGCGCCGCGCCGGCCGATCCCGCGGCGCCGGCGCTGCTGGCCGGCATCGAGCGCGCGGCCGACGCACTACGCGGCTAGTCGCGGGACCGCGTCAGTTCGGTCGGTGCCCGAAGGTCGTGTCGTAGTCGCGCCTCCGGTCCTCGGGCAGGAAGCGCTCCTCGATCTCCCGCACGCGCGAGGTGCCGACGAGCTCAGTCGTCGGCGCCACACCCCACGCGCCGGCGTGGGCCTGCTCGAACCATCCGTCGACGCCGGCATCGCCTTCTTCGCGAAGCGCGTGGAGGACGTCCCATGCCGCCTGAGCACCCGCCATCGACGCGACGGTCGGGAACAGCACCGCCCGCGCGCCGAGATCGGCGAACTCCGTCAGCTTCGGTCGCGGCGTCGTCCCGCCCCAGATCGTGAGCACCGGGACGCGCAGCTCGCGACATGCCGTGGCCAGCTGCTCGCGCGACTCGACTGAGTTCAGCCAGACGAGGTCGGCCCCGCCCTCCTCGGCGTAGGCGACGGCACGCTCGAGCGCGTCGTCGAATCCGGTCCCCTCGCTGCCGATCGCGTCGGTGCGGGCGCAGACGACGAAGCTCGGATCGAGCGCGTCCCGAGCGGCGACGGCAGCCTGGATCTTGCCGACCGCCTCGGCACGAGGGATGCAGCGACGACCCTCCGTCGTACCCGACTTCTTCGGCGCCTCCTGGTCCTCGAGCGAGACGCCGGCGACGCCCGCGCGAACGAACTCCTCGACCGCATACGAGACGTTCACGGCGTTGCCGTACCCCGTGTCGGCATCGACGAGCACCGGGATACCCGCGCGCGCTGCGACGTGCCGCGCGTGGTCGACGACGTCACGCAACCCGACCGCCCCGACGTCGGGGACGCCGTACAGCATCCACGACACCTGCGATCCGGCGAGGAAGAAGCACTCAAACCCCGCCCGTTCGGCCATCATCGCGTAGACCGGACTGAATCCCCCGGGAATCGTCAACAGCTCGTCCCGGGCCAGCAACGCGCGCAGACGGCGCCGTAGGACCTGCGCTTCCGGCTCGACGCTCACGCCACAACCTCGCTCATCTGTCGTCGGGTCACCGTCGCTCGACGCTGACCTGAGACCGCTCTGAAGTCAAGGATTTCCGGGCTATCGACTGAGAGCGAGACGGCATGAACAGACAGCGATGCCTGCTGTAGCTTGCGAAGCGGGTGGTCGGCAGATCGCCTCGCGGGGACCGACGATCCAGAGAGAGATCTGCATTGCCGAACATCACCTATGACTTCACAGGACGGACGGCCATCGTCACCGGAGCCGGTCGGGGCATCGGCCGCGAGCTGGCACGGTGCTTTGCGGCCGCCGGCGCCACGACGTATGCCGTCGACGTGGACGCAGACGTCGCCGAAGCCGCGGCAGCGGAGGTCGGCGCGAGAGCCGCGACGGCCAACGTCGCGCTGTCGGAGGACGCCGAGCGCGTCGTCGCACAGGCCGTCAGCGAGACCGGGCGCATCGACATCCTCGTCAACAACGCCGGGATCCTCCGCGACAAGATGCTCTGGAAGCTCTCCGACGACGACTGGGAGGCGGTGCTCGGCGTGCATCTCGGCGGGACCTTCCGCTTCACGCGTGCCTGCACCCCGCATTTCCGCGAGGCGGGCTTCGGGCGCATCGTCAACGTGACGTCGTATACGGGACTGCACGGCAATATGGGCCAAGCGGCATACGCAGCGGCGAAGGCCGGCATCATCGGCTTCACCAAGACCGCGGCGAAGGAGCTCGCGCGGTTCGGCGTCACCGTCAACGCGATCTCGCCGAATGCCGAGACTCGCATGATCGAGTCGATGCCGAAAGAGCTGTACGAGGAGGCCAAGCGAAACATTCCGCTCGGCCGCTGGGCACAGCCCTCGGAGATGGCGGCGACGGTCGCGTTCCTCGCCTCCGAGGAAGCCGGCTATGTAACAGGCGTGGTGCTGCCGGTTGACGGTGGCATCTCGATGTAGCTCGCCATGTGGCTCGAGCCCACGGCACCGCACGTCTTTCCCGCAGCTCGCCAACCCCGACGGAGGCGTTCTCTGTGAATCATCAGTCTGAGGCGGTCATCGTGTCGGCCGCACGCACGCCGATCGGCAAGGCGTACCGAGGAGCGCTCAACGCGACCCACGGCGCCACGCTCGGCGCCCACGCCGTATCGGCGGCGGTCGAGAGGTCCGGGCTCGAGCCCGCGCAGATCGAGGACGTCGTCATGGGCGGCTCGCTGACCGAGGGCACGACGGGCGGGAACATCGCCCGCCAGATCGCGCTTCGAGCGGGCCTGCCGGACGAGACGGCCGGCGTGACGGTGAACCGCTTCTGCAGCACGGGCTTGCAGACCATCGCGGCGGCGGCCGGACGGGTGATCGTCGATGGCGCCAAGGCCGTGGTCGCCGGCGGGCTGGACTCGATCAGCCTCGTGCAGAACGAGCACATGAACCGTCACATGGCACGCGACCCGTGGCTCGAGGAACACAAGCCCGAGATCTTCATGTCGATGATCGAGACCGCCGAGGTCGTCGCCAGGCGCTACGGCATTTCGCGAGAGGAGCAGGACGCGCTCGCGCTGGAAAGCCAGCGCCGCACGGCAGCGGCACAGGATGCGGGCCGCTTCGACGAGGAGATCGTCCCGATCACGACCGACAAGCTGGTCGTCGACCGCGAGACCGGCGACCAGAGCTACGAACGGGTGACGCTCGAACGCGACGAGTGCAACAGGCCTGGCACCACCGCGGACGCGCTCGCCGGCCTCGCCCCCGTCATCGACGGCGGCAGCGTCACCGCTGGAAACGCGAGCCAGCTGTCCGATGGCGCCGCCGCATGCGTCGTGATGGATGCGAAGGAGGCGGAGCGCCGCGGCATCCAGCCGCTCGGCGCGTTTCGCGGCTTCACCGTCGTCGGATGCGAGCCCGACGAGATGGGCATCGGGCCGGTGTTCGCAGTGCCGAAGCTGCTCGATCGCTTCGGGATGTCGGTCGACGACATCGGCCTCTGGGAGCTCAACGAGGCGTTTGCGGTCCAGGTGCACTACTGCCGCGAGAGGCTCGGGATCCCTTCCGAGCTGCTGAACGTCGACGGTGGCGCGATCTCCGTCGGCCACCCCTACGGGATGTCCGGCACGCGCCTCACCACCCATGCGCTGATCGAGGGCCGTCGCCGCGGAGCGCGATTCGTCGTCGTGACGATGTGCGTCGGCGGCGGCATGGGCGCAGCAGGGCTGTTCGAGGTGCTCTGAGCGGACACCGGCTCATTGCGTTCACCGCGATCACTCCTGGGCATCGTGATGGACAACAGCTGTTCTTGCGATCGTCATCGCACATGGTATGTTCGCTCGCCCCGGGCACAGGAAGAGGAGCAGAGGATGAGCGCGACCGCAGTCCCCAAGGGTCTCTCGGAGGACAACCTCGAACGAGCGCTCGACGCGATGCGCGCCGTCGTCGGCGCCGAGCACGTGCTCACCGGCGACGACACCCTGGAGTTCCGCGACCCCTTCTGGCATCGGAGCTGGTCCGAGTACGAGTCGTCGGCCGTGGTCCAGCCAGGGTCCGTGGAGGAGATCCAGGAGATCCTGCTGATCGCCAACGAGCGCGGCGTTCCGCTCTGGACCACCTCGCAGGGCCGCAACAACGGGCTCGGAGGCAGTTCGCCGCGCGTGCGCGGCTCCGTGATCGTCAACCTGCGCCGGATGGATCGCATCCTCGAGATCGACGAGGAGATGGGCTACGCGGTCGTCGAGCCCGGCGTGACCTGGCAACAGCTCTACGACGCGCTGCGCGACAACGGCCACCGGCTGATGCTGTCGTGCACGGACCTCGGGTGGGGCAGCGTCATCGGCAACTCGCTCGAGAACGGCTCGACCTATCTGCCATACGGCCAGGACTTCATGGCGCCCTGCGGCTTGGAGGTCGTGCTCGCGGACGGCCAGGTGATGCGGACGGGGATGGGAGCCCTCCCCGGTAGCAAGACCTGGCACCTTTACCGGCGCGGCCTCGGACCGACGCTGGACCCGCTGTTCATGCAGTCGAACTACGGCATCGTCGTCAAGATGGGCCTCTGGCTGATGCCATGGCCCGAGGTCGTGGCGCCGTTCTGGATCGACGTCCCCCGCGAGGAGGACTTCGTCGAGCTGATCGACATTCTGCGGCGGCTGCGCCTCGACCGCACGCTCGAGGGCGTGCCCAATATCTTCAACACGCTCCAGCTCGCGGCGCTGACCAACGAGCGCTCGCGCTGGTATGACGGCGACGGCGCGACCCCCGACCACGTCATCGACCAGATCGCAAGCGACCTCGGATGCGGGCGCTGGATCGTCCACAGCGCGCTCTGGGACGACTCGGTCGTCGCCGACCACAAGATCGCGAAGATCACGGCGGCCCTGGAGCAGATCCCCGGCGCCCGCATCCGCTCCGCCAAGCACGCGCCCGAGGAGCTTCCCGACCTCGAGAGCTTCCCCGACCGTGTGCTCGGCGGTGTTCCCAGCCTCGAGTGGCTGAATTTCTTGCGCTGGTATGGGACGAACGCCGGCGGGCACACCGGCACCGGCCTCGTCGCGCCGCTGCAGGGCAAGGAGGCCTACCGGCTCCACACGATGCTTCGCAACCTGATCGAACAGGACTTCGGCCTGGACTACTTCACGTATCCGGTCCTGATCAACGCCCGCAGCTACATCCACGTCTTCGGCGTGATCTTCGACGTCAACGACGACGCCGACACCCGCCGTGGCTACGAGGTCTGCCGGCGGGTGCTGATCGAGGGCGCCAAGGCCGGCTTCGGCGAGTACCGCTGCCACATCGACAACATGGACCTGGCGACGGATCAGTACAGCTTCAACGACCATGCCTACCGGCGGTTCTGCCAGACGATCAAAGACGCCGTGGATCCCAACGGGATCCTCTCGCCCGGCAAGCAGGGCATCTGGCCCGCCGCCATGCGGGAGCCGGACAAGGCATAGCTCGATGCAGCGCGCGGGCTGACTGGCGATGCGGGCGGGGGACGTGATCTGGGAGCCGTCGCGCGAGCTGATCGCGTCGTGTGGCCTGACGCGATTCCTCGGCTTCCTCGAGGACACCCGAGGGTTGCGATTCGACGCCTACCTCGACTTCTGGCGCTGGTCGGTCGCCGACATCGACGAGTTCTGGGGAGCGGTCTTCACCTACGAGGACGTCCTCCACGACGGGGACCCGTCGATCGTGCTGGCCGAACAGCGAATGCCAGGAGCGCGCTGGTTCCCGGATGTGCGACTGAACTACGCCGAGCACCTCCTACGCCGTCGCGGGGGCAGCGAGGCGGCCCTGGTCGTCGAGGACGAGGACGGGGCGATCGAGGAAACGTCGTGGGCGGAGCTCGAGCGGCAGGCAGGCGCCCTCGCCGCGACACTGCGGCACCTCGGCGTCGGCCGCGGCGACCGCGTCGTCGCGCTCCTGCCCAATTGCGCGGAGCCCGTCATCGGGCTGATCGCGTGCGCGAGCATCGGCGCCATCTGGTCGGTCTGCTCACCCGAATACGGCCTGCCGGGCATCGTGTCGCGGTTCCGGCAACTGGACCCGAAGGTGCTGATCGCGGTCGACGGCTACCGGTTCGGCGGGCGCGCCCACGACCGCCGCGAGACGGTCGATGGGCTCCTGGACGCCCTGCCGACCCTGGAGCATCTGCTGTGGGCGCCGCTGCTCACACCCGACTCGCCGCCGCCGGTTGGCGTGCCTTCGACGCTGTGGACGGATGCGACCGCCGGCGACGCGCCGCTGACGTTCGCCCGCGTGCCCTTCGACCATCCCTTGTGGGTGCTGTTCTCGTCGGGCACCACGGGCATCCCGAAGGGCATCGTGCACGGGCACGGCGGGATGCTGCTCGACCACCTGCGCGCGGCATCGCTGCACTTCGACGCGCGTCGCGGCGAGCTGGCGCTGAGCGTCGCCACGACGAGCTGGATGGTCTGGAACGTTCACGTGTCGAACCTGCTGGCCGGAGCGAGCCTGCTGCTCCTCGCCGGCAACGCCGCTGCGCCGCTCGACCGAGTCTGGCGCGCCGCTGCCGAACACCGCGCCGCACGGGTCAACGTCGGCTCCGGCTACGTGCTCGCCTGCATGAACGCGGACCTGCGCCTCGAGGAGGAGCTGGACTTCTCATCGCTGACACAGGTCGGCGCCGCCGGTTCGCCGCTGCCGGCCGACGGCTACCGCTGGGTTGCGGAGCAGATCGGCGAGCGCATCTGGCAGTCGTCGGGCAGCGGAGGCACCGACGTCTGCGCCGCCTTCGTCAGCGGGGTGCCGACACTGCCGGTGCGTGCCGGCCGCATGCAGGTGCCGTGCGCTGGCGTCGCCGTCGAGGCCTGGGATGAGGCGGCGCAGCCTGTGGCACCGGGGGTCCTCGGCGAGCTGGTGATCACCCGGCCACTGCCGTCGATGCCGCTCTTCCTGTGGGGCGACGTCGATCGACGGCGGCTGACCGACACGTACTACTCGCACTTCCCCGGCGTCTGGCGACAGGGCGACTACATCGAGTTCGACATCGACGGCAGCTGCACGATCCCCGGCCGCTCGGACTCGACCCTGAATCGCCGCGGGATCCGGATCGGTCCCGCCGAGATCTACTCGGTCGTCGAACGGCTCCCGGAGGTCGATGAGGCCCTGGTCGTCGGCGCTGAGCTCGGCGGTGACTACTACATGCCGCTCTTCATCGCGGCGACCGACGGCGTCGACGAGGAGGACCTACGCGCGCGAATCGTCACCGCCATCCGCGATGCGCTGTCGCCTCGCCACGTGCCTGACGAGATCGTCTTCGTTCCGGCGATCCCGCACACCAAGACCGGCAAGAAGCTCGAGGTGCCGGTCAAGCGCCTGCTGCAAGGGGTCGCGCCCGCCGAGGCGGCCGACCCCGGCTCGGTCGACCGGCCTGAGCTGCTGGATCTGTTCGCCGACCTGATCGGGCGCCCCTCGGCCGCCGGACTTCGACGATGAACGACGTGGTCCTGACCGAGCGTCACGGCGGCGTCCTCGTCATCACCCTCAACCGTCCAGAGGTCCGCAACGCCGTCGACCTCGCGATGGCCGAGGGAATCGCCGGCGCCCTCGACGCGCTCGACCGCGACGACGCCGTCGTCGGCGTCATCACCGGCGCAGGCGGCACGTTCTGCGCCGGCATGGACCTCAAGGCGCTCGCGAACAGCGGCCGCCTGCGGATAGGCGACCGCGGCTTCGCAGGCATCACCGAGCGAGCGGCCGAGAAGCCGCTGATCGCGGCAGTTGAGGGGTTCGCGGTCGGAGGCGGCCTCGAGATCGCGCTGTCGTGCGACCTGATCGTCGCGGCACGTGATGCGAAGCTCGGGCTTCCGGAAGTCAAACGGGGCCTCGTCGCGGCCGCCGGCGGCCTTCTGCGGCTCTCACGGCGCGTCCCGTATCACGTCGCCATGGAGCTGGCGCTCACGGGTGACCTCTATCTCGCGGAGCGGCTGTACGGGGTCGGCTTGGTCAATCGCATGACCGAGCCGGGCGCCGCGCTCGAGACGGCACTCGACCTTGCCAGGAGGATCGGCTCCAACGCTCCGCTGTCGCTGCAAGCCAGCAAGCGGATCCTCGCATCGGCGCCGGAGTGGCCGATGTCGGAGGCGTGGCAGCGTCAAGCGGAGATCGCCGAGCCGGTCTTCGACTCCGACGATGCAAGCGAGGGTGCGCGTGCCTTCGCCGAGAAACGGGATCCGGTCTGGCGCGGACGCTGAGGCCGACGGATCGCGACGTACGAAAGCCATCGGGCCCCGAAACGCAGAAACCCCGCTAACGCGGGGTTTCTATGAGGGGTGAGCGATGGGGCTCGAACCCACGACCGCCTGGACCACAACCAGGAGCTCTACCAACTGAGCTACGCCCACCAAGGAGGCGACAGTCTAGACGGTCGATCTCGCGACGGCGGGCGAACGGTCCCGGCGCCGGCTACTTCGAGCCGGCGACCTTCGCCGCCGCGACCTTGATGCAGGCGGTCATCACCTTGGCATCCGGATTCTTCGCGCCCGAGGACAGCTTCGTGCTCAGCTTCTCGAGCCGGCTGAAGCTCAGCCGGTCCTGGAGGCACGACAGCGCCGTCGTGCAGTAGCGCTCGACCTGCGACTTGGTCAGCCTGCCGTTGGCCACGGCGGTCGCCGATGCCCGGCAGCTCTTCATGAACGCCTTCTTCTCGGATGACGGATAGCTGTAGCGCGCGTCGGCGGTGGCGGCAAAGCCGAGTGTGACGACGAGCAGCGCCAGAAGCACGGCAGCGCGGAGCGGAAAGACGAGTCGAAGCATGCCGGCACCGTACTGCCGCCGCGTGGGAAATCGGCATGAGCTACGGGCGACCGGCAGTCGCCCGTAGCAGCGCCCGCGCAGGTCCCCTACGGCACGTTCAGCGCGACGTACTTCGTCTCGAGGTACTCGTGCAGACCCTCGGCGCCGCCCTCGCGGCCGTAGCCGGAGTGCTTGACGCCGCCGAACGGCGCCCCGGCGTTGCTGACGAGGCCCTGGTTGAGGCCGATCATGCCGGTGTCGAGCTGCTCGATCACGCGGAAGGCGCGGTTGATGTCCTGCGTGAACACGTAGGCGACGAGCCCGTACTCGGTGTTGTTGGCCCAGCGGATCGCCTCGTCCTCGGACGAGAACCCGCGCACCGGAGCGACCGGGCCGAAGATCTCCTCCTTGAGGAACGCGGCGTCGTCGGGGACATCGGTGACGACCGTCGGCGCGTAGAAGTAGCCGGGTCCGTCGACGCGCTCGCCGCCGACGGCGATCGTCGCGCCGCGCTGCTTTGCGTCGTCGACGAGCTCAGCGACCTTCGACCGCTGCGCCTCGTCGATCAGCGGGCCGACGTTGACGCCGGGGTCGGTGCCCCGACCGACTTTCAGCTCGCTCATCCGTCCCGCCAGTTTCTCGGCGAACTCCGACGCAACGGACTCGTGGACATGGAAGCGGTTGGCGGCCGTGCAGGCCTCTCCCCCGTTGCGCATCTTCGCGATCATCGCGCCGTCGACCGCCGCGTCGAGATCGGCGTCCTCGAAGATCAGGAACGGGGCGTTGCCGCCGAGCTCCATCGAGACGCGCAGGATCTGGTCGGCGCCCTGCTCGATCAGCGTGCGGCCGACCTCGGTCGAGCCGGTGAAGCTCAGCTTGCGCGTGCGCGGGTCGCGGATCAGCGGCTCCATGATCGAGCCGCTCGAACGCGCGGTGAGGATGTTGACGACGCCGTCGGGCAGTCCTGCCTCCTCGAGGATCGCGCCGAGCATCAGCATCGACAGCGGCGTCTGCTTCGCCGGCTTGACGACAGAGGTGCAGCCGGTCGCGATCGCGGGACCGATCTTGCGCGTGCCCATCGCCATCGGGAAGTTCCACGGCGTGATGAACAGGCA
>Ga0075420_100000089_pt1 | contig 56131 bp, 60 predicted proteins | sample SoiMetdeltSBSDD4_FD_75296 | JGI IMG/M metagenome (GOLD analysis project Ga0075420, IMG submission 75296) | Bulk soil microbial communities from a Populus tree surrounding site in Tennessee, USA - Soil MetaG P. deltoides SBSDD4 | ecosystem: Environmental > Terrestrial > Soil > Tree plantation...
ACGCCCGAGCCGAGCCCGTGGGCGACCGGCGTGAACGCCCACAAGGGCGCCCCCGATCTCGCTCGTGCCAAGCAGCTGCTGGCCGAGGCCGGCGTGACCGGCGGGCTGAACCTCACCTACCTGGTGAAGTCGCAGGTGCCGGTGCTGGTGAAGACCGGCGAGATCCTGCGCGAGCAGCTCAAGAAGATCGGCATCAACCTCGAGGTGCAGCCCGCCGAGTCGGGCCAGTACTTCGAGGCCATGGTCGGCAAGAAGTACGACATCGCGGCGGCGTGGTGGAGCGTCACCGTCGATCCCGACATGTTCTACGCCCCGCTCCAGCACTCGACCTCCGGCTGGAATTTCTCGGGCTTCAAGTCCGAGGAAGCCGACAAGCGGATCGACGCCTTCCGGTTCACCGCGAGCCCGGCCGCCCGCAAAAAGATGTATCCCGAGATGGTGAAGTGGTTCCAGGAGGAGGGCTCGCTGATCGTCTTCAGCAACGAGATCCAGCGTTACTGGATGAAGCCCAACGTCCACGGCTCGGCGCCGCTCGGCTCGCTGGAGCTGCGGTTCGAGGATACCTGGATCGCTTGACGCCCTGGATCTACGCGGCCCGGCGGCTGCTGCTCGCCGTGCCGCTGCTGTTCGGCATGAGCCTGCTCGTGTTCGGGCTCATGCGGCTGGTGCCGGGCGACCCGGCCGTCGCCGTGCTCGGCTACAAGGCGACGCCGGAGGGCATCCGCGCGCTGCGCGAGGCGTTCCACCTCGACGAGCCGCTGGCGCAGCAGTACCTGCGCTGGCTGGCCGGGGTCGCTCGCGGCGACTTCGGCCTCGACTTCCGCCAGAACGAGCCCATCGGCCGCATGATCCTCGACCGCCTGCCGGTCACGCTCGAGCTCACCCTGCTCGCCACGGCGTGCGCGGCGCTGATCGGCGTGCCGCTCGGCCTGCTGGGCGGGGGCCGCCGGGGTGGCGCCGCCGACCGGGCCGCCCTGGTGATCGGACTCGTCGGCATCTCGATCCCCGACTTCTGGCTCGGCATCATGCTGATCCTCGGCGTGTCGCTCGGCACCGGCCTGCTGCCGTCGGGTGGATTCGTGCCCCTCAGCGAGGGGCCGCTCGAGAACGTGCAGCACCTGGTACTGCCCGCCCTCACGCTGGCGGTCAGCCGGGCGGCGGTGCTGGGGCGGCTCACGCGGGCGGCGGTGCTCGACGTCGTGCAGCGCGGGTTCGTGCAGTACGCCCGCGCCAAGGGCCTGGCCGAGCGCGCCGTGCTCGTCCGCCACGTGCTCCCCAACGCGGCCATCCCCATCGTGACCGTGCTGGGGCTGCAGACTGGCTACATGCTGGGCGGCGCCATCGTCGTCGAGATGATCTTCACGCTGCCCGGGGTGGGACGCATGACGCTCGACGCGGTCCTCGAGCGCAACTACCCGGTCGTGCAGAGCACCGTGCTGGTGATCGGCGCCATGTTCATGCTCGTGAACCTCGCGACCGACATCCTGTACGGGGTGATCGACCCGCGGGTGCGGCGACGATGACCCACGGCCGCGTGGCGCTGGCCGGGCTGATCATCGTGGCGACCCTGGCGGCGCTCGCCGCGATCGCGCCCGTCCTGCCGCTCGGCAGCCCCACCGAGATCGCCAAGGACCACGCGCTGCGCGGACCTACGCTGGCCGAGCCGTTCGGGATGGACGACCTCGGGCGCAGCGTGCTCAGTCGCGTCGTCCACGCCTACCGGATCTCGCTCGGCGTGGCGGTGACGGCGGCGGTGCTGGCCCTGCTGATCGGCGGGCCGCTGGGCCTCGTCGCGGGCTACGCGGAGGGGCTGCCCGACCAGATCATCATGCGCCCGCTCGACGTCCTGATGGCGTTTCCGGCCATCCTGCTCGCCATCGCGCTCATGAGCGTCTTCGGCACCGGTGCCCTGCTCGTCGCCGTCGCCCTGGCCGTCGTCTACACGCCCATCGTCGCCCGCGTGGTGCGCGCCGCCGTGCTCGCCGCCAAGGTCGAGGTCTACGTCGACGGGGCCCGCGCGCTCGGCGCCACCGTCCCCCGCCTCGTGCTCGCGCACATCCTCCCGAACGCCGCCACGCCGGTGTTGATCCAGGCCTCGGTGCTGATGGCCATCGGCATCCTCGTCGAGGCGGCGCTGTCGTTCCTCGGCGTCGGCGTCCGTCCGCCCACACCCTCGCTCGGCCTCATGCTCGCCGACGGCCGCGGCTTCATGTTGCAAGCCCCGTGGATGGTCGTCTTTCCCGGCGTGGCCATCATGCTGGCCGTGCTCGGCTTCAACATGCTCGCCGACGGCCTGCGCGACTGGCTCGACCCTCAGCAGGCGACCACGCGCTGAGGGCCGCGTGACACTCGGCGTCGTCGGGGCGTCGCTGCCGCGCCCACTCCCAGCGTAAGTCCGCACCGCCGCTGACCCCTCGCCGTGGCACGGGCGCTGCACCGCGGCGGCCCATGCGACCTCTGCCATTGTTCCTCGCCGGGTTGATCCTGCTCACGACCGCCAGTGCCGGTGACGCGGCTCCGCTGCGCACGCTGTACGTGGCGACCACCGGCAACGACGCGGCCGACGGCTCGGCCGGCGCGCCATGGCGCACGCTGCAGCGCGCCGCCAACGCCGCCAGCGCCGGCGACCAGATCGTCGTGCGACCCGGCCGCTACGCGGGGTTCAACGTCACGACGAGCGGCACCGCGACGAACCCGATCGTCTTCAGTGCCGAGCCGGGCGCCATCGTCGACGCGCCCAATCCGGTCCGGCCGCAGGACGGATCAACCTCGAGGGCGCGAGCTGGGTCGTGATCGAGGGCTTCACGGTGGTCGGGATGCCGCGGACCGGCATCCGCGCCGTGCTCAACCACCACGTCACGATCCGCCGCAACGTGGGCGACGCGAACGGACGCTGGGGCATCCTCACGGGCTTCAGCGACGATCTGCTGATCGAGGACAACGAGATGTCGCGCTCGGTGGCCGAGCACGGCATCTACGTGAGCAACAGCGGCGACCGGCCGGTCATCCGGCGCAACCACGTGTGGGGCAACTCCGGCAACGGCATCCACATGAACGGCGACCTCAGCCAGGGCGGCGACGGCATCATCACGGGCGCGGTGGTCGAGGCCAACGTGATCCACGGCAACGGCCGCACCGGCGGCTCCGGCATCAACGGCGACGGCGTGCAGGGCTCGCGGATCGTGAACAACATCCTCTACGACAACCACGCCAGCGGGATCTCGCTCTACCGCATCGACGGTGCCCAGGGGTCGCGGAGCAACCTCGTCGCCCACAACACGATCGTGCAGGCCGCCGATGGTCGCTGGGCGATCAACATCCAGAACGCCAGCACCGGCAATCGCGTGGTGAACAATATTCTGTTGTCGCTGCACAGCTTCCGCGGCGCCATCGCGATCTCGTCGGACAGTCTCCCCGGCTTCGTGAGCGACGCCAACGCGGTGATCGGGCGGTTCACGCTCGACGGCGGCTCCTCGGTGCTCAGCCTGGCGGCGTGGCGACAGGCGACCGGGCAGGACCTCCACTCGTTCACCAGCACGCCGGCTGCGCTCTTCGCGGACGTCGCCGGCGGCGACTATCACCTGCGGGCCGACGCGCCGGCGCGCGACACCGCGCTGGCCCCGACCGACGTGACGACCGACTTCGACGGCAAGCCGAGGCCGTCCGGCCTCGCCGCCGACATCGGCGCCGACGAGTGGGGCGACGGCGCCACGCCGCCGGCCCCGCCCGCGCCGCCGGCGCCCCCGGTCCCACCGAGCCCACCGGCGGCGGCCGATCTGATCGTGAGCGCGGTGTCGAACCCGCCGACCGGCGTCCGGCGCGGCGCCCGCTTCACGATCACCGACACCGTGACGAACCGCGGGGGGACCGCGACCGCGGCGACGCAGACCCGGTACTACTTCTCGCTCGACGCCGTGAGGAGCACGCCCGACCGCGTCCTGGACGGCCGGCGGTCGGTGCCGTCGCTGGCTGCCGGCGCGGCATCGACCGGCGATCGCCTCCTGCACGTCCCGACGAGCATGCCCAGGGGGACGTACTTCCTGCTCGCGTGTGTCGACGACATCGCCCGGGTGCGCGAGGCGAGCGAGACGAACAACTGCCGGGCGGCCGCGACGTCGGTAGTCGTGAGGTAGCCGTCGGCGCCGACGCGCGGGGCGTGGCCGCTCAGGCCACCACGCTCAGCGCGTGGGCGCCGGCGCCGGGATCACCGGTGGGGGTGGCGGCGGCGGCGGCGGACCCGCCGGCGGCAGCGGCGCGCCGGGCGGCAGCGGCGGGGGCTTGGGCGGCGACGAGGCCCCGGGCGGTGGGCACCGGAAGACCCGCGCGTAGACCATCGACATGTCCTCGATACCGAAGGTGAGAAGGGCGGTGTCGCCGCCCACCCTCACGATCTTGCGGCGCAGGTCCTTGATCGAGTCGTCGCTGACCTGGCCGATCTGCGTGCACCCCAGCGGGACCGCGGGGTCGGTCGTGAGGCGCACACGGGCCATGGCCAGGCGCTCCGCGTCCTGCGCGTCGGCCGCGGCGGTCCACCCGAGCAGCAGCACGAGCGTCCATCCCAGGCGGCTTCTCATGGCCCTACTCTAGCCTCGACGTCGCCCGGCGGCAGCCTTTTCAGTGCCTCCTCGCGCAGCTTCACCTTCTGGATCTTGCCCGAGCTCGTCATCGGGAAGTCGTCGACGAAGAGCACGTGGCGCGGGATCTTGAAGCTCGCGATGCGGCCGCGACAGTACGCGAGGACGTCGGGGACGGTGACCGTGGCGCCCGGCTCGCACCGCACGAAGGCCACGCCGACCTCGCTCAGGCGCGCGTCCGGGTAGCTCACGACCGCAGCGAGATTGATGGCGGGGTGGCCCATGAGATAGGCCTCCACCTCCATCGGGTCGACGTTCTCGCCGCCGATCTTCAGCATGTCCTTGTACCGCCCCATGAAGCGCAGGTGGCCGTCGGCCCGCAGCAGGCCCATGTCGCCGGTGTGCATCCACCCCTCGGCGTCGATGGCGGCGGCGGTCGCCTCGGGCTTGTCGTAGTAGCCGCGCATCAGCGTGTAGCCGCGTACCAGGATCTCGCCCGGCGTGCCGGCGGGCTGGTCCAGCCCGGTCGCGGGATCGATCACGCGGATCTCGTAGCCCGGCGCTGGAAAGCCGGAGGCCTCGCACGACTGCTCCTCGGTGGAGTCGAGGCTGCCGATCGCGGCGCCGACGCCGAACTCGCTCATGCCGTAGCCGGACACGAGCGGCCCGAACAGCGCGCGCGCCCGTCGCGCGATGGGCGCGGAGCTCGACATGCCGGCGGCGAGGATCCCCGTACGCACGCCCGAGACGTCCCGGGGCCGCCGGCCGTGAGCCTCCAGCAGCTCCTTGTAGTGGGTGTCGAAGCCGTGCAGCACTGTCGCCCGCTCGCGCGCGATCAGCTCGAGGCTCTGGTCGGCGTCGAACCCCTCGGTGAGCACCTGGCGCGCGCCGCTCACCATGGACGTCAGCATGCCCTCGGAGAACGCGAAGAGGTGGAACAGCGGCAGGTACATCATGATGACGTCGTGCTCGGTGACGGCGAGGCGGAAGACCCGATCGGTCACGTTGCGGACCATCCGGTGGCTGTGCATGACGCCCTTGGGAACCCCGGTCGTCCCCGACGTGTACATGAGGAAAGCCAGCCCCTCGGGATCGACGGCGTCCGCGTACGCCGCCAGCATCGCCGCCGGCACCGTGTCGGCGCGCGCGAGCAGCGTCGTCCACGGTACCGTGGCCGGCCGCGGCTCGTCGCCGAGCACCACGAGGCGCTCGAGCTTCGGCAACCGTCCCCCACCCTCCTCGGGTACCAGCTCCCGCACCATGCCGAGATAGTCGACCGGCCCGGAGCGCTCGGCCAGGATCAGCGTGCCGGCGTGGGACTGCTCGAGGATGTAGGCGACGTCTTCGGTGCGCAGACGCGTGTTGACCGGCACGAGCACGGCGCCGATCTTGATGACCGCGAACGCCGTCTCGATCCACTCTGGACGGTTCAGCATCCAGAGCGCCACCTTGTCACCGGGCCGCACGCCGACGGCCAGCAGCCCGCGTGCGACGCGATCGACGCCGGCGGCCAGCTCGGCGAACGTCCACCGCCAGCCCTGGAAGCAGAGCGCCTCGCGCGCGCCCCATCGCGTCGCGGCCCGGGCGGGCAGCGACCCGAGCGTGATCGGCTCGAACCAGTCGCCGCGGCTGGTCGCCGTCATCGTGGGAGGCACTCTAGCCCGCGCCCCGACGGGTGTCCAATCGGGCGAGCGCCGGTGCCCCGACCAGCCCCGCCCGGCTCGCGGTGACCAGCAGCACGCCGGCGAGCGTGGCAGCGCCGCCGACGATCTCGATCGTCGTGGGCCGGCCGCCGAAGGCGACGATCGACCAGAGCCAGGTGACGACCGGCGTGAGCGTCAGGAGGATCGTCAGCAAGCTCATGTCGAGGCGTCGCAGCGCCAGGTAGTAGATGCCCCGGCTGAGGACGACGTTGACCGCCGCCGCGATGAACAGCCAGCCCCACGCGAGGGGCGTCGGCCACACGACCGCGCCCTGGGCCAGCGCGAGCCCGACCAGCACGAGCGCCACCGCGGCGACGCGGAAGAACATGAACTCGCCGAACGGGATGTGGCCGGCGAAGCGCTTCACGAGCGCGGAGTGCAGCGCATACAGACCAGTGGACGAGACCACGATGAGCGAGCCCCATCGGAGATAGTCGCCGGGCTGGAAGCTGATGACGAGCACGCCGGCCACCGCCACCGCGGCGCCGACGACCTCCAGCCGGGTGAGCCGCTCGCCCAGCCACGCGACGCCGAGCCCGACCCCGAAGAGGATCGACGTGCGCGACAGCAGCGAGGCGGTCCCGGGATCGACGTAGCGCACGGCGACGAAGCCCATGTTGGTGTTGACGCCGACCAGCAGGCCGATGGCCAGGAAGAGCCAGCGGTGGCGCCACAGCACGCTCCAGTCGAGGCGCCCCCGCACGAGGACGCAGATCTGCAGCGCGCCGAGCACCATCATGTACATGGCCCCGGCCGCCGGCGGCAGCAGCGGCAGCAGCAGCCTCGCGAAGATGTAATAGAGGCTGTCGACGAGCAGCAGAGCGAAGACGAGCAGGCGAGGGTCGGTCAATCTCCCATCACGAGGCCGCCATCGACCTTGATGGCCTGCCCCGTCATGTAGTCGGAGTCCGGGCCGGCCAGGAACGCCACGACGCCGGCCACGTCCTCGGGCTGCTCGGGACGGCCAAGCGGGATGCCGGCGATCCGCTTCTTCCACGCCTCGCGCGGGGCCAGGCCGTGGAGCGCCGCCAGCTCGGTGTCGAGCTGCTCCCACATGGCGGTGTCCACCGCCCCCGGACACACGCAGTTAGAAGTGATCCGGTCACCGGCGAGGGCCTGCGCGGCCGAGCGCGTGAGGCTGATGACGCCCGCCTTCGAGGCGGAGTACGGCGTGGTGAGGTGGTTGCCGCCGCGATAGCCGGCGATCGACGCCGTCTGGATGAGCTTGCCGCGCAGCTCGGAGCCGGGCATCGGCGCCTGGGTCTTCATCCGTCGCGCCGCGGCCTGGAGCACGAAGAACACCGCCTTGAGATTCACGCCGAGCACGCGGTCCCACTCGGCCTCGGTCACCTCGAGCAGCGGCTGCACGCGGATGACGCCGGCGTTGTTGAACAGCACGTCGAGCCGGCCGAAGCGCGCGACGGCCGTGTCGACCATGCGCGTCACGTCGGCCGCGCGCGTCACGTCGACGTGCACGGCGACACCGCCGAGCTCGCCGGCGAGCGTCTCGACGCCCACCTTGTCGAGGTCGGCGAGCACGAGCCGCGCGCCGTCGGCGGCGAGGCGCCGCGCGGTCGCCGCGCCGATCCCCCGCGCAGCGCCCGTGATCAGCACGATGCGATCGTCGAGCCGGCCCATGGGTGTGTCCTCCGTGCCTAGGCCAGCCGCGCTCGGACGAAGGCGCCGATGCGGTCGATGGCCTGCTGAGCCTCGTCCAGCATGGGCAGGAACCAGTGCCAGACGTGAACCATCCGCGGCCACTCCTCGACCGTGACGTCGACGCCGGCCGCCCGCGCCCGCTCGCCCAGGCCGAGCGCGTCGTCGAGCAGCACCTCGTCGCTGCCCACCTGCACGAGGAGCGGGGGCAACGACTTGAGATTGGCGTACAGCGGCGACAGCAGCGGCGCCTTGGGATCGCCGGCCGCGGCGTAGGCCTGGGCCATCGCCGCCACGCCCTCGTGGGTGACGATCGGGTCCACGTCCTTGCGCGTCGCGTAGCTGGCGCCGCTGCACGCGAGGTCGACCCACGGCGAGATGCACACGCCGCCGCCGGCCCGCGGCAGCCCGCGGTCGCGCAGGGCCAGCAGCGTCGCGACGGTGAGGCCGCCCCCGGCCGAGTCGCCCGCCACGACGATCCGCTCGGGCGCGATGCCGCGAGCGAGGAGCCACTCGTAGGCCGCCAGCGCGTCGTCCAGCGCGGCGGGGAACGGATGCTCGGGCGCGAGCCGGTAGTCGATCAGCAGCGCCGCGGTGCCCGCCGCACGGGCGATCGCGGCGGCGAGATGCCGGTGCGAGCGCGGCGAGCCGATCGAGTAGCCGCCGCCGTGCAGGTAGAGGACGGCGCCGTCGGTCCGCACGCCCGGCGGCCGCAGCCACTCGGCCGCGCGCTCCGGCGCCGCCACGGTCTCGACCACCACGTCGGCCGGCGTTGGAAACACGCGCTCGGCCCGATCGTACTGGGCCCGCCGTTCGGGGATGGTGAGCGAGCCGGAGGGCGGCAGCTTGGCGAGATGCGCACGGACGACGTCGATGCCTCGGGCGGTCATGGCTCAGCTCCTCGCGGTGACCAGGAAGCGCCAGGTCGGCCCGTGGCGGACGATGCGGCCCGCCGTCGGGTGGTGGAAGTGCGTGCCGAGCACGGCGACGTCGCGGTCCGCGTAGCGCTCGCAGAACGCGCGCCGCGTCTTGCGCGCCTGCTCGACGTCGCTGTCGAAGTGGCTGCCCCAGTCCGGCTCGGCCACCTGGACCGGGCAGTGCATGAGGTCGCCGGTGATGACCGCCTCGGCGCCCTCGGAGCGCAGGCGGACGCTGACGTGGCCCGGGGTGTGACCGGGCGTCGGCTCGAGCCAGAGCTCGTCGGAGACCCGATGGTCCATGTCGACCAGGTCGGCGAGGCCGGCGTCGAGCACGGGCCGCACGCTGTCGGCCATGAGGCGGCGGGTGTCCGCGTCGTCCTCGGTCGACCAGTGCTCCCACTCGCGCCGGCCGAAGAGGTGGCGGGCGCGTGGGAACGTCGGCACCCAGCCTCCGTCGTCGAGCCGCGTGTTCCAGCCGACGTGGTCGACGTGCAGGTGCGTGCAGATCACGAGGTCGACCGATTCCGGGTCCACCCCGGCCGCGCGGAGGTCGTCGAGGAACGTCGTGCGCATCATGTGGAACGGCTGGCGTCCGCCGCGGTCCTTGTCGTTGCCCACGCAGGTGTCGACGAGCACGATGAGACCCGGCGCGCGCACGACGAAGGTGTGGATCGACTGCAGGAAGCGGCCTTTGTCGTCGAGGAAGTGGGGCGCTAGCCACTCCCGGTGACGCTCGACGGCCTCGGGCGTCGCGTCCGGGAGGAGCCAGGTCGGCCGCGTCGGCCCCGCCCGCTCGACGACGGCGTCGACGCGGACGCGGCCGACGGTGAGCGCGTTCATACCGCGAGGTAGCCGCCGTCGACCACGATCTCGGTGCCGGTGATGTACGAGGCCTCGTCGGAAGCCAGGAACAGCACCGCGTGGGCGACCTCCTCCACGCGGCCCTCCCGCTTCATGGGCACCGCCCGCAGCATCTTCGCCCGCCACTCGGGATCGGCCGAGCCCTTCGAGGTGCGCATCGGCGGCAGGAAGCCCGGGTGCACGGAGTTCACGCGGATGCCGTCCTTGGCGAACTGCACGGCCGCCGTCTTGGTCATGATCCGCACGGCGCCCTTGGAGGCGTTGTAGCCCATGTGCACGCCGGTCTGCCCCACGAAGCCGGAGATCGACGAGATGTTGACGATGGCGCCGCCGCCGGCCTTCTGCATGGCGGGGACGGCGGTCTTCATGCCGAGGAAGACGCCCTTGGCGTTCACGTTCATGAGGCTGTCCCAGGCGCTCGTGCTCAGCATGTCGGCGTCAAAGGTGCCGCTGATGCCGGCGTTGTTCACCAGGACGTCGAGCTTGCCGAACGCCGACACGGTGGCGTCGACCGCCGCGCGCCACTCCGCCTCGCTGGTCACGTCGAGCTTCACGAACCGCGCCTGCCCGCCAGCGCCGACGATCTTGTCGACCGTCTGCCGCCCCTCGACCTCGAGGACGTCCGCCACGACGACCCTAGCGCCCTCCCGCGCGAAGATCGTCGCCTCACTCTGCCCCATGCCGCTGGCGCCACCGGTGACGAGCGCGACCTTCCCCGTGAGTCTCATACCGCCTCCTTGCGTGAGCGCTCCGCCCGCCACGTATAGCACTACCCGGCGGGTAATTGAAGCGTGTCGCGACCTCCACCACGATGGGCGCCAGGAGGTGCGCCATGAGCGACGTCACGAGCACGGTGGATACGTACCTGGCGATGTGGAACGAGACCGATCCGGCGCGGCGGGCCCAGCTCGTCACGAGGGCGTGGGCGGATGACGGCCGCTACGTCGATCCGATGCTGGAGGCCGAGGGGCACGAGGCCCTCGGGGCGATGGTCACCGGCGTGCAGGCGAAGTTCCCGAATCACCGGTTCCGTCGCGTGAGCGGCGTCGACGTGCACCACGAGGAGCTGCGCTTCGGCTGGGAGCTGACGGGCCCCGATGGTGCGGTCGTGGTGGCGGGGCTCGACGTCGGGGCGCTGGCGCCCGACGGGCGGCTGCGGCGGATCACCGGCTTCTTCGGCGACCTTCCCGCCGCCGGGTAGCGGCCAGGAATGCTACGGCGGGGGCTTCGCCGGGCTGCGCGAGGCCCCCGCCCGTGGAATCAGCTCTGGGGCGCGAGCAGGCGCAGCTCGACGCGCCGGCTCTTCGCGAACGTCTCCTTGTTGCCCTTCTCGCCGGCCGCGAGCGTCGCCTTGCCCATGCCGACGGCGTAGAGGCGCCGCAGGTCGATGCCGTGACGCTGCACGAGGTAGCGCATGACGGCGTCCACCCGATCGCGCGTCAGCTGGTAGTTGTAGCGGTCGGTACCGCGCTGATCGGCGAAGCCCTGGAGCTCGAGCACCGCGTTGGGGTCGGCCTTGAGGGCCTTCGCGATCTCGTCGAGCTCGCTCATCCCTTCGTCGCGGATGTCGGACTTGTTGAAGTCGAAGAAGACGAGCTTCGCCTCGACCATCGAGTACTTGTTGCGGTTGCCGAAGCGCTGATTGAACGCGGCCTCGGAGTCGCGCTGGGCCGTCGCGACCGCCGCGGCGTCCTTCTTGGCGTCGCTCGCCAGCGTGTTCACCTCGGTGACCCGGCCGTCGAGCGACTGGAGCCGCTGGCCGGCGGCGTCGATCGCCTGCGCGTTGGCCTGCGTCTTGTCGGACGTCTCCTTGAGTCGCGTATCCGTGGTGTCGACCCGCTGGGTGATCCGGGTCTCCGTCGTGCCGAGCTGCTCCCGAACGAATCCCTTGGTCGCGCACGCCGAGGCGAGCACGGCCACGCCGCCACACAGGGCGATCGCAGCGAACTGTCGGTTCATAGGCTGGCACCTCCTGGCAGATAGCCTCGCACGGCGATCAAGCTTACTCCAGGAATCAAGAGTAGGATGTGCCCATATGAGGGCCCGGTGGTCTCTAGCCGTGATCGCGATCGCGCTGCTCACGATGGTCGGCTGTGCCAGTTCGGCTCTCCCCTACACGCCGGAGGTGCAGCCGGCCGGGGCTCGCGTCTCCGCGGGCTACCAGGTGACCGGGGACCGGTTGCGCGTCGAGCTCAACACCGACGGAAAGCGGCTCGAGGAGGCGGTCGTCATCAGGGCCGACGGGACGGTGGTTCGCGCCCTGGCGATCGAGAACCCGCCGGCCGTCTCGTCGGGCTCCCCGGTCGGCGTCGGAATCGGCGTCGGCGGCGGCAGTTTCGGCGGACGGAGCGGTGTCGGCGTTGGAACCGGGGTCAGCGTCGGACTTCCCGTCGGCGGTGGCTCGCCGTCTGTCGAGGGAAATACATTCGTCTCGTTCCCGCTGGATCAGGTCGGGCCGGCGCCGTGGCGCGTGTCCGTGAAGCTCACCGGGGTGAACCCGTTCATCATCACCGTGGGCGGGCCGGCCCCCCGCTGACGGTCCGCATCAGGGCCGCGCACCTATCGAGGGTCGGTAGGACCTCGTCCGCCTTCGCGGCCGGCAGGTTGAAGACGAGGCGCGCCACGCCCGCGTCCTCGTAGCGCTGGATGAGATCGCGATCCTCGGCGACGCCGAACACCGTCACGGGAACCGTCTCGAGCGGCCGCCCTGCCTCGGCCGCCATCGTGCGGAACTGCGGGAGCAGCCCCAGGACGTCGCCGTACGCGGGCCGTCGCGCGTGCGGCACCCAGCCGTCGCCGTAGGCGAGCGCCCGCCGGGCTCCGTAGGGAAACGCCCCCCCGATGATGACCGGCGGGTGCGGCTTCTGCACGGGCTTGGGCCACGTCATCATCGGCGGAAACTGGACGTACGTGCCGGTGTACTCGGGCTTGGACTTGGTCCAGATCGCCCGCATCGCCTCGACGCGCTCCCGCATGACCTCGAAGCGTGACTTGAACTCCGTGCCGTGGTCGGCCATCTCCTCGGCGTTCCAGCCGGCGCCGATGCCGAACAGGAATCGACCACCCGACACCTGGTCGAGCGTCGCCACGGCCTTCGCGGTGTGGATCGGGTCGCGCTGCACCACCAGGCAGATCCCGGTCGCGACCTTGAGGCGCGTCGTCACCGCGGCGGCGGCCGTGAGCGTGACGAACGGATCCATCACGTCGTAGTACTTCTTCGGGAGATCGCCGCCCTGCGGAAACGGCGAGCGGCGCGACAGCGGAATGTGCGAGTGCTCCGGCGCCCACAGCGACTCGAAGCCCCGCTCCTCCAGCGCCCGCCCGAGCTCAGCCGGTCCGATCGAATAATCCGTGAAGAAGATCGCCGCGCCGAAGTCCATGTCCGCCCTCCGCGCACAGCATACCCGCAGAGCGCGACGAGCGTGTGAGGGTGTGCCGGCGATGTCGGGGGCGGCTCACGCGCGTGACCGAGGCGCGCCACGGCTCCGCCGGGACGCGACGAGAGACTGGGGGGTATGGGGGGGCCATATCGGGGCCGTTCGCGCGCGTGACCGAGGCGCGTCACGGCTCCGCCGGGACGCGACGAGAGACTGGGGGGTATGGGGGGCCATATCGGGGCCGTTCGCGCGCGTGACCGAGGCGCGTCACGGCTCCGCCGGGACGCGACGAGAGACTGGGGGGTGTGGGGGGCCATATCGGGGCCCCCCACGTCCTATTGAGGAATCGAGACGCGCTCCAGGAGCGGGAGATCGTCCAGCAGGGCACCGATGCCGAGCGCCACGCACGAGAGCGGGTTCTTGGCGATCGTGACCGGCAGATAGGTTTCTTTGCGGATGATGTCGTCGAGACCCGCCAGCAGCGAGCCGCCGCCGGTGAGGACGATGCCGTTGTCGACCATGTCGGCCGCGATCTCGGGCGGGATCCGCTCCAGGCAGACGCGCACCGTCTCCACGATGGTGCCCACGCAGTCGTAGAGCGCCTCGCGCACCTCGTCCTCGTTGATCGTGATGGTCTTGGGCACGCGGGCGACGATGTCGCTGCCCTTGACCTCGACCGTGCGCGGCCCCTCGCCGGCCGCCCGCGCCGAGCCGAGGGCGAGCTTGAACTCCTCGACCCGTCGCTCGCCGACCAGCAGGTTGTAGTGCTTGCGGATGTACGCCGTGATCGCGTCGTTCATGTCGTCCCCAGCGGTGCGGGCCGACTGGCAGAAGACGATGCCCGAGAGCGAGATGACCGCGACCTCCGTCGTGCCGCCGCCGATGTCGACGACGAGGTGCCCGCCCGGCTCCTGGATGGGGAGGCCGGCACCGATCGCGGCCGCCATCGGCTCCTCCACGAGGTAGACCGCCTGCGCGCCCGCCTGCATCGCCGCCTCGCGCACGGCCCGTCGCTCCACCTGCGTGGTGCACGAGCTCACGCCGATGATGATGCGCGGCCGGAAGAGTCGGTTGCGGGGCTGGACCCGCCCGATAAGCTCCTTCAGCATCGTCTGCGCGACCTCGAAGTCCGCGATCACGCCGTTGCGGAGCGGTCGCACCACCTCGATGTTGGCCGGCGTGCGGCCCAGCATCGCCCGGGCCTGCTGCCCGACGGCGATGACCGTGTGCCGGACCCGGTCGAGGGCGACGATGGAGGGCTCGGAGACGACGATGCCCTGGCCACGGACGAACAGCAGCGTGTTGGCGGTGCCGAGGTCGATGCCGATATCGTTGGCAAACACGCCGGACGGTAGACGAAGCTTCATGCGCAAATCCTCCCGACCCAATGGGGGTCGGTCCTGGGGTTGTCCACAGCACCGACGTGGCAGATTGGGGCGCGGTCGTGCAAGCAAGGCACGAGCCGCACCCTCGACGATCGCAATCTCCGCGACTTGGGTTCGTCCATCGTCGTGACGCTGTCGAGCACCGGACAGATGCCGACGTACACTGTCAGCGGGCTTCGCGTCAAGACGAGAAATTTGTAGGAACGCCCGCCGAGGGAAATCGGGCGGTTGAACGCTCAGACCAAACGCCAGCTCTTGTCCACGTAGCGACGGCCGTCGACGACCGAGACCTGGATGGCCGCGCGGTATTTTTCCGTCTCTGTAGTGTAGACGCGGCGCTCGACCACAACCTGTTCGACATCGGGCCCGCCCACGAGCGCCTCGGACAGCACCCGGCCGTCGAGACCGTCGCGCTCGTCGATGCCCAGCAACGCGAGGATGGTCGGCGTGACGTCGACGTTGCCCGCCGGGCCCCGGACCGTCAGCCTCCTCTTGAACCCCGCCCCCCACCCCACCAGCGTGTTGCGCACGTTCCACGGGCTCATGCTGCCGTGATCGCTCTGCAGTGGGGCGCCGCCCGCGCCGACGTTGGCCAGATCGGCGCCGGGCACGCCGAAGGCGTTCGGGCTCGAGGTCCACGGGAACGTGAAGAGGACGTCGGGCGCGCGCTCGGCGTTCGCCACGTGGATGAGCGCCAGCGAGAACGTGCCGGCCACCGCGCCCAGCGGATCGCCGGGGCTGGTCGCGGCCGTGAAGACGACACCGCCCCAGTCGCGCGACTGGATGAAGCGCACGAGTCGCGCGATCCGCTCGGGATCGCGGCGCTCGACGTGCAGAGCGACCGCCTGGCCGCTGCTGGCGAGGACGACGTCGCTCGAGGTGCGCGAGGCCTTCAGCCCCGCGTCGATCAGCGCGCCGGCGACGTCCACGCCGGCGGTGTTGACGGTGAAGCCGTGATCCGAGGCGACGATGACGCTCGTCACCGCCGTCAGCCCGAGCGCGTCGACGGCCGCGAGTACGTCCGCGATCTCACCGTCGTCGTGACGGAGCGCCGCGCGCGCGTCCGGTGAGCCGACGCCCAGATGGTGCTGCGTGTGGTCGGGCTCGGTGAGCCAGTTGATCACGACGGCGGGCCGGAGCTCGGCGAGCACGTACTCGCGCAGCACGCGCTGGGTCCAGCTGACCGACGCGTCGTAGCGGTCGGCGCGGCCGCCCTTCGTCGGGGCGGCACCGAACCGGGCGAGGATGGTCGCGTTCACCTCGGCCGGCCAGGCGACCGTGGTGCCGGCGTCGAGGTAGCCGTTGATGAGCACACCCACGCCGACCGGAGCGCGAGGATTGGTCAGCAGCGCGCTGCCCGTCGAACCGGAGCTGACGGCGGCCAGCCTCAGCCCGTGCGCGTGTAGGCGCTCGGCGAGCGTTGGGCCGAGCACGAGCTGTCCACCGGTGGCGCGGTCGAGGGTCAGGAGACTGCGGTGGTCGTCGGTACCGAACGCTCGGGCCGGGTCCACGGCCGGCACGTACATCTGGTTGCCGAGGATCCCGCTTGTGCCCGGCTGCATTCCCGTGGCCAGAGCCGCGGCGTTGACCCGCGTGACGGTGGGAAACACGGCGTGGCTGTCCGCGAAGTCGACACCCTCGGCGCGGAGCCGGAACAGGGTGGGCGTGTCCTCGGCCGTGATCGAATCCGGGCGCAGGCCGTCAACGACGAAGACGATGACGAGACGGGACGGAGTCGGTGGAGCGGACGCCATGCGGGCCGAGTGTAGGCCAAGACCCGCCCGGGCACCACCGGCCGTCGCGCTGGTACACTCTCCCGGTGTCGATCTTCCTGATTCGCCACGGCGAGACCGTCGGCAACGCCTCTCGCGTCGTGCAGCGCCCCGACAACCCGCTGTCGCCCCGTGGCATCGCCCAGGCCGAGCGGCTCGCGCGGCGTCTCGCTCGCGAGCGCATCGGCCGCGTCCTGTCGAGCGACCTCGCCCGGGCGGCTGCCACCGCCGAGCACCTGCGCCGGGCGACGGGAGCGCCGCTGTCCTTCGACCCGCTCCTGCACGAGCGGAACTTCGGCGATCTGCGGGGCACGCCGTATGCCGACCTCGGGTTCGACATGTTCGAGCCCGACTACGAGCCGCCGAACGGCGAGAGCTGGCCGGTCTTCCACGCGCGCGTCGATCGGGCGTGGGCGCGGGTGCAGGAGGTCGCGGCTGCGACGGACGGTCACCTCGCCGTGGTCACGCACGGGCTCGTCTGTCGCTCGCTGGCGGCCCGTCACCTGATCCTGCCCGACGGCGAGAGCGCACCCGAGCGCTGGGACAACACGTCGCTGACCGTCGTGGACTGCCCCGCGCCGTGGCACGTGCGCCTGCTCAACTGCGTCGCCCACCTCGAAGACCTCGACGGTGCGCCGCGCGCCGACGTCGGGGCCGTCTGACCGTCACGTGAGCCTGCTGGCGATCGCTGGCTCGCCCTCCCTCAGCGACCTCGCGATCTGGACGATCGCCGCACTGCTCCTCTGGCTCTTCCTCACGGCCACGCTTCGCCGCCTCGGCGCCCCGGCGCCGGCGATCATCACGGCGCCGGTGAGCTGGGTGCTCGCGCGGATGCTGATGTCCGCGTCCGAGCTCATTCGCTGGGCTACGGTTGCGCTCGCTGACTCCGGCTAGCCGCAATCGACGAAGCGGGCGTCAGCCTCGCGCGGCCCCGGACGTGGCGGCGACCTCGAGCGGCGGCCTGTCGCCGGGAAGATCGGCCGGACGGAGCCACGCGAACGCGATGGCCCCGATGAGGAGCGCGACGGTCACGTGGGCGAACGCCAGTCCCCAGCCGATCACCCCGCCGCTGCCGACGACGTCGAGCGTCGCGCCCAACGCGAGGGGCCCGAAGAAACCGCCGGCGTAGCCGAGCGTGGAGTGCACGGCCAGCGTCGCGCCCCGCCGGCCGGGCTCCGCGCTCCCAGCGCTGCCGGCCGTCAACGAGGAGGAGTCCGACCAGATCAATACCGCGTAGACGAGCACCAAGGCCGCCGCGCCCGCGTACGGGATCGCGGCGCCGAAACCGACCACGGCGGCCATCGCGGCCGACGCGAGCATGGTGCCGAGGATGAACCGTCGCCGGCCGAACCGGATCGCCAGCTCGTTGCCCCAGACGCTGGCCCACACGCCGAGCAGCCCCATGATCGTCGCGACCGTGGCCGGCGCCACGGGCGTCCACTCGCCGGTGCCTCGCGCCGCCACGAAGGTGAGGAAGGTGACGACCCACGCCCGCAGCGCCGACATCTCCCACGTGTGCACGCAGTACGCGAGCGAGTACGCCATCGCCGAGCGGTTGCGCAAGACCGGACGGAAGTCGAGCAGCGCACCGCGCGGTCCGGCCGACGGGCGAACCGGACGGGACGGCAGCGCCACCAGCACGAGCACGAAGGCCAGCGCGGCCCCGAGCGCACCCGGCACCAGCGCCCACTGCCAGCCGAGCCACGCGTTCACCGCACCGGCGACGGCAAACGACAGCGCGCCGCTCACGCCCACGGCTGCCGCGTGCGCGGCGACCGCGCGGGACTGCCCCGCGCCCTCGGCGAGGTCGCTCAACGCCTTGAGTCCGGGCATGTAGCTGCCGGCCCAGCCCATGCCCATCAGCGCGCGAAACAGGAGGGCCGACCAGAACCCCGTCGCCACCCACGCAAAGCCCGCGAAGGCGAGCGCCGTGAGGGCGACCGAGCCGAGGTACACCCGCTTGGGATCGACGCGGTCCGTGAGCGACGAGAGCAACGGGACGGCCAGCGTGTAGGCGGCGTAGTAGATGCCGCCGATCCAGCCGGCCTCCGTGTTGGTGAGGGACCAGGCCGGGATGAGCGCCGGCAGCAGCGCCGGGACGCCGAACGCCCCGATCTGCGCGCAGGCCTGGGCGGCGCACATCACCACGACGCCGCGGCTCAGCGTCAGGGCGCTCCCTCCTCGTCGAGGAGGCGCTCGACGATCACGCAGTCGCGCCAGGCTCCGTCGAGCTTGCCGTGTCGGCGGTAGACGCCGACCACGCGGAAGCCGCACCGCTCGTGAAGCGCCAGGCTCGCCGCGTTCTCCGGGAAGATGCGGGACACGATCTTCCAGAAGCCCCGCACCGCGTACTCGCGGCAGAGCCCCTCCAGGGCCGCTCGACCGGCGCCGATGCCACGCGCGGCGCGCGCGACGTACACCGAGTGCTCGGCCACGCCGGCGTAGGCGGGACGGCTACGGTAGGCGCCGGCGCCTGCCCACGCCACGACCTCGCCCTCCCGCTCGACGATCACGGTGGGGTAGCGGGCGCCCTTCTCCGCGAGGCTCGCCGCCACTTGCCCGGGCGTCCGTGGTTCCGTCTCGAACGTCGCGATGCGGTCGGCGATGCCCTCGTTGTGGAGGCGGGCGATGGCGGCGGCGTCCGCCGTCGTGGCAAGCCGGACCGTGAGCGCCGTCATGAGCGGGGCAGCAACCATCGAAACATCCCGGTCGCGGTGGCCGCTCCGGCGAGCTGCGCCAGGACGAACCCCGGCGCGTCGGCCGGTCGGATGCCCGAGAACGTGTCGGTCGCGGCCCGCGCCAGCGTCACCGCCGGATTGGCGAACGACGTCGAGGCCGTGAACCAGTATGCCGCCGTGATGTAGGCGGCGACCGCGAACGGCACCGCCGCGGCGCGGGTGCGGACGCAGCCCCAGATGACGGCGAGCAGACCGAAGGTGGCCACGAACTCGCTCACGAGCTGCGGCAGGCCATGGCGCGCGTGGCGCGAGGCGCTGAAGAGGGGCTCGCCGAACATCACGTGCGCGACCGCCACGCCGGCGAACGCGCCCACCACCTGGGCGACGACGTACACCGGCACCGAAGGCCACGCGAGACCGCCCTGGGAGGCGTCGGCAACGCTGACCGCAGGATTGAAGTGCGCGCCCGAGATCGGGCCGAAGGTCAGGATCAGCGCGACCAGTGCCGCGCCGGTCGCCAGCGTGTTGGCGAGGAGCGCGATCGCGTCATTGCCCCCCGCGAGCCGCTCGCCCATGATGCCCGACCCGACGACGGCGGCCAGCAGCATGGCGGTGCCCACCGCCTCCGCGACCGCGCAGCGGGACAGGCCGGCCCGAACACTCACCGGCGTCTCACGGTACGAGCGCGCGCTCGCCGACCCACGCTCGCAGCCGCTCGGCGATGGCGTCGCGGACGCGGCGAAAAACCGCGAGCCGCTCGTCGTCGCTTCCGGACGCCGCCGAGGGGTCCTCGAAGCTCCAGTGGAGGCGCTGCGTGCGTCCCGGGAAGATCGGGCATCGCTCGTTGGCGCCGTCGCAGACCGTGATCACGACGTCCCACGGCTCGTCGAGGAACGCGTCGACGGTCTTGGAGCGATGGCCGCGGAGATCGATCCCGAGCTCGTCCATCGCCCGGATGGCGAGCGGGTGGACGCGCGTGGCCTCGGTCCCGGCGCTGGCGACTTCGAAGCGGTCGGACGCCAGCGCGCGGAGCAGTCCCTCCGCCATCTGGCTCCGGGCGGAGTTGTGGGTGCACAGCACCAGCACGCGCCGACGCGTCATCGCGCCGGCTTGCGCGCCCGGAGAAAGGCGCTCATGAACTTGCCTTCGACGGCGGCCACGATGGCGTCTGCGTCGAGGCCGGCCCTGGCCAGCGCGCCGCGCGCGTCCTCGGCTCGGTAGATCCGGGTCGGCTCCACCGCGACGTCCTCGAACCCCGCCCGCGCCAGCTTCGCGCGGTAGTCGGACTCTTCGAGCGCGCCCGCGACGCACCCAATCCACAGCTCGACATTGCGGCGGATCGCGGGCGGGACCTCGCCACGGACGACGACGTCGGAGACGGCGAATCGTCCACCCGGCTTGAGAACGCGAAAGGCCTCGGCCAGCACTGCGTCCTTGTCGGCGGACAGGTTGATGACGCAGTTGGAGATGACGACGTCGACCGTGTCGTCGGGGAGTGGGATGCGCTCGATCTCTCCCTTGAGGAACTCGACGTTCTCCACGCCGGCCTTCCGCTGGTTCTCGCGCGCCAGCACCAGCATCTCGTCGGTCATGTCCAGCCCGTACGCCTTGCCGCCCGGGCCGACCCGCGGCGCGGAGAGGAGCACGTCGATGCCGCCGCCCGACCCGAGATCCAGGACCACCTCGCCGGGCCGCAGCTCTGCCAGGGCGGTCGGGTTGCCGCAGCCTAGTGAGGCGGCCACCGCCTCGGCGGGCAGCTCGGTGGTCTCCGCGCCATACAGATCGGCCGTGATGGGGTCGCGCTCTCTCGAGACTGCCGAGCCGCAACACGAGCTGCCCCCGCTGCTCACGCGCAGCGCCGCCGCGCCGTACTTCGCCTTGACGACCTCCTTGATGTCGTCCCGCGGCGCGTCGGTCGCCTTGGCCGCCGGCCGTCCCAGCATCGTCACGAGTGTGGGACCCGGAGCACAGCAGCTGCTCGCAGACTCGGCAGGCGCGGGGGCGCAACAGCCAGCCTCGCCGGGCGAGTTCAACGACTCCTCGCAGCAGGCGCCGGCGGCCTCGGCCGCTGGCGTGGCGCTGCAACAGGCCGCGTCACCGACGGGCGCCGGCGTGGCCGAGCACACGCCGGTCGGCGGCAGCGTCAGCTCCACCCGCCGCGCCCCCTCGACGTCGCCCGCCAGCTCGGCGACGACGGAGCGCACCTGCTCGTAGCCGGTCAGCATGAGGAACGTCGGCGCCCGTCCGTAGCTCTTCATCCCGACCACGTAGAACCCGGGCTCGGGGTGCCGCAGCTCCGCCGCGCCGTGCGGGGGCACGGTGCCGCAGCTGTGGACGTTCGGATCGATGAGTGGCGCCAGTGCCCGTGGGGATTCGATGGCCGGATCCAGTTCGAGCCGCAGCTCGGCCAGCATCGCCAGATCGGGACGGAATCCGGTCGCCGCGACGATCTCGTCGAACGGCCCCAGCGTGTTCCCATCGGCATCGACGACCGTCACCTCTGCACCGTCAACGCGGAGCGCCGAGGTCCGAAAGCCGATCACCAGTCGCACCCGCTGGTGCTCCACCAGCGTGCGCAGCCGCGCACCCAGGCTGCCGCGCGCGGGGAGAGCGTCGGCCGCACCACCGCCATACATCGCGCCGACCTCCGTGCGCCGGACGGCCCAGGTGATCCCGGCGTCCGGAAGCTCTGCGAGGTCGAGCAGCACGTTGAAGGCCGAGTGACCGCTGCCGACCACCAGGGTCCGCCGCCCGGCGTAGCGCTGTCGGTGGAGACCGAGGACGTCGGGGATACCATAGAACACGCGGTCACGACACTGCCCTTCGCCGATGGCGGCAAGCCCGTTGGCGCCGAGCGGGTTCGGCGTCCCGTACGTGCCGGAGGCGTCGATGACCGCATCAGCGAGCACTGTCTCTTCACCCGCCGCCGAGCGCACCAGGAGCTCGAACGGCGCCCCCTCTCGTCCCGCGGTCTTCATCTTGTCGAGGCCCACCCGGGCCACGGCGACGACACGGGCGCCGAGCCGCACGTGCGGGGCGATCTGGGGCAGCGCGGCGAGCGGGCGCAGGTACTCGGCCACGATCTCGCCGCCCGTCGGCAGCGTGTCGGGCTCCGGCTCCTTCAAGCCCGACGCTCGCAGCATCGCCAGCGCCACGGGATCGACGTTGTAGCGCCACGGCGAGAAGACCTGGACGTGGCTCCACGCGAGCACCTGCGCGCCCACCGACCGACCCGCCTCGAGGATCACGGGCGTCATGCCTCGCGAGACGAGGTGCGCCGCCGCCGCGAGCCCGATGGGGCCTGCTCCGATCACCGCGACTCGCCGCGTCTCCGCGTCATGCATCGTGCGCCTCCGTGTTCATCAACCGTCCTTGATGGATCAGGGCAAAAAAGGGGGCTACGAACAGCTCCGCGTCGCGCGGAGGCTCAGCCGCGAGGGCTTCAAATCGTTGAGCACGCGATCGAGGGTGGCGAACGCCTCGGGATTGATTGCATAGTAGACCCACCGGCCCTCCCGACGATCGGTGACGAGGCCGGCATCTTTCAGGGTCTTGAGGTGGAACGACAGACGTGACTGGCTGGCCTCCAGCTCATCCGTGAGGTCGCATACGCACTGCTCCCCGCCGTGGAGCTGCGCGAGAAGCCGCAGCCGCGTCTCGTCGCCGAGCGCGCGGAATAGCCGCAGCGTCGCCTCAACGTCCGTGGTGGCCAGCGCCATGGGCGAATCATCCATCAAGAACTGCTGATATGTCAACTGGGCCCGCGGACCCACCCACTCGTCGACCGTTGACGACTGCGGGACAATCGTCCCCGGTGGTATCGAAGCACGCCCTGTGGCAGGCGCTCCTCTCGCATGGCAAGTCCCCGCGGATGCTGGTCACGTACAGCCTCGTGCTGGCGCTGCTGGCCCTGGCGGTCACGATTCCCGCCCTCCAATATGGAGGCGCCGGATATGCCGTGGCGGCGGCGCTCTGGGTGCTGTCAGGCGCGCTGAGCTTCCTGGCGCGGTCCCGCGCGGGTCACTTCCCCCTCGACGAGACGCAGCGCGACACCCTCCTCGACCGGCTCGGCAGGCTGGAGCCCCTGGACGTTCGAGTCTTCGCCGTCAACAAGCCGGGCTCGATCCGTTACGCACGGGAGTTACGGAACGCGATCCAGGCCGCCGAGTGGCCGGCGACCGGCGTGTTCAGGCGCGACGACGACGATGCGCCGACCGGGGTGGCGCTGGCCGTCCGGAACATCGTCGCGCCACCGGGCGAGGCGGTCGTCCTGCTGAACACGCTGCGTCGACTCGGCGCCCAGGTGGCGTGGGCCCACAAGCCGGAGCTCACCGACGACCGTACGATCGAGATCCAGGTCGGGCCGCTGCGCTAGCGCAGCCGCGGGTCAGCGGGGGCAAGGCGAGTCTTACTTCACGGCGGGCATCGGCCACATGCGGCGGCAGACGCCGAACGAGAACCGTAGCGCAATCAGCAGGCTCATAACGACGGCGGTCTTGCTCAGCACCGTGGACCAATCTCCCGCCATGGCGAGCACCGGCGGCAGCACGACGTTGAGCAGCATGGTCATCAGCACGTACATCGCGTGCGCGAGCACCGGGAAGCCGACGAGCGCGATGAGGGCTTTCACCACCATAGCGGTCACTCCGTCCTGCCCCTGAACGCCCCGCTCGGCCCCGACGGCCAGCCCTGGTCGATCCGGCTTACGTCCACGTCCGCGCACCGCACCCGCAGCGATCACCCGGCTGCGGCCGGCCCAACCACACGTGCACCTCGTGCCCATCGAACTCGTAGGCGAGTTCGCGCTCCTGGGCGGCGCTCTTCAGCGCCTCCCAGTCGTGACACAACGCTTCCCCACGAGAAGCTTGCTTGGCCACGACCGGTCGGACAGAGCAAGCCGAGGACCAGGGCCGTAACCTAGCGTTAAATCTGACTTCTTGGCGCTAGACCCGGCTACTTTCTAGCCGACGGGAGCGGTCAGAAACGAGTCGGCGAGGCGTCCCCACCATGACCGTCTGCTATCGTGCCGGACATCGTGGAGCACGAGGGGGGAGTGGGCATGACGACCGCGCACCCCGGCGGGCTGACGGCCGCCGCTGATCTCTACCATACCTACTTCACTGGGCTGATCCTCACACTCGTCTCGCGCCGGAACACCCCCGATGCCGCCGAGTGGGTGTTCAGGGTCTTCCGCCACCAGCACCACGAAAAGTTCCTTTCGAGCCTGGACAAGCTCGGCCTCACCGGCCTGCCCCACGCCGTGGCCTGCGCGGCCTATCACTATCTGTCCAATGCCGTGGGCGGGGTCAGCGTCGAGTTCATGCGGGAGAGCGACACGAAGGCCTGGGTGCGCTTCGTGCCGCCCCGGTGGATCTACCCTGGCGCGGCCATCTGCGGGGTGCCGAGCGAGGTGTCACGCGCCGTCCTCCGGGGATGGTACGCACAGAACGGCGTGTCGCTGGGTAACCCGCGCCTGGGCTTCGTGTGCACCGCCCAGACCGTCGATGGCCAGCACGGGCTCGCGGGATACTTCCGCGAGTTCGAACGCGATCTCGCCCCCGAGGAGCGGCTGCAGTTCCGCCCAGGCGAGCTTCCGCCGGCCTTCGACGCGGCGCGGGCGCCCACGCTGCCCCAGGCCCAGTGGCCGGCCGACCGGCTCGCCAAGGCCAACCGCAACTACGCCATGGAATACGTCCGGTCTGGTCTGCCGCGCCTCGCGGAGCTGTTCGGTCCGGCAGACGCCGCGCACCTCGGGCGGGTGACGGGGCAGCTCGTCGGTGCGCAGTGCTACCGCTCGACCGCGGACCACCTCGGCGTGACCGGAGACACGCCGGCGGCCTTCGCCGACTGGCTGACAAGGCTCGCGGCCGCCGAGGGGGACGCCGCGGAGGCCGACGTGCGGGGCGACGCCGTCCACGTCCACCGTCGTTCCTGGCGCCTCGTCCGCGGTCTCACGCACGTCTCTCCCGCCGTCTTCGAGGCATGGAACGGTCTCCTCGAGGGCGCGCTGGCGGTCCATAACCGGTTCTTCGTCCTGGAGGTCTTGCGCCGCCTCGACTATGGCGACGACGCCATCGAATGGCGGATCCGCCCGCGCGCCGGTCGCTGATCGAACACTGACGAAACACCTCCGGCTCGAAACTGACCGATTGCGCCCCGTCTATAGGTTGGGAGCGTTTGGGTGTCGTCTCCGTGCCGGTGCGTATTGGCGCACAGTTAGCGCCTGGTGCGGCGGTCCGCTTCGAGTTCGGCACTCGCCTTGCTGGCTCCCGGCCGGGACCGACCGCCGGGCGTCCGATGCCTATGGTCGGCATCACCGGGAGGTGGCGCGTGGGACTGCAGGCATTGCCCGTCAATGGCGGCCAGACCGCCGCACCGGGTGGCGAGCCCGGGAGGAACCTCGGTGAGCTCCTGATCGAGGAAGGGCTCATCACGCGGGAGCAGCTGACCGAGGCGCTCCGCGTCCAGGGCACGCTGCGCAGCTACGTCCCTATCGGCCAGATACTGATGATGCACGGCTGGCTCAAGCGCGCCGACCTTACCGCCGTGCTCAAGCGCCACCGCAAGCGCGCCCGTCTCGGCGACCTGCTCGTCCGCGCCGGCCGCATCACGGCCGACCAGCTCCAGGCGGCGCTGGCCCGGCAGCAGCAGGTGCGCCAGCCGCTCGGGCAGGCGCTCATCGGTCTGGGTTACCTCACCGAGGAGGCGATGCGGGAGGCGCTCTGTACCCAGCTCCACGTCAACTTCTTCGACCTCGACCGCATCCGGATCGATCCCTCGCTCGCGAGGCTCGTCAGCCAGAAGTACGCCGTGAAGCGTCGGGTGGTGCCCCTGTTCCGGGCCGCGCCGATACTGGGCGTGGCCGTGGACGACCCGACCGACATCACGGTCGTCGAGGACCTGCAGCAGCTGCTCAGCATGCGGATCGGGATCGTCACGTCGACGACGGCCAAGATCCAGCGCGCCATCACGCGCCTGTACGTTTCCCCCTCGCGCGACGTCGTGGATCCGCTGGCGCCGACGAACGTCCTTATAGGTCTGATCCGGGACAAGGAGATCGCCGACCTCGCGGTCAAGGCGCTGGGGGTGCGGATCCTCCCACCGAGCTGGCAGTAGCCACCGATTCTGCGCACGCCGTAGGGAGGATTGGGTAAACGGCGACGCAGAGCGCGCGTCGTCCTCGCACGTTCCACCCGAGCATCCGCAATTTCCCGCGCGTGGCATGCGCCTTGCCGATCCGGCCGGCCGGAGGTGTCCCGCCATGACACTCGCGATGATCGCGATCCTCCTCGCCGCCTTCCTCACCTCACCCGCTCTGGCTGCTCCCGGCGATCCGCGCTTCGTCCAGGGAACACTCGAGTGGCCATCGACGCTCACCCGCGAACCCGTGATCATCGTGCGAGGTGACGACGGGCACGCCTACTACTGCGACGTGACGGACGCCGTCCGTCATCGCGCGGACGGACTGCGCGTCGGGGGCCGCGTGTCGGTCCTCGGCCTCGAGGCGGCCAGGTCGCACGAGCTGACCAGCATCGTCATCGGCACCGGCGATGCCGCCTCCCTCGCCCGGGCGCTGTCACAGAGCCTGTCCAGGCCACCGGCGGCCGTCCCCGCGGCCCCACCGGCCGTCGCCGCCACGCCGCCTCCGCCGCCCGCGGCGGTCCAGGCGCCCGCGGCCGTCCAGGCGCCCGCGGCCGTCCAGGCGCCCGCGGCCGTCCAGGCGCCCGCGGCCGTCCAGGCGCCCGCGGCCGTCCAGGCGCCCGCGGCGGAGAAAGCCGCGACGCCGCCGCCCGCGGCCGCGCCGGAGCCCGCCGGAGCACCGGCCCTCGTCATCGTGGGGTCGGGCATCGGACCCGCAGCGCCCACGACGCCCGCGGCACCGTCAACAGCCGTGGCGCCCACCGCGTCCGCGGCGGCCCCGGCGCCCTCGGCCCCGGCTGCGGCAGCAGCGCCCTCGGCCGTCGCGGCAGCGACGCCCTCGACACCCGCGACGGTAGCAGCGCCCTCGACCCCGGCGGCCGCAACGACGCCCCCCGCCCCGGCGGCCGTAGCGCCCTCGGCCCCGGCGGCAGCGGCGCCGGCGGTCGCTCCAGCCAATGTCGCTGCGCCGACGACGGTCACGGCGACGACGCCGCCGCGGCGCGCGATCCTGCCGGGGACAGCGGCGAACGGCGGACGTGGCCAGTGGAGCCGCCTCGACGGGACGGTCGAGTCGGTCGCCGGCTCGACGCTCACGCTGAAGATGGACGACGGAGCGCTGGCCTACGTCGACATCTCGCAGCTGAGCCCGAACGTTGCACAGGTGCTGCGTCAGGGCACGGTCGTGACGGTGTACGGCTATCCGATCGAGCAGCGGTTCGAGGCGGCCGGCTACATCCAGACGAACAGCGGCGGCTCCGAGCCCCAGCCGCGCGCGGCCGCGCGTCCGAAGCGCTGAGATCGTCGGCGTCCCGGGCACGTCGCAGCAGTATCCGCACCCAGCCGCCGGAGCCGGAGGTGAACCACCCCGGCTCCGGCGAGCCGTGGGGCGATCACGTGATCGCGGGGACGCCAGCCGCGGTCACAGCGAGGCAGAGGGCCGTAGACCACGCAGCGCCACACGACTAGACTCGTTGGCGTCGTGGGAGCGTTCAGGCGTCATCGAGCGCGGTGCGGATCCGTGGTCCCCCTGGCGATGAGCCTGGCGTTCGCCGGCTGCGCCACGGGCCTTCCCATGGGCCGGGTCTCGTATGCTACGGAGCTGGTCAATCCGGACACGCCGAGCATCCGGGGCTTCGTGCTCGCGGAGGATCGGCTCGGCTGTGAGGCGGCGATCACCAGTTTCAAGACGGACACGGTGGACCGGCGCGCAGCCGAGTCGGTCCAGTTCGGCGGCTGCCGCAGGGGCGTCCTCGAGCCTGGATCGGACTACTGGGCGGCCTCGGCTCACCTGGAGGCGGGCGGCACCATCACCGTCGGGAGCACCATCCGGGCCTTCTGTGAGGCGAGCGCTCGGCGCCTCACCGGCAAGCCGGCGCAGTGCACGCCGACGAGCATCCGGTTCATCGACCCCACACGCTGACGGTGGGCGGTCTGCGGGCGGCGCGCTACAGCAGCCGCTCGAGCAGATCGAGGAGCTCGTCGGCGTCGACGGGCTTCGTCGCACACGCGTCGAACCCGGCCGCCAGGGTCCGCCGCCACACCTCGGCGCCGGTGTGCGCGGTCACGGCCACCGCCCGCAGCGGCCGGTCCGTTCGAGCCCCCGCCGCGCGCACCTGGCGGATGAGGGCATACCCGTCCAGCCCCGGCATCGCGATGTCGCTCAGCAGCACGTCGAACTCCTGCGCCATGAGCAGCTCGAGCGCATCCGCGCCGCGCTCGGCGACGTGCACCTCCGCGCCGAACCGCGTGAGGACGAACGCCAGGAGGTCCCGCGCGTCCTGCTGATCGTCGACGATCAGAATCCGGCGGCCTCGGAGGGGACAATGGGCACCCGACGCCAGCGCTCCCGCTCCGGCACTGGACGTCGGGATGCCAACGCGCACGGCGAGGACCGGCAGGTCGACGGTGAACGTCGCGCCCTTGCCGACGCCCTCGCTCTCGGCCCGGATGGTGCCCCCGTGGAGCTCGACGAGCTGCCGAACGATGGCCAGCCCCAGGCCGAGGCCGCCGTGCCTGCGGGTCGTACTCGCGTCCCCCTGCTCGAACGGGCTGAAGATCCGCGCCAGCAGGGCGGGCTCGATGCCCTCCCCGGTGTCCGCGACGACCACGCGGGCGCTCGCCTCGTGCCGCACCAGCCGGAGCTCGATGCGTCCCTTCTCGGGGGTGAACTTGATCGCGTTGAGCAGGAGGTTCGAGAAGATCTGCTGCAGCCGTCGCGCGTCCCCGAGCACCTCGCCGGCGGCCTCGGCCAGCTCGACGTGCAGGTACAGGCTCTTCGCCGCGACGTCTGCGGTGACGCTCTCGACGGCCTGGCGGGCGACCAGACCGAGATCGACCGGCTCACGTACGATCTCCATCTTGCCGGCGGCGATCCGCGAGACGTCGAGCAGGTCGCCGATCAGCTGGCCCTGCAGGCTCGCGTTGCGCTCGATCACCTCGATCGCGCGGGACCGCTCGACCTCGCCCAGGACGCCGCCGCGAAGCATCCGGGCCCACCCGACGATCGCGTTGAGCGGCGTCCGCAGCTCGTGCGACAGAATGGCCAGAAACTCGTCCTTGGCCCGGTTCGCGGCATCGGCCTCGCGCCGTGCCGCCTGTTCGCGCTTCAGAAGCTCCTCGAAGGCCGCGTCGGAGATGACGCGGCTCACGCCGAACGCCACGTGCTGGGCGATGCCCTCGGCGAGCTGCACCTCCATCGAGGAGAACACGCGGGGAGCGTCGTAGTAGATCATGAACTTGCCGAGCAGCCGTCCCTGACTGGTCAGCGGAATGAACGCCAGCGCGCGGATGCCTTCCCCCAGCACGACGTCGCGCAAGGCTCCGAGGGTCGGATCCGTCGCAACGTCCTCGACGAGGATCGGGCGCGGGTAGAGGGTGTCTCGGGCCCACGGCGAATGACCGTCCACGGCGGCGCGATAGGCATCGGAGAGGTTCTTCCACGAGCAGAAGCGCATCACCCCGGCATCGTCGAAGCTCAGGACGCTGGCGCGCGCCGCGCCCGTGGCCATGATGGCCTCGACGGCGGCCTCACAGACCTCGTCCAAGCTCTTCGCACGTCCGACCGCGTCGGTCAGCCGGTAGAGGATCTCCAGCCGCTCGATGGTCGTGGCGAGGAACCGCTCCGCCTCGCGCCGTCCGGTGATGTCCCGCGCGATCTTGGAGGCGCCGATGATCCTGCCGGTCGCGTCCTTCACGGGCGACACGGTGAGGGAGATCTCGAGGATGCGTCCGTCCTTGGCGCGGCGAAGGGTCTCGAAGTGCTGCACCCTATCCCCGCGCCGGACACGCGCCAGCACCTCGCGCTCCTCGTCGAGACGGTCCACCGGGATGATGAGCGTGATGTTCCGACCGACCGCCTCAGCGCTCGTGTAGCCGAACATCCGCTCGGCGGCGGCGTTCCAGGACGTGATGACGCCGTCGAGGGTCTTGCTCACGATGGCGTCGTCCGACGAGTCGACGATGGCGGCCAGCCGCGCTTGAGCCGCGTCCGCCAGTCGCTCGGTGGGTGTGCTCACACTACCGCCTTATGTGTCATCTCCACTTCGACGTGAGGCGCCGGAATGGCCGTGAGGTAACGCCATGATATCAGGAAAGGTCGTGCTGCTCCCCGAGCCCACTCGGCCGATGGGAAAAGATTTCCACACGGCTCGGGTAGAGCACTGGGGCGACGTCGCTCGGGCATCTCGTCGGTCATGGACACACGATGCGGGGCTCACTATTCGTCGGAGGACCGGGGCCGTCAAGTACGTAGACCTACGTAGCGCGAGGGCTCGGACCCGCAACCGACGGTACGACGCTTGCTCCTCCAGATATCAGGAGGCGCGCGTCCCATGATGACCATCGTCACTCACGTGGAGCTGAAGCCCGGCACCGAGGGCGAGTGGGACCGGGCGATGCACGAGCGGCTACACGCGGCCGAGACTCGAGACGGTTGGGTGGCGGGCCAACTGCTGCGACCGGTCGACAAGCCGAACCACCGCGTCATCGTCGGCACGTGGCAGACCCGTGAGCACTGGGAGACGTGGCACCGCGACCCCGCGTTCCGTGAGACGCGGAAGCGCCTGGACGGCCTCGAAGCCCGCCCAGCGCAGGAGTGGTGGCACGACGTGGTGGAGGGCCGCGGCCTCGCCGCCTGACGCGGGTCTCACCGGCCGCACCGCGATCGCGCCTCGGTCATTGCCCTCAACCCACGGGTGGCGTTGACTGGCGCCGCGGGAACGCTCGTCTCGCTCGGGCTTGCCATCCTCGGGTGGGGTCCACGCCTTCTTCTCCCACCCACCGCTGGTCGTCCTCTCGATCGCGCTGGTCGTGCTGACCGGGCTCGCCTTCTTCACCCGCGGCAATCTGAGCCCGGGCGAGCGCGAGGATCGCTCCAATCGCTGGGTTCTCGTCGCCTTCGCGGTGATCGGCCTGCTCAATGCCTACCTGCCGGCCTACACCGATCGAAAGGCGTGGTGGACGATCGACGGCGACACGGTCCGCTGGGTCGGCGTGGCGCTCTTCATCGTGGGTGGTGCGCTGCGGCTCTGGCCGGTGTTCGTGCTCGGCCACCGGTTCAGCGGGCTCGTCGCCATCCAGCCGGGGCACACGCTCGTCACGGGTGGCGTCTATGGGGTCATCCGCCACCCGAGCTATCTGGGGTTGCTGATCAACTCGCTCGGGTGGGCCTTCGCGTTTCGCTCCGGGGTCGGGCTGCTGCTCACCGCTCTCACCGTCCCACCGCTCGTCGCGCGTATCCGGGCGGAGGAGGCGCTACTGCACACTCACTTCGATGGCGAGTACGACGTCTACCGCAGCCGCACGTGGCGGCTGATCCCCGGCCTCTACTGAGGGGCGGCCGGAGCTATCAGCAGTCCGGACCGGGGCCGCATTCGATGGGGCGGTAATGGAAGAGTGCGGCCCCCCCTCGCATGCCGATCACCGCTGCGCCGTCGGCGGCATCGGCCCCTCGCAACCCGATGACTGCTGAGACCGCCGCCGGGAACGCCAGGAGCCCGGCCAGGAGCATCACTCGAAGGGCTTGGTAAACCATGGCAACCCTCCTGAGTTGGGTGCGGTCTGCGAGGCCCGTGCCACACGCTGAACGTCGTAATTCCGGCCACTAAGCGAGCGCTGTTCGGGCCAGATCGGGCACTATGCCCGCCCCTCCCCGGTGCGGACCACCCCCTGTGCCCGAACCCTTCGGCATTCGGTGAGGCAGGCACTCGCGGCGTAACCCGCCGGCGAGGCTCGGCGTCGCAAGGAGGGAAACCCGAGGGGAGGACGATCATGGTCGCGAGCCGCATTCGCCAGGGGCTGGTCGTTGTCGTGTTGATCGGCGTGGCAACATCCGTCGGCGCCGGAACGGTCGAGGCGCCGTTCCTCGCCGAGAACGACGCCGCCATGGACCGCATGATGGTGGCGATGAGCATCACGCCGACCGGCGACGTGGACGCAGACTTCGTCGCCATGATGGTGCCCCACCACCAGGGCGCGATCGACATGGCGCAGGCCCTGCTGCGCTATGGCCGCAATGAGCAGCTCCGTCGCATCGCCCAGGAGATCATCGTGACCCAGCAGCAGGAGATCGTCGCGATGCAGGCGGCGCTCGAGCGCCCGTCCACGCCGTCTGCCTCCCTCCCTCACGAGCACCGGGGGTCGCGATGAACGGCTGGACGATCACCGCGTTGATCACCGCGACGCTCGTGGCGGTCTCGCCGGCGTGGGCCGGGCAGGCTCCCGGTGCGGCGTCCGAGCCCGACGTCCCGCTCAGCCACCACGACCGGGTCTACGCCGCCGAGCAGTTCTCCAACACCGTCTCGGTCACGGATCCTGCCGCCGGCACGCTGCTCGGCGTCATCCGCCTCGGCGACCCGGCCCCGGGGAACTTGAGTCCTTTGTACCGGGGGCAGCTGCTGGTGCACGGCCTGGGGTTCTCTCCCGATCGTCGGACACTCGCCGTGGTCTCGATCGGGTCGAACTCGGTGACGTTCATCGACACGGCGACGAACGCGGTGAAGCACGTCACCTACGTGGGCCGGTCCCCGCACGAGGCGTTCTTCACGCGGGACGGGCGGGAGGTCTGGGTGACCGTCCGCGGCGAGAGCCACGTCGCCGTCCTGGACGGCCACACCTACGAGGAGAAGACGCGGATCACCGTGCCGAACGGTCCGGGCATGCAGATCTTCTCGCCGGACGGACGATTCGGCTATGTGTGCTCGTCGTTCACGCCCGAGACCGTCGTGATCTCCGTGGCGACCCACGAGATCGTCGGCCGGGTGCCGCAGGCGAGCCCGTTCTGTCCCAACATCGCCGCGAGCCCCGACGGCACCCAGGTCTGGTTCACGCTGAAGGACGTCGGCAAGACGACGGTGTTCGATGCCCGTCCCCCCTTCAAGGTGTTGAGGGTGCTCGACACGGGACCGACCACCAACCACGTCAACTTCGCCCGCACCGTCAACGGCACGTTCGCCTACGTCACGGTCGGCGGTCGCAACGAGGTGCAGGTGTTCCGCGTCGACGACTTCGCCAAGACCGCGACCATCCCGGTCGGGAAGCTGCCGCACGGGGTGTGGCCCTCCGGCGATGGCACGCGCGTGTACGTCGGGCTGGAGAACGATGACCGGCTGATCGCGATCGACACGGTCTCCAATACGGTGGCCGCAACCATTCCGATCGGTCAGGCGCCGCAGGCCGTCGTCTACGTGCCGAACGCCGTGCCGGATCGTGGTGGCGCCCAGGGGTTGCAGCCGCTCGGTGTCGCCGGCCGGGTGGCGGAGGTGTCGCTCGTACCGACCGCGAGCCCTCACGCGACGGCGACGCCGACCACGAGCGTGGCGCTGTTCGACCAGGGCCTGCTGCAGGTGCTCCAGGCCTCGGTGACTGCGCTCGAACCCGGGCGCCCCTACGTGCTCGCGCTCTCGCAACGGCCGGACGGCGGCGGCGCTCTGCAGCCGCTCTCGGCGTTCACGACCAATGCGGCGGGGTCGGCGATCGTCAACGCGCTCGGACCGATCCGGCAGATCGTGCGGGGGGAAGTCGACACGCCCCGGCGCTATCTCGTGATCGTGCCCGGGACCGCGAGCGCGTACGGCGCGCCGGTCCAGGTCCAGACCTCGCCCGCGGAACCCGGTCCCGAGTGAGCTGACAGAGCTAGAGCCGGAACTCTCGGGGCGCGCCCGTCTGCTGCACGGGCAGTCCGAGCAGCGTTCCGAGCTGCTCCCCGATCACCGGCCCGGCCCGGTCATGGGTGCGCGCTAGGAGGACGTCGGGCGTGCCGGGTTTGCCGGCGAGCCAGACGAGCTCGTGCGGCCCGGTCTGGACATCGGGCTGTCCGGGGCCGCGGAACTCCACCCGGACCGCGGTGAACCGGTCCAGCAGGTAGGTCCCCCGGGGGCCGGGAAGCGTCACGCCGAACAGGAGGTTCGGCTCGATGACGACGCGGTCGGGCGAGAGCGTTCCCACCGCCCCCTCCTGAGCCTTGATGAGCACGCGGGTCAGGCCCAGGACCACCAGCTCGACGAGCGCGAGGCCCAGCACGGTCGTCCACTCCCGAGACACGAGCACGCTGAACACGATGCCGAGCACGAGCACCGCGTTGAGGGCGAACGCGCCCTTGAGAATGGTGTGCCACACGCGGCTCGTGTCGAACCGGTAGGGAAGGGTGATCACCCGTCACCACGATACCGCCGCGGTGATCGTTGCGGTGTTGTGATTTCGCGGTCGCTGGACTATGGGTATAGTTCAAGCTCATGATTCCGAAGTGGGCACGGGCCTCGCCGTGGGGGGTGTTCATCGTCGCCATCCTGGCCCTCGGCATCGCCGGCGTCATCATCGAGAGCTGCAACCGCTGAGGGCCGGCGCGCGCCGACGAGTGGCGCGCGCGGCCCCGTCAGCCAGCGTCGATCAGCGCGAGAGCAGGTCCTGGGGCACCGTCCCGCCGTTCTCGGCGAGCTTCCGCATCACTTCCTTGTGCAGCCACATGTTCATGGTGGCGGTGTCGCCGGTGTCGCCGGCGTACTTCAGGTCGGCGGCCAGCTCCCGCCGTGCGCTCAGGCTGCTGTCCATCCCGACGAGCTTCATCAGATCGACGATCGAGTGCTTCCAGTCGAGCTTCTGCGAGCTCTCGCTCGCCATCCGATCGAGGATCGCGGCGACGTCGACGGCGGCGACGGGTGGTGCGGTCGCCGCCGAGACGCCACCACTGTGCCCCGGGGCGCCGCTCGGGGCGGCCGGCGCGGACGGCGCCCCTTCCGTCTGCGGCGCTGCCCCCGAGGACGAGCGAAAGATCTTGTTCATCAGGTCCGTAAAGATACCCATGGGTTCCTCCCTCTCGGCTCGTGAGCGCGAGCACACCGCACTCACGGGAGGAGCATGAACCGTCATGGGTACCGAGACCATGCAACGAAGGTCGTGGGGCGTAGGAAGTTCAATCCACCCTACGGCTTGCTCGCGAACATCGCCGCCACGCGCTTCTGCATCTCGTCCGGCGCGACGTCTTCCTTGTGGGTGGCCACCCACCACAGATGCCCGAAGGGATCCTGGAGCTGGCCGGACCTGTCGCCGTAGAACTGATCCATGACCGGCTTCACTTCCTTGGCGCCGGCATCGACCGCCTTCTTGACGAAGGCATCCACGTCCTCGACGTACAGATGGAGGCTCACCGGGGACCCGCCCAGGGTGTCAGGGGCCTTGCCACCGTACTCCGGGAACTCGTCCGACAGCATGATCAGCGAGTCGCCCAGACGGATCTCCGCGTGGCCCACGCGTCCGTCCGGCATCATCAGTCGGTAGTGCTCGGTCGCGCCGAACGCGCGCGTGTAGAACTCGAGCGCCTTGGCGGCGTTCTTGATGGCGAGGTACGGCGTGACCGCGCGATGACCCTCCGGAATCGGCTTCACCGTGCTCGGCATGGTTGTCGTCCTCCTTGTGTATCGGTGATCGCGTGATGCGTTCGCATCGCCGTGGCGCGCCCCGGTCCGACGACCGGGATCTACTCGCGCTCGCGCGGCGCGGACGTTCGGAAGTACTCGGACAGACGCTTGCGCACGAACAGCCGCGCGTGATGGACGCGGGAGCTCACCCCCGGCACGTCGATGCCCAGGATCTCGGCGATGTCGAGCTTTGACACCCCCTCAGCGTCTTGCAAGACGAGCGCCGTCCGGTAGTCGGCTGGCAACACGTCGATCGCCTCGGTCACGGCGGTGCCGAGCGCTCCCTGCATCGGGTCGTCGATCCGCGTCGACCAGTCGTCGCTCGGCTCGAAGTGCCGGGTGGCATCGAGCGGGGGCACGACGTCGTCGAACGCGATCTCGTGAGCCTGCGGTCGGCGCGCGCGCAGCCGCCGATAGGCCGCCCTCCCCGCGGTCCGGTCGATCCAGGATCCAACCGCCGATGTGTCGGTGGGGGTCTGGATCGTGCGGGCGGCCGCCTGCAGCGTCTCCTCGACGACCGCCGCGGCATCGTCCTCTCCACCCGTGATGCGCAACGCCAGTCGGTAGACGCGGTCGCCGTGGCGCTCGAGGAGCGGCTCGACGTCACCCACCGAGGGCTCCCTGGAGCGTGTAGGCGTTCATGTCCATGACGTCCTCCCTCGCTCACCCTCAGCCTGGTGCCGGATTGGTATATTGTGAAGGTCCACTTGCGAGCAGATGAACAGGACCACTTCTCGGCCCGAGATCCTGCTGCGCATCGAGCGACGCCCCGGCGCCATCTTGCGCGTCCAGTTCGAGCGCGAGCTGCGCGACGCGATCCGCGGCGGCCGGCTACTGCCCGGGACGCCGCTGCCGTCGAGCCGGGTCCTCGCGGCCGATCTGGGATTGTCCCGGGGCGTCGTGGTCGAGGCCTACGAACAACTCCTCGCCGAGGGATACCTGACGGCGCGGCGGGGCTCCGGCACGCGCGTCGCCGCGCGGGAGTCACCCGTCGAGCCGGGCGCGCCGATCGAACAGGCGCCGCCACCGATGCGCTACGACTTCCGTCCCGGCGTCCCGGATGGCGAGATGTTCCCCCGCCGCGCGTGGTTGACATCGTTGCGTCGCGTCCTCACGTCGGTGGCCGGCGCAGCGTTCGGCTATCCCGATCCCAGCGGGGTCCTGCCGCTTCGCCAGTCGCTGTCCGCCTATCTCAACCGCGTGCGGGGGACGGCGGCGCGCCCCGACCGCGTGGTGCTCTGCACAGGCTTCGCGCAGGGACTGAGGCTCGTGTGTCAGGCGCTCCGGGCACGCGGGGTCACCCGCGTCGTCGTCGAGGATCCCAGCCATGCGCTGCACCGCGCCACCATGCAGGCGGCGGGACTGACGGTGGTCCCGGTCCCGGTCGACCGCGGCGGGCTCCGCGTCGACCGCGTGCGCACGATCGATGCCGGAGCCGTCATGGTCACGCCGGCTCACCAGTTTCCCACCGGCGCCGTGCTGGGCCCCGACCGCCGGGCCGCCCTGCTCGACTGGGCCGTCGCGCGAGGAGCCGTCGTGATCGAAGACGACTACGACGCGGAATACCGCTACGATCGCGAGCCCATCGGGGCCCTGCAGGGGCTCGCCCCCGACCGGATCGCCTACGCCGGGTCGGTGAGCAAGACCCTGGCGCCCGCCCTGCGTCTGGGGTGGCTCGTGCTCCCCGCGGACCTCGTCACGACGGTGGCCTCGCTCAAGCGACAGGAAGACATGGGCTCGCCCGCGCTCGATCAGCTCGCCTACGCCGACTTCCTCGACCGGGGCGAGCTCGACCGCCACCTACGACGGACGCGACGGCACTATCGGCGCCGCCGCGACCTCCTCGTCGCGACGCTGCGCCGGCATGCGCCCGGCCTGCGCGTGCACGGCGTCGCCGCGGGCCTGCATCTCTTCGTCGAGCTCGCCCCGACCGCGGACGAGGGGCGCGTCCGCTCGGCGGCGGCCGAGCGATCAGTCGCCGTGTATGGCGTGCGTGCGCATCGCGCCCGGCACGCGGGGCCCCCGGCGCTGCTGCTGGGCTACGGCAACCTGAGCAACGCGGCGATCGTCGAGGGCGTCAAGCGACTGGCGTCGGTACTGACCGAGACGGGCGCTCACGTCTCGTCGTCCCCGTCCGCGCGCGTCGCGAAGTCCGCCGCGGTCGGCGGTCGAAAGAGCAGATCGCCGGCCAGCCACAGCGCCTTCGAGAACGGATAGAAGACGATCGGCGCCACGATCATCTGGATGGCGCCGACCCAGATCAGGGGCGTCCACGGTGGGTCGGGCCACGTCGCTACCAGGACGACGAGCAGGAGCGCAGCGATGATGACCTCGGTGACGATGAAGTTCAGGAGCAACGCCCCGAGCCAGTAGTCCTCCCGCTCGTCACGCTCGAACGAGAACCCGCACGCGCGGCATCGTGCGGTGAGCGTGAACCAGCCGTCGAACATCGGCCCCTGACCGCAGAGTGGGCAGCGCCGCGCCAGCGCGCGCCACAAAAGCCGGCCGGCCGGGGGCCGCGTCATCCCGTGGCCGGTCGGCGCCGGGGTATCACGCCGCGGAGCGAGCCTGCGCGAGGGGGATGACCCGGGCGGTCGCCGTGGCCGTGGCGATGAGGGTCCCCTCGGCGTCGAGCAGCGAGGCCTCTAGGAAGGCGAGATCGCCGTCGCGGTGCACGACCCGCCCCTTGCCGATGACCCGGCCCGGGCGAACGGGCCTCAGGAAGTTGACGTTGAGCTCCAGCGTCGACTGAAACTGGTCGGGCTCCAGGGTGGCGAGCAAGGCCGGCCCGACCGTGTCGTAGAGCATCGCCGCCACGAACGCGCCCAGCACGTTCCCCGCGGGATTGGTGAAGGCCTCGGTCGCCGCGAACGCCAGCTCGATCGTGCGAGCCTCGAGGTCGGCATCGATGAACTCCAGACCCAGCGTGGCCGCGGCGCGCGGCATTGGCACTCGCCCCTCGACTCCATCCCAGAATGGGCCTGACCGCGTCTTCATCACTGTTCTCCTGCTCGTGGCCGATTGGCCCCTGGCGACGTGTCACGTACGTTCACCCTACCAAGGTCGGGTAGATGCCCGCCGCGCGCGCTGCCTAGGATAACGGCTACCGTGCAACGCGACACCGCCCGGCCTGCGATCGTCCGATACGCCGTCGCCGTGCTGTCCGTGGCCGTCGCGGTCGTCCTGGCGTGGTGGCTGCGTCCCGTCGCGCTGGCCGCGGCCCAGCTGCTGCTCGTGGCGATCCTCATCACCGGCTGGGTCAGTGGGCTCCGGCCGGCACTGGTCGCGTGGGTGCTGGCCTTGCTGGCGTTCGACTACTACTTCACGCCCCCCTACGACTCGCTGAAGGTCGAGGCCGCCGATATCCCTCGCCTGCTCATCTTCATGTTGGTGGCCTTCTTCATGGCGACCATGAGCGCCGCACGACGCAGGGCCGAGGATTCCCTGACGAGCGCCCGGGCGGAGCTGGAGGCGCGCGTGCGCGCCCGGACGGTGGAGCTCCAGCAGCAGGCGGATCTCCTCGACCTCACGCACGACACGATCTTCGTGCGGGACATGAACGACGTGATCACCTACTGGAACCGCGCGGCCGAGGACTTCTACGGGTGGCCGGCGGCGCACGCGGTGGGCCGGGTCTCGCACGAGCTGATGCAGACGGTCTTTCCGGCACCGATCGAGCAGATCCAGGCCGAGCTGCTGAGACAGGGGCGGTGGGAAGGCGAGCTCGTGCACACCAAGGCCGACGGCAGCCAGGGCGTGGTGGCCAGCCGCTGGTCCCTGCAGCACGACGACGCGGGCCGGCCCCACGCAATCCTAGAAATCAACAACGACGTCACGAACCGGAAGCAGGCCGAGGCGCGACTGCGCGAGAGCGAGCAGCGCTACCGCGACATCTTCGATTCGACCGGCGTCTCGATCTGGGAGGCGGACTTCTCGCAGGCGAAGGCGGCGATCGACGGTCTCGGACTCGGAGACGGCCGCGAGATCCGCGACCACCTCGTTGCACACCCCGAGCTCGTCCGGCACCTCATGCGCTTGGTGCGGGTCGTGGACGTGAACCGGACGTCGCTCACGCTGTTCGGGGCCACGAGCAAGGAGGAGCTCCTCGGTGCGCTGCCCAGGGTCTTCGTCCCGGAGACGCGCGACGCCCTCGTGAACGTCCTCGTCGGGGTGGCCGAGGGTCGCGCCTCGGTCGAGGCCGAGGCCGTCGTCCAGACGCTCGCGGGGGACCGGTTGACCGTGCTCTTCACGCTGGCCGTCCCCTCGCCGCCCGCGCGGCTGGACCGGGTGCTGCTGACCGTCATGGACATCACCGAGCGGAAGCGCGCGGAGTACCTGGCGGGCCACGTCTTCGAGACCGCTCCTGACGCCATCTACATCGTCGGCCTGGACTACCGATATCAGCGCGTGAACCCCGCCTTTGCGCGGCGCTGGGGACTGCCGGCCGAGCGGATCGTCGGGATGACCGTCGACGAGCTGGCGGGCTCCGAGCCGTTCGAGGAGACGTACAAGTCGAACTTCGACCGCTGCTTCCGGGGTGAAGAGGTCAGCTTCATGGGCTGGTTCCCCACCCCGGCCGGCCGCCAGTACCTGGCCGCCACCTACTCACCGTTGCGGCCGGACGCGAGGCGCGTCGAGGCCGCGCTCGCCATCACGCGCGACCTCACGCAGTATGCCCAGGCCTCGGAGGCGCTCCAGCAGGCCCAGGCGGAGCTCGCGCACGTGACCCGCGTGACGACCCTGGGCGAGCTGACCGCATCGATCGCCCACGAGGTCAACCAGCCGCTCTCCGCCATCGTCGCCGACGCCACCGCCTCGCTCAACTGGCTGGCCGCGCCCACCCCCGACCTCGACAGTGTCCGCGAGGCGCTCGACGCGATCGTGAAGGACGGGCACCGGGCCGCCGACGTGATCCAGCGCATCCGTCAGCTCGCGACGAAACGGGGCCCGCAGAAGGCCCGGCTGGACGTCAACGGCGTCATCCGTGACATCGTTCCGCTCGTCGCCACGGAGCTCCGGAGCCACGGGGTCTCGTTGCGGGTCGACCTGGCGGCGGACCCGCCGCCCGTCTGGGCCGATCGTGTCCAGCTGCAGCAGGTGCTCATCAACTTCGTCATGAACGGCATCGAGGCGATGACGTCCGTCGAGGGCCGGCCGCGCGTGCTGGTGATTCGATCGGAGTCGCAGGACGGCGACTCGGTCGCCGTCCTCGTTCGGGACGTCGGCGTCGGCGTCGACGAGGGCAAGGCGGCGCAGCTCTTCGACGCCTTCTTCACGATGAAGCCCGGCGGGATGGGCATGGGGCTGGCGATCAGCCGCTCCATCATCGAGGCGCACGGCGGCCGGATCTGGGCCACGGCGAACCTCGACCATGGCGCGACGTTTCAGTTCGTGTTGCCGGCCCTCCACGCCCGGAGCGCGGAGGCGATCGCCCCGCGCTAGGGCGCCGAGGGCTCGACGGTGCGCGGCGCGGACCGCATCTCCGCCCTGAGCGCCAGCGCGGGCGGGATCGTCAGCCCGAGGGTGCGCGCCGTCACCGGGTCGATGACGAGCTCGAACGTCCTGGGCTCCTCGACCGGAAGGTCGGATGGCTTGGCGCCCTTGAAGATCCTGTCCGCATAGCCGGCCGCACGCCGATACATCTCGGGGTAGTTCACGCCGTAGGAGATCAGGCCTCCGGAGAACTCCGCGGACGCGTACATCGCGGGCAGCCGCCGCTTCGCCGCCAGCTCCACGATGAGCCGGGCGTTCGCCTGCGTGAGGGTCTCGATGCCGACGATGATCCCGTCGGCGCGGCCGCGGACGGCGGCATCGAATGCCGGCTCCAGGTCCGCCGCCTTCCGCACGTCGAGGAGCTGCGGCTCGATCCCCAGGGACCTCGCGGCCTTCTCGACCTCCCTCCACTGCGGGGGCAGCGCCGGGTTGCCCATGTTGAACAGCACGGCGATGCGGGTCGTCTTCGGCACCAGCTCCTTGAGCAGGTGCACTCGTTTCGGATAGATGTCCGTGACGGCGGCACTCAGTCCGGTGACGTTGCTCCCAGGGCGCGCGAGGCTGACGACGACGCCCTGTCCCACGGGATCGCCGACACCCGTGATGACGACCGGAATCGTTCCCGTCGCGTTCTTCGCGGCCAGGGCCGCGGGTGTCCCCCTCGCCAGGATCAGATCGACCCTCGACCGCACCAGGTCGCCGGCCAGAAACGTGAATCGCTCGTCCCGGCCATCGGCCGACCGGTACTCGATGACGAAGTCCTTGCCCTCCAGGTACCCGAGCTCGCTCAGGCCCTGTCGAAAGCCGGCGATGTTGGCGGCACTCCCGACCTCGGGCGTCCGCTCGAGCATGCCGATGCGGTGGGGCTTCTGTCCGTGGGCTGCGTGGAGGTCGGGCAGCGCCGCCATGGACCCGATCACGAGCGTCAGGCCGACGATGCCAGCGATCCACGACCGATGTCCCATGAGATTCCGCAACCGCGTCAGTGCCGCCGCGACCAGCCCCATACGTCCTCCACGGTTTGGACGCCCGTTGTGACTCTTGCCAGGAAAGGCCGAGTAGGTCCACCGTGGTGGCGGACCTGACGTTCACCGCGTCGCCACGCCGAGACTCGGCGGGCGACCTCATTGTCCGATCGGGCGACGACACGCACAGCGCGTGCCACGGCGACGCGCCCAAGAATCACGCGACTCTCGATACCGTCGCATCGCTTGTAAGGGCGAACCGCCCGATCGGCTGGAGGAACGCCCGACGAAGGCCTCATCCGCGCGCGGGTGTATCGTGGGCGTGGCCCGTTGAATCATGTCGGCCCCCTACGTGGACCGCCGCGACCAGATGTTTCCGCGCCTGAGTCCGGCTCAGATCGGCCGCATCGCCGGTGTCGGCGACCGACGTCGAGTTCGAGCCGGCGAGGTGCTGTCCGAGTTCGGCGAGCAGCACACGCCCTTCCTCGTGGTCATCGAGGGCGCCATCGAGGTCGTCCGGCCGGTCGATGGGCGGGAAGAGCCGATCGTCGTGCTCGGCCCAGGCGAGTTCACCGGCGAGATCAACATGCTGTCCGCGCGCCGGGCCCTGGCGCGAGCGCGGGCGTCGGCCGATGGGTCGGTCGTCGTTGTGGATCGCGAACGCCTGCGCATTCTCGTCCAGCGGGACGCCGAGCTCAGCGAGATCCTGATGCGCGCCTTCATCCTGCGGCGCGTGGCGCTCATCGCCCAGGGGGCCAGTGGACTCGTCCTCATCGGCTCGCGACACTCCGCGCCGACCCTCCACCTCCGCGAGTTCTTGAGCCGAAACGGCCAGCCCTTCACCTATCACGAGGTGGAGGGCGACCCGGACGTGCAGAGCCTGCTGGACCGGTTCCACGTCCGGGTCACCGACGTGCCCGTCGTCGTGTGCGAGGGAGGCACGATCCTCAAGAACCCCTCCATCGAGGATCTCGCCGCCGGGATCGGTCTGAGCCCACAGTTCGATGGCGCCGCGACGAGAGACGTCGTCATCATCGGCGCCGGGCCGGCCGGGCTCGCGGCCGCGGTCTACGCCGCATCGGAGGGGATCGACGTCCTCGTCCTCGAGCACACCGCGCCAGGCGGCCAGGCGGGCTCGAGCTCTCGCATCGAGAACTATCTCGGCTTCCCCACGGGCATCTCCGGGCAGGATCTCGCCGGGCGAGCGCTCATGCAGGCCGAGAAGTTCGGCACCGAGGTCGCGATCGCCCGGGCGGCCGTGGCGCTCGACTGCACGTCCCGCCCCTTCACCGTACGGCTCGCCCGGGGTGACGTCGTCCGGAGCCGGACCGTCGTCATCGCCAGCGGGGCAACGTATCGCAAGCCCGACCTGCCCGAGCTCTCGCGCTTCGAGGGCGCGGGCGTCATGTACAGCGCGACGCACGTCGAGGCCCAGCTGTGCCGGGAGGAGGAGGTGGCCATCGTCGGCGGCGGGAACTCGGCCGGTCAGGCCGCGGTCTTTCTGGCGCAGAGCTCCGCGGGGGTGAACGTCCTCGTGCGAGGGCCCGGGCTCTCGGAGAGCATGTCGCGGTACCTCATCCAGCGGATCGAGGACAGCCGCAACATCGCCCTGTGGCCGCGCACGCAGATCGACGCGCTGGAGGGCCGCGATCACCTCGAGCAAGTCCGGTGGCGGCACCTCGAGACCGGCGCCTCGGAGACCCGCTCGATCCGTCACGTCTTTCTCATGACCGGCGCCGACCCCAATACCGCGTGGCTCGGAGGCTGCGTGGTGCTCGACGACAAGCGGTTCGTCAAGACCGGGGCGGACCTGCGACCGGACGAGCTCGACGAGGCACGCTGGCCCCTGGCGCGGAAGCCCGATCTGCTGGAGACGAGTCGCCCGGGGGTGTTCGCGGTCGGCGACGTCAGGTCAGGCAGCGTCAAACGCGTCGCGTCGGCGGTCGGCGAGGGCTCGGTGTGTGTTCAGCTCATCCATCGGGCCCTTCGCGAGCTGTGAGACTGCGCGCAGCGACCACCTGACCCTCACTTCTCCCTCGATCAGCGCCGGCGCGCCTTGACAACCGCGGGCGCCCGTGGAACGTTCACACCCACTCGGTGGCCAGCGACGGCGCCGCAGCCCGCTGAGCCCCGAAGACGAGGAGGCCTCCGCTCATCGACGACACCGTCTAAGCAAAGGAGTGGACCACCATGAAATTCATGCTGTTCGTCCTGCCCACCGTGCCCGGCACCCTCGACGACAGGAGGCGACTGCGTCCCATCGGGCGCAACAACGAGCGCTACCAGCAGATGCTCGACGAGCTGCGCAAGCTGGCCGTCTTCGCCGACGACGCGGGATTCGACGTCTTCGCCACCACCGAGCACCACTTCCACTCCGAGGGCTACGAGACCTCCGTCGCCCCGCTCCTGCTGTACGCAGACCTGGCCGCGCGCACCAAGCGGATCAAGTTCTCTCCGCTCGGGCTGGTGCTGCCCTCGTGGGATCCGATCCGGGCGGCCGAGGAGCTCGCCGTGCTCGATCACCTGACCAAGGGCCGGATCTACGCGGGGTTTGCCCGCGGGTACCAGGACCGCTGGGTCAACGTGCTCGGCCAGCAATATCACGTGACCGGCGCGCCGATGGACGGCTCCGCCATCGACAAGCACAACCGCAAGGTCTACGAGGAAACCGTCAAGGTCATCAAGAAGGCGTGGACGGAGGACGTCTGGGATTACGACGGCGAGTACTACCAGGTCCCGTATCCGTACAAGGAGGGGATCCGGCGGTGGCCGGTCGCGGCGTGGACGCGCGAGTACGGCGCCCCGGGCGAGATCGACGACGAGGGCGTCATCCGCAAGATCTCCGTCGTGCCGAAGCCATACCAGCAGCCGCACCCGCCGATGTTCCAGCCGTTCTCGGTGAGCGAGTCGACGATTCGCTACACCGCGGAGTCGGGCATCGTCCCGTGGATCCTCGTGGCCAACCCGCCCGACTTCCAGCGCCTGTGCAAGGTCTACCAGGAGGTCGCGGCGACGGCCGGACGGAAGCTGGGCCTCGGTGAGAGCGTCGGCGCCTTCCGGGCGGTGCACTTCGGGAAGACCGAGGCGGAGGCCGTCGCGCTGCTCCGCGACACCAACTACGCCGGCTTCCAGAACTACTTCGGCGGATTCGGGTTCTGGGAAGCGTTCCGCACGGCCGAGGACAACGCCACGTATCCACTGGATCCGTACACGGCCCTGCCGCCCTCGGAGTGGACGGTCGACCGGATGCGCAAGGTGAAGTACGGCCTGGCGGGCACCGTCGACCAGGTCAAGGCCGAGCTGGAGTCGCTGCGCACGATCGGCGGTGCCGGCGATCTCGAATGGTTCGGCTGGTTCTTCGACCAGGGCTTCATGCCCTGGGAGGAGGAGGTGCGCCAGATCGAAACGTTCGCCACGCACATCATCCCGGCCTTCAGGTAGCCCCGGATCGACCAGCCGTCCAGCCATCCGACGGGCCTTCCAGAACAGCGGAGGGCCCGTCGTGATGCAGCGCCGTACGTAGACTCACGGATTGACCCGGACGGGAGGCACGACCGATAGTCGGTCGATCTCACTTTTCGCAGTGGAGAAACGACACGGTGACGCCGACCCGTTTGATGTTCTTCTACCTCGCCATCGCCTCGTTCGCACCCGCCCTGATCGGCCTTCGACCCGGTTCGTGGGCGGCCTACTACTATGGAGCCCTGCTGACGTGGTGGCTCGTGATCTCCGTTGCCGTCGTGCGGTGGTCGGATCCGGCCCAGAGGGTGCGGGCTCCCGCGACCGGGAGCGCCGGCGCGGCGACACCGTACACCGACGCGGCACGCCGGGTGCTCGCCGAGACACGACTCATCATCGTGGCCCGTGGTCACGCGGACTACACCGGACGCATCCGGAGAATCCAGTCGACGGATCAGGCCGTCCGCGTGATCAGCGACCGGCGAAGCACCGAGCGGCGCCGTCAGCTGGAGGTATACATTCCCGAGCGCCGTCTTGCCGAGCGTCGCTCTCACGACGTCCAGTCGCTGCTCCTGACTCAAGGCTGGGCCGAGGTGAGGCTGCCGCAGAACTGATCCGCCCGTGCAGGTCACCGAGTTGACCGCGGAGCGTCTCGGCGGGATGCTGGGCGAAGCCTGTCGGGAGGAGGACACCATGGCCCACATGGAGATCGGCCAGATCGTTCGCCGCCGCGATCAGTCCCAGGGAGCCGGCTGGGGCCTGATCATCGGTCTGGTGCTCCTGGAGCCCGTCGAGGCGCTCGTGCGCTGGAGCGATGGGGCCCAGTCGACCTTCGAGCTCATGGACAACCTGGTCGACGCGATCCAGTTCTTCTTCTAGCGAGCCGGTCGCCACCGCCCCGCTCCCCTCCCTTCGTAGGGTCTGACCCGTCGCGGCAGCCCGATTCTTCGCGCTCGTCTGTCGAATTCCTGCCGAAAAGTCCGTGGTCTGGCGACCCCTGGTTCCTCGACGCCGTCTGACACACGTGGCCAGGCTTCACGCTGACCTCAACGGGTCGTTCACGGACATCGACCCAACGAAGTGGAGAGCGGGATGGTAACGGGACTGCTACATCACGCCCAGTGGGCCGTCTTTGCTCTGATCCTTGCGAATCAGGCAGGCGTCCCCGTGTTTGCGGCGCCGGCGCTGCTGGGCGTCGGAGCGCTGGCGTGGATCGGTGACGTCAACGTCGGCCTCGTGGTGATCGCGGCGGTGGCCGCGTCGCTGTGCGCCGACCTCATCTGGTACAGCGTCGGCCGACGACGTGGCCCTTGGGCCCTCGCGATGGTCCGACGCCTCTCTCGCGGAATGAGCGCCTTTCTCGACGATGCCCAGCGTCTCTTTCTCGCTCACGACCGCGCGTTTCAGTTCGGTGCGCGGTTCCTGCCGGAGCTCAACCCGGTGGCCGCAGCCTTCGCCGGGGTGGCGGGGGTCGGCGTCAGGCGCTTCTTCCTGGGGGGTGCGGCCAGTGCAGCCGTCTGGGCCGGGACCTGGATCGGCGCCGGCTACCTGATCGCCAGCGTCACGTCCAGCCGCGGTGTGTCGGCCCTCCCACTCGTCGCCGTGATCGTGGCCGCCTCCGCGGTCGCGATCCTCGGCATCAACGCGTACGTCGCGCGGGCTCACGGCGTCGCAGAGCCCATCACGATCCTCCGGCCGCACGCACTCATCAGCGCCCTCGCGCAGTCACTCTGCCACGACCGACGGCGCAACGACCTGGGTGCAACGACCTCGGTCAATGGTCATGACGGTGGTGAATGTCGGGATAGTGCGGGTGGCGGCGGCGAGTGGGACCGTGGATATGCCAGTGAGAGTGTGGCTCACCGCTCGGCGTTGCTGAGTCGTGGGCGTGATCGTGATGGAGATCGTGACGATGAAGATGATCGTGCGCCAGCATCTCGTGAGCGTGCTCGTGCGTGTGCCGCTCCCTGAGGTGTAACCACACACCGAGGCCCATCAGCACGCCGCCCATCGCCAGCTGGCTGCCGAACGATTCGCCGAGCACCAGGATGGCCAGCACGGCGCCGACGAATGGCGCCATCGAAAAGTAGGCTCCGGTGCGCGCCGCTCCAAGATCGCGCAAGGCACGGACGAACAGCATCAAGCTGACGCCGTAGCCGAACAGGCCGACCACGCCCGCGATGACGACAACGGCGGGTCGCGGCCACGCGGCCCCCATCGCCATCGCCATGACGAGGTTCACCGTGCCAGCCACACTCCCCTTGAGGGCCGCGATGAGCCCCGCGTCGCCACCAGCGATCTTGCGGGTCAGGTTGTTGTCGACCGCCCACGTCGCGCACGCGGCAGACACGAGCAAGGCGCTCCGGTCGAGCGTCAGCCCCTGGCGAGGCTGCCAGGCGAGCACGAAGGCGCCGACCGTGATCGCGCCCATGCCAGCCGCGATCCTGGCGTCGACGTGCTCGCGGAAGGCGAGCCAGGCCAGGAGCGCCGTGAACACCCCCTCGAGGTTCAGCAGCAGCGCAGACTGCGACGCGGAGCCCCCGGCGAGCCCCCACATCAGGAGCACCGGCCCGAGACACCCGCCACTCAGGATGGCGCCGGCCAGCCACGGGAGATCGGCGCGACGCAGCGGCGCCTCGCGCGACGCCCGGCCAGTGACGCCCCTCGCCAGACGCGCAGCGCCGAGCCCGACGCCGGAACCGAGGTAGAGCAGCCCGGCGAGCAGCCACGGATCGGTCAGGCTCAGCAGAGCCTTGGCGGCCGGCGTGGTGACGCCGAAGAGCACGGCCGCCAGCAACGCCAGCCAGATGGCCTGGCGGCTGGGCTCCTCGCCGTGCGCGACCGCGATCAGACTCACGGCGTGTGCAGCTTGATCGGGCCTCCGATTGCCTTCCAGGCCGAGTGCCCGCCCTTCATGTACTTGGCGTCGAACCCAGCCTCGCGGAGCGTGATGGCTGTCTTGCAGCCGACGTGAAATCCATATGCACAAAAGACCACGACCGGGTCCGACTTCGACAACTCTCCGATCCAGTCGCTGATCCGCTCCGGATCACGCCAGACCGCCCCCTCCATGATGTCCTGCTGGCGGGAGATGTACGACCGCGGGCGAGCGTCGACGATCTGGACGGACGCACCCGAGTCCAGCATGGCCTTCACGTCCTCCACGGCGACGGCCGGCAGGTCGCCGAACTCCTTCTGGACGAGGGGCCGGGGTGGCTCGACCCTCGCGGCATCCTCGTAGCGCGCCTGGACCGACGGCCAGTCGATGTTGCGCTGGAACGCGTCGATGTAGGCGATCGCGTTGGCCCCGAAGTCGATGTGGTAGGCGTGCTCGTACATATCGAGCGCCAGGATGGGGATGCCTCCCGCCGTCGTCTGGCCGTGATCGCCCGCGTACTGGTTGATGAGCCGCCGATCGCGGGGAACGTACACGAGCAGGACCCAGCCCGAGCCACCCGCCAGCCCCTTCGCCATGGCCACGAACTCACTCCGCCAGCGATCCACCGATCCGAAGTCGCGGGCGAGTGTCTGGACGAGCACGTCGGTCGGCTTGCCGTCGCCGAACGCCATGCTGGCAAAGTACAGCTCGTGCAGCAGCGTCGAGTTGAGCGCGATGAGCTGCTCACGCTTCAGGCTGTTCACCACGTAGGCGGGGGCCCGATCGAGGTCGAGCCCTTCGATCTGCTCCGTGAGCGCATTCAGCCGTCGAAGTGCACTACCGTAGTGGTTCTCGTAGTGGCTCTCGATGAGTCGCAGGGAAAGCCCGTTGAGCAGCCAGGGGCGTGTGGGGATCGGCGTCAGTTGGTATCGCATCTCTCGGCCTCCGTGAATGTTGTGGGGACGACGCTCTCAGCCCGTCCGTCCCCGGATCGTCAGGTCGTCGAACGCGGTGATCGAGTCGGCCTTCGTCCACAGGCCGACCCGGCCCACCTTGAACCGTGAGTCGTGGTGGTCGAGACGCAGCGTGCCGTCGAGCCAGGCCTGCATGTGATCCCCGACCGCGACGAGGCGCAGGGTGTGCCACTGGCCCAGCGCCGGGGCCTTCACCGTGGCCGTGGCGATCTGACGGCGCCCGCGGTCGTAGGAGTAGAGGCGGAAGTTGTCCTCGAGCGCGTTGGCGCGCACCACGTAGTACGTCCCGTCATTGAAGCGGAAGACGATGCCGCCCGACGCGTCCTGCCGGCCCGACATCGGCTTGAACGTCACCGAGACCTCGACATCGGCGTGAGTTCCTGGCGCGACGATGACGTTGAACTCGTTCTGCGTCGCCCGCTGCACCAGCACCCTCGTGCCGCTCGGCGCGCCGGCCATCTCCTCGACTGCCCACTGGCCGGTCACGGTTGTCCAGCCCGCGATCCCCTGAGGCGCCTCGAAGTCGAACGTCTGCGTCGGGGTGTCGTCGGGCAGCCTCAGCTCAGCCGGTGCCGCCGCGCCGGGACCGCTTCGCCCAACACCAACGGCGCCAAGCGCGGCCAGGGCGGTCTTGAGCCATTGTCGGCGGGGCATCATGCGTCACCTTTGGCTGTTCGTCTGATCGAGGGCGGCCCTCAGCCCCTGCGCGAGCGTGGCCGGCGCATCCACGCCCCAGAAGTGCATGTAGAAGAGGCGCGGGGTGTCGAGGAGCCCGTGGTTGTGGATCGCCGTCACGTCGATGCCGTGCTGCCTCAGCGCTCGCGCGACGGGGCTGACCTCCCTGTCGATCAGGACGAAATCGCCGGTGATCGCGGCCCTGCCGTCGCTCAGCGCCTGGAAATTCATGACCGTGACGACGCCCATGGCGGGCAGCAGGGGCATCCCGTTCTCGGTGATCGCCTCCGCCCGAGGGGCCGTCACCTGGAACACCCCGGAGCCCATGTCTCGACCCGCGCGGCCAAGCGCCTGCTCGATCTGCTTCGTATCCATCGCAGGCGCCGCGGCCGCGGGCGCCGCCGTGCCTCCTCCGAGCGGTGTCGCGCTCGTCGACAACGCTCGGCGCAGGGCTCTGGCCAGCTGCACGGCGTCGCCGTGCCCCTCGAAGTGCATGTACGTCACGTGGGGAGACATCTCGTTCAGATGGTTGTGGACCGCGGTCACCTCGAGCCCGCCGCTGAAGAGACCCGACATCACGGCCGGTAACTCCTGATCGAGGAGCACCAGGTCGCCCATGACCATCACCTGATCGCCGACCTGCTTGAAGGCGGCGTAGGAGCCGAGCGCGAAGCCCGGCTTCACAGGCACGCCCTTCACGGTCACGGCCAGGTCGGTGCGCGGAATGCCGACTCGAAACACGTCACCTGCCTGCAGCTGGCCCGGCTTGCCGAGCGCCTGTTCGACCGCCTTCCAGTCCGGTTCGGCGCCGCTCGCGCCAGCCGCAGAGCACAGGAGAGCGGCGATGATCCCGACCTGAAGTGAGAGACGACGGATCGTGGTTCGCATGACGGTACTGCTTCCTTCCTCGACAACAGCCTGGGATGGCCGGCTGTCGGTTACGCGTGATCCCTGTACACGGCGGCGCGGTGGCTCCGGGGGAGGAACGCGCAGACGATGTTGCGACGGCCGTCGAACGACAACGTGTGCGCGCCTGCCTCGGTCGCCACCGTTTCGTGACGCCGCAGTGGCGCCGTGTCGAACACCTCGATCAGCCCGGGGTCACCGATGGCGACGTAGACACGACCGAGCGTCGGGTTGAAGAACACGACGTCGGGAACGCCGGCGATCGGCTCGCTGGCTCGTACCTGGCCATCATCGGCGTCGACTTCGAGCAGCACCCCGGCGTCGCAGGCACAGAAGAGCCGGCGTCGCTGAACGTCGATGTCGAGCCCATGGGGGCCGGCGTGCGGGATCGTCACCACGCGGCGGATGCCAGGCGGATCGCCGGCCGCCACGACCACGATCTGCGGGGGATCGGCGACGTTCACGTGAAAGGCGTCGGCGACCGGATCGTAGACGGTCCAGCGAGTCCGTCCGGCGACGGGGATGTCGGCCACGCGCCTCCGGCCTCGGACGTCGACGACCGAGACGGTGCACGACCCGGGGATCGTGGGGTCTCCCACGTGCGCGGCGAGGAGCCGCGCCCGGCCGGTATCGTACGCCAGCCCGTTGGGGCGGACCCCGACCGTGATCTTGTCGACAAGGGGCGGGTCCCCGGGCTGGACGATGCCGACGGTATTCTCGCCGCGGTTCGAGGTGAAGACGAGGTCGGGCTCGGCGACGAGCGCTCCGGCGACCGCCGTCAGTCCGCCGATCGAGCCGACGAGCTTCCGGGCCTCGATGTCGATGACGTCCACGGCGTCGTTCGCGGTGTGCGCGACGTAGACCCGACCGGTCGACTCGTGGACGGCGGCGTGATCGAAGCCACCCTCCCTCGCATGAGCGGGCAGGTCGATGAAGCCGAGGTGCTGCAGTGGCATGTCAGCGCCCCCCTGCGAGCTCGCCGACCAGGCGCTCGACCTTGGCGACGATCTGGTCGCGCGCCGGCCCGTAACCGTCGCTGACGGCGGGGACGTCCCACTGGTCGACACGCTGGCCGCGGGCGGGTGTCACGTCGCAGCCGAAGCTCACGATGCGGCTCGCGCTCTGGAGGTCGTACAGCGTCAGCGCCCGTGGCCGAGCGGGGGCCGGCGTGAGCCCCTCGCTCTTGAGGCCCTTGACCGCCGCCGGCCCGAGCTCGGCGTCGGGCTGGGTGCCGGCCGCCACCGCGGCGATCGCGAGACCGCGGGCGGCGGCCATCCGGCGGAAGTGCGCGGCCGCGACCACGCTCTTGGCGGCGCCGTGGAGGCACACGAAGAGCACCCGCGATTGCAGCGGCACCGAGGCGGCCTGCAGCCGCGAGAACTCGTAGAGCGCGTCGTACATCGGGAACTGGCGGCCCATGTTGTCGAAATCGTCACGGCTGATCGCCTGGAACCCGGTGGCGGCGGCGTAGAGGCCTGCCGACTCCGGAGTAAGCACCCGGTCGTCCGTGTCCGCACCGCGGACGATGGCAGCCAGGGTCGCCAGCCCAGGATCCGCCAGCTCGTACCGGTCGATGAAGGCGTCGAAGGAGCAGAACCGGCCGTGATGGCCCAGTTCTACGTCGGGAATGTCGTACGGGATCGCCCCCTCGCGCCCGGCGACGGCGAGGACGTCCTTCGGGGGCACGAACAGGAACTCCGGCTTCGGATCGATGAAGCGTGTGATGAGCCACGGACAGGCGATGCGGTCGACCCGCGCGCGCTCTCGAGTTACCCATTTCATATTCGTTCTCCTATCGCAGCGAGAAGATGACCAGGCCCGCGGCGGCGCCCGCGGCAATGAGCACCGGCTCGGGCACCTTGAACCGCCACGCCACCACCAGGGCCACCGCCGCGATCACCAGCGTGGGCACGTCGACGATCGCCCGTCTCGCCAGGACGAAGCAGGCGCCCGCGATCGTGCCGGAGGCCGCCGCGGTGACCCCGGCCACGAAGCTCTTCACTCTCGGATTGCCGCTGATGCGGTCGAACCACGGAAACGGAATGACCACGAACAGGTAGACCGGGAGGAACACGCCGATCGACGCCGCCACCGCGCCCGGGAACGACGCCACCAGATAGCCGATGAACGCGACCGTGATCACGATCGGCCCGGGCGTGAGCATGGCGACGGCCACGGCGTCGAGGAACTGCCGATCGTTGAGCCAACCGTACTCCTGCACGACCCCGCTGTGGAGAAACGGGACGATGGCCAGGCCGCTCCCGAAGACGAAGGCGCCCGCCTTCGCGAAGAACCACAGGATCTGCACGAGCAGATCGGGGGTGGCCGCCACCATGAGGCACGCCGAGGCCGGGCGCTTGAGCCAGGCGGGCGGGGCCTGGGCGACCATGGCCGTCACGCCGCAGAGCAGGAACAGCCAGAGGATCTCCGACTCCGTCCAGGCGGTCACCACCGCCATGAGGGCGAAGATCACCCACTGCAGCCGGTCCTTGGCCATCGTCAGCTTCGCGAGCTTGTAGGCGGCGATCGTGATGATGCCGATCACGGTGGCGCCGACGCCGTAGAACGCGGCCTGCATCCACGACAGCCCACCGAAGCGGACGTACAGCCAGCTGATGGCCACGGTCATGACGAACGAGGGCAGGACGAACGCCAGGGCGACGAGGGTGGCGCCGCGCACCTGCGAATGCACGTAGCCCAGGCAGATGGCCAGCTGGGCGGCGAGCGGTCCCGGCGCCAGCTGCGAGAGCGCCAGCGACTTCATGTACTCGTCCTTCGTGAACCACCCGCGCCGCTCGACCAGATCACGCTGCATGTAGCCGACCAGCGCGACGGGGCCTCCGAAGCCGAGGCTCCCGAGGTACAGGAAGTACTTGAGGAGCTCCACGGTCGTGGGCCGTGTCGTCAGTAGTGGCTCAGCCATCGAGACTCGCCTCCGCGCCGCGGCCGGTCGCCCGCGCCCGTTCGTACACCGCGATGCTCGCGGCAACGTCCTGCAGCGCCGTGCCCGAGCTATCGAAGATCGTGATCTCATCCTTCCGTGTTCGGCCTGGCCGACGCCCCGCGACGACCTCGCCCAGCTCGGCGTGGACGTCTTCCGGCTTCATCAACCCGGCCGCCAGCGCGTGCTGCAGCTCTCCGATGTCGGCGCACTGGTCGAGCACATCGACGACGAGGGTCGAGCTCACCAGCAGGGCCGGCTCCAGCTCCTGCTTGCCGTGCGCGTCCGCGCCCACGGCGGCGATGAACGTGCCGGGGACCACATCAGACGCCGCCACGAACGCCTTGCGCGCCGGCGTGCACGTCACGCAGACGTCGCTGCTGCCCAGCGCCTCACGAAGATCCCTGACGGCTCGAACCTCCAGACTCAGGTGGGCCCGGGCCCTCGCCGCCATGGTCTCGGCTCGGGCGTGCTCCACGTCGAGCACCCATACCTGCTGAAGAGGCAGGACCGCGGCGATCGCCGCAAGCTGCATCTCGCCCTGGACGCCGCAACCGACGATCGTCGCCGTCTTGGCGTCGTGACGCGCCAGGAACTTTGCCGCGACGCCGGTCGCGGCTGCTGTGCGCAGCGCCGTCACGCTGCCCGACTCGATCACCGCGAGCGGCTCCCCGGTCCCGGCGTCGGCCAGCACGACCATCCCCTGGATCGTCGGAAGCCCGAATCGGCGTGGATTGCCCGGGAAATTGGCGTTCGTCTTCGCGGCGAAGTAGCCGCGCTCGCCGGTGAGCCCGGCCGCCTTGATGTGGAAGCCCCCGTCGGTGGCCGGCACCGACAGCACGCCCGGCCCGAGCGTGCGTCCTTCCGCGTGGAGCCGAAACGCGCGTTCAACCGCGTCGATGCAGTCGCGAAGCGACAGGAGCTCGAGCACGTCCGTCCGTGACAGCACGAGGATCGCCATCAGCGCCTCCTCGACGTGGTCGCGTAGAGCCCCTCGAAGAGCGTCATGCCCTGCGCCAGCACCTGATGGTCGTCGGCGGCCGCCGCGAGGAGGGCGCGAATGGCCACGTCGATTCCGCGGGCCTCCTCGTGCGGGAACTTGCCGTCGCGAAGATCCGCCTCGTGGACGACCTCGGCGAGGCGCGTGAGCCGGCGGTCGCGGAGGCGCGCGCGCTTGACCAGCGTCTCGAACGTGCAGTCCTCTCCCTGGTGGCTCAGCTCCACCCCCGGGGCGTCGAACGGGATCGCGTCCTCGGGAAACTCGGCCGGGGGCGCGAAGACGAAGACCGCCTCCGGATCGATGAAGCGCTTGATCAGCCACGCCGACGCGACGCGGTCGACGTGGGGACGTGGCCGGGTGACCCAGCGTCGGCCACGCAGCGTGGTGAGATCGAGGCTCGGTCGCGGTTCCGGGTGCGGCGATTCGGGACGTCGGCTGCGCATGGCGATGGCCTCCTCGAGGCGCCTGACCTCGGCGCCCCCGGGGGCGTCGAAGAAGTCGATGTCACGGATCCGTTGATGGTCCTTGGCCAGGCGAGCGAGCTCCTCCTGGATCCGCGGACCGATGGATTTCTTGTCCAGGCTGTGGAGCACCTTGCGGTAGCGAACGGCGATCTGGCGGTAGTCGCGGTCGCGCGGTTCGTGGAAGAGCCGCAGCACCTCCCCGGGGCTGACGTTCTCGATCTGCCGGACCCGGATCAGCGTGGCCTCGCCGCCGTCCCGCTGAATCTCCTGCGCGAGCCACTGGAAGTCCTCGTAACGCTCGGGCGTGTCCGGCAGCAAGTACGCGGAGCGCTTGAGGGCCACGGCGCCGAGCGACCGCAGCCGTCGCCACACGCGAACCCGAAGGCTCGAGGGGGTCGGCGGCAGCCCTACCAGGAGGAGAATTAACTGTTGCTCCGACATGGTTCGAATGAAACATTAGTTTCATTACGGTGTCAAGCGCTCAGTGACAGCGGTCCCACGCAGGGAGACGATCCCGGGCGCGGGCGAGGTGACGGCATTCATGAGCGCCCTCGGGCGACGTCGCGCCCTGGTAGCTGGTGGGGTTCTTCAGCGACCGCACGGCCCTGAGCGCGGCATCGTCTCCGACCAGTTGCAGTGGTACGCGCCCGCCGCGCCCACCGTCGTGTCCCTGGTTGCGCCGCTGCACAATCCCGCCTACGTGCTCTTCCCCTGGGTCCTGGTGCTTCCGCTGGTGACGGCGCAAGCGCTTCGTGGCGCCCGCGGGCGCAGGACCGAACGGGACCACGTCGTGTTCCTTCTCGTCTGGATCCTCACCACCGTGGCTCTGGTGGCCGTGTCACGGGAGCAGCGGATGCGCTACTACCTGCCGGTCGCTCCTCCGGTCGCGTTGTGGAT
>Ga0075420_100000090_pt1 | contig 56028 bp, 54 predicted proteins | sample SoiMetdeltSBSDD4_FD_75296 | JGI IMG/M metagenome (GOLD analysis project Ga0075420, IMG submission 75296) | Bulk soil microbial communities from a Populus tree surrounding site in Tennessee, USA - Soil MetaG P. deltoides SBSDD4 | ecosystem: Environmental > Terrestrial > Soil > Tree plantation...
GCGTCGGTGCCGCCGTCCCAGCCGAAGGCGGTGGCGATCAGGTTGGCGAGCGCGAGCAGGCCGACGACCAAGGCGCCGGCGGTCACCGCTCGCGGGCGCTCGCCCGGGGCCAGTGGCTGGAGCGCCGCTCGGGCGGCGTCGTCTCGGGCGCGGCCGCGGGCGTAGCCGCGCTCGAGCGCAGGTGCTTCCGCGGAAACACCTCGATCCGAGGTCGAGGGTAGGTCCGCAGGGCCGCCGGCCGCCCTGCCGCCCTCCGCCCGGCGGCGCTCCTTGCGCCGCTTACGCGAGGTCTTCGCCATCCGGCAGCGCCGCCCGCAGCTCGGCCGCGGCGGCGCGCGGATCGGACGCGTCCCTGACGGCGCGCACCACCACGATCCGCGAGGCTCCGGCGGCGGTCACCCGGCGCACGTTATCGCGGTCGATTCCTCCGATCGCGAACCACGGCACGGGCGGGTCGAGCGCGGCGGCCTCGCCTATGAAGCCGAGCCCCGCCGCCGGCCGGCCCTCCTTCGTGGGCGTCTCCCACACGGGCCCGACGCTCAGCTGGTCGGGCACGAGCGGGCCCGCCAGCGCCGCCTCGAGCTGCTCGCGCGAGTGGGTGGAGAGGCCGAGCAGCACGTCGGGTCCGGCCTGCTCGCGGGCGTCAGCGAGCGGGATGTCGTCCTGCCCCACGTGCACGCCGTCGGCCGCGCAGGCCCCGGCCAGGTCGGGGCGGTCGTTCAACCAGAAGAGCGCCCCGTGCTCGTCGCAGAGGCGACGGAACAGCGCGGCCGCCTCCACGAGCTCCTCGTCGGAGGCCGTCTTGTCCCGCAGCTGGACCATGTCCACGCCGCCGGAGAGCGCAGCCGCGAGCAGCTCCTCCAGGCCCGGCCGTACGTCGGTGACGAAGTACAGCCGGGCACGGCGGAGCCGCTCGCGGCGATCGCTCAATTCCTACTAGTTAAAAGCGCGCGTGCGAAGACGCTCGCGCACGGTCTGGTACGCCGGCCGCGGCGTGCCGTTGGCGCGAATCAGCCCGGCGTCGAAGCGGTTGCTCGCCGCGGGCTGCTCCCAGTTGTAGATGTAGAGGCGATCGATCCGCGCCCTGTAGCGCAGGGCGAGGTTGAACATGCGCTTGGTCGCCTTGTTGGCGCGCGACTCGCTGAACGGGAACAGCGTGCCTCCGCTCGGCAGCACGAACTTCACGATGCCGCCGGTCTCCGTGAGCCAGACCCGGCCCTTGACCGCCTTGAGCAGCCGGGCGGTGCCGCCGAACTTCTGGCCGCGGCGCGGGTTGGTGTCGCGGTAGTTGTGGAGGCCCCAGATCTTCGGGCGCTTCGCGGTGCGCTGGAAGACCTTGAGCCAGCGCTCCATGTTGGTCTCGTCGATCACGTCCGCGGCGACGATCTGGCAGCCGCGGCAGTTGGCGCGCACCACGTTGTAGTACTGCGCCGCGCGCTTGGGGTTCTTGAAGGTCGGCTGCGACCGGTGGTTGGCCTCGTTCCACGGGCTCACGACCTTGACCTGCGGCCAGCGCTGGCGGAAGGCCTTGAAGGCGCGCGTGTACTGCCGGACGCTCGGCAGCGTGCACGGACGTGACGGGCAGCGCGAGCCGAGCGCCTGGCTGAAGCTGATCAGTGGCTCGACTCGGGCCGACCGGGCCGTGGTGAGCCAGGTGTCGAGCCAGCCCGCCTCCGTGGGCTTGAGCGCCACGTTCCAGGACGGGAAGTAGCGGGCGCGCTTCACGCCGAGCTGGGTGAAGAGCGGGTTGGTGAACAACCCCGCGTCCTGCTGCCCGATCCCGACCAGAATGGCGGCCTCCGAGCGCTGCGGGCTGGCGGCGAGGCCGCAGCCGGCGAGCACCAGGACGGCGGCGAGGCATGCGAGTGAGCGAGTCATGATCCTCCTGAGCGTAGACAACGTCATCTGAACCTCGTGACTGGCTTGACCGTGGGGCTGGCCTGACCACCGGACACGATCCGGTAGCGCCTGCTGGCCGCGTTGTCGACCCGCAGGCGCTGCTTGAAGTAGCCGCGAACGTTGCGCACGGCGATCGGCCTGCCCAGATTCTGGAACCCTCCCCGGCGCCCGCGCTGCTGAACCTGGACGGTGGCGCCCCGGCCTCCCGGGCGGGCGGCGCCGAGGACCTCGATCGCGCTGGGCCCGAGCACCCGCACGAACAGCGGCAGGCGGTACATGGCGTACACGTCAGTCTTTGGGCGGCCATCGGCGAAGCGCAGGCCGCTCTGCCAGGTGCCGAAGTCGCCGTTCACGATCGGCACGTCGTTCATCGTGTACTGCGAGTAGCTCCGCACGCGCGGGTTGCGGCGCGCGAGCCAGAGCTCGGACAGCGCCATGAAGCCCGGGATGCGCGCGAGGCGCACGCCCAGCTGCGGGTCGGGAGGCAGCGACTGGAAGCCGAACTCGGTGATCCAGATCGGCTGGCGGCCGCCGCCGATCCGCCCGCGCGCGCGGGCGCGGTCGAGCGCCCCGGTCACGCGCTCGAGCGAGCGGATCGTGGCGTCGTCGCGCGAGGGCTCCACCAGGTCGGGCCCGGCGGGCCGCGTGTAGGGGTGGTAGGCGAAGCCGTCGAGGCCGGTGAGCTTCTTGTAGCGCTGGCAGCCGCGCACGCGGGCGGCGCGGCCGCGGAAGGGCCGGTAGGACGAGTCGAGGCAGAACATCTCGCGGATGAAGCGGATCGGCTGGAGGTTGGCCTTGGCGAAGCAGCAGCGCTTGGCCCCGATCGGGAGCAGCTCGCCGAACAGCACCGGGTCGCGCGTCGCGCCGCCGCGGCGCAGGCCGCTCACCGCGGCCCGCACCATGGCGCGGTACGCGTGGGGAGCGCGCGGCACGCCACCGCTGCCCTGAGGATTGAGGTACTTGGCCAGGTTCGGCTCGTTCCAGAGCGTCCAGACGTCCACGCCCGGGAAGCGCCGCGCGGCCGCTTGGGCGAAGCGCCCGAACTCGCGCGAGCTCACGCCGGTCACGTTCTCGTACTGGCCCCGCTTGCCGCGCGTCGCCCAGCTGGGCGCGGGCGGCGAGAGCGTGAACATCACCTGGAGTCCGCGCGCCTTGGCGGCGCCGAGCAGGTCGGCGTACACGCCGAAGCCGGGGTATCCGGCGGGATCGCGCCCGTCGAAGCCGGCCGGCTTGCGCCTGCCGCTCGGCGCGGCGAAGTCCCAGCGCAGCTGCACCTTGATCATGTCGGCGCCGAGCGCGCGGATCTCGTCGAGGGTGGAGTCGCGCACGCCGGCGCCGCGCTCCACGAGCAGCGCGTCGTCCTGGAAGAGCGCAACCTGGCGCGCTCCGGCCGCCGCGGAGGCGGGCAGCGCCAGCGCCACGAGCGCGACGAAGATGGCTATGGGCGTGCGAAAGCGCATCGAACTCGGTGTAGCAACACGCCGAACGCGACCGGTTGCGGTCCTAACCCCCTGCTAGCGTCCGGCAAGCCGACCTGTAGGGGTAGCAGACATGGGTATAGGAACGTCGATATTCCTGATCGCGGTGGGCGCAATCTTGCGCTACGCGGTCACCACCACGGTCTCGGGAATCGAGCTGCAGACGGTCGGCCTGATCCTGATGATCGTGGGCATCATCGGGCTCGTGATCTCGCTCGCGGTCATCTTCACGAGGGGCGACGATCGGCCCCGCTCGGCCGCGGACGACTACCCGACGCGGCGGCTCTAAACTCCTCGGGAGGACAACGGGAGCTCGGGGCGACCGGGCTGAGAGGGCGGCTGCGGCGCCGCCGACCGTCGAACCTGACCCGGGTAATGCCGGCGAAGGGAAGGAGATTCGACTGCCGCAGAGCACACGCTACGACGCCGTCGTGATCGGCGCGGGACTGATCGGTCTCGCCTGCGCCTGGAGGGCGCAGCAGCTCGGCATGTCCGTGCTCGTGCTCGACCGCGAGCCCGAGCCAGGCGCCGCCACCTCGCGGGTGGCGGCCGGGATGCTCGCCCCGGTGACGGAGGCCGACGTGGGCGAGGAGGGGCCGCTCCGCGTGAACCTCGCCGCGCGGGAGCGCTGGCCCGCCTTCGCGGCGGAGCTGGAGGAGCGCACCGGGCTCGGCACGGGCTACCGCGACAGCGGCGCGCTCGTGGTGGCGGCCGACCGGGACGACACGGAGTCGCTCCGGCGCCTGCACGACTTCGAGCGCTCACTCGGCCTGGACGCGGAGTGGCTCACGCCGTCGGGCTGCCGCGAGCTCGAGCCCGGGCTCTCGCCGCGGGTGGGCGGCGGCATCCTCGCCCACGGCGACGGCGTGGCCGATCCGGTGGCCACCATCCGAGCGCTCGCGCGCGCGGTCGCCGAGCACGCAGAGCTGGCGCTCGGCGTGGAGGTCGAGGCGATCGAGCACGATGCGGCACGGGTCACCGGCGTGCGCAGCTCGGCGGGCACGGTCGCCTGCGAGCACGTGGTGCTCGCGGCGGGCCCCTGGAGCAGCGCGCTCGCGCCGGAGGTCGGCGGCGCCCTGCCGGTCCGCCCGGTGAAGGGCCAGATCCTCGAGCTGCGCGTGCGCGGGGGGCAGGGGCCGCTGATCGACCGGATCGTGCGCACGCCGCGCTGCTACCTCGTGCCGCGCGCCGACGGGCGCGTGGTGCTCGGCGCGACCGTGGAGGAGCAGGGCTTCGACACAGCCGTCACGGGCGACGGCGTCTACCGCCTGCTCGAGGCGGCCTGGGAGGTGCTGCCCGAGGTGGGCGAGCTCGAGCTGCTGGGCGCTCGCGCGGGCCTTCGCCCGGCCACCCCCGACAACCGGCCGCTGGTCGGCGCCGGCGAGCTGGAGGGCCTCGTGTGGGCCACCGGCCACTGGCGCAACGGCGTGCTGCTCGCTCCCTACACCGGCGACGCCGTGGCCTCGATTCTTGCCGGCCGCGAGCCCGACGAGCTGCTCGCCTCGCTGGCCCCCGCCCGCTTCGCAGACGACCGTCCGGTGGCGCGCGCATGACCGCGGTGATCCTGAACGGCGAGTCGCTCGAGCTGCCCGCGCCGGCCACCGTCGACGCCGCCGTGCGCGCGGCCGGCGCCCCGGATGACGGGCGCGGCGTGGCTGTGGCGGTCGACGGCGAGGTGGTGCCGCGCGGCGCGTGGACGACGACCGAGGTGCGCGAGGGCCAGCAGGTGGAGGTGCTGCGCGCGGTGCAGGGAGGAAGCTGATGTTCGAGATCGCAGGACGCGCGCTGGAGTCGCGGCTCATCCTCGGCACGGGCGGGTTTCGCAGCATGGACGCCCTGGCCGCGGCCGCCGCGCAGTCGGGCGCCGAGCTGGCCACCGTGGCGATGCGCCGGGTGGACCCGAGCGCGCCGGGCTCGATCGTCGACGTGCTCGGGGAGGCGGGCATCGACGTGCTGCCGAACACCGCCGGCTGCTTCACCACGCGCGAGGCGGTGACCACCGCCAAGCTCTCGCGCGAGGCGCTAGGCACCGACTGGGTGAAGCTCGAGGTGATCGGCGACGACCGCACGCTCCTCCCCGACCCGGCCGAGCTGCTGCGCGCCGCCGAGGAGCTCGTGGCGGACGGCTTCACCGTGCTCCCCTACACCAACGACGACCCGATTCTCGCGCGGCGCCTCGAGGACACCGGCTGCTCGGCGGTGATGCCGCTCGGCTCGCCGATCGGAAGCGGCATGGGGATCAACAACCTCTACAACCTGCGGCTGATCGTGGAGGCCGCGCGCGTGCCCGTGATCCTCGACGCCGGCATCGGCACGGCCTCCGACGCCGCGCTCGCCATGGAGGAAGGCTGCGACGCGGTGCTGCTGGCCAGCGCGATCTCGCGCGCGGCCGACCCGGCGGCGATGGCGCGCGCCATGCGCAAGGCGGTCGAGGCCGGCCACGAGGCCCGTGAGGCCGGGCGCATTCCGCGGCGCACGTACGCGCAGCCCTCCTCGCCCGAGGAGGGAGTGGCCGAGCTGGCGTGAGCGGCGAGCTCGAGCGCTCGGCGGTCGACGCGCTGGCGGATAGCTGGCGCGCGGCCTGGCAGGGGGCGGGCTTCGAGGCCTGCTGCACCCCGGACGTGGCCTACGAGGATCCGGTGGCCACCCATCCGCTGCGCGGGGTCGACGCCCTCGACCGCCACGCCGTGAGTGTGCGCTCGGCGTTCCCCGACCTGCGGATCGAGGCCACCGCGCCGGCGCTCGTGCGGGGGACACACGTGTGCGTGGCCTGGCGCGCGCTCGGTACCCATCACGGCGACATCGGGCAGATGATTCCGGCCACCGACCGATTCGTGAGCCTCCACGGCCTGCACTTCATCGAGCTGAGCGACGGCGCCGTGCGCAGGGCACGCGGCTTCTTCGACCTCTACGACGCCGCCACCCAGCTCGGCCTGCTCCCAACCCGGGGCGGGCTGGGAGAGACCGCGCTGCTCGCGCTCAGGGGCTTCGGCCTGCGGCGGCGGCCCGCCGAGTAGCTACTTCACCTCGATCTGGCCGGCCATGCCGGGGGCGTGCACCTTGCAGACATACTCGTAGGTGCCCGGCTCGTCGAGCGTCAGCTTGAAGGTGTCCCCCCCCTGCATGCCGCCAACGCCGCCCGGCGACTCGAAGTTGGCGCCGGGGCCGCTCGTCTTGTGCACGTCGTGCGGCACGGACTCGTTGTTCGTGAAGGTCACCGTGTCGCCGGCCTTCACCTTGATCTCGGCCGGCTGGAACTGGATGTCCGCCATGCTGACCTGCGCGCCGCTGCCGGTGTTCTCGGGCTTACCGGACTCCTGGGAGCCACCTTCGCCCTCGCCGGCGGGCTGCTCAGTGCCGTTCGAGCCGCTGCCGCCATCGTCGTCGTCGTCGCCGCAGCCTGCGAACACGAGGCCTAGGGAGAGGCAGGCGAGGAGCAGCGCGATCCACTTCTTCATGTGGGGGACCTCCTACGGGGACGTACCACCAAGCCTAAACCGGCGGAAGGCGCAAGAGCCACTCGAGCAGCGCCTTCTGGACGTGGAGGCGATTCTCCGCCTGGTCCCAGACCGCCGAGCGCTCCCCGTACAGGACCTCGGCGCCGATCTCCTCGCCCGGGTGGGCGGGCAGGCAGTGGAGCGCGATCGCATCATGGCGGGCGCCGGCCAGCAGCGCCTCGTCGAGCCGGTAGGGCTCGAGCAGCGAGCGGCGCTGCGCGGCGTCGTCCTCGTCGCCCATGCTCACCCACACGTCGGTGTAGACGGCGTGGGCGCCGCGAACCGCCTCGGCCGCCTCGACGCCGGGCGCCTCGGGGAGCGACAGCTCGGGGGGCGAGCCCACCGCCACTTCCACGCCCGCCACCTGGCCGGCTAAGAGCAGCGAGCGCGCCATGTTGTTGCCGTCGCCGACGTAGGCGAGCTTGAGTCCCTCGAGCGCGCCGAAGCGCTCGCGCAGCGTCATAAGGTCGGCGAGCGCCTGGCAGGGGTGGTGGTCGTGGGTGAGCATGTTGATCACGGGCACGCGCGAGTGCTCGGCCAGCTCCTCGACCGTCGAGTGCGGCCCGGTGCGGATCCCGATCGCGTGCACCATGCGCGAGAGCACGAGCGCGGTGTCGCGCGGCGACTCGCCGCGGGCCAGCTGCAGCTCCCCCTCGCGCAGGATGAGCGGCCGGCCGCCCAGCTCGCCCACGCCCACCTCGAACGACACGCGCGTGCGGGTCGAGGGCTTGTTGAACACGAGCGCCACGCTCTTGCCGGCGAGCGCCTGCGAGCCCAGGCGGTCGGCCTTCAGCTCGAGCGCACGCTCGATCAGCGCCCGCTGCTCGGCGGCCGTAAGCTCCGCGCCAGTCAGGAAGTGCCTGGTCTGCATGCGAGTCCTTAGCTGGAACCTCTACCACGGTCGCGACTTCCCACCGGATCCGGCGCTCTTCACCTGGCGCTCCCGGCTCTTCCGGCGCACCGAGCTGGGCGCCACCCACGCGCAGGTCAACCGGCCGCTGCTCCACGAGTTCGCGCAGGTGCTCGACGGCCTCGAGGGATGGGACGTGGCCCTCCTCCAGGAGGCCCCGCCGCGCTGGTTTCGCGAGCTCTGCCAGCGCACCCGCTCGAGCGGCGTGCGCGTGCTCACCTCGCGCAACTGGCTGCCGCCGCTCCAGCGCCGCCTGGCGGACCTGAACCCCGACCTGCTCGCCTCGAGCGACGGCGGCTCGAACCAGATCCTCGTGCGTCACCCGGGCCGGATCGTCGACCACAACAGGCTGACGCTCGCCTGGAAGCGCGAGCAGCGGCGAATGCACTGGGCGCGCGTGGTGCTGCCCGGGTCCGGCGGCACCGTGTGCGTGGCCAACCTCCACGCCTCGGCCTGCCTTCCCGAGCTGGCCGGCGCCGAGGTGGTGCGAGCGGCCAAGTGCGCGCTCGAATGGTCCGCGGGCGACCCGCTGGTGTTCGGCGGCGACCTCAACCTTTGTCCGGCGCGCACGCCGCAGCCCTTCGCCGCGCTGCGCGACCTGGGGCTCGCGGAGCCCACCGCGCCCGACGCGATCGACCATCTGCTCGTCCGCGGGTTTCAGGTCGAGAAGCCGCCGCGGCGGCTGGCCGCCGAACGGCGCGAGCTCCCCGGGCCGGACGGCAGGCGCATCCGGCTCTCCGACCACGCGCCGGTGAGCGCGGACCTCGGCACGCCCGGGGGCAAGCTGAGATAGTCCCGCGGACCCACGAACGCCGAGACCGAGGGGAGAGCGAGGATGGCCGAGCGCCGGAGCACGAAGAAGGCGAGCGCGAAGGGCGAGGCGACCGTGGAGGCCAAGAGCCCGGCCGAGCTGCGCAAGGCGCTTCGCGCGCATCTGGGCCGCCCCGCGGGCATCGTGATGCTGAGTCGGGACCGCATCGAGGAGGCGCTCGACGAGGCAGTGAAGAACGGCCAGATCACGGCCAAGGGCGCGCGCACGCTCGCGGCCGACCTCGTGAAGCGCGGGCGCAAGCAGACCGACGACGTGCTGGGCGACCTCGAGCAGCTGCTCGGGCGCGGCCGCGACGAGATCGGCGGCCGCACCTCCCGCGCGCGCAAGCGCGCCGCCAAGGCGGCCTCGCCGGCGCTCGCGAAGGTCGACAAGGCCCGGCGGGCCGCCGGGGTCGGTCCCAACTTCCCGATCCTCGAGTACGACGAGCTGAACGTCGCGCAGGTCCAGAGCCGGCTCTCCGACCTCACGCCGGCCCAGCTCCGCAAGGTTCGCGACCACGAGAAGCGCAACGCCAACCGCAAGACGATCCTGAACGCGATCGAGAAGAAGCTCGGCAGCTAGCGAGCCTCAGACCACTAGCCTCGACCGCGATGAGCGGACTCGAGGCAGGCCAGCGCACGCGCCCGCGCTCGGGCGAGGAGCTCGAGCTCACGATCGACCGGCTCGCGTACGGCGGGGCGGGGGTCGCGCGCACCGACGGCTACGTGGTGTTCGTTCGCGGCGCCGTACCGGGCGACCGGGTGCGCGCCCGGGTCACGAAGTCGAAGCGCTCGTTCGCGGAGGCCGACACGCTCGAGCTGCTCGAGCCGAGCCCGGACCGCGTCGAGCCCGTGGCGCCCCACCCGGGTGCGCCCTGGCAGGTGCTCCCCTACGAGCGACAACTCGCCGAAAAGGAGGCGCAGGTGCGCGACGCGCTCGAGCGCATTGGGCGCTTCGAGGGCCCGCCGGTCGAGCCCATCGTCCCGGCGCTCGAGCAGCTCCGCTACCGCAACAAGCTCGAGTACTCGTTCGGCGAGGACGACGACGGCGAGCTCGTGCTCGGCTTCCACCGCCCGGGCCGCTTCGACGTGATCGACGCGGTGCCCGAGGACATCCTCGCCTCCGAGCGCGTGGACGAGATGCGCAGCGCGGTCGGCGACTGGTGCCGCGCCGAGGGCCTCACCGCGTGGGACCGGCGCGCCCAGAGCGGGCTGCTGCGCAACCTCGTGGTGCGCGAGGGCCGGCGCACCGGTCAGCTCCAGGCGCGCGTGGTCACGAGCCCGGGGTCCACGTTCCGCATCGACGAGCTGGCGGCGGCCACCCCCGCCGACGCCTTCCTGTGGACGCGCGCCGACAGCTTGGCCGAGACCACGCGCTCGGGCAAGACGGAGGTCGTGAAGGGGTCCGGCGCGTATCTCGAGGAGGAGCTCTCGGGGCTGCGCTTCCGCATCTCCCCGGACGCTTTCTTCCAGACCAACACCGAGATGGCCGAGCGCCTCTACGGCGAGGCCGTGGCGCTCGCCGGGCTATCCGGGCGCGAGAAGGTGCTCGACCTGTTCTGCGGCATAGGCACGATCGCGCTCGCGATGGCGCTCGACGCCGGCGAGGTGTGGGGAGTCGAGATCGTGGAGGCCGCCGTGGCCGACGCGATCGAGAACGCTCGCCTGAACGGCATCGACAACGCGAGCTTCTTCGCGGGCGACGTGCGACTGGCGATGCGCCCGCTGCTCGAGGAGTCGGGCCGGCCGGACGTGGTGGTGGTCGACCCGCCGCGCGCCGGGCTCTCGCAGAAGGTCGTGCGCCGGGTGCTGGAGGCGGAGGCGAGCCGGATCGTCTACGTGTCCTGCAATCCCACGACGCTCGCCCCCAACGCCCGCCAGATGGTGGACGCGGGCTACGAGCTGAAGACGGTGCGCCCGGTGGACATGTTTCCGCAGACGCCGCACATCGAGTGCGTGGCGCTGCTCGAGCGCGGCGACTAGGACGGCGAGCCGGAGCCCTCGTCCAGCGCGCTCTCCTCGTTCGCGTGGAAGCTGCACAGGAAGGGGCCGCCGGTCTCGAGCGCGGCCTCGATCTCGGCGCCCGTGAGAGCTGTGCCGCATTCCGCGCAGAGGCGCTCGACCACCGGCTCGACGCCCTCCCGCTCCTCGAGATCCATCAGGCCTCGCTCCCGACCACGTGCGTCACGGGCAGCCCGGTGGCGGCCTCCGCCTTGCTCGGCAGGTCGAGGTGCAGCCACTTGGAGAGCTTGAGCGGCAGTGTGGAGACGATCAGCTCGTCGTAGTCATGGAAGTTGCACTCGTCCTGGATCGCGGCGAGCGGATCCGGGTCGCCCACCCGGGCGTCGGCCACATCGAGCCCCTCGTCGCGCAGCTCCGTGACGAACGCGGTGCGATGTGCCTCCGCCGCGTCGCCGCCCGCATGCATGTCGGCCGCCCAGGCGATGCCGTGCGGCGTGGAGGGCACCAGCAGGGTGAACTCACAGGGTCCCCGGACGGTTCTGCTGCGAAGCGCCTCGAGCAGCTCCGGCGACTCCGCCGTCCGGTTCGCGACCACGAGCACACGTGCCCTGTCGGCCATGCCCGGAGATTACTCCGCGGCCGGCCGTCGGTGCCACGGGGGGCGCGAGCCCCCGATCGGATTAGTACGGCGGGAGATCCGAGTACCACTCGCCGAGCGAGCGGAACGCGCCCCAGAACTCTCGCTTGGCCTGCTCGTCGTCGAGTGAGCGGTCGATGTCCGGGGTCACGAGCGCCTCGCACGACGGTGTGAGGCGCTGGAGCTCGCCGGGCTGGTAGGCGAGCTCGCGGCCCAGCGGCACGCCGAGGCCGTTCAGCTCCTCGAGCGCCTCGTCGCCCATCACCACGACCATCCGCGGCTGCACGATCGCGAGCTCCTCGAGCACGCGTGCGCGGCACTCGGGCGCGGAGTCGTCGGTGTCATGCACCGGGCACTTGACGAACACCGTGCCGTACACGGCGAGCGGGTCGATCCCGAGCCGCTTGAAGCTCTTCATGAGCGCGCTGCCTGCGCGGCCGTAGAACGCCACGCCCTCCTCGATCTCCGACGGTCGCGGCGCGAACTTGAGCAGCATGATGTCCGCCTGCGGGTGGCCTGAGCCCAGGACGGGCATCAGGTTGCCGCGCGGGCAGTGCTCGCAGCCCTGGATGTCGCGGGTCAGCGCGTTCAACTCGCGGATGGCGCGCTCGAGGTACTTCTCGCGGATCTCGTCGTCGGTCGCGGGCACTTGACCGGAGAGATTGGACGGCGCCCGCTCCGCTCCTTCGCGACGCATCACTTCTTGCCGCGAGTCTGGATGAACTTGAGCGCCTGCACGTAGAGGAGCGACTGCTTCTTGCGCACGATGTCCGCGTCCCGCAGCGACTCGAGGAACTCCTCCGGCCCGTCGAAGTCGCGCATCCGGATCTTCACCGAGCCGAGGCCCTGGGCAACGTGCGAGTCGGAGCCGGCGCCGGCCACGATTCGGTACTTGGCGGCGAAGCGGGCCGCCTCCTCGTTGAAGGCGGAGAACGCGACCCGCGGGTTGAACACCTCGATCGCGTCGATGTCCTCGACCACGTCGAGCAGGTGCTCGTAGTCGGGCACGGCGTGCATGCGGTCGAAGGGGTGGGGCATGTACACGAGGCCGCCCTGCCGGCGGATCTCCGCGATCGTCTCCTGCAGCGTCATTCCGCGCGGGATCTTCTCCTCGATGAAGAGCCCGATCACCTCGCCCTGGTCGGCCGTCTTGACCTCCTCCGCCACGATCACCTTGATGCCGTTGGCGCGCTCGCGCGCCTCGAGCGCGCCGGAGACCTCGTTGTGGTCGGTGATCGCGATCGCGCCGAGGCCGACCTTCTTGGCCGTGTCGAGCAGCGTGTCCACCGGGGTGGCGCAGTCGGGCGAGTGGTCGGTGTGCATGTGGAGGTCCACGTGGATGAAGTCGTGCTTCTCGAGGCGCTCACGCGCCGGACGCGGCCCGCCGTCGTGGCGGCGTGCGGCGATCCGCTCGTAGAGCGCCTCGACCTCGGTGGCTACCCGCGACCACTCGAGCTGGGGGTGCTTCTCGGCTATCCGCCGGCCGTACGACGCAACCAGCTGCGGATCCGAGATGAGCCGCGCGAGCTGGGCGGTGAGGGTCACCGTGTCACGGGGCTCGAACAGCAGGCCGAGCTCACCGTCGAGAACGAGCTCCTCGTACTGCGGCAGGCGCGACACCACGGGCACGGCGCCCCCGGCGAGCGCGCGCACCACGAGCTGGGGAGCGGGCGCGGCGCCGGTCGAGGCGGCCACGGCGATCGTGGCGCGCGCCAGATGCTGGGCCTCGGAGCCGTCGGCGGGCCCGGCGAGCCGGACGCGCTCCCGGAGCGCCCGCGAGAGGCTCAGGGCCGGGGCGACCGAGGGGTCGCGCAGCCAGATAGTGGCGCGCCAGTCGAGGTCCCGAGGCAGCTTGCGGAGCGCCCGCAGGAAGAGGCGCAGCGCCCCGCGGTCCTCCTCGGCCGAGAGCACGATCTCGGGCGGCCCGCCGTCGGAGTCCGGCCGGTGCAGCAGATCGGCGCCCGGGCGGATCACCTCGTAGTGGCCGGGAAAGTAGCGCTCCACGAGGTCACGCGTGGCGGCGTAGCTCGCGGTGCGGCCGTCGAGCCGCCCGAACAGGAGCTCCACGACCTTGCGCGCCACCTGCGTGGAGACGAAGCGCTCCGTGGTCGAGTGGAAGCTGCCCACGTTCAGCGCGCGCGAGTGGCGCAGCGCCGCCGACGCCGCGCTCGGGGCGAAGGGCTCGTGCACGTGCACGAAGTCGAACTCGGCGCGGTCGAGCAGGTCCTCGAGGGTGCGTGACACGTCGAGCGGGAGCGACACCGAGCCGCCGCGCCTGAAGGGAAGCGACTGCCCGACGGCCACGAGCGAGGCGCAGCCCGGCTCGTCGAAGATCGCGTCCGGATTCGAGCTCAGCGCGCGAACCTTCTCGCGTCCCTCGTGCACCAGCTCGCGCGTGGCGGAGGGGGCCACGACCGCCACGCGATGGCCTTGCGCACAGAGCGCGTCGGACAGCCCTTCCACGAATCGGTTGACCTCATGATGCTGCTCCCAGGGCCACGGGGTCACCTGCGCGATCGAGAAGGCCACCCGCGGAGGATACGATCACGTCGCTATGACGGCCTTCCCCACGGTCCGCGTGGCCGCCGTGCAGGCAACCCCCGTGATCCTCGACGCCGAGGCCACGATCGCGAAGGCGCTCGGCCTGATCGACGCGGCCGCCGCCGACGGCGCCCAGCTCGTGGTGATGCCCGAGACGTTCGTGTCGCTCTACCCGTCCAACGCCTGGGCCCACCAGGCGGCCGGGTTCGGCGGCTCGGACGAGCTGTGGGAGCGCATGTGGGAGAGCTCCGTGGAGGCGCCGGGACCGGCGGTCGACCGCTTCGCCGCCGCCTGCCTGGAGCACGATCTGCACCTCGCGATCGGAGTGAACGAGCGCGAGCCGGAGCGGCCCGGCACGCTCTACAACGCGCTGCTCCTGATCGGTCCCGAGGGCCTGGTCGCCAAACACCGCAAGCTGATGCCCACCCACCACGAACGCCTCTTCCACGGCATCGGCGCGGGCGACGACCTGGCGGTGGCGAGCACGCCCGTCGGGCGCATCGGCGGCCTGATCTGCTGGGAGAACCGGATGCCGCTCGCGCGCTGGGCGGTCTACCGGGGCGGTCCGCAGATCTGGGTGGCGCCGACCGCCGACGATTCGGACGGCTGGCAGGCGAGCATGCGTCACATCGCGATCGAGTCTGGCGCGTTCGTGGTGTCGGTGCCGCAGTTCATCCCGCGCTCGGCCTTCCCGAGCGACTTCCCGCTCGAGCTACCGGACAGCGAGGTGTTCGGCAACGGCGGCGCCGTGATCGTCGACCCCGCGTGGGGTGAGGTGATCGCGGGCCCGCTGTACGGCGAGGAGGGGACGCTGGTGGCCGACTGTGACCTGCGTCGCGGCCTGCACGCCAAGCGCTGGTTCGACGCCGCCGGGCACTACTCGCGCGCGGACGTGCTCGACGACCTCACGCGAACGGCCGCCGACGCCGACGCGTAGCCGGCCTTGCTCGCGGTCGCCCGGGCGCGCCCGCCGGCCAGCGCGAAGGACACGGTGCCGCCCGCGCCGGTGACGAGCGACCTGCCGTCCGCGAGCGTCACGCGCGCCCCGCGCACGGGCTCGCCCGCGTCGCTCACGCGGAAGCTCGCGCGGCCCGCCCCCGCCGCGGTGGCCGTGAGCGTCAGCCCGGGCAGGATGCGCTGATGCCAGTTGGCCGGGCCGCGGCCGCGGTCGGCCAGCAGAAGCACGTCGAGCGGCCCCGTGCCGCCCTCGCCCGCCAGCTCGAGCAGCGAGTCGGTGCCGCGCGGGGCGCTCACGCGCACAATCTCGCCGAAGCGAGTCGCCCGGCGGTTGCTGCGTGCAGCGTAGACGGCGTCCGGCCCGGTCCTGAACCAGAACGCCCACAGCCGCCCCCGCGGCGCGGCCGCGATCCCCACCCCGCGATCGCCGCTCCGCCCGAGCGTGATGCCGCGGCCGGCGCCCACGTTCCATATCGCGGCGCGGCCGAGGAACTCGCTGCTCCCGCGCGTGTATGCGATGAACACTCCGGGGGCACCGATCCGGCCCGTGACGCCCACCTGGTGCTGGAGCTGGGCGGCCCCTGAGCCCGGGATCACGGCGCGCAGGCCGCCGGGCGCCGCGTAGGCCACGCCCTCCTCGTCCAGCAGGTTGGCCGCCACGATCGCCTGGCCGGTCCGGGAGTCGACGCCGATCCCCGGGTCCACCGGGCTGCCCGCGAACAGCGGCGTGTCCGGCGCGGCCGGGTCGAGTCCGGCGTGCAGGGCCGGGCCGGGCGCACCCCAGGCGCTTACGAAGTTGCCGTCGACGAGCCGCGCGGCGGCCAGCCCGGCCGAGCCCCACACCGGCCGGCCGGCGGCGAGCGTGGTGTTCGATGCGGGCGCGGCGGGGCTCCAGGTCCGGCCGCCGTTCCGCGAGGTCGACGTGGCCAGCGCTCCGCTCGTGGCGCCGCCGTCCAAGCCGGCGAAGAACAGCCGCAGGCCCTCCGGCGCCGCCAGGATCGCGGTGTCGTGGTTCAGGCCACCGGTGTAGGCGTACACCGGGTCCGGCCCACGCACCGTCCTCGCGTTCCGCGAGATCGCGCTGTGCAGCACGCTCCCGCCGGCCCCCGCGGGGCGGACCCAGCCGACGTGAAGCATGCCGTCCGAGCCGCGCGCGAGGGACGCCTCGAGGGTGCTCGGATCGGCCTGGCCGAGGCCCGTGACCTGTGTCCAGCTGCCGGGTGGACCGGCGAGCGCGGCGGCCGGAGACGCTCCCAGCGCCAGGAGCGCTCCGGCAAGCGCCGCACGCCTCAACGCAAGCGCAGCTTCGTGACGACTCCCGCGTGGTCGGAGGGCCAGAGGCCGTTCGCCGCGCGGTCGCCCAGCTTGTTGCCGACGACCCTTCCGCTGAGCGCCCTCAACCTCGGCTTGGCCATGATCAGGTCGATCCGGTGGTCGAAGCCGTTCGTGGTGGTGTCTCGAGCGTCGGACTGCTCGAGGCCGGAGGTGAAGCCGGGACCGAAGCGCTTTGCCCAGGTGTCGACGAGACCACCGCCCGCGAGGATGTCGAACGCGCCGGACGGGGACTCCCGCCCGAGCGGGTCGGAGTTCATGTCGCCCGTCACGATCACCTGCCGCTTTACGCGCAGCGGCCCGCCGGGCCCGACGAGCTCGCGCGCCTGCGCCTCGCGCGGGGCGTCGGCGAACGCCTCCAGGTGCGTGTTCACCACCCGCAGCCGCTTGCCCTTGAAGCGCGCGTCGACCGCCGTCCATCCGCGCGTACTGGTGAGCGTGCCGGACGGGGTCGGCACCGGGATCGTCTCCGCGTAGTTGTCCCCGAGGCGCCGCGTGATCCTGAGCCCGGGCTGCTTCTTCACGAGGATCACGTCGAACATCGTGAGCCGGACGTCGTAGCCGGCGTCGATCGGCGCCTCGATATCGGTCTCCTGCTGGCGGGAGCCCACGGCGTAGCGCAGGCCCAGCCGCTTGAGGTCGGCGCGCAGGGTGGCGAGGAAGTCGTAGACCACCTGCGTCGAAGGGGTGGTCGCGCCGTCCTTCACTCCGTCCGGGCCGCGCCGCCACACCGCCACCTCCTGCATCCCGATGAAGTCCGGGCGCGTGGTCTGGATCTCGCGCGCGAGCAGCTTCGAGCGGGTGGGGAAGTCGGTGCCCTGGACCTCGGCCCAGAGCTCACCGGCGCTGCGCTCGAACGCCGTGATGTCCGGCGCGCCGATCGGCCGGAAGATGTCGCCGCCGAGGTAGATGTTGCGGGTCATCACCGACACGTCGACGGGCTTCGGCTTGGCGGCCTGGGCCAGCCCGGCGGGAACGAGGGTGAGGGTCAGTGTGAGTGCGCATGCGAAGGCACGCCGAGTCCAATCGGTCATGACCGTCTCAACCACGGCCAGGAGCCGAAGTTGCGCTCTACGTGCCCTCGCAACGCCTCGCTCAGCGCACGCGCACCCTGATCTTGGTGCCCGAGTAGCCGTCCTTCGAGGCCCGTGCGCGGTAGCGGCCCGGGCTGAGCTTGAAGACCGTGTTGCCGGTCGCCGAGGTCGTCTTCGTTCCCTGCCCCTTGACCTTCACGGTCGCTCCCTTCACCGGGTCCCTGGCATCGGTGACCTTGAGGAACACCTTGCCGGCACCCTTCTTGCCGGTACCGAGCTTGTAGGTCAGGCTGAGGCCGGGCAGGATCCGCTGGTGCCAGCTGGCGGGGCCGGCTCCCGTGTCGGCCTGCAGCAGAACGTCGAGCGGGCCGCGCGAGCCGTTGCCGGTGAGGTCGTACACGCTGTCCGCGCCCTTCGGGTTGCGAACCCTCACCACGCGGCCGAACTCCGTGACGGCCGGGTTCGAGCGCGTGGCACGCACGTCATCGTCGCCGCGCCAGAAGACCCACAGGCGGCCGTCCGGGGCCGCGACCACGGATGCGTCCTCGTCGCCCTTGCGGCCGAGCACGCGGCCCTTGGCGCCGCCAACGTCCCAGAGCGCTGCCTTGCCCAGGAACTCGCTCGAGCCCTTCGTGTAGGCCACGTACACACCCGGCTTGCCGATTCGGCCGGTCACGTGGGTGGGGTGCTGGAGCTGGTTCGCATTCGAGTCCGGAATCGCGAAGCTCGCGCCGGCGGGGGAGATCGGGAAGATGGCGGTGCCGTCCTCGTTCAGTCGGCTCATCGCCACGAAGGCCGCGCCCGTCTGCGAATCCACCCCCACCCCAGGGTCGACCACGAGGCTGGTGTCGAACTCGCCGTCCGGATCGGACTGCTCGAGCCCTATGTGGAAGCCCGCGCCGCTTGGGCTCGACGCGCCCCACGCCGAGAACACCGTGCCGCCCGTAGCGAGCGCGGCCGCGATGCCGCTCGCCGCGTACACGGGCTTGGCCTGGTTGCCGCCGCGCGAGGCGGGGGTCGGCTTGACGTTCCAGGTCTTGCCGGCGTCGCCCGACAGCGCCGTGCCGAGGCCGTTGGAGAAGTTGTTTACGGAGCCGAGGAAGGCGCGCAGCCCGTCGGGAGCCACGACCAGCGCCGACGACGCGTTCACGCCGTCCGTGCCCGTGAACACGAGGTCCGGACCGCTCACGGACTTGGCGTCCGCCGACAGCGCCGAGTGGAGGAGGCTGTCGGCGTTCCCGGCGTCGTCGCGGGTCCAGGTCACGTGCAGCACGCCGTCGGAAGTGCGCGCGAGACCGGGCCGCATGATGTTGAGGATCGAGGCACCCGGCGTGGTCAGCTGGGTCCACTTGCCGGGCGGGCCGGCCGCTGCGGGCGCGGCGGGCAGGGCGAGGGCTATGAGGGCGCCGAGGGCGACCGCTGCGGTCCGAGTGTGCATGGCTCGAACCTAGCGGCGCCCCCGGCGAGACAGCTACTTCGAGCTCTTTGCCTTCCCCTTGGCCTTCGCCTTGCCGGGCAGCTTGGGCGCGCCGCCGTACTCGGCGATGAAGTCCTCGACCATGTCCCGCGCGACCGGATCGGGGTGCTGCTCCGGCGGCGACTTCATGAGGTAGGCCGACGGGCCGTTGATCGGACCGCCGAGGCCGTGGTTCATGGCGAGCTTGCAGCAGCGCACGGCGTCCGTGACGATGCCGGCCGAGTTCGGGGAGTCCCAGACCTCGAGCTTCATCTCGGCCACGAGCGGCACGTCGCCGAAGGCCTCGCCCTCGAGCCGGATGTGGGCCCACTTGCGGTCGCCGAGCCACGGCACGTAGTCCGACGGGCCCACGTGCACGTCGTCCGCCGGCAGCTCGTGGCCCATGATCGAGGTCACGGCCTGGGTCTTCGAGATCTTCTTCGACTCCAGGCGCTCGCGCTCGAGCATGTTGTAGAAGTCCATGTTGCCGCCCACGTTGAGCTGCGAGGTGTGCTTCAGCTTTACGCCGCGTTCGTGGAACAGGCGCGCCAGCGCGCGGTGGGTGATCGTGGCGCCGACCTGCGACTTGATGTCGTCGCCCACGATCGGCAGGCCGGCCTTCTCGAAGCGCGTGGCCCAGTAGTGCTCGCCCGCGATGAAGACCGGGATGCAGTTCACGAACCCGCAGCCCGCCTCGAGCACCTGCTCGACGTACCACTTGGTGGCCTGCTCGGAGCCGACCGGGAGGAAGGAGACCACCACGTCGGTCTTCGTCTCCTTGAGGATCCCCACGATGTCGGAGGTCTCCCCGGGCGCCTTCTGGATCTTCTCCTTCAGGTACTTGCCGAGGCCGTCGTGGGTCATGCCGCGGTGCACCTTCACGCCGAGGTTGGGCACGTCGGCGAACTTGATCGTGTTGTTCTGGCCCGCCCAGATCGCCTCTGAGAGGTCCTTGCCGACCTTGTCGGCGTCGATGTCGAAGGCGGCCGTGAACTCGATGTCACGGACGTGGTAGCCGCCGAGGTCCACGTGCATGAGCCCGGGGACGGACTTCGTCGCATCGGCGTCCTTGTAGTACTCGACGCCCTGGACGAAGGACGACGCGCAGTTGCCGACGCCGATGATCGCCACCCGTACCTTGTCGGTCTGGTAGCGCGAGGCGCCGTTGCTGGAATAGGAATCGGTCATGGCTGGGGGCCTCCTGCAGATTTCACGGGGGGAACGGCCTCCTCGCGGGGAGACCACCGGGGAACGAACCCGGGAACGCCCGTTCGGTTACAAATCGGCCTGGGTCACCAGCGCCCTGAGCTGCTTCCGGACGTGGATCACCCGCTGGAACGTAGTGAAGATCGTGAGCGCGGCCATCACGTAGATGGCCGGCTCGAGCAGGTCCAAGTCTGGCACAAGCTCACCGGCCGCAAACACCAGGCCTATCGACAGGATCACTACCCGGACCGCGCGCGAAGCTATCCCCACCTTGCACTCCACCCCTAGCGCCTCGGCGCGGGCGCGCGTGTAGCTGACCGAGAACGAGCCGACGACCGTGAGCACCGTTGCCCCGGTGGCCAGGTCGTCCTGCTGCTGGGCGAAGTAGGCCGCTACCGCGGTGAGCACGATGCCCTCGGACACGCGGTCGAGCGTCGAGTCGAGAAAGGCGCCGAACGGCGAGCCCTTGCCGGACATGCGCGAGTAGCGGCCGTCCATCATGTCGCACAGCGAGCCGAGGATGAACGCCACGCCGCCGAGCACGAAGTGGTTCTCGACGATCAGCACCGCGGCGATGATGTTCCCCACGAGGCCGGTGATCGAGATCGCGTTGGGCGTGAGCCGCGACTCGATCAGCCGCGAGCGCGCCAGCATCCGGATCTCGGCCCCGGTGAGTGGGCCCTCCCTCCCGTTGCGCGCGCTGCGAGGCCTGACCCCTACGTCGTCGCTCACGCCGGAGCCCTGGCCCGGGCGGTGCGGAACGCCCACGCCTCCGGCCGCGCGCGTGCGAAGGCCGCGCTGGCGGCGTAGGCCGAGACGGCGGCCACGAGCGCTCCGAGCGCGGCGTCGAGCCAGTAGTGGTTGGCGGTGACCATCACGACGAAGGTGACCACCAGCGGGTAGACGGCCCAGAGGGCCTTGAGCGCACGGTTGCGCACGAGCACGAAGGCGGGCACGGCGATCATGAGGGCGAAAGCGACATGCATGCTCGGCACCGCGGCGAACGGGTTGTAGAGCACGTTGGCGCTGTTCTCGGCCGTCTCGCCCACGAAGCTCGCGACCGTGTCCGAGAAGCCCCACTCGGGGAGGAAGCGCGGCGGCGCCGTGGGGTAGACGAGGTAGCCCGCGAGCGCCAGTCCCATCGCGACCATGAACATGTTGCGTACGAAGTAGTAGGCGTGGTTGCGCGCGATGTAGAGCCAGATCAGGAAGGTGGTGGTGACCACGAAGTGAGAGTTCACGTACATCCAGTTGGCGCACCAGAGCAGCCACTCCTCACCCTTGGCCCAGGCCTGCAGGCCGGGCTCGAAGAACAGCCCGAGCGAACGCTCGACGTCGACGAGCGAGCGGGCGTTCTCGAACGCGAGGCCCGCCTGGCCGTCCACGAACCCACGCACGATGCGGTAGGCGTAGTAGGCGCCGGCGAAGAGCGCGAGCTGGCGGATCGCGTCGAGCCAGCCCTGCGGCAGCCAGCGGCCGCTCAGGCGCCAGACCCTCATGAGCTGGCGGTAGATCGGATGAGTCTTGATGGCGGCCACCAGCCGCCAAGCCTAGCTGCCCGGGCGGCTCGGATCCGGCCGGATCAGTCGTCGCAGCGGCGGCCGCGCTGGAAAAGCCGCTCCGGGGCGAAGCGCGTGGAGAGCCGCACGAAGCCCTTCTCGTCGGCTATCACCTTCGTCCAGTCGCCGTCGGGCTCGACGCAGGCGTTCGAGGCGAACCAGTACGGCGTCCAGCGCACCTTGACGATCGCCTCGCCGGGCGCCTTCACGTCGAGCAGGAGCTCGTCCGACTGGAACTGCTCGAGCACGATGTTGGCGTCCCCCTGCGGGATCACGAGCGGCGCGGGCAGCAGCACCTCGTACACGCGCCAGTCCTCGGACTTCCAGCGCAGCCGCAGGTAGGGCAGCCCCTTCTCGATCAGGGCGCGCTCGCGGTAGGAGCTCTTGTCGGGCTTCGCGCTCGGGAGCGCCACGTAGCGCACCGCGTTGTCGGTGAGCCAGCTGGCGTAGGTGAGCTCGTTCATGCCGTCGCGGTAGAAGATCGGGTTCAGGCCCGTGTCGAGCTGGCGCAGCCAGCCGCGCGCGAGCGCCTGGTCCATGCCGATCTCGGAGCCCTCCCAGTGCGAGCGTGTGAACGGGATCTCGATCCGGCGCTGGTCGGGCAGCCGCAACAGGAACTGGCGGAGCGGCTCGAAGTAGTCCGACTTGGCCGCCGGATCCTCGAGGTACTTGATCACGTCGCGCACCGCCGGCGACCACTGCCAGAAGGCGAGCGTGGCGAAGCCCACGGCCAGGATCGGCACCACCCAGATGCGGCGGATCCAGGGGCGGCCCCATAGCGCGCACAGGAGCACGGGGCCGCCGAACAGCGCGCCGAGGCGCACGGCGTTGCCGCCCATCGGCGTCTCGATCACGAGCGCGAGCGTGGCTCCGAGGCCGTACAGAACGACGCCCCAGCGCAGCACGGTCTCCTCGCGCGGAAGCAGGAGCAGGCACACGAGCGCGAACAGCGGGATCGGCACGAATGCGGACGTGGGGAAGGGCGCCCAGCCGCCCTCTGGGAAGGCCCACGCCAGGAACATCGGCGGGAGGAAGGCGGCGAGCGCGATCGCCAGGCCCTCCAGCCGGTTGACCCGGTCGCGGCGCTCGGCGATCGCGTAGGCCACCCCGGCCATCGCGAGGAACAGGCCCGCCACGGGGCTGCCGAGCGGGCAGAGCACGGCGAACACGATCGCCCAGCCGTAGCGGTGGCGCTGGAGGGCGAGCAGGGCCGCGAGGCCGAAGGTCACGCCGATCGCGAACGGCAGCCGGCTCGTGAACAGGAGCGTGCCGGAGCCGATGCCGAACCAGAGCGCGCCCCAGCGCGCCGCCCGGTCGCCCCAGTGGCCACGCGCCAGCGGGGCGAACAGCGCCGACGAGGCCACGGCCGACGCCGCCAGCACGAGCGGCGGCGACAACAGCCAGGCCAGCGGGGGCGAGAGGATCGAGTAGGCCGGCGTGTGATGACCGCCGTACCACTGGCCGTTCCAGATCGTGAAGCCCTCCTCGCCGAACAGGTCGGCCCGGAACGTGTGGGCGGCCAGGTCGACGGTGCGCGGCTGCCAGATCAGGTAGACGATCGCGATGGCGAGCGCCGCGAGGACGGGCGCCGCGTGCCACGGATCGATGCGGCGGTACCAGGGCAGCGCCCTGCGAGGTTCGAAGCGTGGGCCGGTCGGCGGCGCCTCCTCCGCGGGCGGGGCGCCCGCCACGCGAGGCGGCGCCGTGACGGCGGACAGCACGGCGCGCAGCACGGAGGACACGGTAGCCGACCGACGTGGTCCGTCAGGCGCCCAGAAAGCTCGCGGCGCGCGCCAGCAGCTCCGGTTGCGTGTGCCAGCTCCAGTGGCCGCCTCCCACCTGTTCGAGCTCCACCTCGCCTCCGAGCGCGTCGGCGTAGCGCTGCCCGAACTCGGGGGCGAAGTAGGGGTCGTCCGTGGACCACAGGACGAGCGCCGGACAGCGCAGCTCGCCGAGCCCTTCCCCCGCGCGGGCGAGCAGCTCAGGCGGCGCCGAGCGGTGGAGCCGCAGAATCGCCCGCTGGGTGCCGTGGTCGAAGCACTCCCAGGCGTGGTCGGCCAGCTCGCGCGGCAGCTCGCGGCGCAGGCTGAAGCGGCGCGTGAAGCCCATCATCAGCTCGCCCACGACGGGCGTGCGCCACCCGCGCGCCACCCGATGCCACTCGAATCCCGGTAGCAGCGGCACGGTGGAGAACAGCACGAGCCGCTCGACGCGCTCCGGGAAGCGCTGGGCGAGCGCCAGGCCTACGCAGCCCCAGTCGTGCACGACGAGCGAGAAGCGGCCGAGGCCGGCGTGCTCGACGAACGACTCGAGGAAGCGGTCGTAGCCCTCGATCGAGTAGTCGAACGAGCCCGGCTTGGCGGAGCGCCCGAACCCGGGCAGGTCGGGGGCCACGCCGCCGCAGCGCTCGAGCAACGGGATCCAGTCGAAGGACGACGTGGGCACCCCGTGCAGGTAGAGCACGGGTGCCTGGCCGGCCTGGCGCCGGTGCACCGGCAGGCCGGCGACCTCGGTGGTGCGCGCGACGATCTCCACGCGCGCGTTCATACCATCCCGGCCGTGCCGACCGACCGACGCAGGCTGCGGAGGATCCGCGACCGGCTCCGCAAGGAGTATGGGCGCCCGATCCTGCGTCCTCACCGCGCGCCGATCGACGAGCTGATCCTCACCGTGCTCTCGCAGAACACGAACGACCGCAACCGCGATGTGGCCTACGCGCGCATGCGCGAGCGGTTCGCCTCCTGGGAGGAGGTGGCCCACGCGCCGGTCGACGAGCTCGAGGACGCGCTGCGGCCAGGCGGGCTCGCCCCCACCAAGGCCGTGCGCATCCACCAGATCCTCGACGCGATCGGCGACGACGACCTCGACTGGCTCGGGAGCGCCCCGCTCGACGAGGCGCGCGATTACCTGTGCGAGCTGCCCGGCGTCGGCCGCAAGACGGCCGCCTGCGTGCTGCTGTTCGCGCTCGGCCGCCCGGACCCGCCGGTCGACACGCACGTCTACCGGGTGGGCTCGCGCCTCGGGCTATGGCCCGAGAAGGCGTCCTTCGACGTCGCGCACGACGAGCTCAAGCGGCTAGTGGGCGACGACGCGCAAGAGGCCTACGAGATTCACGTGCTGCTCATCCGCCACGGCCGCCGCACCTGCACGGCGCGCGCGCCCGCCTGCGCCGACTGCCCGCTCAAGCGCATGTGTCCCGAGGGCCGGCGGCGCCTGGCCGCCGCGTGAGACGTGCCTGGCTGCAGCCCGCGCTGCTCGCGGTCCCCTTCATCGTGGGGATCGCGGCGCTCAAGGGCCTGACCGTCGAGATCGACACGTTCCACGGCTCCGACGCGCGCGTGTACCAGCTGCCCACGATCCTCGGGCTCTCGGAGCGCTTCGACCTGTCGGACTACCCGTCGGCGCAGACGCCCCTGTACCACGTGCTCACCGCCTGGTGGGGCGAGCTCGTGGGCTTCGAGCTCTGGAAGCTGCGGCTCCTCAACGTGCTGTTCTCGTACGGGATGGCGCTGGCGCTGCTGCGGCTGCTGCGCCGCGCCACGCCGCTCGGGTCCTGGCAGGCCTTCGCGCTCACGCTGCTGTTCGTCCTCTCGCCGTACGTGTTCGGCGTGTCGTTCACCCTGCTCACCGACAACCTCGCGATCCTGTTCGCGCTGATCGCGCTCGAGCGCGTGCACGCGTACTCGCGGAGGGGGTCGCTGGGCGCATTCGCGGTCGCGTGCCTCGCGATCTGCGCCGCCCTGCTCACCCGCCAGGCGTTCGTCTGGCTGCTGCTGGTGGCGGCCTTCTTCCTGCTGCGCCGGCGCGGGCCCGCTCGCGACAAGCTGATCGGCGCAGGCCTGCTGGCGCTGTCGGTCGTGCCGCTCGGGTTGCTCGTGCTCGAGTGGAACGGGCTCGTGCCGCCGAGCGCCGACCCCGCCTCGTGCGGCCTGTGCGAGGACCGGGCCGGGCTCACGCGCGAGAGCGTGACGCTGCGAACGGTGGGCTTCACGATCGCCCTGGCCGGTCTCTACGGGAGCGTGATCTTCGGCCCCTCGCTGTGGCGGCGCCTCCAGGCGCTCCGCTCACCCGGGGTCCAGGCGGCTCGCTCGCTGCTCGCCACGCCCACCGCTCAGGCGCTGCGCGCTACGCCGGCGGGGCGCGCGCTCGAGGGCGCCACCCGCGACCTCACCCAAGGAGCCCGGCTCCCGTCCCGCCGGGTGCTCCTGCTGGCCGCCGGCGCGGGCGCGCTGCTGCTCCTGATCTCGCCGCTCCTCTACAAGCCCACGGTCCCGGCGGGCGCCGGCGACGCCGGCTACCTGTGGAAGATCTCCGACGAGCTGCCGGCGCTCCTCGGCTCTTCGCTCGCCTTCTGGGTCCTCGTGCCGCTCGGCTGCGTGGTGCTCCTGCTGCTCGTCCGCCGCTCCGGCATCGAGTCGCTGCCGGCCGTCTACCTGGCGGCCTTCCTGCTCGCGGCGCTGCCGGTGGCGCTCGTCTACCAGAAGTACTTCGACCCGTTCGTGTTGCTCGCCCTCGCGCTGCTCGCCCGGCCGCCGGACCTGCGCAGGCCGTCCGACTACGCCGGCGTGGGGCTGCTTGGCGTGGCTTTCGTCGCGTACGCGCTCAGCTTCGTGGACTAAGGCCCCTGCTGGATCTCGAGCGCGTCGATCACGAACACGAGCGTCTCGTTCGGCGCGATTGACGGGGGTGCCCCGGCGGGCCCGTAGGCCTGCTCCGGCGGGATCGTGAGCTGGCGGCGGCCGCCCTTCTTGATCCCCACCAGGCCCGTCTCCCAGCCCTCGATCACCTCGCCCGCGCCGAGCCGGACTGGGAACGGCTGGCCGGTGTCCCAAGAGGCGTCGAACTCCTCGCCGTTCGAGAAGCTCACGCCCACGTAGTTGACCACCACGGTGTCGCCCGGCTTGGCGCCCGGGCCCTTGCCCTCGACGATGTCCTCCTTCACGAGCTTGCGCGGCGGCGAGCCGGTGGGCTTCGCGATCACCGGCTTGGCGCTCGTGTCGGTGAGGTCCGGGGCGGGCGCGGTGTCGGTCGCGGCCGGGTCGGGCTGCTGCTCGCTCTCGTTGGTCAGCCCGCCCGAGCCGGAGCCCGAGTCGTCGTCATCCGAGCCGCACGCCGCGAGCGCGAGCGCCAGCAGGAGGGCGATAAGGACGACGAGCGGGGCGATGCGGCGGCGCATACGGCCGCGCAAGCCTAATCGATGGCCCGTGCGGTTGGGCGCCGCTGTGAAGATCTGCCATACTCGCACTCAGATTTCTTTCAAGTCGACCAGTTAGCGGTTAGACCCGAACACGAGCGGCAAAGGAGCAGGAACGGATGGGTAAGACGATCGGCATCGATCTCGGCACGACGAACTCGTGCATGGCCGTCCTCGAGGGCGGCGAGCCTACCGTGATCGAGAACGCCGAGGGCGCGCGCACCACTCCCTCGGTTGTCGCGTTCACGGACGGCGGCGAGCGCCTCGTGGGCGCACCCGCCAAGCGGCAGGCGGTCACGAACCCGGAGAACACGGTCTTCTCGATCAAGCGCTTCATGGGGCGCAAGGAGGCCGAGGTCAAGGAGGAGGAGAAGATCGTCCCGTTCGAGGTCGCCCCAGGCCCGAACGGCGACGCGCGCGTGAAGGCGGGCGGCAAGGAGTACGCGCCGCCGGAGATCAGCGCGATGATCCTCCAGAAGCTGAAGGCGGACTCCGAGGCCTACCTGGGCGACTCGGTCGACAGCGCGGTGATCACGGTTCCCGCGTACTTCAACGACGACCAGCGCCAGGCGACCAAGGACGCCGGCAAGGTGGCCGGTCTCGACGTCAAGCGGATCATCAACGAGCCTACGGCGGCGGCGCTCGCCTACGGGCTCGACAAGGAGGAGACCGACCAGACGATCCTCGTCTTCGACCTCGGCGGCGGCACCTTCGACGTGTCGGTGCTCGAGATCGGCGACGGCGTGTTCGAGGTGAAGGCCACCGCTGGCGACAACCACCTCGGCGGCGACAACTTCGACAAGACGATCGTTGACTGGCTCGTGAGCGAGTTCAAGAAGGCCGAGGGCGTCGACCTCTCGCAGGACAAGATGGCCCTGCAGCGTCTCTACCAGGAGGCCGAGAAGGCCAAGACCGAGCTGAGCTCGGCGCAGGAGACGCAGATCAACCTGCCGTTCATCACGGCGGTCGACTCGGTTCCGAAGCACCTCAACCAGCGGCTCACTCGCTCCAAGCTGAACGAGCTCACGGCCGACCTGCTCGACCGCGTGGTGGCGCCGACCAAGCAGGCGATCGAGGACTCGGGCGTCGGCAAGGAGGGCATCGACCACGTGGTGCTCGTTGGCGGCATGACGCGCATGCCCGCCGTTCAGGAGAAGGTCAAGGAGCTCACCGGCAAGGACCCGCACCGCGGCGTCAACCCGGACGAGGTCGTGGCCGTGGGCGCCGCCATCCAGGCGGGCGTGCTGGCCGGCGACGTGAAGGACGTGCTCCTGCTCGACGTGACCCCGCTCACCCTCGGCATCGAGACCAAGGGCGGCGTGATGACGAAGCTGATCGAGCGCAACACCACGATCCCCACGCGCAAGTCGGAGATCTTCTCGACGGCGGAGGACAACCAGCCGAGCGTCGAGGTGCACGTGCTCCAGGGCGAGCGCGAGATGGCCGCCTACAACAAGTCGCTCGGCAAGTTCCAGCTCACCGGCATCCCGCCGGCGCCGCGCGGCGTGCCGCAGATCGAGGTGTCGTTCGACATCGACGCCAACGGCATCCTGTCCGTGGGCGCCAAGGATCTCGGCACCGGCAAGGAGCAGAAGATCGAGATCAAGGCCGGCTCCGGTCTCGCCGACGCCGAGGTCGAGCGCATGGTCAAGGACGCCGAGGCGCACGCCGAGGAGGACCGTCGCCAGCGCGAGGTCGTCGAGGCGCGCAACGCGGCCGAGAACGCCGCCTACCAGGCCGACCGCCAGGTGAAGGAGATGGGCGACTCGCTCGACTCTTCCTCCAAGGAGGAGATCGAGGCCGCCATCAAGGACGTGCGGGACAACCTCGAGTCCGACGACGTGGACCTTCTGCGCCAGAAGACCGAGGCACTGCAGTCCGCCTTCCACAAGGTCTCCGAGCAGATGTACGCCGCGGCGCAGCAGCAGGCCGCCGGCGGCAACGGCGCGGGCGCGGAGGGCACCGCCAGCGACGCCTCGGTGGACGAGGAGGAGGTCGTGGACGCCGAGGTGGTCGACGGCGAGGACAAGCGCTAGCCATGTACGAGAGCGAATCCCGCCTCCCGCCGGAGGAGGAGCCGGTGACCGCGCGCGACGAGGCCGACGAGCCCGCGGGCGACGAGGATCCGGCGAACGAGGAAGAGCAGCTGGCCGAGAAGGAGTCGGCTGCCGCTGAGGATCCGCTCGCGCGCAGCCAGCGCGAGCGGGACGAGTACCTCGACCTCGCGCGCCGCGCGCAGGCGGACTTCGAGAACTACCGCAAGCGTGCTGCGCGTGAGGCGTCGGCCGCGGGCGAGCGCGCGAAGAGCGGCTTCGTCCGCGAGCTGCTGCCGGTGGTCGACAACCTCGAGCGCGCCCTGGCCTCCGCCGGGGAGGGAGAACGATCGTTCGCCGGCACCGCCGGTTCACCAACGTCGGAACAGCAATTGGCCGAGGGCGTGCGCCTCGTGCACTCCGAGCTGATCGCGGTGCTCGAGCGTCACGGCGTGCAGCAGTTCGACCCGCGCGGCGAGCGCTTCGACCCGTCCGAGCACGAGGCGCTCTCCATGCGCCAGGAGAACGGCGCCGAGTCCGGCCTGGTGGTCGACGTGGTTGAGAAGGGCTACCGCGCGAACGGCACGGTTCTCCGTCCGGCGCGCGTGGTGGTCTCGGGCTGACGCCGATGCCAGCCGTCAAGGACCCCTACGCGACGCTCGGCGTCGGCAAGAAGGCCTCCGACGAGGAGATCAAGAAGGCCTACCGCAAGCTCGCGCGCCAGTACCACCCGGACACGAACAAGGACTCGGGTGCGGAGGAGCGCTTCAAGGAGGTGCAGGAGGCCTACGGGATCCTGTCCGACCCGGAGAAGCGCAAGGCCTACGACGCGGGCGGCGGCATCTTCGGCGGCGGCTTCCCCGGTGGCGGCGGCTTCCCCAGTGGCGGCGCGGGCGGCAACTTCGGCGGCTTCGGCGACATCCTCTCGGACCTGTTCGGCAACGCCACCGGCGGTCGCGCCGGCGGACGTACTCCGCGACCGGAGCGCGGGCGCGACCTCGAGACCGAGGTCCACATCTCGTTCGAGCAGGCCATGGAGGGCGCGCAGGTGCCGGTGGCGGTGCCGCTCTCGGCTCCCTGTGCCACCTGCCGCGGGACCGGCGCCAAGCCGGGCACGCAGCCCACGATCTGCTCGCGCTGCCAGGGCCGGGGCGTGGAGGCGGAGTCGCAGGGGCTCTTCTCGATCTCCCAGCCGTGCACCCTGTGCGGCGGCACGGGCACCGAGATCAAGGACCCGTGTCCCACCTGCAACGGCAGCGGGCGCACCCGTCAGGTCAAGCGCTACCGCGTGAACATCCCGGCGGGCGTGCGCGAGGGCAGCCGGGTGCGTCTCGCGGGCAAGGGCGAGGCGGGCCCGCGCGGAGGGGCGCAGGGCGACCTGTACGTGATCACCCACGTGGCCGAGTCGCCCGTGTTCGCGCGCAAGGGCGACAACCTCGAGGTGGAGGTGCCGATCACGATCCCGGAGGCGATCAAGGGCGCGACGATCGAGGTTCCCACGCTGTCCGGCAGCAAGCGGATCCGCGTGCCCCCGGGCACGCAGCACGGCACGGTCCAGCGCCTGCGCGGCGAGGGTCCGCCCAAGCTGAGCGGCCGCGGCCGCGGCGACGTGCGCTACCGGCTGCTGATCGACGTGCCGCGCTCGCTCTCGAAGGAGCAGGCCGAGGTGGTCGACGAGCTGGCCAGCGTGATCGACGAGAACCCGCGGGAGCGGCTCCTCTCGCAGAAGGGCTGAGCGGGGGACGATGACCGACGCTCCCGAACGGGCCCGGGGCGTGTACATGATCTCCGTGGCGGCGGAGCTGGCCGGCATGCACCCGCAGACGCTGCGCATCTACGAGGCGCGCGGCCTGATCACCCCCAAGCGCTCGCCGAAGAACACGCGCCTCTACTCGCAGGAGGACGTCGACCGGCTGCGCCGCATCCAGGAGCTGACCACGGAGCTCGGTATGAACCTCGCCGGTGTGGAGCGCGTCTTCGAGCTCGAGCAGGAGGTGGAGCGCATGCGCCGCCGCCTGCGCAACCTCGAGCGCCAGGCCGAGCGCGCGCAGCGCGAGATGGCGGCCGAGCTCGAGCGGGTGCGCCGCTCGATGAAGCGCGAGCTGGTGGTCTACGAGCCGCCCTCGCAGGCGCTCATGCCGCGCGGGCAGCGCGCGGTGCGCATCCCGATCGAACGCCGCTAGGGCCGGCGGCGCAGCGCCATACCCTCGACTGGCCCCCTGCCCGGCTAGCCCGGCCAGTCGCCGGCGACCTTCGCGCGCATGTCCGCCGCCGCGAAGGCGGCGAGCGATGCCTGGGCGCGGTGCATCGCGGCGAACGCCTGGCGCCAGCCGAGGGCCGCGCGCGTCTCCGCCATCAGCTTGGCCGCCCGGGCGCCGCGGCCGCGGCGCTGCAGGCGATGGAGCAGCGCGCGGGCGGAGCGGAAGCGCTTGAGGGCGATCTTGTACTCCACGCGAGCCGGGGCGAGGTTGACGAGCGAGACGCGCTCCTGCTCCTCGAAGCGCCGCTGGTCCGCGCGCCAGGTCATGATCTGGTCCCAGGAGTCCACGAGCCGGCGGACCGCGCTGAAGGCCGGCCGGCGCTGTACCGGGTAGCCCGCGGTCTCGTCGATGTGCACGAGCCCCTCGCTGGCGTACTCGCCGCCGAGGTTGTCGCGCAGCGTGACGAAGATCTGCTCGGCGCCGGCCTCGCCGAGTCCCACGAGCGACTGCGTGAGATAGGCCGCCTGCGAGGAGTCGCCGGCCGCGTAGGCGGGGTCGCCCTGGTAGGCCGGGTCGGCGGGGTAGCCGTGCTCGGTGACCCAGACCGGGCCGTTGAAGCCGCGCGCCGCGAGCCCCGACCGGAACTGCCCGTAGCGGCTCACCACATTGGCCACCGGTCCGCGCAGATGCACGTTCGCGACGTCGAAGGCGTGCAGGGCCTCCGCCCCCGGGGTGGCGAGCAGCCGCTCGAGCCAGGCGGGCTCGTGCGGGCTCTGCACGCCGCCCATCACCACCGTGGCGCCTGGCACACGCGCCTTGATCCCGTCGTAGGCCGCGCGCAGCATCCGCGCGTACTGCTCCGCGGTGCCCTCGAAGGCCCAGCTGCCGTCCGGCTCGTTCACGATCTCCCAGTGAGTGATGATGTCGCGCGTGCGGTTGGCCACCTCGCCCGCGAGGCGCCCGAACTCGGCCGGGTCAGCCGCCGCGCACAGCCGGGCGTTCGGCCAGCGTTCCGGACAGGTGGTGAGGTACGCCGGCGGGGCGAGCAGGATCCCGAGCACGGACAGGTCGTGCCGCCGCGAGCGCTCGGCCACTCGGTCGACGGTGCGCCAGTCCGGTCGCGCGCGCGGGCCGCCCCCCACGTCCTCGAACACCTCGCTCAACTCGATGTCCACGCGCACGAATGCGGCCCCCATCGCCTTGGACTCGGAGAAGACCCGCTCGGCCAGCTCGTCAGGCGTGCAGCACGAGTGGATCATCGCGTGGGATGAGATCGGTGCGGCCTGCGCCGCTCCGGGGAGCATGCAAACGGCGGCTGCCACCGCCACGGTCAGGACGGATCCGAGCTTCCCGATGAGATCAGGGTAGACGCGCTCGTCGCCGGCGGCGCGAGCATGCAAGGCGCCCTTCGTCCGACGGGCCCCACATCTGCTAGCCTCGCGCTTAGATTTTCTATGCAAGCCGACCGCTTCACAGTCAAGTCGCAGGAGGCGCTCGCCGCGGCGCAGTCGCTGGCGCGCGCCCGGCGCAATCCCGAGGTGGCTCCCGCGCACCTCCTCTCCGTGCTGCTCGAGCAGGAGGGCGGTCTCGTGGTGCCCGTGCTCCGCCGCGCCGGTGCCGACCCCGAGCGGGTGCGCCGGCGGGCGAACGAGGTGCTCGAAGAGGCCCCGACCCTGAGCGGTGACGCCGAGGCCGCCCCCGCGCTGTCGAGCCGGCTGATCGAGGTGCTGAAGCGGGCCGAGGAGGAGGCGCGCGGGCTCGGCGACGAGTACGTGTCGACCGAGCACCTGCTGCTGGCGCTCGCGGCCGAGCCGCAGCTCGACGTGGGCGCCACGCGCGACCAGGTGGCCGAGGCCGCGCTGGCCGTCCGCGGGCCCCATCGCGTGACCGACCAGAACCCGGAGGACAAGTACCAGGCGCTCGAGAAGTTCGGCCGCGACCTGACCGAGGCCGCCGAGCAGGGCAAGCTCGATCCGGTGATCGGGCGCGACGACGAGGTGCGCCGCGTGATCCAGGTGCTCTCCCGGCGCACGAAGAACAACCCCGTGCTGATCGGCGAGCCCGGCGTCGGCAAGACCGCGATCGTGGAGGGACTTGCTCAGCGCATCGTGGGCGGCGACGTCCCCGACTCGCTGCGGGACCGGCGCGTGATCGCTCTCGACATCGGTGCGCTGATCGCCGGCGCCAAGTACCGCGGCGAGTTCGAGGACCGCCTCAAGGCCGTGCTCAAGGAGGTGGCCGAGGGCGAGGGCCGGATCGTGCTGTTCCTCGACGAGCTGCATACGATCGTGGGCGCCGGCGCCGCCGAGGGCGCCGTCGACGCCGCCAACCTGCTCAAGCCGATGCTGGCGCGCGGCGAGCTGCGCGCCGTGGGTGCCACCACGCTCGACGAGTACCGCAAGCACATCGAGAAGGACGCCGCGCTCGAGCGCCGCTTCCAGCCGGTGATGGTCAGCGAACCGAGCGTGGAGGACACGATCGCGATCCTGCGCGGGCTCAAGGAGCCCTACGAGGTGCACCACGGCGTGCGCATCCAGGACTCGGCGATCATCGCCGCCGCCACGCTCTCGCAGCGCTACATCGCCGACCGCTTCCTGCCGGACAAGGCGATCGATCTGATCGACGAGGCCGCCTCGCGGCTGCGCATCGAGATCGAGTCGATGCCCACCGAGATCGACGCGGTAGAGCGGCGCATCCAGCAGCTCGAGATCGAGCTCGAGGCGCTGAAGAAGGAGACCGACGACGCGTCGCTGGCGCGCCGCGAGGCCATCGAGCGCGAGCTGGCGGAGCTTCGCGAGCGGTCGAGCGAGATGAAGGCGCACTGGACCGGCGAGAAGGAGGCGATCGAGGCGATCCGCTCGGCCAAGGAGCGGCTCGAGCAGGCCCATCGCGACGCCGAGCGCGCGGAGCGCGAGGCCGACCTCCAGCGCGCCGCGGAGCTGCGCTACGGCGACATCCCGCAGCTCGAGCAGGAGGTGCGCGAGCACGAGGCGCGGCTGGCCGGCATCCAGTCGGACGTGACCTTCCTCAAGGAGGAGGTCGACGACGAGGACGTGGCCGAGGTCGTGGCCAAGTGGACGGGCATCCCGGTCTCGAGGCTGATGGAGGGCGAGGTGGCCAAGCTCGTGCACATGGAGGAGCGCCTCCACGAGCGCGTGATCGGCCAGGACGAGGCCGTCGAGGCCGTGTCGAACGCGCTGCGTCGATCGCGCGCGGGACTTCAGGACCCGGACCGCCCGATCGGCGCGTTCCTCTTCATCGGTCCCACCGGGGTCGGCAAGACCGAGCTGGCGCGTGCGCTTGCCGAGTTCATGTTCGACTCGGAGCAGGCCATCGTGCGCATCGACATGTCGGAGTACATGGAGAAGCACTCGGTGTCGAGGCTCGTGGGTGCGCCGCCCGGCTACGTCGGCTATGACGAGGGCGGCCAGCTCACCGAGGCGGTGCGGCGCCGGCCATACAGCGTTGTGCTGCTCGACGAGCTCGAGAAGGCCCACCCCGACGTATTCAACGTCCTGCTCCAGCTGATGGACGACGGTCGGCTGACGGACGGCCAGGGCCGCACCGTCGACTTCAAGAACACCGTGGTGATCATGACCTCGAACGTGCCGGGCGGCGTGCCCGGCGTGGAGGCCACCTTCAAGCCCGAGTTCGTGAACCGGCTCGACGAGATCGTGGAGTTTCAGTCGCTGACGCGCGAGGAGATCGGGCAGATCGTGGAGCTCCAGACGGCGCGCCTCGTGGAGCGCGTGCGCGAGCGCGGCGTGGAGGTAGAGCTCACCGACGACGCTCGCACGCTGATCGGCAACCTGGGCTACGACCCCACGTACGGCGCGCGCCCGCTTAAGCGCGTGATCCAGAAGCGGCTCGTGGACCCGCTGGCGCTCAGACTGCTCGAGGGCGAGTTCGTGCCAGGTGACACGGTGGCGGTGGACGCCGCGGACGGCGAGCTGAGATTCGAGCGCTCGCGCGCGGCCGAGCCGATCAGGGCCTGACCGTCGCCGCTGGCGGTCCGCGACGATCAAGCCGCCGCGTATCCGGGTGTGTTCTAACCCAAATAGGGGACATTACAGAGCCCTGCCGGGCGAAATCGTCCAATGCGTGTCCAGGTGCTGGCGGGATCGCTAAAGGGGACCTACGCTGGACTCGTCTTGGCTCTCGGTCGCTCAATTCGGACAGCCGCGGCGACCGGGGTCGCACTCCTCTTCGCCTCGTCGCCCGCGCTCGCGGGGGAGCGCGAGGCACCGGTGATCGGTCCGCTGCCGGCGGGCTCCCAGGTGGGCCACGCACACCTGCACGACACCGTGATCGAGCGGGCCGCGCCCGTCATGCGCGCGGCGCGCGCCAGCACCCGTGCCTCCCGCTACGCGACCCAGGACGGGCTCAGCGTGGAGGTCGAGGTCTCATCTGCCTATCCGTCCAATCCGGTGTCCGACCAGCGCCTCGTCGACTTCCTCGCCTCTCGCAGCCACGGCTACGAGCTCGGCACGTTGCGTGTGTACGTGGGCACCCCCACCGAGATCGCGCGGCTCTGCGGCGGTCAGGACGCGGTGGCCTGCTACGCCACGGACGAGGACCGCATGTACGTGCCGGGCGAGAGCGCGCACGGCGTGCCGGTCGAGTACGCGCTCACCCACGAGTACGGCCATCACCTCGCGAGCTGGCGCTCGAACAATCCCTGGGATGCGCTCGACTGGGGGGCCAAGTACTGGGCCAGCGAGATGCGGGTCTGTGCGCACGTGGCCCGCGGGCGCCTCTTCCCCGGCAACCAGGGCGCGCACTACCTGCGCGACCCGGGAGAGGGCTTCGCCGACGGTTACGCGCACCTCCACTATCCGAGCGCGCCCTGGCAGTACGCCTCGATCTTGCGTCCCGACCGTGGCGCGTACGCGGCGATCCGCCGCGACGTTGCGCGCCCCTGGACCGGACCGCGCTCGCGCACCCTGCGCGGCCGGCTCGGCCAGGGACGCGATTCGCGCACCTACATCGTGCCGATGACGCTCGACGGCGACGTGAGCGTTCGCTTCGACGCCGCCCGCGGCGTCAAGGCCGAGGTCGAGCTCGAGTCCGGCTCGTTCGCCTCGGGTGAGACGCTCGCCAGCGGGCAGGGCTTCGGCATCGAGTGGTGCCGGCGGGCCGAGACCGAGCAGGTGCGCGTGACGGTCCGCCGCCGCGCGGGCAGCGGGCCGTTCGCGGTGCGCATGACCTACCCCGGCTGAGCCCTAGTCGATCCGGTCGAAGCTCGTGGCCGCCGCCGCGGACCCGCTGCTCACGGGACGGACGGTGATCAGGTAGCCGTCCTTGACCGGGCGGTCCGGGTCGTAGCGGCGGTAGGTGTCGAACTGGACGGTGTAGGAGCCGAGCCGAGCCCGCCGAGGGAGGATCCGCCGTCGAGTCGTGAGGCTCCTGCACGCGCCCTTCAACTCTCCGAGCTTGATGTGGCGCTTCGAGCGGCCGCGGATCACGTGCGCCCAGAGCGTCTGCCCCGTCGTGAAGCCCTTGGCCCTGATGCGCAGCCGGCGGCCGGGAGGGCCGCTCCTCGGCCGTATCCCAACTTCCACCTCGCTCACCACGAGCTGCAGCGACGCGGTGAGCGTCGTGTTGGTGATGTCGGTTGCGGTGTAGGTGCGAGTCTGCCTGCCTGTGTCCAGGCCGAGAGTGAGCGTTCCGCTGAAGGCGCCGGCGGGGTCGGTCGCCACGTCGTCCAGCAACTCGCCGTCCCGCGTGATGTTCACCCCGCTGGAGGGGGTGAACCCGGAGCCGGTCAGGGTCACCTGCTCGCCTGACCCGTAGCAGGGCTTGACGGGCGTGGCCGTCATCGTGGCCGCGGAGGCGGCTGCGGGCGCAGCGAGGGCGACCAGTCCGGTCGCGATTGCAACGACATTCTTCATTCGGGACGTCTCCTGTCGTGGTGGCCGACCAAGGCTAACCTGACCTCGGGCCGCGCGCCAGCGGGGTAAATTCCGCGCCGACGCGCCTCTACCCGAAAGGAACACCGTGCCGACCTTCGTGATGCTGTCTACCCTCACACCCGACGGCGTCCAGACCCTGAAGAGCAATCCACAGCGGATCCGCGAGGTCAACAAGGAGATCGAGCAGCTGGGGGCGACCGTGACCGCCCAGTGGGCCGTGCTCGGCCGCTACGACTTCGTGAACATCGTCGAGGCACCGGACGAGAAGACCGTCGCGCGGGTCTCGATGGAGCTGGGCTCGCGGGGCACCGCGCAGTACGAGACACTCACCGCGATCCCGGTTGACGAGTTCATCTCGGCGCTTTGAACTCCATCGCTGCACAGCCGGCCGAGCCGGCTGCTGGCGCCACACGCGTGTTGGTCGTGGGCGGCGGCGGGCGCGAGCACGCGCTCGTGCGCACGCTGCGCCGCAGCGCGCGGCGGCCCGAGCTGCTGTGCGCGCCCGGGAACGCCGGCATCGCGCGCGACGGCGTGAAGTGCCTGCCGGACTCCGATCTGGTGGCCCTCGCCCGCGAGCGGGAGGTCGATCTCGTGGTTGTGGGGCCGGAGGCGCCGCTCGTGGCCGGGCTGGTCGACGAGCTGGCCGCGGCCGGCATCGCCGCCTTCGGCCCCACGGCGGCCGCGGCCCGTATCGAGGGCTCGAAGGCCTACGCCAAGGAGCTGATGAAGGACTGCGGCGTGCCCACCGCCTCGCACGTGCTGTTCCGCTCGCGCGAGGAGGCTGCCGAGCACCTCGCCTGCGCCTCCTACCCGGCGGTGCTGAAGGCCGACGTGCTCGCCGCCGGCAAGGGCGTGATCATCGCGCCCGACGAGCGTGAGGCGCGTGCCGCGCTCGACGTGTTCTTCTCGGAGAAGCGCTTCGGCGACACCGAGGTCGTGCTCGAGGAGTTCCTCGTGGGCGAGGAGCTCTCCCTGCTGGCGCTCTGCGACGGCGAGCGGGCGTTGCCGCTGGCGCCCGCGCAGGACTACAAGCGCATCTTCGACGGCGACGAGGGCCCCAACACCGGTGGCATGGGGAGCTACTCGCCGGTGCCGGGAATCGACGACGAGCGCGCGCGGGAGCTCGCCGCGCTGGCGCACCAGCCGATCGTGGACGAGCTGCGGCGGCGCGGCACGCCATTCCACGGCGTGCTCTACGCGGGCCTCATGATGACCGCGGCCGGGCCCAAGGTGCTCGAGTACAACGCGCGCTTCGGCGACCCGGAGACACAGGCGGTGCTGCCGCGCCTGCGCTCGGACCTGCTCGACCTGCTCGAGGCGTCGAGCCGCCCAGGGGGGCTCGCCGGCGTGGAGCCGGACTGGGCGCCCGACTGGGCGGTCACGGTGGTGCTCGCTTCGCGCGGCTACCCCCAGAGCTCGTCCAAGGGCGACGAGATCACGGGCCTCGACCGGGTGCCGGAGGGCGTGGAGGTCTTCCACGCGGGCACGGCCGATGAGGACGGCCGACTGGTGACCGCCGGCGGGCGGGTGCTGTGCGTGACCGGGCTCGGCGCCGGCCCGGGACAGGCTCGCGAGCGTGCCTACGACGGAGCGGAGGCGATCGAGTTCGACGGCCGCCAGCTGCGTCGCGACATCGCGTCCCGCGCCGTGGATAGGGTCGAGGCGTGAACCGGCCCGAAAACGCGCCGATCGCCGAGACAGAGGTGGAGCACCAGTTCGACGACCTCGACGTGGACGATGCCCCCCGGGTCGGAATCGTGATGGGCTCGAAGAGCGACATGCCGCTGATGGAGAAAGCGGCCGAGCTGCTCGAGGAGATGGGCATCCGCCACGAGATGCGCGTGATGAGCGCGCACCGCGACCCGGACACCGTGGCGGACTATGCGAAGAACGCCCGCATGCGCGGGCTGCGGGTGATCATCGCCGGGGCCGGGCTGGCGGCGGCGCTGCCCGGCGTGGTGGCGGCCCACACCGACCTGCCGGTGATCGGCGTTCCGCTCACCTCCAAGACGTCGGTGGGCGGCGGGCTCGACGCGCTGCTCGCGATCGCCCAGATGCCCCCGGGCGTCCCCGTCGCGACCGTGGGCGTGGACAACCCGAAGAACGCCGCGGCGCTCGCGGCGCGAATATTGACCGCGTGATCGAGCGCTACACGCGCCCCGAGATGGGCGCCGTCTGGTCGGAGCGGCGCAAGCTCGAGAGCTGGCTCGAGGTGGAGCTGGCGGCGGTCGAGGCGCTCGCCGAGCAGGGCCTTGTCCCGGAGGAGGACGCCGCGGCGATCCGCGACCGCGCAGCCTTCACGGTCGACGAGGTGAAGGAGCGCGAGCGGGTGACCGACCACGACGTCGCGGCGTTCGTCGACGTGGTGGCGGCCTCGGTCGGGGAGCCGGGCCGCTGGGTCCACCACGGCCTGACCTCCTCGGACGTGCTCGACACCGCGCTCGGCCTCCAGCTCGCGCAGGCCTCGCTGATGTTGGTGGGCGGCGCCAGGGACTACCGCGACGCGCTCATGCGGCGCGCCCGCGAGCACGTGGACACGGTGTGCGTCGGGCGCACGCACGGCGTGCACGCCGAGCCCACGACGTTCGGCGTCAAGCTGGCCGGCTTCGCCTTCGAGGCGCACCGCAACATGCGCCGGCTCGAGCGCGCCGCCGAGGTCGTGTCCGTTGGCGCCCTGTCAGGCGCGGTGGGAACCTACGCCGCCAACGGGCCCGAGATCGAGGAGGCCGTGCTGCGCCGGCTCGGGCTGGGGCGCGAGGACGTGTCGACCCAGGTGGTGCCGAGGGATCGTCACGCGGAGCTGCTCGAGGCGATCGCGCTCGCCGGGGCCGGCCTCGAGCGCTTGGCGACCGAGATCAGGCATCTGCAGCGCACCGAGGTGCGCGAGGTGGAGGAGCCGTTCCGCACCGGGGCGCAGAAGGGCTCCTCGGCGATGCCCCACAAGCGCAACCCGATCGTGAGCGAGCGGATCGCCGGGATCGCGCGCCTGCTGCGTGGCTACGCGCAGGCGGGGCTCGAGAACGTGGCGCTCTGGCACGAGCGCGACATCTCGCACTCGTCGGTCGAGCGCGTGGCGCTGCCCGACGCCACGATCCTGCTCGACTACGCCCAGCATCTCGCCATCCGCGTGGTCGATGGGATGACCGTGCATCCCGAGCGCATGCTCGCCAACCTCGAGGCCACCCACGGCGCGCTCTACTCGCAGCGCACGCTGCTCGCGCTCGTGGAGGCGGGACGCTCGCGCGACGAGGCGTACCGGACCGTCCAGGAGGCGGCCCAGCGAGCCTGGGACGAGGAGACGCCGTTCCGCGAGCTGATCGCCGCCGGCGCCCCCGAGCTCGATCTGGACGCGGTCTTCGACACGGGCGCCTTCATTCGCCACGCCCGGACGATCGTCCAGCGTCTGGACCGGATCTCGTAGCCCGGCCCTGAACGGCCGATGCCACCGGCCTCAGGCGACCGCGAGCAGCGACAGCCCGAACAGCACGATCACGTGGAACGTCTGGTCGAGAGCCGCGGTCACGGTCGGATGACTCGCAGCGTCCGTGTGCTTCACGTTGCGGATGTACTGATCGAGCAGGCGGCCGTCGTCCTGCACCAGGTGGGTCCCGAAGATGACGACGGCGATCGCCGCCACCATCGCGCCGCTCACGTCCTCGGCGAGCAGCCACACGAAGGCGGGGATGAAGGCGAGCGTGTAGGTCAACACGTGCGCGAGCAGCGCGCGCCGCGCGATCGGGTCCCCGCCGAGCCCGTCGCGCTTGTTCTGCGCCTGCCACTCGGTCTGCAGCGCGAAGTCCCCCACCAGGTGAGACACCAGGAAGACGACGAGCACCTCGACCCAGATCACGATCGCCGTCTGCGTCCCTCGTGCACCAGCTGAGATTGCCCTGATCGGGGGCGCGCGTCAACCACTTCCTCGCGCGACGCTTGACGATGGTGGACACTGGGGCGCATGGACTCGCGCTCGAACGGGGGCCGATCGCGGCAATCGGTCAGGCGCCTGAGGCTGGTGATCTTCCTGGTCGCGGCAATCGGCCTCACGGGCACCGTTGTCGCCGCCTACTTCGGCAACATCCTCGACGGCGCCGAGCTCGACTCGATCGACGAGCGCTTCGGCATCCGCGGGAGCGAGGGCGCGCCCCAGGACGTGGTGGTCGTGGGCATCGACGACGTGACCTTCGACGAGCTCGGTCAGCGCTGGCCGTTCCCGCGCTCCATGCACGGCAAGGCGATCGACGCCCTGCGCAAGGCGGGCGCCAAGGCGATCGCCTACGACATCCAGTTCACCGAGCCCACCACTCCGCGCGAGGACAACGCCCTGATCGACGCGGTGGATCGCGCCGACGGAGTGGTGCTCGCCACGACCGAGGTGGATCAGGGCGGGAAGACGAACGTCTTCGGCGGCGACCAGGTGCTGCGCGAGATCGGAACCCGAGCCGGCAGCAGCAACTTCGTGAACGACGAGGACGGGGTGATCAGGCGCCTGCCCTACCAGGTCGAGGGGCTGGAGAGCTTCGCGGTCGCCGCGAGCGAGGAGTTCCGCGGCGAGCGCATCCCGGGGGAGGGTCGCCCGGAGTGGATCGACTACGCGGGGCCGCCGCGCACGGTGCAGTACCTCCCCTTCTCGCGACTGCTGCGCGGCCAGTTCGCTCCGGACCTCTTCGAGGACAAGGTCGTGGTGGTCGGCGCCACCGCTCCGTCGCTCCAGGATGTGCATTCGACCCCGGTGGGCGACGGCCAGCAGATGTCCGGGCCCGAGATCCAGGCGAACGCGATCGTGACCGTGCTCGCCGACTTCCCGCTCAAGCTGGCGCCGGACGGGCTGAACATCACGCTGATCGTGCTGCTCGGCCTGGTGGGGCCGGGGATCGCGATGCGCTTCGGGCCGCTGCGGGCCGCGATCTACGGCCTGCTCACGGCGATCGTCTTCACCGTCGCGGTCCAGTTGGCGTTCAACAGCGGGCTGATCGTGTCGTTCCTCTACCCGCTCGCATCCCTCCTTCTCGGGGTGGTCGGCGCGCTCGCCATCGGCCTGGTGCTCGACGCCTTCGAGCGGGAGCGCGTGCGCGACGTGTTCTCGCGCTTCGTGCCGGAGCCCGTGGTGGCCGAGGTGCTGAAGAACGTGGACGAGGACCTTCGCCTGGGCGGCAAGCGGCAGATCGTGACGGTCCTGTTCAGCGACGTGCGCGGCTTCACGACCTTCTCCGAGGCGCGCGAGCCGGAGGTCGTGATCGACGTGTTGAACCGCTATCTCACGATGATGACCGACGTGATCCTCGGCCACGGCGGCACGCTCGTGACGTTCATGGGGGACGGGATCATGGCCGTGTTCGGGGCCCCCATCCAGACCGAAGACCACGCCGACCGCGCGCTGGCTGCGGCGCGCGAGATGGCCGGGCCGGCGCTCGGCTCCTTCAACGAGTGGATGGCCGAGCGGGGCGAGACGGAGCGGTTCCGGATCGGGATCGGCCTGAACAGCGGCGCGGTGATGGCGGGCAACGTGGGCTCGGAGCGCCGCCTGGAGTACACGGTGATCGGCGACACCACCAATACGGCGTCGCGCATCGAGGGCATGACCAAGGGCACGCCCCACACGATCTTCCTGGCCGACTCAACACGCGAGATGCTCACCCGCGAGGACGGCGACCTCGAGCACGTGGACAGCGTGGACATCCGCGGCCGCTCGGCCCAGGTCGTGATCTGGAGCGGCGACGCGTCTGGCTGAGAACGAAGGCTCGCACGCACCGCGTGCTCGCGCCCTAAGGCAGTTGGTCGGACGGCGCTGATAGCCTCGCGGCAGTGAGCGACGCCGCCGCTCTCACACACCTCTCGAGCGGGAAGGTGCGTGACATCTACGCCGTAGGCGAGAAGCGCCTGCTGCTGGTCGCGTCCGACCGCATCTCGACCTATGACGTGGTCCATCCCACGCCGATTCCCGACAAGGGCAAGGTGCTCACGGGCCTCACCGACTTCTGGCTCGAGCGCACGCGGGAGATCTGCCCCAACCACCTCGTCTCGTTCAGCGAGGTCCCCGCGGAGTTCCGCGGCCGCGCGATGCTCGTCGAGCGCCTCGAGATGGTCCCGGTCGAATGCGTGGTCCGCGGCTACATCACGGGCTCGGGCTGGAAGGACTACCAGGCCGGCGGCTCGATCTGCGGCATCGAGCTGCCGGCGGGACTCGCCGAGTCGGAGCAGCTTCCCGAGCCGATCTTCACCCCCGCCACCAAGGCCGAGGTGGGCGACCACGATGAGAACGTGGACTTCGACCGTGCCGCGGAGATCGTGGGCGACCGCCCGCTGCTCGAGGAGCTGCGCCGCCTCTCGATCGCGCTGTACGAGCTGGGCGCCGCGCACGCGCGCGAGCGCGGAATCATCCTGGCGGACACCAAGTTCGAGTTCGGGCGCCGTGCGGACGGCACGATCGTGCTCGGCGACGAGGTGATGACGCCCGACTCGTCGCGCTTCTGGCCCGCGGACGGGTACGAGCCCGGCCACGGCCAGCCGAGCTTCGACAAGCAGTATGTGCGCGACTGGGCGGCCGGCTCGGGCTGGGACAAGACGCCTCCAGCGCCTGACCTCCCCGACGAGGTCGTCGCGCGCACGCGCGAGCTCTACGTGGAGGCCTACGAGCGCATCGCCGGCGAGCCCTTCGGGGCCTGGCTGGAGCGCTCCGCTTGAGGGCGAGGGTTCTGATTCGCCCGAAAGAGGGCATCCTCGACCCGCAGGGCCAGGCGGTCGAGCGGGCACTGCCCGCGCTCGGCTTCGAGGGCGTGGCGAACGTGCACATCGGACGCCTGGTGGAGCTCGACGTCGAGGACCCCGCGCGGGTGCCCGAGATGTGCGAGCGGCTGTTGGCAAATCCCCTGATCGAGGAGTACGAGGTCATGGAGATCGAGCGGTGAGGTTCGGGGTCGTCCGTTTCCCGGGGTCGTGCGACGAGGTCGACGCGCTGATGGCGTGCCGGCGCTTCGGGGAGGCAGACCTCCTCTGGCACCGCGACCGCGATCTCGATGGCATCGACGCCGTGGTCGTGCCCGGCGGGTTCTCCTACGGCGACTATCTGCGCGCCGGCGCCATCGCGCGCTTCTCGCCGCTGATGGAGTCGGTGATCGAGTTCGCCCGCGACGGCGGGCCCGTGCTCGGGATCTGCAACGGCTTCCAGGTGCTTTGCGAGGCCGGCCTCCTGCCGGGTGCGCTGCTGCCGAACGTCTCGCTGCGCTTCGTCTCGCGGCAGGTCGAGGTCGTGGTCGAGCACGCCGACACCTTCTTCACGCGCGCCTGCGAGCCGGGCGACGTGCTCTCGATCCCCGTCAAGCACACCACCGGGCGCTATCACGCGCCGGCGATCCCCGGGGAGCAGGTGGTGCTCCGCTACGCGCCCGGGCAGAACCCGAACGGCTCCCAGGACGACATCGCGGGCGTGTGCAACGAGGCGCGCAACGTGCTCGGCTTGATGCCCCACCCGGAGCACGCGGTCGACATGCTCACAGGCTCCACCGACGGCGGCCGGCTGTTCGAGTCGGTGGCGCTGGTCGCCGCGTGACGCCGCCGGCGGCGCCTGCTCCACATCGCGATCTCGGCCTGACCGACGCGGAGTACGAGGGCATCTGCGAGCGCCTCGAGCGCGAGCCGAACGCGCTCGAGTTGGCGGTGTTCTCGCTCATGTGGTCGGAGCACTGCGCCTACAAGCACTCGAAGAAGCTGCTCCGGCTGCTGCCCACGGAGGGCCCGCACCTCCTGATGGGGCCGGGCGAGAACGCGGGCGTGGTCGACGTCGGCGACGGGCTGGCCGCCGCCTTCAAGGTCGAGTCGCACAACCATCCGAGCGCCGTAGAGCCCTTCCAGGGCGCCGCCACCGGGGTCGGCGGAATCCTCCGCGACATCTTTGCGGTGGGCGCGCGCCCGGTCGCCGTGCTCGACTCACTGCGCTTCGGCGAGCTCGACTCGGCCCGCTCGCGCTACCTGTTCGACTGGGCCGTCAAGGGGATCGGCCATTACGGCAACTCGATCGGCGTGCCCACCGTGGGCGGCGAGGTGCTCTTCGAGCCGTCGTACGAGCAGAACTGCCTCGTGAACGCCATGTGCGTGGGCCTCGCGCGCCGCGAGCACCTGATCAGGAGCGCCGCGGCCGGGATGGGCAACCATATGGTGCTACTGGGCGCTCGCACGGGACGCGACGGCATCGGCGGCGCGTCGGTGCTGGCCAGCGCGGAGCTCTCCGACGAGGATGCCTCCAAGCGCCCGACCGTGCAGATCGGGGACCCGTTCGAGGAGTCGCGCCTTGTGGAGTGCTGCCTCGAGCTGCTCGACCGCGGGCTTCTGGCCTCGCTCCAGGACCTGGGCGCGGCGGGGCTGTCGTCCTCGGCGTCGGAGATGGCCTCGAAGGGCGAGGTCGGAATAGACCTCGACGTCTCGCGCGTGCCGCTGCGCGAGGCCGACATGGAGCCGTTCGAGATCATGATCTCGGAGTCGCAGGAGCGGATGCTGTGCGTGGTTGAGCCGGCGCGGCTCGACGCCGTGCTCGCGCACTGCGAGAACTGGGAGGTGCGCGCCACGCCGATCGGCACGGTCACGGACACGTGCCGGCTGCGGGTGTTCGAGGGCGACGAGCTGGTGGGCGACATGCCCGTGGGAGCGCTCGTGGACGACTGCCCGCTCTATGACCTGGCGCCGGCGGAGCCCACCGGGCGGCTCTATCCCGACCCGCCCGTGCGGATCGCTCCCGACGCCTCCGCCGAGGAGGTGCTGCTCGCGCTGCTCGGCTCGCCGAGCGTGGCCTCGAAGCGCTGGGTCTTCGAGCAGTACGACTCGATCGTGGGCTCACGCACGGTGCGGCGGCCCCAGCAGGCGGACGCCGCCGTGCTCGCGCTCGGCGGCGACGGCGGCAGCGGCGCGATCGCGATGTCGATCGACGGCAATGGCCGGCGTGTGGCCTGCGACCCCTACACGGGCGCCGTCGAGGCCGTGCTCGAGTGCGCGCGCAACCTCGCCTGTGTGGGCGCGGAGCCGCTCGGGCTCACCAACTGCCTGAACTTCGGCAACCCCGAGAAACCGCACATCGCCTGGCAGTTGGTACGCGCGGTGGAGGGGCTGCGCGACGCCTGCCTGGCGCTCGGAGTGCCGGTGGTGGGCGGCAACGTGTCGCTCTACAACGAGGGCGGCGGCGGGCCGATCTACCCCACTCCGATCGTGGGGATGGTCGGTAAGCTCCCCGATCCAGGTGCGGTGCCGCGCACGGGCTTCGTCTCCGAGGGGCACGTGGTCGCCGTGGCCGGGCCGTTCGCGCCCTCGCTCGAGGGCTCAGAACTCGAGAAGCTGCGCGGCAGGCTCGCCGCGGGGCTGCCCCAGATCGACCTGGCGGACCAGGCCGGCGCCCTGCGCGCGGTGCGCGACGCCGTGCGCGCCGGCGGGCTCGCGACCGTGCACGACATCGGCGACGGCGGCCTCGCGGTCGCGCTCGCGGAGTGCTGCATCGAGGGCGGGCTCGGCGTTCGGGTGGAGCTCGCGTCAGAAGTTGACGCAACGCTATTCGGCGAGGGGCCCGGCGGCGTGCTCCTGGCCGGCCCAAGCGAGGCGGTGGCGGCCGTGCCGGGCGCCACCCCGATCGGTGAGGTGGGCGGCGACGAGCTCGTGATCGGACAGGCGCTGTCGATCCCCGTTGAGCGCCTGCGCGATCGCTACGAGGGCGCGATCCCGGCGCTGTTCGCCTGAGGCTCCTCGCCCCACGCACCGGTGGCGACGACAGGACCCACTGGTACCCTGAGCTCGTGGCAGGGTCCTCACCCGTGGGGCATCTCCGAGGGCCCGCCCCCAGCGCATGAATCCCGAGCTCGACCATCGCGACGGACCTCGCGACGAGTGCGGCGTCTTCGGCGTCTACGCGCCTGAGGCCGACGTCGCCCGCCTCGCGTACTTCGCCCTGTACGCCCTTCAGCATCGCGGCCAGGAGTCCGCCGGCATCGCCACGAGCGCCTCCGGCCAGATCATGACCGTCCGCGACCTCGGCCTCGTGTCGCAGGTGTTCGACGAGGAGAAGCTGCGCGCGCTCGGCGGCGACCTGGCGGTGGGGCACGTGCGCTACTCGACCACCGGCTCCTCGGCGTGGGAGAACGCCCAGCCGGTGTGGCGCTCCGACCGGCGCCAGGTGGCGCTTGCCCACAACGGCAACCTGATCAATGCCGTGGAGCTCCACGCGGAGCTCGTCGACCGGGGCGTGAGCTTCCGCGGAACCTCAGACTCGGAGATCATCGCGGCACTGCTCTCAACCCACGAGGCAGAGCGGGTCGAGGACGCCCTGGCGGACGTGATCCCCCGGCTCGAGGGCGCCTTCTCGACCGTCGTGATGACCAAGGACCGCGTGATCGCCTTCCGCGACCCGGTCGGCCTGAGGCCGTTGTCGCTCGGCATGATCGGAGACAGGTACTGCGTGGCATCCGAGAGCTGCGCCTTCGACATCATCGGCGCCGAGCTGCTGCGCGAGGTGGGACCAGGCGAGATGGTGTCGATCGGCGAGCGCGGCATCGAGACGCGCCAGCTCGTGGAGTCGCCCCGCAAGGCCTTCTGCGTGTTCGAGCACATCTACTTCGCCCGGCCCGACTCGATTCTCGAGGGCAACCGCACCCAGGTCTCGCGGCGCAAGATGGGCGAGATCCTCTGGCGTGAGGCGCCGGCGGACGCGGACGTGGTGATCGCCGTCCCCGACTCCGGCAACGCGGCGGCGGCCGGCTACTCGAAGGCGTCCGGCATCCCGCGCGACGACGGGCTGATCAAGAACCGCTACGTGGCGCGCACGTTCATCCAGCCCGGACAGGAGCTGCGCAAGCACGGCCTGCGGATGAAGTTCAACCCCCTGCGCGAGGTGGTGGCCGGCAAGCGCCTCGTGGTCGTAGACGACTCGATCGTGCGCGGCAACACCACGCGTCAGATCGTGAAGATGCTGCGCGACGCCGGCGCGGCCGAGGTGCACATGCGGATCTCGGCGCCCCCGATCACGCACCCGTGCCACTACGGGATCGACATGTCCACGACGCAGGAGATGGTGGCCCACGGCCGCAGCGAGGAGGAGATCGCCCGCGAGCTCGGCTGCGACTCGCTGCGCTACCTCTCGCTTGACGGCGTGTACGAGGCGATCCGCTCGTCGCGCGCCACCCACTGCGACGCCTGCTTCTCCGGGAACTACCCGCTCGAGCGCACCGAGGACGCGAACGGCAAGTTCGCGCTCGAGGAGCTGGCGGTCGTTCGGGCCTGAACGTTCGCCACTGCAACAACTCTGCATCAGCGCGTCCGCTCCCGCCGGGGCCGGCGCTACTGTGGCCTTCCCCGTGGACCTGACCGCCGCCCTCCACTCGCTGTTCGGCTTCCGTGAGTTCCGGCCTGGCCAGCGCGAGGCCTGCGAGGCCGCGCTCGGCGGGCGCGACGTGATGGTGGTCATGCCCACGGGCTCCGGCAAGTCGCTCTGCTACCAGCTGCCTGCTCTGCTGCGCGACGATCTCACGGTGGTGGTCTCGCCGCTTGTCGCGCTGATGCAGGACCAGGTGGAGGCGCTCGCCGCGCGCGGGCTCACCGACCGGGTGGCCCTCGTGAACGCGCAGCAGGACTCGCGCGCGAACGCCGACGCGCTCGAGCGCGCGGCGGCCGGCCGGCTGCGGCTCCTCTACGTGGCCCCCGAGCGCTTCGCTGCGCTCGGCTTCCTCGAGCGAATGCGCGCGGTGCGCGTGGGCCTGTTCGTGGTCGACGAGGCGCACTGCGTCTCGCAGTGGGGCCACGACTTCCGCCCGGACTACTTCCGTTTGGCCGACGCCGCCCGCGCGCTCGGCGCGGCGGCGCTCGTGGCCTCGACCGCCACCGCCACGCCACGCGTGGCGGCCGACGTCGTGCGCCGCCTACGCCTGCGCGACCCGCTCCAGGTGGCCACGGGGTTCGACCGGCCGAACGTCTCGTTCACGGTCGCGCGGCCGGGCGGGCACGAGAAGGCGGCGCTGCTCGTGGAGGCGCTGCGCGAGCCCGACGCCCTGCCGGCGATCGTCTACGCCGGCACGCGCGCGGGCTCGGAGGAGCTGGCCGAGCGGCTGTCGGCGGCGCTGGGGGAGGAGGCCGCCGCCTACCACGCCGGGCTCGATCGTGGGCATCGCGCGCAAGTGCAGCGCCGCTTCCTCGCCGACGAGATCCGGGTGATCTGCGCGACCAACGCCTTCGGCATGGGGGTCGACAAGCCAAACGTCCGGACGGTCGTGCACGCAAGCGTGCCGGCGTCGCTCGAGGCCTACTACCAGGAGGCGGGCCGCGCGGGGCGCGACGGGCTGCCGGCCCGCGCGCTGCTGCTCGCCGAGAACCGCGACAAGGCGCTCCACGTCCACTTCATAAAGCGCGAGGAGCTCGATCCCGGCCTGCCCGGCTGGCTGGCCGACCGCATCACCGCCTCCGCGGACGGCGAAGGCCGCTACGCGCTCGACGCCGCCGGGCTGGCGCGCGACATGCGCGGCGACGGCGAGCGGCTGCGCGCGCTGGTCGGCCATCTCACCCGCGCCGGGGTGATCGCGCCCTCGCCGTCGGCTCCAGACCGGGTGGCGGGGCGCGTGCTCGGACGCTTCGACGGCCGCGCCGGGGCGCTCTGCCGCTCCTCGATCGAGGACGCCGCCCGCGCGCGCTGGCGGCAGTACCGCGAGATCTGGGCGTACGTGGAGAACGACGCCTGCCGCCGCGAGGCGATTCTGCGCCACTTCGGGGACCACGCGGCGCCGGCGCGCTCCGCGTCGGGCTGCTGCGACGCCTGCGACCCGGGGCTCGTGGTGGTGCCCCCGCCGCCGGACCCGGTGGAGATCGGCAACCTCGACGACGCGATCATGTCGGTGGCGGGCGCCGCGCGGCCGGCCGTGGGCCGCACCACCTGCGCGGAGATCCTGCACGGCTCGCGCAGCAAGAAGATCCAGCGCAACTCCTACGACGGCCTCCAGGCCTACGGCGTGTCCTCGCACCTGCGGCGCGCGGACATCGTCGCCCGGGTCGACGAGCTGATCGAGGCGGGCCGGCTCGAGACCACGGGCGGTCCCTACCCGGTGCTCCGGCTGCCGGCGGGCGCCGCGGCGTGAGCCTTCGCGTCGCGGTCCTGATCTCCGGCACGGGTACGAACCTCCAGGCGCTGCTCGACACGGTCCACGGCCGCGACGGGATCGAGATCGTGGGAGTGGCCTCGAGCCGAGCCGGAGCGCCCGGCCTCGAGCGCGCCGCCGCGGCGGGGGTCGAGAGCGCCGTGTTCGCGCTCGCCGACCACGCGAACCGTGCAGCGCGCGACCGCGCGCTCGGCGACTGGCTCGAGCACCGCCGCGTCGATCTCGTGGTGCTCGCCGGCTTCATGGAGCTGCTCGGGGCCGAGCTCGTCCACCGCTTCGCCGGCCGGGTGGTGAACGTACATCCCGCGCTCCTGCCCGCCTTCCCGGGCGTGGGCGCGATCGAGCGGGCGCTCGAGCACGGCGTCAAGGTGATGGGGGTGACCATCCACTTCGTCGACGAGGGCGTGGACAGCGGCCCGATCGTGCTTCAGGAATCGTTCGAGCTTCCTTACCATCCCGACATCGCGGCCACCCGTCAGCGCGTCCACGAGATCGAACACCGGCTGCTGCCGCGTGCGGTGCGCCTGATCGCCGCCGGCCGCGTGCGCATCGATCCCGCCAACCCGCGGCTCGTGCACGTGGAGCCCGAATGAGCGATCCGGGGCGGGGCTCCGTCGAGACCACCGCGGCAGGCGGGGTCCGGGTGCGCAGGGCGCTCCTGAGCGTGGCGGACAAGCGCGGCCTGGTGGACTTCGCGCGCGGTCTCGCCGAGCTCGGCGTGGAGATCGTGTCCACCGGCGGCACGGCGAGCGAGCTGACCGAGGCGGGGATCGCGGTGCGGACCGTCGACGACTACACGGGCTTCCCCGAGATCCTCGACGGCCGGGTGAAGACGCTCCACCCGCGCATCCACGCCGGCCTCCTGGCGCTTCGCTCGAGCCACGACCACGTGACGACCCTGAACGAGCACGGCATCGAGCCGATCGACCTCGTGTGCGTGAACCTCTATCCGTTCGAGCGGGTGGCTGCGCAGCGCGGCCGTGAGGATGCGGAGGTGATCGAGAACATCGACATCGGCGGCCCGACGCTCATCCGCGCCGCGGCCAAGAACCACGAGTTCGCGGCCGTGGTTGTGTCGCCCGAGAGCTACGACGCCGTGCTCGAGGAGCTCATCGAGGGCGATGGGACGCTGTCCGAGCGCACGCGGCAGACCCTGGCGATGGAGGCGTTCGCCTACACGGCCCGCTACGACACGGCGATCTCCCGCTGGTTCGCCGAGCGCGAGGAGGATTTCCCGGTCGCCTACACGCGCTCGTTCGAGAAGGTGCTCGACCTCCCCTACGGCGAGAACCCGCACCAGCGCGCCGCCTACTACGCCGAGCTCGGCGCCCGCACGCACCTGCTGTCGATGGTCTCGAAGCTGCACGGCAAGGAGCTCACGTTCAACAACCTGCTCGACCTCGACTCCGCGCGGCGGCTGGTGGAGGACTTCGAGCTTCCGGCAGCGGCGATCGTCAAGCACAGCAACCCCTGCGGCGCCGGGGTGGGCCCGAGCGTCGAGGACGCGTTCGACAAGGCACTCCGGGCCGATCCTCAGAGCGCATTCGGCGGGGTGTTCTGCTTCAACAGGCCGGTGACCCGGGAGCTCGCCGAGAAGCTGCACGAGCTGTTCGTGGAACTCGTGTTCGCTCCGGGCTACGACGACGACGCGCTCGAGCTGCTCGAGCAGAAGCCGAACGTGCGGCTGCTCCACGACCAGGAGCGCCGCCGTCCGTCGGTCTCGGAGCACGACACCAAGCGGGTGCGCGGCGGGCTGCTCGTACAGGACCGCGACGGCGGCCTCCAGCAGCGCGAGGAGATGAGCATTGTCACCGAGCGCACGCCGGACGAGGCGGAGTGGGGAGAGCTGCTGTTCGCCATGCGAGTCTCCAGGCATGTGCGCTCCAACGCGATCGTGCTCGCCCGCGAGCTGGCGACCGTCGGCGTCGGCGCGGGCCAGATGAGCCGGGTGGACTCGGTGCGGTTGGCGCTCGACAAGGCCCGCGCCGCCGGCCTCGCCCTGGACGGCGCCGCGCTGGCCTCCGACGCCTTCTTCCCGTTCGCCGACGGCCCCTCGCTGGCGATCGAGGCGGGCGTCCGGGCGATCATCCAGCCAGGGGGATCGCAGCGGGACCGGGAGGTGATCGACGCCTGCGACGCCGCCGGCGTCGCGATGGTGTTCACGGCCCGCCGGCACTTCCGCCATTAGCGCTTAGACAATCATCGAACGATCGCTAGAGTTGCAGCCGGTTCCTCCATGAGAGAGCCCCATCATCCATCCCGCGCTGAGCTCGAGCTCCATGCCATCCTGCACGCACTCAGCGATCCGGCCCGGCTCGAGATCGTCCGGCGGCTCTCGAATGGGCCCGAGTGCACCTGCGGCACCTTCGATCTCGGTCTCTCGAAGGCCACGCTCTCGCATCACTTCAGGGTGCTCCGCGAGGCGGGCGTCGTGCGCACTCGCCCCGACGGGCGCAAGCGCATGCTCTCCCTGCGCGACGACGACCTGAACGACCGCTTCCCGGGCCTGCTTCAGGCGATCCTGAGCGCCGACCAGGGCACGGGCGGGCCGCGCGCCGCGACGGCCGCTTGAGCGCCTCTGGTCCGTTCCTCTTGCAGGTGGGCCGCCCGGGACTCGAACCCGGATCTCAAGGATTAACCTGCCGCACCGGCTCTCACCGGCCGCGACGAGCGAGTCGCGTTGCGGTCTGGACCATCTCTTCACCCTCGGCTCGACGTTAGGGTGGGCAGCGTATGGCCTCTGAGGGCTCTCCCCTGACGGGGGTTGCCTGCTGATAGCCCAATCCCGGGAATTGTCACACTTTGGTATCCCGGGCTCTAAGGGTGTCCCAGCACACAGCTGCCGACGAACTAGTGGTTTCCCTCCTAGCGCTCCTCTGTTGCGAAGTCCCGCGCTCTGCCATTGAGCTAACGGCCCGTCCTTGAAGTATGCCGCGTTCACTTGGACCTCCGATCCCGGGCAGCCGCTGTGCCGCTGCGCTGGTGCTGGGGGTGCTGGCCACCGCGACCGCCGGGGCCGGCTGCGGCGGCGACGACGACAACGAGCAGCCCGATCGGATTCCCGGCACGCCCGACCCCGTGCACGCGCGCGAGGTCGAGCGCAACCCGTACGCGGTCACCTGCAACGACCTCGCGCGCCAGCCGCTCCACCCGCTGAGCCAGAAGCTCGTGATCCACGCGGAGTTCGCGCTGGCCCGGAAGCCCGTTCTGCGCGCGGTCGTCCGCAAGCTGACCCTGAACCGGGTGGGACGCGCCGTCTACTACGGGCTCAAGACGGAGTGCAAGGGCCGCGAGCCCTCCTACCGGCCCGCACGCCCCGCGATCGAGGGCGTGCTCGACGGCACCTATCGCGTGGCCAAGAACCGGCCGGGGTAGCGACGCCGCCTACAATCGGCCACCGAGGGGGCGTGGTCCAGCGGTCCAGGACGCCGGCCTTTCAAGCCGGAGATCGCGGGTTCAAATCCCGTCGCCCCTACTGCGCGGCTACTCGAGCGCGATGTTGACCGCCCATAGCGCGGCGCCGCAGCCGCTGACCAAGAGCGAGCAGCGGCGCCTCGTCGACCGGGTCAAGCTCCTTTCGTGGCTGAGCCTCGGCTGAATGACGCTGGAGGGCGGCTCGCCATCCTCGCGGCGTGCTCGCGGGCTCGATCGCGCTGATCGGGCTCGGCATCGACTCGGCGCTGATCGGGGGCGAGCACGCCGACGTGAGCTGGGCGGGGATCGCGCTGCTGCTCGGTGGCTCGACGGCGGTGGGTCTCTAGGTCGATGCGGTCGCGGTCAAGGAAGGGATCGAGGCGTGGCGGGGCGAGGGATGCGCGTGCGCGGGCTCAGACGGGCTCCTCGAGCGCGTCGGGGTCCCAGCTGCCGCAGGATGCGGCGAACACGAGCAGCGCCACGATCATCCCCGGCAGGTGCCCGGCAACCAGGAGGACGAGTGCGCCGGCCACGCCGCCGGCGATTGCCGAGAACACGACGTAGGAGGCGGGGATGTCGAGCACTCTCGCGGTCACGAGCGAGCAGGCGAGCCAGACCGCGGGACCGATCACCCAGCCGTAGTCCTCAAAGAAGCTCTCGTCGAGGGCGAGCCCGAGCAGTGCGAACGGGATCGCCACCGCGATCGCCTGGACCGCGAGCGACTTCCAGAACAGCCTGGCGTTCACCGGCCTGATACTAGACTCGGCCCGTCGGGCGGTTAGCTCAGCAGGTAGAGCGCTTGCCTTACAAGCAAGAGGTCGCCCGTTCGAGCCGGGCACCGCCCATCACCATCAACCCCGTTCCGAAGCGGAACGTCGGCCATCGGATCAGGGGACGGGCAGCTCGCGAATGGTGACGCGGACCTCTTCCGGCGCCGCTTAGAACGCAAGTCCCACCCTGGCTCGGCCGTTCCTCAGGGTAGATGGGCAGCTGGTCCCTCATCGCGCTGCGCACTTCGCTCGTCCTGTCGCTGGCGGTCGCGCTGAGCGTCCCGGGGGTCGCGCTTGCGCACGACGTGAACACCGTGGCAGGCCATCACGCCGAGGACGAGGTCGTGCACGACTCGGCGACCGAGGCGCGGCTCAACAGGGGAACCCGGCTACGTTCCGCGGTCGCATCGGCAGCCACCGCCGCCGCGCTTGCGACCGACCCTGGGCAGGTCGGGCAGTGGGGCCCGGTCACGGACTGGCCCGTTGTCGGCATCCACGTGGCCCTGCTCCCGAACGGCAAGGTGCTGGCTTGGGACTCCGTCGGGGACCGCGCTACGGAGACCTTTCCGGTGCACAACTTCACGAGGGTCACGGTTTATGACCCGGTCACGGGCACGCACACGCCGGTCAACGTCGACACGGGGTACAACATCTTCTGCGCCGGCTTTGCTCACCTGACCGACGGTTCGCTGTTCATCGCCGGAGGAAACAGGGACGCCCAGCTCAACGGAATCGTCCAGACGCATCTCTTCAACCCGGTTACCAACACCTGGCTCCTCGGGCCTAACATGGCAGCCGGCCGGTGGTACCCGTCGGTCACCCCGCTGACGAACGGCGAGATGCTGATCACCGAGGGCGGCCCGGACATCCCGGAGGTGCGCAGGACGGACGGCAGCCTCCGGACGCTCAGCACGGCTTCTCTGGGCCTGCCGCTTTATCCCTGGCTGGACGTGGCGCCCGACGGTCGAGTCTTCTATTCCGGGCCAGATCAGACGCTGCGCAAGCTCGACCCGACGGGCGGCGGCTCCTGGCAGAGCTTCGGCCAGCGCGACGCGCTCAACCGCAGTTACGGCAGCCACGCCGTCTACGACGTAGGCAAGACGCTCGTGGCCGGCGGCGGTCCGTCTTCGAACGACGCCCGCGTGATCGACACCAACGGGGCCACGCCCCAGGTCTCCGCCACCGCGCCGATGGCCTTTGGTCGTCGCCAGCACAATCTGACCCTGCTGGCCGACGGCAGCGTCCTCGCGACGGGCGGCAATTCGACGGGCGCCGGGCTCATCGACATGAACGGCGGCGTCTACAACGCGGAGCGGTGGGATCCGGCGACGGGTCAGTGGACCACCCTCGCGGCGCAGGCCGTGACTCGTCAGTATCACTCGACCGCGCTGCTGCTCCCTGATGGCCGCGTGCTCTCTTCGGGCGGCGGCATCTGCGGCACCTGCGATCAGGTCGGCTATCTGGCGAAGAACGCCGAGGTCTTCACACCGCCATACCTGTTCAAGAAGGACGGCTCCGGCGAGCTCGCGCCGCGTCCCGAGGTGACGGACGCGCCCGGCACGGTCAGTCACGGCTCGTCGTTTCAGATCACAACGCCGAACGCCGCGTCTATCCAGAAGGTCGGGTTGATGCGACTGGGGTCCCAGACGCACTCGGTCGAGATGGAGCAGCGCTATCTCCCGCTCAGCTTTACGGCCGGAGACGGCACGCTCACCGCGACCGTTCCTTCGAACGTGCATACCGCGGTTCCAGGGGTCTACATGCTCTTCATCGTCGACTCCGCCGGCGTACCCTCGGTGGCGCGGATGGTCAACCTTGACGCTGCGGCGCCACCGCCACCGCCGCCACCGCCGCCGAACCAGGCGCCGACCGTATCGCTCACGTCACCGGCGACCGGCGCCAGCTTCACCTCACCCGCGAAGCTCTCGCTTGCCGCGAACGCAGCCGACTCGGATGGCAGCGTGGCCAGGGTCGAGTTCTTCAACGGCGCGACAAAGCTGGGCGAGGACACGAGCGCGCCCTACACCACCCAGTGGAACAGCGGAGCCGCCGGCAGCTACACCCTGACCGCACGAGCGACCGACAACGCCGGCGCCACGACCACGAGCAGCCCG